>Ga0209254_10005066_pt1 | contig 12103 bp, 7 predicted proteins | sample FrelakmetDIP11DI_FD_187148 | JGI IMG/M metagenome (GOLD analysis project Ga0209254, IMG submission 187148) | Freshwater lake sediment microbial communities from the University of Notre Dame, USA, for methane emissions studies - DIP11 DI (SPAdes)... | ecosystem: Environmental > Aquatic >...
GTTTTCTATTAAAATCATTTGTCTGGTGGTTGGTGGCGATAAGACCTCATGCTCAGGAGTTTAACGAAAACTTCGGCAATGATTAATTCCCCCTTGCTGCATTACCCCTCAAGAATGGTGAAGGGATGGGTCCTTCTTCGTTGGAACCTTACAAAGAGAGGGTCAGGACCGCCGAGGAGGCGGTGCGCATGATCGCCCGCGGAAAGACGGTGTTCATCGGCACCGCCGCTGGAGAACCGCAAGCCCTGGTCAAGGAGCTGGCCAGGCTCGCGAGCGAGATGGGCGACAACGAGATCATTCAGGCGTTATCGCTCTTCCTCTCCCCCCAGCGCGAAGACATGATGAAGTACAACTTCCGCTTCAACGCCCTGTTCGTTGGCCCGGAGGTGCGCCTCGCGGTCAAGGAGGGCAGGGGAGAGTACACCCCCACCCACCTCTCGGAGATGGCCAGCCTATTCGACGATGGCCTCATCCACATCGACTATGCCCTGATCCAGGTGGCACCGCCCGACGTCAATGGCAACTGCTCCCTCGGCGTCAGCGTCGATATAACCAAGAGCGCGGCCAAGGCGGCGGACTTCGTCATCGCCCAGGTCAACCCGAGAATGCCCGTGACCTCTGGAGACTCTTGCTTGAACGTGACCGACATAGACGCCTTGGTCTGGCATGACGAACCGCTGCTGGAATGGAAGAAGGCCCCGGAGGAGCTGGAGTACGTACAGGCCATCGGAAAGCATGTGGCGGCGCTGGTCGATGACGGGAGCACCATCCAGGTCGGTTACGGTGCCATCCCCGATGCGGTGCTGGCCTACCTGGGGGAGAAGAAAGACCTAGGCGTGCACACGGAGATGTTCTCCGACGGGCTGATCGACCTCATCGAGAAGGGGGTGGTGACGTGCCAGAAGAAGTCATCGCATCCCGGGAAGGTGTTGGCATCCTTCTCCTTGGGCAGCAAGAGGCTTTATGATTACGTCAACAAGAACGACTTCTTCGAGTTCTACCCCTCATCCTACATCAACAGTCCCTGCACCATCCGGGCCAACAAGCGCATGGTGGCCATCAACTCCGCCCTCTCCATAGACATGACGGGCCAGGTCTGCGCGGACCAGCTGGAGCACGAGTTCTACTCCGGCATCGGCGGGCTGGCCGACTTCATGCGCGGCGCCTCCATGTCCAAAGGAGGGAAGGCCATAATCGCGCTCCCCTCCACGGCTCAGGGCGGCGCCATCTCACGTATCGTTCCCACTTTGCCCGAGGGCAGCGCGGTCACGGTGAACCGCTGCGACGTGCATTACGTGGTGACGGAGCACGGCATCGCGGAGCTAAGGGGCAAGAGCATCGAGCAAAGGTCCCTGGAGCTCATCGAGGTCGCCCATCCAAAGTTCCGATATGCCCTCTTGGAGCAGGCCAAGAAGCTTGGCTACGTCCGGAGCGAGCTCTCCACCGCACCCTTCACCGGTAGGCCCTATCCCGCACAGCTGGAGAGGGCGGTCACCATCAATGGCACGTCCGTGCGCATACGTCCGCTCAAGCCCACGGACGAGGACATGCTGAAGGAGTTCTTCTACTCCCTTTCGGAGAAGAGCGTGTACGACCGCTTCATGTCCTACGAGAAGATGATGCCACGCGAGATCCGGAACCTGATGAACGTGGACTACGGAGGGCGCATGGCCATGGTGGCGCTCGTCCGCAAGGAGGAGGGCCCGGAGCTGGTCGGCATAGGCACCTACGACATCGATCCTGGAACGGGATGGGCGGAGGTGGCCTTGGCGGTCAGGGATGAATATCAGAACTTCGGTCTGGGGACGGAGATATTCCGCAGCCTGATGGAGTACGGCAAGGAACTAATGATAAAAGGCTTCACCGCGGAGATACTAGCGACCAACATCCGCATGATCAACATCTTCCACTTCTCCGGCCTGAAGGTGGAGTCGAAGATGGTGGACGACCTCATCGAGGTCCGTGCCTTCCTCTGAGCTCACTTCTTCTCGGGGGCGATCCTCCCTTCGATCAAGCGGTCGACCACCGTCGGGTCCGCCAGGGTGCTGGTGTCCCCGATGCTCTCCGTATCTCCAGAGGCCACCTTCCTCAGGATGCGCCGCATGATCTTCCCGCTCCGGGTCTTCGGCATTCCGTCGGCGAACTGGATGACCTCGGGGGTGGCTATGGGCCCCACCACCTTGCGCACATGCTGCACCAGTTCTTTCTTGAGCTCGTCGTTGCCCTCGACCCCCGTCTTCAGGGTCACATAGGCATAGATGGCCTCGCCCTTGATCTCATGTGGGATGGGCACCACCGCCGCCTCGGCCACCTTCGGATGGGAGACCAGAGCGGACTCGACCTCGGCAGCGCCGATGCGGTGTCCAGATACCTTGATGACATCGTCCACCCGGCCCATGATCCAAATGTAGCCGTCCTGGTCCCTGCGCGCCCCGTCACCGGTGAAGTAGATGCCATGCCATCGGGTCCAGTAGGTCTCGATGAAGCGCTGGTGCTGACCGTACACCGTCCGCATTATTCCAGGCCACGGCTTCTTGATCACCAGGTAGCCGCCGTCGTTGGGCGCCGCCTCCTTGCCATCTTCCTTGAATATGGCCGGCTCTATTCCGAAGAAAGGCTTGGTCGCCGACCCTGGCTTGGTGGTTATGGCACCGGGCAAGGGCGTGATGAGGATGCCCCCGGTCTCGGTCTGCCACCAGGTATCGACGATGGGGCACCTTTCCTTTCCAATGTTGTGATGGTACCAGATCCAGGCCTCAGGGTTGATCGGCTCGCCCACCGTTCCCAGCAACCGCAGAGAGCTCAGGTCCCTGGAGGCCGGCCATTTCTCGCCCTCGCGCATCAGCGATCGGATGGCGGTTGGGGCGGTGTAGAAGATGTTGACCTTATACTTCTCCACTATCTGCCAGAACCTGTCGACGTGGGGATAGGTGGGCACGCCCTCGAACATGATCGAGGTGGCCCCGGCGGAAAGGGGGCCATACAGGATGTAGGAGTGGCCAGTGACCCAACCGATGTCCGCGGTGCACCAATAGGTATCCTCGTCGCGGTAATCGAAGATGTATTTGAAGGTGGTCGTGGTGAAGACCATGTATCCACCAGTGGTGTGGAGCACTCCTTTGGGCTTCCCCGTGGAGCCGGAGGTGTAGAGGATGAAGAGCGGGTCCTCGGCATCCATGTGCTCCGCCTCGCAGACATCGGACGCGATTTTCATTTCTTCGTGGTACCAGAAGTCCCGCCCGGCCTTCATGGCGACGTCGGCGCCACTGCGCTTTACCACCAAGACCTTCTCCACCGTCGTGCCTTTGTCCAAGGCGACGTCGGCGCTATGCTTCAGCATCACCTGCTTCCCGGAGCGGAAGGAGCCGTCGGCGGTCACCAGGACCTTGCAGCCCGAGTCGTTTATGCGGTCCCTGAGCGACTCAGAGCTGAATCCCCCGAAGACCACGTTGTGTATCGCGCCGATCCGGGCACAGGCGAGCATGGTAATGGCGAGCTCAGGGATCATCGGCAGATAGACGGCCACCCTGTCGCCCTTCCTCACGCCCATCTTCTTGAGGACGTTGGCGAACCGGCACACCTCGCGGTGCAGCATCTGGTAAGTCAGCATGCGCACGTCCTCTTCTGGTTCACCCTGCCAGATGATGGCTGCCTTGTTCTTCCTCTCCCCCATCACATGGCGGTCAAGGCAGTTGTAGGAAGCGTTGAGCTTCCCCCCCTCAAACCATTTGATGATAACCTTCTCCTTGTCCCAGGAGAAAGCGTTGGTCCAACTCGAAAACCAATGGATCTCCTGCTTGGCGATCTTCTCCCAGAACTTGACGGGATCGGCGATGGACTCCCCGTAAATCCGCTCGTATTCTTCATAGCTCTTGAGCCTTGCTTTCTCCCTGAACTCCTTACTGGGCTCGAACAATCTCTCCTCTGCCATCACTGATGTAATCGTCTTTTCGTCCATGGAGCTGCCCCCTAAGATCCGTAAGGTCATTGGCGGCCAGAGTGCAATCGCTCAAAGGCCATACTGACTCTTTCTAAGGGTCTAAAGGATGTAAAGCCGAGTTCATATAACCTTTTTCTGTGGGAATAAACCACAATAATGGACAAAAAAGCACGAACCAATTTACTATCTGTAATAATTGTTGAATGAAAAATGGTTCGGAGAGGAGGGCGTGAGGTGGCAGGCCCCCCTCCGTAATCGTGATCAGAGCGTCGAGTGCTGGTCGTCGGGGTGATAATGCCCTTGGGAGGCGTGCTTGTGCCAATCCTTCTCTATCGTTTTGAGCTCCTTGTAGAACTCTTTGATATCGCGGGCATCTTCTCCATGCTCTTCCACCTCTTCCGCCAGAGCTTTGATCTCGTGGACACTATGCGACTTCATCCAAGCGATAATGTCCGGTTCGAATTCCAGCCCCTCGACGTAGACGTCCTCTAGTTTCGTCCTCATCGTTGCATCCCATCCCAAGTGGTTTGGTAAGAGGTTTTAGCATCCCATCCCTAAGGCGTTTTGTTTAGGTCATGTCCGACTTCTGTCAGACAAAGAAATGTATTATGTCATACAATATATATACCTTTCCCACAAAACCTTTTCCACAAGAAATGATATTTCCAGCTGTCTTTGTCACTTTACCTGGATGGTTAAATGATTTTGTCAGACAATAACTCCGTCAAAAGTGATAATCTACTCCAGCGAGACTGTTCCTTTTATAATCCCAGGTGAAAAGATTTTTTAGCAGTGAAAGTCAATGCCCCATGCGGAATGGGGTGCACGGCGTGGGATTCCTCGACTCACTGACAGACAGGGAGATTAAGGCCATCAAGAAGGCTCAAAAGCTGATGGAAGGACCTGAGGCCTTAGTCCAGTACGATAATCTCAAAAGGTCCGAGGAGGCCCTCATCGAAGGAAGCTCTTCACCTAACGTAATCCACAAACACGAGTTCTCGGATGCCTTCGCCAAGCTTTCCGAGCTCTACTTGCGCATAGGTCGGACGGAGGATGCCAATCGTGCTGCCGACAAGGCGCTAATGTTCTTTCCTGAGAGCACCATCGCGATCATCGCCAAGGCGCGGGCAAACGCCGCGGCTGACAAGACCGACGAGGCATTGACCGCCCTGGAATGGGCCATTGCTCACTCACCCTCTGACAAGAGCCTTTGGCTGGAGAAGGCATGGACCTTGGATCGGGCCAATAGGGCGCCGGAGGCGATTGAGAGTTTCAAGAAGGTCCAGGAGCTCGATCCCTTGGACGTCAGCATCTATGAGACCTTGGCCAACAAGACAAAGGACAGGATAGGCTGGATGCGTCGCAAGGCGGACGCGTACCTAGCCAACGGTCGCTACGAGGAAGCGATCAAGTACTATGATGAAGCCCTCTCCCTCGACCCGAAGGACGTGCAAGCACTACTGGGAAAAGGCAAGGCGCTCATGCTGTCCAATCGCAATGATGATGCCTCCATTGTCTTCGGCCAGGTCCTTCAGGCCGACCCTCGCAACTTCCAAGCCAACCTCAACCGGGCAAGGATAATGAGGGAAAAGAAGGACTTCCAGGGGTCGATCCAGCATTACAAGGAGGCTCTTCGCTCCAATCCCGCTGACAAGCATACCTGGATGGAGATCGCATCGCTCCTTGACTCCTTGAACCGGTTCGACGAGGCGCTCAAGGCCTATGACCGGTCTCTCGAGCTCGACCCGGATTATTTGGAGGCGTTGGAGGGCAAGAATAACGTCCTTCGCTCCCTGGAGCGCCACAATGAGGTCGTGGCCACTTCGGCCCGGATACTGTCGATCAAGAAGGACGACCTGCTCACCGAGACCATAATGATTGGTGCCCTGATGAAGCTGGGTCGCTATGAGGATGCGTTGGAGGCCATCAACGACGGGCTGAGCAAGCATCCCAACGACCGCGACCTGCTGGAGAGGAAGCGCACAGTGCTCAAGGAGCTGGGGCGGCATGACGAGGTCATCGCGGTGGCAGGCCAGACCTTCGAGCATCACAGCGAGGACTCGAATACCCTCTACGACCTGGGAATGGCCCACTTCCTCAAGGGCGAGTATGAGGAGGCGGTGAAACCGCTGGAGAAGGCGATCAAGATCCAGCCTGAGCGGGAGAGCGCCCTGGTGGCGGCCAAGGAGGCCTATAAACACCTGGGGCGGGACAAGGATGTGCTGAGGAGCTGCGAGAGGATCCTGGCCGTCAACCCGACCAACAAGGAGGCCTTGGAGGACAAGGCGATAGCCCTGGACCGTCTGGGCAGGAAGGACGAGGCCATCGAGGTGTACCAGGTAATAATGTCCAAATGGCCCGAGGACCAGGAGGTAATGGCCGACCTGTCCATCGCCCTATTCTCGAAGGACAGGTACCAAGAGGCCTTGGAGACGGCTTCCAAGGGGGCCGAGCGCTATCCCCTCAACGTGATCTTCTGGAGGGTGAAGGGCGACAGCCTCTTCGCCCTGGGACGGGCGGACGAGGCCGTGGAGGCCTTCGTTTATGCGACCCAGCTGGCCCCGGGCGACAAGCGCCTGCTGTACTCGAAAGGGCTGGCCCTCGAGGGGGCGCACCGCTACGAAGAGGCGGTCGCCACCTACGACCTAGCGCTGCAGAACAATGCCAATGACCCGCATCTCCTGACATCGAAGGGCGTGGCCCTGGAGTTCCTGGACAGGTGCGACGAGGCGCTCAACTGCTACGAGACCGCGCTCACCGTGGACCAGAGTAACCATTTCCTAATGGTGAGGAAGGGGCGAGCCCTATCCAAGCTCGGGCGTTATGAGGAGGCAGTGGTCTCCTTCGACGACGCCCTTGAGGTCAGCGGCAAGGACGTCGAGGTGCTGGAAGCGAAGAAGGACTGCCTCAAGCAGCTCGGCCGCTACGAGGACATCATCAAGGTATCGGACAGGATCGTCAAACTGGACCCCAAGAACGTCAAGGCCTGGGTAGACCGGGGCTTGGCGGAACAGAAGCTGGACCAGTTCGACGAGGCCCTGCGCTCCTTCGACCGCGCCCTGGAGCTCGAACCCACCTCCATCAACGTATTGGAGCTGAAGAAGGCCGCCCTCTTCCACAAGGGGACCCCCGACCAGATCTTGGAGACCTGTGACGCCATCATAAAGGTGGACCCTAACAACCGGGCGGCGAGAGCGGACAAGGCCCTGGCCCTGGACAGATTGGGTCGGACCGAGGAGGCGGTCAAGGAGTACGACGCAGCCCTCCAGCTCGACGAAAATGACAAGATCATCTGGAACAAGAAGGGACTGGCCCTGGTCACGCTGGGAAGGTACGCCGAGGCCGTCCAGGCCTTCGACTCGGCATTCAACCTCGATACCAACGACTCGAGGACCCTGGACAACGCGGGTCGCGCCTACCTCCTTCAGCACAACTATCCCTCGGCGCTGGAGATATTCGAGCGCTGCATCAACATGAATCCCGAGGTCGCGCAATACCATTCCGACAAGGGAAGGGCACTGGCCTCCCTGGAGCGCTATGACGAGGCCATCGCCTCCTTCGACAAGGCGCTGTCCCTCGACCACCGGGATGGGCAGATCTGGAAGTACAAGGGGCTGGCCATGCTCAAGCTCGGGCAGTACGCGCAGTCGGTCCAATGCTTCGACCGCGCGCTCGACGTTGGCCTGGAGGACCCGACGGTCCATAGCTCCAAGGGGAGGGCCCTGGAGGAGCTGCAACGGCCACAGGACGCGCTGCAATGTTATCAGAAGGCCTTGGCCATCGATGACCAGGACGGGGGGGTCTGGGCCCGGTTGGGCTCGATGCACGCCAAGCTGGGCGAATACGATGAGGCCTCGAAGGCCATAGAGCGCTCGCTGCGGATCGACCCGAACAACAAGAGGGGCTGGATCGCCCGCGCCACCATCATGGAGAAGCTCGGTCGCGATGATGAGGCGTTGAAGTCCTACGACACCGCCATCGGCCTGGACGCCAACGACCCGTTCTCCTGGAACGGGAAGGGCATGGTGCTGCTGCGCATCGGCTCGTCGGACCAGGCGACGCGAGCCTTCGAGAAGGCCCTGGAGCTGAATCCAGGCATGGAGTCGGCCAAGGAGGGGCTGAGGATCGCGGGCGAGCATCATCAGCAGGAGCAGATCGACGTGTATGCCCAGAAAGTGCTGGAGGTCGAGTTCCGCCGCGGTGGGGACCTCTCCAAGGAGGAGGCGTTCCGAGAGTGCGGCATACCCTATTCAGACCTGGACGCGGTCTTCGCCTATCTGGAGGAAAGCACCCCCGTGGCCATAGGGGCCCTGTCCCCGGAGGAGTTCAAGGAGTACGAGGGCGCCTCGCGCACGGTCCTATTGGAGGCTTACAGCAACCCCTTCGTCGCGCAGCACGGCCTCAACCTCGCCGACGTGAAGAACTATCTCCCAGGCATCGATGTGGCCGGGGCGAAGAAGGTCCTGGCCTACATCGAGGCGGTGAACAAGATGGAGTTCGGCTCGGACAAGCCGGACGGGGAGACGGAGAAGTTGCTGCGCCAGGTCATGAACCTGCCCGAGGACCAGCGCTCGGTCATCGGCATCATGCACAACATGCAGGTGGGCATCTATTCCGCCCGAAGGCTGATGGCGTACTCGGAAAGCTTCCGTGGCCGCCGGGGCTACCGAACCACCAAGGTCAGGGTGCGCGAGATGCACGAGGAGCCGGTGGACGTTCCCACCAAGGACCTGGTGGAGCGGGCGACGGCCAAGGCCGAGGAGGAGATGGAGGAGGCCCCGGCGCCGAGGCGCAAGTCCGCCTACGAGGACCCCGAGGTCTACGACAAGGCCTACAAGGAGGAGAAGAGGGCGGCGGAGCGCAAGGCCCAGGAGTCCGACCTCAAGGGCAGGAGATGCCTCTTCCACGGTGGGATCGCGGTCATGAAGTGCCACTCCTGCGGGTCGGTGCTGTGCAAGGAGTGCACCTCTTCTGGCGCCTGCCCGAGGTGCAAGGCGGACCTGGGGACCGGACCGGCGAAGAAGAAGCCCCAGCCTCAGACCAAGGCCAAGGGGGCGCCGGAGGAGAGGGAGGAGCCAGAGCCTGCCGAGGAGGGACCTCAGGAGGAAGAGAAGGCGGAGGAGCAGGCGCCCGAGCCCCAGCCCAGGGACTGGAGCCGGTTGTAGGCTCGTGGACTATTTCCCCGCCGGCTCTTCGGCCGCTTGCAAGTAGGTGGCTCGGTCCGCCTCGATCATGTCCGCCTTCATGACCTCGCGCAGAAGGCAGGTGGCATAGCACCCCTTCCCCAGCGAGAAGGACATCTCCAGCGAGTCATCCACCGCCTGATACCCCAGGTCGTGGAATTCCGCCACCAGCTCCCTCCTGCTCCCGGTCGAGGAGCATTCTGGGATTATGGGCACGATGAAGTCCTCCTTTCTCACTCCCTCCCTTTCGATTATCGAACGCTCGATCTCGCCCGGCTCGCCTTCGCAGAGCACGCTCTCCGAGCCGAAGAGGACCGCGCTCACGCTCGCCCGCCGGTTCCTGACTTGGGAGGCGACCAGGTCCAGGTTGTGCTTGGTCACCGGGACGGGCTTGTCGTGGTCGGGTAGGCCGTGCTTGTCCATGGGAAGGACGATGTCGCCGACCACGGGCGCGTCCAGCGGTAGGCCGCGACGGACGCGCTCGCTCAGCATGCGATTGAACATGTATGCCTGGTAGGCGTGGACGAACATCATCTGCAGGTTCCTCGGCAAAGCGCGGATGGCCCCGGCATAGTCCTCCGAATCCTTCGCCAGATGCTCCACCACTATCCTCTCGAACATCAGATGGCGAGGGAGGAGCCCGAGGGCCGCCGAGTAGTTCCTGGTCTCCTGGATGAATCGACGGGCCTTCTTGGCATCCTCGCTCTCCTCAGGAACGGGTTTCGCGGCGTAGGCCAAGCAGGCCTCCTCGAACTCCCCGCGAACTATGTGCCTGCCGACGATGTGAGTTATCGGCCGGAGCGAGCCGAACCTTTGCACGCCGAAGAAATTGGGAAAGCCGCCCAGCGACCCCAACCTTCCGATGGTGGCAGCGGCGGCGGAGCGTAGTTCCTCCCCCGTCGAAGCGCAGTCCCTGACCTTGATCTTGAAGGAGTTGCCGATCAGGTCCCCGATGGTGAGGTTCTTGCGCGAACGGTACGCGCCCTCGACCACCACCTGATGCATCCTCAGTCCTAGAACGTCCTCCAAGGGGGCCTCGAAGCACATGAGCTGCGAGGTCACGGCCCTCTTGTCCTTGGTGCCAGCGAAGGAGATGCGGTTGCGGGACATCCCCAACTGGCGCGCCATCTGGCGTACCAAGCGGTTGGTCTCCCAGTTGGTGGAGGTCACCTTGGCGATGGTGTATCTTCCGGAAGGGTCCTCAGGTGGATGTCGGGAAATCTCATCGACCACGAAGTCCTCCACGTCGCGTTTCAACCTCCCTTTGGTCCCAGGGGTGTCAGTGTAGAAGACCTCGAGCCCGAGGAGGGCCTCCGTGGTGTTGCACTCCAGGAATCCCATGAGAAAAGAATCACTTCAGTTCCTTCGCCAACTTGTCCTTCGCTTCCTTGAAGGTGTTGGAAAGGGACTTGGCGGCGCGCTTGAGGGCCGTCTGCGGCTTGCCGCTGCTCACCTTGACGTACAACGTGGGGAATGCCAGGTCGGGATGCGCGGCCGTGTACTTGACCTCAGTGACCAGCGCATCCTCCAGGAGCTCTTTTACCAAGGGTGAGATCAAGGTCATGTCCGCCTCCTTGATCAGGATCTTGATGGAGTCCTTGTCCTTTTCGAGAAGCTCGATCTCCATGCTCGGTGGCTATATTAGGCGCGGTAATAAATGTTTGGATGGAAGGAGGCGGGGACTGGCCTCCTTCCATCTAGTTAGATCAGCATCATTTCCCTGCGGACCCCATCTCCAGGCCTGTGACCTGCTTGTTATCGGTCTTTTTTACCGGGCACAACGGTACCAGCTCCCTGCCGTAGACCTCATTAAGGACTTGTCCCAAGGCCGTGTACATCGCCGATAGCCCGCATATGATTCCGATGTATCCCGCAATCTGGGTGATGGTGGGGTCGTTGAGAGCGTCCCCGAGTGCCAGGGTAAAAAATAAAAGCGCCAACGATGCGAACACGAACTGGAGAGCTCGGTTCATGCGCAAAGTGGCGATGAAGAGCACGGCAGTGAAAACGCCCCAAAGCCCTAGGAACCAGGCCATGGTGGTCTTGTCGGCCGCTTCGCCTATCCCCAGCTGCGGCAGGATGAGCAGGCCTACCAGAGCTAGCCAGAAGAACCCATAGGAGGTGAAGGCCGTGGTTCCGAAGGTGTTGCCCTTCTTCCATTCCATCATTCCCGCGACAACTTGGGCAAGCCCGCCAAAGAATATGCCCATCGCAAGAATGGCCGTGCTCAGGCCGAAAGCCCCGGCATTGTGAAGGTTGAGCAGCACCGTGGTCATGCCAAAGCCCATCAGCCCTAAGGGGGCGGGGTTCGCAGTCATATCCTTGACCGTGATCTTCCTGATCGCAACTTCCTCGTAATCAGTCATCGTAACCAAGTCCGAGCTTTTACTGGACATTATATAAATCGCTTACGTGTTTATAAGTCATTCGTACAAAAAATACGCTTTATTTCCGTCTCAATTACAAATAAGGGCGATTTCTTTTCTTGTTTCAGCTATCAATCGTCTTGAGCTGTCGGCGGTACATGGCCTCGAGCTCGTTGCTGGTCGTGGCCTCCCGCGCGTCCTTGTCGTCCCTTATCCGGCCCGTGAAGCGAGGGAATCTGATAGCCAGGCCCGCCCCCTCCCTGATCCTGGACATGGCAGTGGTGTGGATGGGGCTGATGGTGATCTCCGCGCCCAGGACCTCGAGCACCACCGCCGGCTCGAACCAGTAGTCAGCCTCCATCTTGGACCTGACTTTCTGATGCGGAGCGCTCGATCGATGTCTCTCCAGGAGAGCAGGGAGCTTGGCCAGCGTCTCGTCATCGAAACCCGAGCCGAGCTTGCACACCGTCTCGAATGCATCATCCTTATCGTTGTAGGTGGCCATGAGCAGCGCCCCATAGACGCCCGCCCTCTTCCCCCGGCCAGCGAAAGCCCCGACAACCGCAAGGTCCACCGTGTCCGTCATCTCCGACCTGTATTCCTTCTTGTACTTG
>Ga0209254_10005067_pt1 | contig 12101 bp, 11 predicted proteins | sample FrelakmetDIP11DI_FD_187148 | JGI IMG/M metagenome (GOLD analysis project Ga0209254, IMG submission 187148) | Freshwater lake sediment microbial communities from the University of Notre Dame, USA, for methane emissions studies - DIP11 DI (SPAdes)... | ecosystem: Environmental > Aquatic >...
GCCTCAGAGCCCTCGGCCCCACAAAACTCATATCACCCTTCAGTATATTTAAAAGCTGCGGGAGTTCGTCCATGGCGGTCGCCCTCATGATCCTTCCTGTTCTTGTCACCCGCGGGTCGTGCTCCATTGACTGCACAGGGCCGATATCCCTCTCCGCATCTTTGATCATCGAGCGGAATTTTATCGCCCTGAAAATTCTCCCGTTCCTACCGACCCTTTCTTGCGTATAGAAGACCGGCCATCCATCCTCTATCACGATCAAGAGCCCGAAAAAAAACCAGAGCGGCATTGAAAAGATAATTCCGGTGAGGGAAAGAAAGATATCAAACGGTCTTTTCAGCACAGGTTCTCTGGTATTGGTTCCTTGATAAGAAATCATTCCTAAAGCAACCATAACTCCGGATGTGTCTATCATCCAATCATACACTGAGCCTGATCGTAACGGCGTTATAGTTTGGAGAAATTCATCGAGGGCTCCGTACCCGACAGCGATGCAACCGGCATAGAGTATCCACCGCATCTGCACAACCTTCCGTTTCCCCCGGAAAGCTCTGAACAGGAGAAAAGCGAGCAGAGAATATTCAATGAAGTGTCCGGTCTTCCGAATCACTATATGAATTATCTCCACAGTCGCGTTGCTCGCACCGGGGAAAAACCAGCGTATGATCGGTTCGAGAATATGCAAGGTGCTCTCCACGGTCAGGGAATCGTTGGTCATCGGAAAGAGAAAGGCCATCCAGAGGATTGGCGGAAGCCAATAGATAAGGAAATAGATCATATTATTTTGGACAGCGGTGATGTCATGTACGATCCCGATGTTTTTTGAGTAAGAGAAGCATTGGATTGAATGCATAATATGCAACTGCCTTCCCCGTCCCTGGAGTGAGTCTGTAGCGTGAGACAATCTCACCCATAGGCGGGAACAACCTGCGCAAAAGAATCCGGGATATGCCTTTCAGATCATCCCGCAACAATAGCAACCCAGCCTTATGCAGAGGATGTATATCATTTGCACTCAAAACCATCTTGGTGATGAGCCGGTAAAGGATCTTTATGCGCTGTCCTTTAATGCATGCATACTGTAAAGGAACCGGGGCATCAAGGAAATCTTTGCACAGTTTTAAGTTCACCCGCAAAACATTTTCGAAATGAAATGTTCCGGCATACCCGAATAATTTTTCCCAGTCAATCTCATCCTTATAATGGCGAATGATGGCAGCGGTCAGGACAAGAAAACGTAACGGGGTAAAACCTTTGTAAAAATTTCTGAATGATGTATACAAAATGTTTCTCTCCGGAGACAGGAATCTGTACCGCCTTCCACCTAAAAAGACAGAAACGCTTTCCTCCCACCAAAACTCAGGTGGCGCCGTGAAATATCGCATAAATAGATTCCAGTGGGGCTCGACGGTGAACCGGCTGCTCGACAAACTTATATGGTAGAGTTGCTGAATGTAAAAGTCCTTGTATTCATCGAAGCCACTGTCTTTCAGATGATACCCTTCCGCTGCAAGAATCTCTTTTACCATGCTGATTTCCTTCATCGGCACTAGGATATCGATGTCTCCTGACGGGTAGAGACCGATATCTCCGAAAATCAGTTCAGCAGTCACGGTCCCTTTCAGGGGGATTACCTCTATTCCCCGGAAGGTAAGAAGGTCGAAAAGTCTGTCAGTCTCGGTAGCCAGCAGGACATTATCCCGGAGAGTGCTCTGGTAGGTGTTTCGAAATCGGGCAAGCCACTCCTCCGGTACGTTTTTCATTTTTAGGAGATTCTTATACACGAGTCCTGAAACTCCATGTCCAGCAGCGAGAGAAACAAATGAATCCCAATGGACGGCAGGAATGAGAGCCTGGGCCTTTTCGAGCACCGAAGCAGCAGGCTCAAACCTTGAGAGTAAGAATAGCACTTCGCTTTCTTGTTTTATTCCCCTCTTTGGAACAATGGGGTTAGGGGAGATTTTATGCATTTTATCCACTTATATTTTACCTTATAAAAACCTGATGGAACTTACGGACTGGCTTGAAAAGCAACGTCCACGGGTAGGGTCTCAATCCGTTGACGCGCCATGCCTCACGGTCCATGAGGTTTGCCTTTATACGGTTTTTTACCGCGGCATTGCTTACTCCTCCCATACGCATCCTTACAAGAACCTTGGGGATATACGCTGTTGAAATCCTGTGTTTGACAAGAAACCTGAGCATCAGTTCGTAATCGGCTGCAGAGCCGAGGTTCAAATTGAATAGGCCATATCTCTGATAAACTGACCGGCGCACAAAAAAGGTTGGGTGCGGCGGCATCCAGCCCCAGTAGAATTTATTAATATGAAAAGAGCCTGACCGCCAATGCCGGACAACTTTCGCCGTATTGACCGCATTAACATATTCCAGGTCCCCGTAGCAGGATTCGATATGCTCGTTTTCAAAAACCTGCGCGACCTTCTCCAGTACGTCCGAATCCGGATAAAAATCATCGGCATTAAGGATGCCGATCACCTCTCCCGTTGCGAACCTTATCCCTTTGTTCATTGCATCATAAATACCATCATCCCTTTCCGATACAAGCTTCGCAATCCCCGACTGGGATTGCTTGATTGTTTCCAATGTCCCGTCAGTAGACCCTCCATCGATGATGATGTGTTCGATGCCCCCAAAAATCTGATTGTGAATACTTTGAATACAGTCTTCGATGAAATCCTTGCTGTTTAGGACAGCGGTGACTATCGTAATCTTCATAATAAAAGAGAAGCTATGGGTTATGGGCTCTGACTTTGATAAGCTTTCCGAGCATTTTTCGAATCATTTCGCATCCATTGAAGATATTACTGAATTCAGCATCGTTACGTATCGCGTTCGAAAATAGTCTTTACCCTGCACTTCTATTGTAAGTGTAAGCCCGATAATTTATTTTTTGTATGTTCTCAAGGTTTTTGCGAGCCTGTCCGAAAAGAGAAGCGCACCTTTTTTGTTAAGATGCCCGGCATTATAAAAATTCGCTTTATCTTCACAAATATCCTTATCCCTGAACTCCAGGAAGGGGATGTTATATTTCGTTGCCAAATTATTGTAAAACCGCAGGATATCTTTTCTGTTCGTCTGATATTTATAAATTGCAGAATACTCGGGCGCCATGAACATTGTCACCTTGATATTGCGCTTCTTTGCCAGCTCAATAATCTGCAGGAAATATTTCAGTCTTTTTTCGCTTATGGCAAATACCTGTGGTTTCATATTCTTCACGGTTGAATCATCCCACTCTTTTTCTATTAAAAGTGATCCGCTCTCATCGAAGACGGGTTTTAGCCCACGGACAGCCTTCATAATATTTATCAACCCAATCTGAGAGTTGTACTCTGCATACTTGAAAAATGGGAGATATTTCCATGCGTATACTCTGTAACCGCAATTGTCAAGGAGGCTGTCAAACACATTACCATTATAGATGTACGGAAAATATAAATATTCATGGTAAGGGTAGCTGAATGTGGAATCATCCAAGCCAAAAATATCTATCTGGAAAAGGAGATGTGTTATACGAGTCTGATTGGTAAACAGGTAGAATATGAGATACTGCTCCGGATACGCTGTCCCCTCCAGTGAAATGTTGATCCCTTTCCCGTTCAAAGCCTGCTCGATTGTCGGAATATGTACAGTGAGATAGGCTCTCGAAGAACCGAGGACGGCGAAGTTATACTCCTCGTTTTTTTTGCTCAAAATCCAGTTTACTTTTTCGGTGATGTCATACGGAATGGCAAGATCGTATATGATATTGACCGAAAAGAACAATACCACCAGGACAGAAGAGAAAAAAGCAACTCTGAAAATGTTAGACATAACTACAGATAATCATTATCGGTTCTGCTAAAACTGGATATAGATAAACTGGTTCGGATTCTTAAACATGCCGAAATTGATAACATAAAAAATCGCTGAATAGTACAGGGACCATCTTATCCATTCTGGTTGCCGTGCGAAAAGGTTTCTCAGCGGCTGTCTGCTTTGAATAAAGTGGATACATTCCATTATTCCTATCGACAAAAAAGCAATTGCCAACTCATAATTGCCGAGGGCGACGTTTATATGAAGGTTGCCTGTATCGATCTGAACCATATTGTGTATAAGCAGGCATGCATCCGAAATCGTATTTGCACGGAAGAATATCCATGCGAAAGCAACAAGATGAAACGTAATCGCTACTCTCATATATTTCTGAATTGAAGGGTATCTTTCGATGGAAGTTAGTGCCGTAATGCGCGCCCTTATAGTCCCGGTCAAACGTGAAAATATTAGATAAAATCCGTGTAGAATACTCCAGACAATGAATGTCCAGCTTGACCCGTGCCAAAGTCCGCAGAGCAGAAAAACAATTAAAATATTGAAATACCACCGCTGACTGCTCACACGATTTCCGCCGAGCGGAATATAGAGGTAGTCCCTGAGCCATGTTGACAGGGAGATATGCCATCGCTGCCAGAACTCTTGTATAGACCTTGAAAAATACGGCTGTTTAAAATTGTCCATGAGTTTATGGCCGGTTATTTGTGCTGCGCCGACCGCGATATCGGAATAACCGGAAAAATCGCAGTAAATCTGGAATGCAAAAAAATATGTCGCCATAATGATCGGGAGCCCCTGATAGTCCGCAGGATGATCGTATACCTTGCTCACATAGATGGAGAGCCGGTCAGCGATAACCAGTTTTTTGAAGAATCCCCAGAGCATAAGCTTGAGCCCCCCCGTCATCCTTTCGTAGTCGAATGTGTTCTTCTCGTAAAACTGCGGGATCAGACGTGAAGCCCGTTCTATCGGTCCTGCCAGTATCTTGGGGAAAAAGGATACGTAGAGAGAAAATATTCCGAGGTGTCTTTCGGGCTTCATATCGCCCCGATAGACATCGATGGAATAACTTAACAGAGAGAATGTGTAGAAAGAGATGCCCAGGGGGAGTAAAAGCTCGAACCTTGGCATACTGTACAGAACGTTAACCTGGCTTAACACCGACTGCAGTGAATCATTGAAAAAATTGAAATATTTAAAGATGAACAGAATGCCGAGATTTGCGCACAGACTAACAATAAGGTATCCCCGGCGCACGGATGCGCTTGATGCGGCGTTCATCCGGATCGCCATAAAATAGGTGATAATCGTTGAGGCAAGAATCAGCGGAAGGAATTCGACTTTCCACGCGGCATAGAAATAGAAACTCGCAACAAGGAGCAGCGCCCAGCGATACCGGTAAGGGGTTAAAAAATAGGCAGTAACTGAGATGGGGAAGAAAAAAAGAAAATGGAAGGAGTTAAATAGCATACGCGGTCAGTATGTTTTCAAAAAATCATTTATTTACTTTCGAACCATCTCCAGGCAATTTTGATAATGTCGTCAATTTCCGTAAGTTTAGGATTCCACTCTAAATCTTTTCTGGCTTTTTCAGATTGTCTCTGCTCAGCAGGTCTCGATGAACAAATTTTCCTATTAAAACCGTAGCGCGATACCCCCGCAAAAGGTTATCGAACACCGTTGCTCTGCAACCCGCGTCACTCAGCGTTTTTTCCATATGGGAGCCAATATATCCTGCTCCGCCGACTATTAAAATTGAGGCTGTCATTTGTTTCCGCTTTTAATCCTGCGTTCTCTGTATTTAGCAATGCTCACAAATTCGTACCAGGCAAGTAGGCGGCAAAAAACCCATCCCCGATAGCCATCCCTGAATCCCTGCTTTGCCACATAATGATAAAGAAACCTCAGTGTCGGCCTGAAAGGCAGTCTTTTCGATATTCTCCTTAGCCAGCGCCTTCTTTCAAGGGCGTTCCCAAAGGGATCAGGAATAAGCTTTTCTTCTTGCTCCCCACTGAGAAGCTCTTCCGCGACACAGGCCTCCCAGTTACTATAACGATTATGCTTTTCTATCCAGACATCGATCGTCGGATAAGCATAATGAAGCATATCGGATTTAAGATGTCCGGCTTTGCCGTTCAGCAGAAGGTGTTCATGTACCTCATTATCGCCTGATCGTGTATCCACTGAAACATCCAGCTTTTCGTACCTCCCCAGCTTATGTTTAAAAAGACGCAGGTTCCAGCTCGGGTAATAACCACAGTGTCGAAGCCAATGGCCCATAAACATGAATTTCCTGTTTAAATAATATCCTTCATACTTATCGCTGCGAATAGCCTCTGTGATTTCAGCGGCTAACTCAGGCGTGATCCTTTCATCCGCATCAACGATTAATATCCAGTCATTTTTCCACTTTATATTCGTCAAGGCCCAGTTTTTTTTCTTCGGGTAGTGTCCAGTCCACTCAAAGTCGATGACTTTAGCACCCAATAATTTCGCCGCCTCCTGAGTACCATCAGTACTGCGAGAATCAACAACAATAATTTCATCGGCGAAAGATGCCGACTTAATGCAGTCACTGATATTCCCGATCTCGTTTTTTGCAGGGATTAGAACTGAAAGCATAATTGTATCCTTGAATTCTTTTTATATTTTTTCACTTGTATTCTGCATGAAGATGGAAACAGCAATATTTTAGAATACATAATTAAGGTTTTATGGCTGAAACAACTAAGGATTTCCATAAATAAGGAAGACGGCCCGAATTATAAAACTTAAACTCGCCGAACCCAAATTCTTGAAGTAATTCTCTAATTGTTTTGCTTGACCAAAATTTAATATGGCCACCATCCCAGAGGGCCGTGAAGTGCGGATCGAGTTTCCCAGTGAGAGCCAACAAAAGATTCTTCAGATAGCCGTGATAAGGTGTTGTTATTATGAGCAGTCCGCCGGATCTGAGTAACTCCTTAGAACGTTGCACCGCAGCGCGGGGGCTGTATAGGTGTTCGATAACCTCGGACATAACTATGACATCATACTCGGGATGAAAGTGTTCCAGAAAGTTATCGTATACCGACAAAACTTCAAAATGACCTTCCGGGCATAACAATCTAGCTTGTTTGATACCGCTGTTGCTTATATCGCAACCATCGACGGAGAAACCTATGTTTGTGAGGGATCTGGCAAGATATCCATTGCCAGATCCGGCGTCAAATATTCTCAACGTTTCAAGAGTTCCTTTTTTCCCCTCAAAATATTCCGCAATTGCACGAACTATTGATGGGATGAGATATTCGTGCGTGCAAGCCGCCGCGGCGTCTCTCCAACAAAACTGGGTATCTTTATGCGCCGGATGCACGCTGGATTTCCCTATTTTTTATGATGTGCGCCGGATTTCCTGCGACTACAGTCCATGGTGAAACATCCTTGACGACAACGGCTCGTGCGCCGACGACCGCGCCCTCCCCTACCGTCACCCCTGGGCCGACAAATGCTTCGGTGCATATCCATGCCTGGTCGCCGATAAAGATAGGAGATTTCAGCAGAGGCATCGAAGGATCTTCATAGTCATGCGTCCCGGCACAGAGATGGGACCGATAAGATATGGTTACTGCTTTGCCAATGCGAATTATTCCGAGATTGTAGATATACGCATGCTCACCGATTGACGACCAGTCGCCGATATCGAGATTCCATGGCATGTATATGACAGCCGAATTGTAAATGTGGACATTATCACCGATTTTGGCGCCAAATAACTTCAGGACAAAACTACGAAAACCAAAAAACATCCTCGGACTATGCCGGAAGAAAAGCCTTATTGTCCCCCATAACAGGCGTTTTATCTGTATCTTCCCTGGATATTTGATCGCTTCCCGATTTGCAGCTATGTCTAAAGATGTTTTTTGCATTACTTTATCCCCTATCTTCTGACATCAATGTTTTACCCGATCAGCCACTATGTTGAACATTTGCAAAAGCGGTTTAGAACATACGCCCCACGGATACTTTGCAGCATTTTTTTTTGCAGCCCCTGATAACGCTTCCCATTTTCCATCATCAGCAAGTAATTGCGCTAATGCCTGTGCGGTTCCTTCATAATCGTCAGGGTCCAAATAAATTCCGCCTTGGCCACAAACCTCTGGTATCGCACAGCAATTGGAACTCACAACAGGTGTTCCAAAAGCCTGCGCTTCAATTGCAGGGATGCCGAAAGACTCTGATTTACTCATAAGGCAAAAAATCTTGGATTCTGCATAGTATCGGTAAAGTTCGTCTCGAGATACATACCCTTTAAATTCTATGGAATCATTGAGGTCCATTTCAGTTACAAGAGAACGGATTTTGCTTTCATATTCATGATCCGGCCATGGCCCTACGAGTAGTAGATGAATGGGGATTCCATATACACGCTTCACAGAGCCAACTGCCTTTATGATCGTTTCAATGCCTTTATGCGGAGCCATTGCCGAAACCGACACAACCTGAAAAGGTCTTTTTTTTAACGACGAAAATAATATTTCTGCAGCCTTAAACGTATCCTCATCTATGCCGCTATATAGAATTGCTGATGCATTTTCCTTTATCCCTGCATTCTCACGATATGCCTGACGCATATAATCTGAAAGAAAAAGCATCATGGCTGCTTTCCGCATCGCGATGTTAAATCCCGCTCTCTGCAGATAAATTTTCAGATATTTTTTCCTGCTCTTTGCAAGATCCTTTATCAAAGGAACCGGATTCATCGCATACGATACCTGAGGTAGTTGTAAAAAAGGAATTATTGTACCCGACAACAAAAAAACAAAATCTATTTGTAGCTTTGAAAGCTTCAGTGGCAGTATCGTTTGTTCCCACAGTGCTCTACCAAACCATCGGGCAGTGTATCCCGGGCATTCCATCCACTCTACATTTTTTCCAAAATCCCGGCGTATATCCTTATTCCTTCCATGATAAAGTACAACATATTCATGTTCGCCAGCAGTCCATTCAGAAAGTTTAGAGAGATGACCCAATAATACATGGCGCCCGCTTAGATTGGTAACTGAGAGCGCGTTAACAAGTACCCGCATTAACTTGGCTTGTTCCAGTCACACAATTCATCAGCGCCCCCGGCCTCCGAGGGCACTACACGATCGGGAGTGGAAGTCCCTGTCGTACTCTTTTCCATAAGAACCTCCTCATATAAAAAGAGCAATTCTTTTCCCATCTTCTCCATCGTGAATGTTGCAACGTGATCTAGTCCCCTCTTGACCAAATCACGGGCTAAACCGACATTCTCAAGGATTCTGATGCATTTCTCGGCAAATTGCTGCTCATCACCGTGCGGACAGGTTAATGCTGCATCCCCTACAATTTCAGGGAGCGATGCCGCATCGGAGCAGACTACAGGACAACTGCAGGTCATTGCCTCAAGGGGTGGCAAGCCGAATCCTTCATAGAGACTCGGGAAGAGAAAGAGGCATGCATTTGCATAGAGACCAGCCAGGCGGGAATTGTCAGGTTCTATGACAAAATCAATTGATTCCGAAAGCCCTTTTTCTTGAACAACTTTGCGCACTTGATTCCCGGGCTCGGGTCCCGCCATCACAAGTCGTATGCTACATTTCTCCCTGATTCGTGCAAATATATTCACTACTCCAACTCTGTTTTTGTAAAACGCATTGTTCCCTACGTGCAGGAGGTATGCACCCTCCCTTGATCTCCGATCCTCCCATGAGTGCAATGTACCCTTCTCTCTATCAGAAATATTCCAGGCAACTGCTAAATGCACAACCCTTATCTTTTCTGGTGATATACCGGCCACACGACATAGATCAAAAGCGGTGTTCTTACTGTCCGCAACAATCCAACCACAGTTCCTCATTCCTTTGAGACTGCGACCTATAAGCCAGCTTCCTGCCCGGCTCGGACGGGATTGCCCCAAATCGCCCTGGGACTGAAGCGCGGGGATAACGTCATGTGCAGTGGCGATGATCCGAACAGGGGGAAGCAAGGCAGCCACAAACGCATGACTACCATCCAAGATATGGATAATATCGGCCTTACATCCCGAAAGGCGCACTTTAGTAAAAAGAATTATCCATAACTGATGCACCCAGTTCCGCAGGCGCCGGGGAAACAGTGATAGTATGCTGTTCGGCAGGGCAAGATGAACCAGTGTAACATTTAAACGATTTTCACCGATCAGAGAAAGCGCCTGTACAATCATCCTGCTGTATCTTGCCATACTGCCTTGTCTTCCAACAGGGTTTGTGTCTATTAGCACAACTGTAATACAATCGGATTTCATATTATGTTTAGACCTGTAAGACTACAGACTGTAACGCCCGTCCCCATCTCCGGAAACGACCGCGCCGTTCTATGTAGAATTTAACTTTAGCAATGTCCACTCTGCAATTCGCCTTGGGAAAAGCATCTTTGACAGGCACGGCACCCTGGCTATGCCGATAGAAATAATGGTACATACGCCTAACACTATTACCCATGCGATTCCAGTCTGTACCACTTGTGATTGTATCGGAGCGAGGTATTCCGGCAGGCGGAGTTGCAGCAATACGTGCCACACCATCGTATGCGTCAGGTAGATCGTGAATGACTGGCTCCCGATCAGGGGCAAAATTCCCGTTTTCCCGAAAAGAACAGACAGTGATAGTATGGAAAGAAACGCTGAAACAGCATAAACGTCGTGAAACAGCAATCTCAATGGGTTTATTATCGAGTACACATTCAGTCCTCCGGCAATACCGCTATAACTGGGCCACCTGATTCCTATAACTATGCAGCCAATCCAGGTCAAAGTAACTGAAAGTGAGAAGAGCACTGCGTGATTCCGCCAGAGTTTCTCCCACAAAGCTTTGATTACGATACCGAGAGGAAATACAAAGAAGGAAATATGCAGGCCAAAAGGGATAAATGCTTTTACATCCTGAGGGATCAGTCCAACAAAAATATGCCCTAGAATAGAAATTATCATTATAATGCTTCTATATAGCAGTGATGCAGAGGCGTAGAAATACCAAAGGGATAGCGTTGTCAAAAGCGCCGGTAAAAACCAGTATGCCCGGATTCCGCATACACGGTCGAGGGTGTCCTCGCTCCCGATTATCAGAGCAACACACAGATTCTTTAACCAAACGGCAAATCCGCCAAAAGTTCCGTCGTACAGAAAGACCATATAATAAAGAATGGAGGTAAAGAGCACAAAAATACCATAAGGAACAAGGTAGCGTACTACTCTGTCCTGAATGAAGAAACTGGATTGACGGGGGGAGGCCAGGAGTATTGCCAAAAAAAAGAACCCGGCAACGTGAAAGTTGTATATAACGTTAAATGCTCCGGGGAAGTACTTCGAAAAGATAGTAAGATGTCCGAGCACGACAAGACAGATCAGGACCCCTTTTGCAGCATTGATCACAGATGAAGAAAGCCCAAGTCTTTCTGTGTTAGTGCTTTCTTTGTTCATAGAATTCAGCGTCTCCTTGCCTTCTCATCTGAGCGCCAGGCGGGGGAGAGACTTCAATTTTAGGGATTGCCATGAGCATTCCGGTCATCATACCCATCATGGTCAGCACGAAGGGATCTCCAAAAACAAGGGCAGAAGAAAAGAAAGCCGCTATATTAGCTAATAGCAAGGATATAATCAATGCTGCATACCGTCTTCCTTCCTGAGACGAGATAGCACTGAGTCTGTGCCGCAAGGACTTGTACCAAGTCACTCCAAACCACAGGAGAGCGAGAACACCGGGGAGTCCGAGCTCACCCAATATTTTTGCGGGCCCTACTTCAGTGTACCTCGCTTTTTTGCTTGCTAAGTCCAGAACATATTGCGTTCCCTGGCTGAAATATCCCGCGCCCAGGCCGAAAGCTCCCGCCTCGCGCCAAGTGTAGCCTATATTACCCAAAATGGTATTCAGTCTGGTAGGGGTATCCTGGAATGTTGACTGCCCCCTTAGGAAATAGGGCAGTAAAGGGTTAGCCATGGACGGTTCGGGCGTGACATCGCTGACAAGATACGCCCCAAGTACCACAATGGCAACCGTTAGGAAAATCAGCAGGAAGCGCCTTTTCCCCGATACCTTAAACCAGGAAAGATACAATGTGTATATCCCTCCGAATATGAGAATGGTGCCGATGCCCTTTCTCCTTCCGGTAAGGAAAATCGTAACAAAACAGACTGCGAAGATCAGCATATTCCGTTTCCCCAACCTTTGCCCTTTTCCGAAGGAAAACGCAAACGCAAATATTCCTGCAGTTGCGCCATGCCA
>Ga0209254_10005068_pt1 | contig 12101 bp, 12 predicted proteins | sample FrelakmetDIP11DI_FD_187148 | JGI IMG/M metagenome (GOLD analysis project Ga0209254, IMG submission 187148) | Freshwater lake sediment microbial communities from the University of Notre Dame, USA, for methane emissions studies - DIP11 DI (SPAdes)... | ecosystem: Environmental > Aquatic >...
CCTTCCCAGCGGGCTTCCCCGCCGTTGGTCCCCTCGTCCTCACCGCTCTCATTCGCCCGTTCTGGGCCATCCCAGGCAACGCAGGCGGTATCGTGGCGGCGGTGGTGACGGTGTTGGCCTTGATAGTGCTGACGATGGTCGCGGCGATCCGAAAGACGGATTGTCAGGGGTCGACGGATCGGCAGGTTCGTAATCAGCAGGTCGTCGGTTCGAGTCCGACCGCCGGCTCCAGAATCATCAGAACTTGATGGGCACCTCACCGCATGGCATGCGGCTGGGCGACGTCGGTCGAGATCGTTGAGGACGACGGGGTGTTCAGCGTGATCCGGGCAAGCGGGTAATCCGAGTCCGGCCTGGTTCGGCGATCACGTCGCGATCTGTCAGCCCCGGCTGATCTTCGGCAACCGCCGCAACGTCGTGACCGGCCGCCCGCAGCGCCCGAACCACGGCAAAGTCGCAGCTCTCATCGGTGAGGAATCGCACTGGCCGGTTCCCTAACGTTCAGTGCCCGTCGGGCGAAAGACCACTTCCTCATGGGCGAGCGTGTCGGCGGCAAATTGGATCGCGGCGTGGACATCCTCCCGCGTAATCCTCGGATAGCCGTCGACCAGGACTTCAAGCGTCACGCCTTCGGCGAGCTTGCGGAGCACCAACTCAACCGTGACTCGAGTCCCTCGGATGACGGGCTTGCCGAGCATGACGTCGGGCCGCATCTCGATGCGCTGGTGAACGGTCATCGGATGCCCTCCGCCACCATCGTGCCACGCAGCGCTCCGGACGTCCATCGAACGGGCCCTCCCCCCACAGCAGGGGGTGGCGATGCCGGAACACCGTCGGCTGAGGCGGGTCAGGCCGCAGCGACGGCTCGCTTCGTAATCGACAGCGCGACATCGCGCGGCCGTGCGCCCAACGCGTAGAGAGCGCGCAGCAGGAGGTCCACGGATACCGTCGGGTCGGCGGCCTCCATCTTGGCGACACGCGACTGACTTGAATGGAGACGCTTGGCGAGGGCGGCCTGGGAGAGTCCCTCCGCAGCCCGCCGGTCGCGGAGGCTCCGGCTAAGCGCCAGTTTGGTCTCGATGAAGGCGGCTTCGGCCGGCGACAGTCCAAGGAAATCGGCTGCGGAGCCGACCCGCCATCCATGGGCCTCCAGCGCAGCGCGTTTGGTCTTCTTCATGGCCGGTCCTCCCCTAGTGCTCGTTGATCGCATCGTAGGTCCGAAGCCGACGCCGGCAGGCCTCCACGACGAGCCCGGGCGTCTTCTGAGTCTTCTTGGCAAAGACGTCAGCGATCACGACGGCATCCGGATCGGCCCGGTACACGACGCGCCATGTCACCGTTTCGTCCGGAATCCGAAGTTCGTGACAGCGCGGCCCGATACCGGGCATCGGGCGCGAGTGCGGCAACTCGAGCCGCTCGCCCCGCTGCAGCCGGCGCAGCAGCAGCCCGGCTTCAATCCGAGCGGCTGCCGTAAGCGGAGGGCTCTTCACCTCACCGTGCAGCCACACTAGCGGCTTGTCTGCCGGCGCCACGTGAATGAGTATATGTCAGATACGACATATGCGCAAGGCCGCCGTCGCTGGCCGCCAGAACCGTCCGTGTCGGTGTGCGACGGTTTGTGCGACGCGAGGTGACCGTCTCAGCGTCAGCTCTGAGCAGGCAGCACAGCGATAACAGCCAGCTCAACGCTCCGCTTGTCCTGTCCAGACTGCGCGCCTCTGCTCAGCGAAAAACCCACGACGCGATATTGCGCTGCCAACCGGCGGGAAAAGTGGCCCGGTCCAGCCGGCGGTTGGGCATGCCAGCCGAACGACGGCGGCGTTCCGCGCGCTGTCCGCGTCCAGGTGGAGCGCCGAGCCAACGCCGCGCGCCCTGTCCCCTGGGCCCGACCACGGACCTTCCAGGTCGGATATCCTCTGTTTTGCCAGCAGTTTACGCCTCCCTTCGTTTGACAATTCCGCGTGGCGATGCTATTCCTAGCGCCCCGAACCTGCGTGGACAGAAAGGGACGCACTTGGGCGCACCGGTCGTCTTCCTCTCCAGCCGCAGGGCCGCCGACACTTCGTTGACCGGCGGCAAAGGCGCGAGCCTTGCCCGGCTCATGAGGGAGGGGTTTCCAGTCCCACCCGGCTTCGTCATCACGACGGCTGCACTCCGCGAGCCCTTGGACGCCGCCCGGCGGCTCGCCGAATGCGATGGTCTCGACGCGGCGCGCCGGCGCTGCCTCGCCTGGGACATACCCGAGCCCCTGAGCCGGGCCGTGCTGCGCGCCGCGCGGGAGATCGGCCCCGGTTTGGTCGCCGTGCGCTCGTCGCTGGTCTGCGAGGACTCCGCGTCGGTGTCGTGCGCGGGCCTCCTCGACACGGTGCTCAACGTCGACGGCGGGCCGGCGCTGCTCGATGCGATCCGGCGCATACTCGCCTCCGCGTTCGGCGACCGGCTGTGGGCCTACCTCGCCAGGGGCGGCATCGACGCGCCTCGGGCATGCGTCAGCCTGGCGGTGGTGGTCCAGCGGATGGTCGAGGCCTCGGCCTCGGGCGTGGCGTTCAGCGTGGATCCGGTGACATGCCGCCCGGGCGTCGTGATCGAGGCCGTCGCCGGCCTCGGCGACGATCTCGTGCGGGGCCGCGCGCGGCCCGACCGCTACCGGGTCGGCCCGCGCGGCGAGCTGCAGGAAGCGGTGCCGGCCCGCCCCGGGGCCCCGTTGCTCGCCGAACCTTTGGTCCGCCGGCTTGCGGAACTCGTCGTCTCCATCGCGGACGCCGCGGAAGCGCCCCAGGACGTGGAATGGTCGTACGACGGCCGCGACTTCCACGTGCTTCAGGCCCGTCCCATCACCTCGCTGTCCGGCAAGCAGATCTACTCGCGCCGCATGGTGTCGGACATGGCACCCGGCCTCGTGAAGCCGCTCGTATGGTCGGCGAAGTACGCGCCGATCAATGAGAACGTCTTCGCGCCCATCTTCGAGCGCCTCACGGGACCGGGCACGATCGATCCGGCCAGCATCTCCACGAGGCTGTACTCGCGCGTGTACGTGAACGTCACGGCGGTAGGCGGCATCCTCGAACGGATAGGCCTGCCGGCCAACTTCTTCGACATGCTGGCCCGCGAGGACCGCGCTGCGCGAAAGCGGATCAGGCTCAATGCCCGCACGGTCGCCGCGCTCTTTCGCCTGGCCCGCTTCGTGCGCCGCGAGTCGGGTATCGACCGCCGCGTTCAGCCGTTCATCGAGTCCCAGCAGCGTCAGCTCGAGGTCTTCCGCACGTTCGACTGGGCCTCCGAGGTGCCGCAGGCCCTCGTCGCCCACTTCGGGCGCCTGAAGGCGCTGCACGGCCGCTCGCAGTGGCACATCGTGCTGGTGTCCCTGAACATGCACGTGCGGAATCGGCTGCTCGGCCGAATGCTCAGCCGGCGCTGGCCCGAGCTGGATCCGCGCGACGTCATCAAGGGCAATGGACGGCGGTCGGCGCTGACCGCCTTCGAGGGGATCGAGCGGCTCGCCGGCACGGCGCGCGGCCTGGATCCGGGCGTGCTCGAGCGCATGGCCGACGAGCCCGGAGGGGGCCTCATGCCGGCGCTCGCCTCCTCCGGGCAGGGCCGCCGGCTCCTGGACGAGTTTCACGCATTCATGAATCGGTTCGGGTTCCTCAGCGCGAGCGGCAGCGACTTCTCGGAACCGCCGTGGGTGGAGACGCCGCACCTCATCTGGCATACCGTCGCCCGCCTCGCCGGCTCCCACCCGGCGGCACCGGCTGTTGATGCGGAGGCCCGGCGCGAGGAGGCGCTGGAACGCGTGCGGTCGGGGTTCGGCCCGCTCCGGCGCCGGCTGTTCGAGCAGCTTCACGGGTCCACCATCCGCTACATGGAATGCCGGGAGCAGCTCAGCGTGCTCATGACCGAGGAGACGTATCTCATGCGGCGGTGCCTGCTGGCGCTGGGGCGGGAGCTCGCCGCGCGCGGGGTGGTGGAACAGGCCGACGATGTGTTCTACCTGGTCGACGCCGAGCTCGAGGCCGTGCTGCGCGACCCCGCCGAGGCGGCCGACGCCCGGAGCCGCGTGGCGGCGCGAAAGGCCGAGCTCGCCGCCGATGCGGCAGTGGAGCCACCGGAGACGGTCTGCGGCGGCCAGCCCCTGGTTGCCGAGCCGCCGGGCGACGGAGCGATCGAGTTTCTCGCGGGGATCGGGGCAAGTGCCGGCGTCCAGCGGGGCCGGGCGCGCGTGGTGCTCGACCCTGGCACCGACGGCGGCCGGTTCGGCCCGTCGGACATCCTGGTCGTGCCGTTCACCGACATCGGCTGGCTTCCCGTCCTGGCTAGTGCAGGCGGCGTGGTGGCCGACACCGGCGGCCAGCTCTCCCACACCTCGATCATCGCCCGGGAGTTCGGCATCCCAGCCGTCGTCAGCGTGCGTCACGCGACGCGGATCATCGCCGATGGGCAGGACGTCACCGTGGATGGAACGGCCGGCCGCGTCTATCTCCATCCGGATGCGGTTCAGGAAAGGAACAGCGGATGAACATCTCGCTCGCCATCATGGCCGCAGTCGGCGGCTATCTCATCGGCAGCCTCTCGTTCGCCCGCATCGTCACGTCGCTGGCCGGGTACGGCAAGGGATTTCCCGAGGACGCCGAGGTACGCCTCAAAGGCAGTGACGAGGGAATCCGCCTGGACACGGTGTCGGCGACGTCGGTGTCGATCAAGGCGGGCCCGCGGCTCGGGTTCCTGACCTACGTGCTGGACGTGCTGAAGGTGTTCGCGCCGGTCTTCGCCCTCAGGCAGCTGTACCCCGACCAGCCCTACCACCTGCTGGCGGCGACCGCGGGCGTGGTTGGGCACGTGTGGCCGATCTACCACCGCTTCAAGGGGGGCGGCGGGATCTCGGCCATCTATGGCGGCGTGTTCGCCATCGACTGGCCGGGCGTCTTCGTGGCGGCGCTGGGCGGGATGCTGCTGGGGCTCTTCGTGTTCCGCGATTTCTATCTGATCTACTACTGCGGCCTGATGCTGCTGATTCCCTGGCTGTGGTTGCGCACGGGGAGCGTGCACGTGCTTGCGTACTCCGTCGCGGTCAACGTGCTGTTCTTCCTGGCCTCGTACTCCGCGGCGAAACGCGTCTACGCGCTGAGGCGGACCGACCCGCGCTGGGGCGACCCCACCCAGGCCTGGCAGTTCTCCGCCATGGGGCGGGCCATTCTGAAGTTGCTGGCCAGGCTCGGCTACGGCAAGACGCGGGGGCCGTCCGGGGAGGGACCGGCGTGACGGCGCCGTCCGCCGGCGCTCGCCCGCGCCTGTCGCTGCTCCTCCGCGGCACGCTAGCCATCCTGGTTTTCTCGGCCGGGCTGTTCGCCCTCGCCGGCCATCTCCGGTACGTTCAGGCGGCGGTGCTTGCCGGGGCGAGCTGGCTGGTGCTCGCCGTCCTGGCGCTCGGGTTCGGCGACCGTGTCGGGGTGATTGCCGAGCGCATGAAGCCGGCTCCCAATGCCGAGCCCTGGGACCGGCTGCTCATGGCGGTGTTCATGCCGCTTGCCGGCGCGGTGATCGTCGTGGCCGCGCTCGACGGGGGGCGGTTCCACTGGACGCCGGCCCTGCCGCTGTGGGTCTACCCGCCCGCCGTCGCCGCCTTCTGCGCGGCGGCAATCTTCCACCTGTGGGCCATCGTCGCCAACGAGTTCTACGTGAGCACAGTCGCCGTGCAGCGGGAACGCGGGCACCACACCATCGATCGCGGCCCCTACGCGATCGTGAGGCACCCCGGCTATCTCGGCATCATCGTCATGGAACTGACGATCCCGCTGATCCTGGGATCGCTCTGGGCGCTCATCGCGTCGGGCCTCGCCGCGGCGGTCCTGCTCCTCCGGGCGGGCCTCGAGGACCGCGTCCTGCGCGCCGAACTCCCGGGATACGCCGAGTACGCCGCGCGGGTGCGCTCCCGCGTCGTCCCCGGCGTCTGGTAGGCGTCGTCCCGGCCGCTCACGCGCCCGTCGTCAGGCCCTTCCCATGGAACCACCGGTTCACCGGGCAGCGGCAGTTCTCGCAGGCTCTGCAGACGACGAGCATCACCTCCGCGTGCGCGGCCAGCGCGAGCACGGCGAAGAGCACGAAGAGCGGCGTCGTCTGCCAGAGCCAGTACAGCGGAAAAACCGCGAGGAGCACGAGCGTGCCGAGGATGCCGGCGCCATCGGCCGTCGTGTAGGCCTCGCCCCGCCTGTCCGGCAACCGTACGCTGAGGCGCCCCGGATACACCATCAGGCATCGATCCCCCCGGCACACGCACTTGCCGCAAAACAGGTAGATGACCAGGGGAAGGCCCGCCGCGATGATCAGCGCGTACAGCACCGCCGGCAGGACAGCCACCAGGGCGATCCCGACCAGGCCCGTCAGCAGCGCCAGGAGAAGCAGCAGGAGCGTGAGTACGCCGTGCGTGCGCGGTGTAATCGGGCCTCTCATCGGAGCGACGCCTTGGTGAAAAGATGATCGGGAATGACGGCGTTGTACTCCATCGCTTTCACCACGAACTCCGTGCCTTCTCCGTCCTTCAAGGCGTCCTTGAAGATGACCCGCGTCGGCACCCACCGGTTCTTCATGCGCTCGACGTCCCGGACCTCGGTCGTCTTCAGGAGCTTGCCGCTCTTGGCGAACCGCTCTTCACGAAGGACGACGTAGCGTTCCCGATCGACCCAGATCTTGCGCGTGGCATAGGCGATCTCACCGCCGCGCGATGACAGCGCGAGCACCCAGCACGGCCGGTCGCCAACCCGCTCCTCGCCGGCGATCACGGCGTCGTAAAGCTCCACCAGGCGCTGGTCCTCCATCATGTCCTCGTAGGAGAGGTCCGACCCCATCACCGATTGGCGGAGCATGTGCCCGGATATCAGGATCGTCCGGTCCGACGCCGGGGTGTAGGTCCAGAGCTGGTCCTCGAGCTTGAGCATCTTCGTCCCCTTCTCCCGGGGCGGGTCGAGATACTCGGTGAAGGACCTGGCGCGGCCCTGGACCCACGACTTCGACATGACCGTGCGCGACCCTCGCCTGCCGCGGATAATCATCTCGCTCGTCGTGATCTTGTTGTCGGCGCCCATGTTCTCGTCGACGCGGCGCAGCACGGCCGCGCCGTCGGGCGCCTGCGCCCCGGCGGTCACGAGCACGGCGGCCACGGCCAGGGTGAACGAACCGACGACGCGGAGCGGGACGCAGCCTGTCATGCTTCGAACTCCTTCGCCAGCCGGGATGTCTCCCGCCTGTAGATGCCGATCCCCGACACGGCCGTGCCAAGGAACGTCGCCGCGAGGCCCGGCACGAACCCGATCACGTAGCTGACCGGCGTCACCCTCGCCCGCAGCACGTCGGTGACGACAATGGACGCATTCTTGAGCATCGAGCCGAGATCGAACCCCGTGTTCTGCAGATAGTACGACACGGCGAGGCCGAGCGCCGTCCCGGCGACGGAGCCGACGAACCCGACAATGGCGCCCTCGGCGATGAGGGAGCGGTACAGGCGGCCGTGGTCTTCGCCGAGCGCAAGGCGGATGCCGAACTCCCCGTACCGGCGTAGGGTCGCCATCAGGCCCGCGTTCCACAGCACCACGGACATCACGAGGATGAAGAACACGAGCATGAGCGTGTAGACCTGGGTGGCGAAATCCAGGGTCTGCGCCAATCCGCTCTGCTCGTGGAGCGAGACCATCCGCGGCGCGAACTCGCCGCTGTCGCCGCGGTGCGCCTCGTTGAACGCGGCGGCCAGGCGGGCAGCCTCGTCCCGCCTGTACGGGGAATCGCGGAAGAAGCCGAGGATCTCGCCGGCCGAGTCGGCCATGTCGAGCGCGCCCCGTACGTCCTCGATGTCGGCAATCATCGCCCCGCGGTCCATCACCGCGACGCCGAATCGGACCGTGCCCGCGACGACGAAGTTCCGCACGACGAGACTGCCGTACATCGTCGCGCTGATCAGCGTGGCGCTGGCGCCGGGGGCGACACCGAGGCGGGCGGCGAACCCGTCACTGAGGAGAATCTCGCCCGGCCGGACGGGCAGGCGGCCTCGCACCACGGCCTTGTCGAGGTTGAGCAGCCGTCGCTCGGGGGTCCGCGGACTCCTGAGATCGATAGCCAGCCCGGCCACGGGCCCTTGTACGCGCGTCTCGCCGCGCTCGTCAGGAATGTCGATGAGCCCCCCGAACACAATCCGTGGCGTCCAGTCGAGGGAGGGGTACTCGCGCGCGAGTTCTCCGACGAGCGCGCCCGCACCCGCGAGCGCCAGATCGTTCGGCGCCTGGTCCGCCTCCTTCGCGTAGGCGCGGGACATCACCTTCACGTGCCCGGTCGAGAACCGGGCGCCCGACTCGATCATCGACGACATGGCGCCGTTGGTCCAACTGAAGCCGATGACGGTCAGCGCGGAGCCCAGCACGACCGTGGTGAGCGGCAGCAGGCTCCGCGATCGATCGCGGAGCAGGCCTTTCAGGAGGAACCGGATCACGTCATCCTCCCTCGCAGCGCATCGGTTGGCCTGAGCCTCGCGATCCGCCGCGTCGGCAGGAACGAGACCACCGCCGTCGCCAGCAGGACGAGCAGCGTCGTCCCGGCGACCAGGCCCACGCTGTATGACGGGAACAGCCGCTCGCCGATGGCGAAGCCGTAGCTGTCCGTGTCGCCGGGTAGCGCCCAGCCGGTGCGGGCGATCCACGACAGGAGCGGGATGCCGTAGGCGGCCGCGACAAGCGCCGCCAGCACGCCGTTGAGCAGGCCTTCGAGGGTGAAGAGCCCGATGATCTTCGCGCGGGTGAACCCCAGGGCCATCATCGTGCCCATCTCGCGCCGCCGGTGGAAGATCGCGAGGACCTGCGTGTCGAAGATCGCCAGCATGGCCAGGGCGAGGAGGATGGCGTAGAAGATCGAGCTCCCGACCGACTTCGATTCCACCATCGCCCTGATGTCCGCGAGGAAGTCGTCCTGGCCACGAAAGCGCCACCCCGCGGCGTCGGCGTCCCCGGGCCGCGCACCGCCCTGCGCCAGGACGACGAACGAGGCCTCGCCCGGCATGCCGGCCAGCTCGCGCAGCCGGTCGAGCGGCACCCAGACCTGACCGCGGTCAACCGACTGGACGGACGTTTTCATCACCTGGACGACGACCGCGTCGCGCGCATCGAACGTGCCGTGCGCGTCGCGCCACTGCAGGGTCACGGTGTCGCCCGCCCTGAGGCCGCTCAAGTCGGCCATGCGCTCGCCGATGAGGACGGGAATCTCGTCGCCGCCCCGCGGAGCGGCCAGAAAGGCCGTCGGGATGTTCAGGATGGTCTGCGCGGGGTCGATGCCCTTGACCTGAACGGCAATCAGGCGGCCTTGCGGGTAGATCGTGCCCTGGATGACGAGCACCGGCGCCGCCGCGCCCGCGTCAGCGCGCGCGGCGAGCGCGGCGGGAACGGGCCCGTGGCCGTCCTTGAGGGTGAGCGGGTCGTACGCGTCGTAGGCGGGGTGCTGATACTGGCCGCCGCCGATTTCGGACGCGATCATCGCCTCCTCAGCCTGCTTGTTCATGCCGTGCAGCAGGCCCTGGCTGAAGATGATGAGCACGAACGAGAGCGACAGCACGAAGACGTTGAGCCAGGTCCGCAGGCCTGCGCCGAGGACGTTCTTGAGGGCCAGCTTCGGGATGATCATGGCCGGCCTCCCGACCCGCCCGCTCCCGGGCGGCTGTCGGCCCACTGGTCCGCGTCCACCAGGCCGTCGACCAGCATAATCGTGCGTCGCAGGTACTGCATCACCTTGAAATCGTGCGTCGCGAAGATGAAGGTCGTCTGCAGTTCGGCGTTGAGACCCGCCATCGTCTGCAGGATGTTGTGGGAGTTCTCGGCGTCGAGGTTCGCCGTGGGCTCGTCGGCGAGGATGATGTCGGGTTCCTTGACGATGGCGCGGGCGATGGCGACCCGCTGGCTTTGCCCGCCCGACAACTGGGCGGGCTTCGACTTCGCCCGGTCGGCGAGGTGCACCCACTCGAGGGCCGCCATGACCTTGCGGCGGCGCTCCGCGGGCGGCAGACCGAGCAGGAGGAGCGCGAACTCCACGTTCTCGTACACGGTGTAGACAGGCAGCAGGTTGAACGTCTGGAAAATGAACCCGATGTGCCGGTTGCGCAGCCGCGCCGCTTCCTTGTGCGTCAACGACTCGATGCGGTGCCCCATGACGGAGGCGCTGCCGGACGAGGGGGCGTCGAGGGAGCCGATGATGTTGAGCAGCGTGGTCTTGCCGGACCCGCTGGGCCCAACCAGGCCGGCGAACTCGCCCTTCTCGAAGCTCAGGTTGACGCCGGCCAGCGCCGCGATGGTGGACAGCCCCATCGGGTAGGTCTTTGTCAGGTCCGTGGTGACGATCAGCGGCGTGTCCGTCATGGCGGCCTCGATGCCCGTCCTAGAAGTTGTAGGAAAGCAGGACCTGGAGCCCCGTCCCCGCGAACGACGAGGAGGAGATCTGACCCGGGAACACCATGACCTGCTCCGGATTGTTGAACAGGATGACGTTGAACGCCAGCGAGTCGTAGGTCCGCTTCCAGGTGACGAAGCGGCTGAAGTCGCCGCGCTTCCAGTCGTAGTAGACGATGCCCGTCAGCTCGTCGAGCACGCCCAGGGGGTAGCGAAGGAAGAGCGCCGAGAAGTTCTGGGCATCGCCGCCCGAGAAGGCTTCGGCGCTCGAATCGAGGCGGAAGTGCTCGGCCAGCGCGGTCAAGCCGTTTCCCAGGCCGAAGGTGTAGTCCACGCCAACGGTGAAGGCCCGCTGGTACGGCGTCGGCAGCAGCGGCGCGTCCTGGTGGACGATGGCCGCCTCCACCCAGAGGCCGACGCCGACATCCCATTTGCCGTCGAACCCGAAGCGATCTTCGGGGGCCGGCTCGGCCGGGGCCGGGACGGCGGGTTGCTCGGGCGGGGCGAGCGCGCTGAGGTCGGCCCGTCGGTGGTGATAGGCTGCGCCAAGCTCGCCCTTGAAGAGCGGGACCTGCACGCGGCCGCCAAACTCCGGTGAGTCTGCATCGGGCGGCGCGATGTCCCAGCCACGCTGCGCGTCGTTGCCGTACATGACCCAGGCCGAGAATGCCGCGTTGCCCTTGGTGTAGTACCGGAGCAGCAGCGCGTAAACGCCTTCCGTGAGCTGCAGCGGATCGCGCGGGTCGAGGCTGTCGAACCACATCAACGGCCGGAACAGCGTGGCGGACCCGAAGCTGATCTCCTGCAGGCCGACACGGGCCTCGACGCGCGGGGCCGCGAACCGCAGCCACGCGCGGTACGCCGCGACGCTCGCCGAGATCTGCGCCGACTCCCCCGAGGGGAACTCGACGGTGCCGATGGCGTTCACCGACACCTCGCCGTCGACGTTCAGCCTGCGGCCCGAGGTCAGCGAGAAGTCGACCGCGGGGATGACCCGGAGGCTGAGATACGTATCGAACGTGCTATTGAAACTCCCGGAGCCGGCCAGAGACGCCAGGCCATTGACGTCCGCGCTCTGGCCCGACACTCGGCCGGGGAAGAGGATGACGACGGTGGCGGCCATCGCCAGCAAGGCCCGGCGCGCCGTACGAAAGGAACGCCGGCTGCCTTCGACGTGCGTGCCGCCGCGCGGTCTCGCGAGCATGAAGGGCTCTGCCAAGGGCATCCTGCTGGAACGAGGCGTCAATCTCTTACGAGATGATACAGCAGGACATCCCGCCCGCCAGCGCAGCGCCTCGCCGGCCGGCCTCAGCACGAAACGCCCGGGCGGCGCGAGACTGGCGCCGGCGATCGAGCATCATGTTGTTCAGCGTGGCCACCAGCAGCACCGGCGCCGACGATCGGATGCACTCGCGGGGTCTGCCGGGCCGAGTTGACCTCACCCGGGCATGTTGCCAAAGGCCCGGTCGCCGCCCAGCGTTCAGGCCGGCGCTCTACGGCGTCCTAGGCCCGCCCTACGACATCCTGCCGCTCATGAACACCCAAAGGACGCCGGCGAACGCGGCGAAGAGCAGGATCGCCCCCGCCGCGATCGAACCGGCCACCACCAGCAGTTTCGTCCGCGCGCGCTGCTGCGCGTCCTGGAGAAGGCGAAGTTCGCCTTCGGGAGACAGACGGACGGGCGGAACG
>Ga0209254_10005069_pt1 | contig 12100 bp, 13 predicted proteins | sample FrelakmetDIP11DI_FD_187148 | JGI IMG/M metagenome (GOLD analysis project Ga0209254, IMG submission 187148) | Freshwater lake sediment microbial communities from the University of Notre Dame, USA, for methane emissions studies - DIP11 DI (SPAdes)... | ecosystem: Environmental > Aquatic >...
GGCAGCCTGCTCGCCGAGCTCGGCGCGCACGTCGTCAAGATCGAGAAGCCTGGCGGCGGCGATCCGATGCGGCTGATGGGACCGACCGTCAACGACGTCACCGTCTGGTGGAGCGTGGCTGCGCGCGCCAAGCACTGCGTCGATCTCGACCTGAAGCTCGACGATGATCGGGCGGTCTTTCGCACGGTGATCGCGCAGGCCGACGTGCTGGTGGAGAACTACCGACCCGGCGTGCTGGAGCGGCTGGGACTGGACTGGCCGGCGCTGCACGCGCTGAACCCGCGGCTGATCATGCTCAGCGTTTCGGGGTTCGGCCAGACCGGGCCGCAGTCGCACCGTCCGGGCTTCGGCAAGATCGCCGAGGCGATGAGCGGAATCGTCGCGCTCACCGGCGATGCCGGCGAGACGCCCACGCACATCGGCTTCAGCCTGGCAGACACCTCGGCCGGCCTGATGGGCACGCTGGGCGTGGCGCTGGCGCTGTACCAGCGTGACCTGGCGGGCGGCAGCGGCACGCGGATCGACGTCGCGCTCTACGAACCGCTGTTGCGCATCGCCGAATGCCAGCTTGCGCTGTGCGAGCGGCTCGGACGCGCGCCGATGCGGGAGGGCAGCAACGATCCCTACGGATGGGGCGTCTCCGGGCAGGCGGGCGCGCTGGTCGCGCTGCGCTGTGCCGATGGTCACTGGCTGATGGCGCTGCGCGCGACGGTGCCGGGCGTACCGAAATCCGCGCAGGCAGGCGCAACGAAGGGCGTCAGCACGGCTGACGCGATCTCGGCGGGTTCGAGCATGTCGGGTCCGGACGGCACCGGCGACGATGCGCTGGCCGATCTCGCGAAGCGGGTCGGCGCGCTCGATGTCGACGCGGCGCTCGCGCTGCTGAGGACGCGCGGCGTCGAGGCGGTGCAGGTGCACGACGGCGCCACACTGGCCGCTACCCGCTATTTCGTCGAGCGCGGCGACGTGGTGAAGACCCACCATCCGAGTCTCGGCGACATCGTGGTGCCGGGCGAGATGCCAAAGCGAGCCAGCGAACCGATCATCCCGCGGTTCCGTCCGGTGCGCTGCGACGAGGATAGCGCGGTACTCGCCTGGGCGCGCAAGCGCTAGTGTCGAGCAACCAGGCGGCGCACGCCTCGCACCAGCGGCCCACTTCAGATGCCGGATATGGGACTGCAGGCTCACCCCACCCGCCACAATTCTCGATCAGTCTCTTCCCTTGCGGGGGGAGTCCATACATGAGGGGATAGGCACCACTTGGCTGCCAGGTGACGTGCCGAACCTATGCACTTGCCGCTTTGCGCAGACCATGCACGGTCCAGGCCGCGCCCGCAAGGTCAAGGCCGGCAAACAGGAGCAATTGCATTGGCGCAGAGAAAGCCGCGATGAGCAAAGCGACAAGACCTGCGAACAGGATGCGGCCGCGAACGCTGGCGCGAAAGAACTCCACCATGTTTGCTGAGCCACAGACCCAATAGTAGTAGCCAAGAGGGATAGCGAGTGCCCCTAGCACTCTGATCCAGATCTCTGTAGGTGCCGCGATTCCCAGCGGGGACAACACCAAGCTTGGCGCGAGCGTAAGGCCGACACCCGTGGCGATGGCATATAGACCGAAGTACTTAATGCTGTTAGACGCAGGGTGCATAGGATGCTCCGGGTTCAACTAGACTCTGCAGCCCCCGGCCAACAGGCCGAATGGTCGTTGTTCCGAGGCGCAATGTGGGTCGCGCCGGGGCGAAGGGTTGTCGGGAAAAGCTCGTGGACCGCAATGGGGTTGAACTTGTGGTGCCGCCGTTTGAGCTGAGCCGCGCGGTGCGGCTCGAGCGGACTGGGAAGGGACTTCCCACTTTCGGGCACCGGCGACGGGGCGCCAAGAACGTTAGGCCTCACTGCGTTTTGCCAAACTCTCGAGTTCATTCAGGAGAGCCAGTTCGTCGGACCGCCTGCGAATCACAAAGACACGCTTACCCGGCCGCATCGCCAGAAGTTTGTCCCTGCGCTCCGGACTCCAGAATCGCGGCGAGAGCCTCAAGAAGCGGTAGCTGGTCAGCGTTGACCGAAACATCGGACTTCCTTCAGGCCATCCGATCGGTTTGGCAAATGGACTCTTGAGCAACCGTTTTGTAACCCACCAATAGTGAACCCAGGGCACACGCTCAACGTAGACGAGTACATCGGCCGCATGAAGCATAGCCTCAAAGGCAGAAGGCGTACCGAAGCCGTCGATGACCCAGTGCGACCGCGCTAGGATCTCGTCGTGGTGCCTAGCAAAGGTGTCATCCGGCACCTTCGCTCCCCCTGCCATGAACTGAATCAGGTCGAGCTGATACAGTTGCACATTGGTCGCGGCTGCGATTTTCTCGCTGAGCGTCGACTTGCCCCCTCCAGGCTTACCGAAGACTCCTACCTTCATGGCTTGGTGCCGGCTGTAGATGAATCGCCTAGAAAGAGGCCGATAGTGAGGCCGAACGTCGCCCCTCACGGGCGCGCGATCCCCGCGCGTCCCGGGCAGGGGCTGGTTCGATGGTTCATTCGGGTGCCCAGCGCTTCAGTCTTGGAATGCTCCTCGTGAAGAACCATGCCAGGAACCCTGGCGTTCCCATCTCCTTGAGCTTGCCGATGCAGAACCTCTGCATCGCTTGGGGGCTGTCGATTTCGGGAGATGTGAAGGTGCCGTTCACGTAGCAGTAGCTACAGTATTCCGTGCTCTTGCTCCCGTCGGAATGGGTACCACCGTTCTGCGGGTCCTTCTTCATCGGCATACCGCAGCTCTGACAGAACTTGTTCATATCGCTTTCTCCTCATCGAACGTTGAAGGTGAGCGGCGTTTGAGGCGGGCGGCGGATTGCGGCAGCAAGCGGGCGGCCGGGTCAAACGTCCGTTCGACCGACCTGTTAGACAGTGCCCGTAGACCATGGCATGTCAGGCGCGGCCCAAGCCCTGCGCAATGAAGGTGAGCACCAGAGCGTTCAGGGAAACGCCCTCTGCCTTTGCGCGGGTAGTCAACTGAGCATGCACGGTCTTCGGCACGCGGGCGACAAACTTCCCAGAAGCGACACCACCGCTGTTTGGTGCAGGAACGGGGAGCTTTCCTGCCTTCAGCGCTGCGATCGTTGCCTTGAGCGCATCTCTCCCATTCTCGATGGCTTCCTCGACCGACTCGCCGTCGGAGATGCACTCGGCGAAATCCGGGAAAGAGATCAGATACCCGCCCCCCTCCGCATCTGTCAGCGGCCGGACCTCGAACGGATAGTCAGTCAGCTTGCTCACGTCTCAGGCTCCTTCCACGAGCTCAATGAACTTCTGGACGTAGATCGGCTTGATCGGTCTATGCGCCGGGACCGATAGCGTGCGTCCATCCTCACGCACGAACACACCATGGCTGCTCCTTTGATGCCTCCAGGTCAAACCACTCTGTCGCGCAACGGTTTGCAGGTCGGCAATCGACCCGTCCCGCGGGTTGCGCCTCATCGACCCGAGGAGCTTGGCTGCCGTGTTCACGTTCGTGATGATACTACAGGCGATATCGCCCTGCTGGCGACTCGCTGACCATCACAGCGCGGTCCAACTTGCCTCGACCTACCGCGGCCGGGGTCAGCGCATGTCGGGATCATGTGACGCTGCCCCGGTTTCGCGAGCATCCGATTGTTGGAGCAGCTAGTGAACGGAGGGCGAAATGGGCAAGGCGGAGCCGGCTCCGAATCAGCGGTACAACGAGCGGTACAACGGTGAGTTCAAGATCGAGGCGGTCAGGCTGGCAGGGGCGATCGTCGGCAACCCACGGTTCAAGCGACTGGGGATGCCGCCGTCGACGATCATCAAACGGGTGCGGCGCAGCGAGGCGGGGACGTTGGGCGACGTCGAGATGGCGCCGGCCACGCGGCCGGTCTTCGAGCTGGAGGCGCAGAACGCGAGATTGCGCGGGCGCTCGGAATCACATCCCACCTCTATCGGGATCGACCCTACCCCGTCGCACGATTTCGTGCGCCCCGGTCAGCCGCGCACCTTCCACTGAAGCAGCGCGTAGTCACCCGCCTGGTGACGGTGATGCTCGAATACGCCGTCCACCTCGGCGCCGATGCGAACCGGCTGCATCGGGTCGCCCAGCAGGTTGCCGACGATCCTGATCCCCCCTGCGCCGGGCAACTCGACGAGGACCACAAGATACGGCCCGTGGCCGTTGAGCGCCGGATTCACCGGGTGCCAGGGCCGCTCCCAGCTGAAGATCCGGCCGGTGGGCTCGACGCGCTCCCAGCCGACGTCGAACCGGTGGCAGCGGAAGCACAGGTATTCCGGGCCCCACTGCCAGTGGCCGCAGTGGGCACAGCGCTGCACCCACAGTTCGTTGCGGGCGAGCCCCGCCCAGTACGGCGCGCTCAGCCCGTCCGGCTCGGGCCGTGGCGCCGGCAGGCCGTCCGGCAGGTAGGCGCCCGGCGCACTCACAGCGTCTCCTGCGATCCGAGGATCAGGCTGCTGACGGGTGTCGTCATCGGGCCGCCGATCACCATCGAGACGTCCGCGCCGGCCACCTGGGAGGTGGACGTGCCGCGAATCTGGCGAACCGCCTCCAGCACCAGCTCCAGCCCGTGCATGTAGCACTCGGCCAGGTTGCCGCCGCTGGTGTTCAGCGGCAGGCGCCCCCCTGGCGCGAGCAGGTTCTCCAGCGCAAAGAACGCGTCGACCTCGCCGGGCTCGCAGAACCCGTGCTCGACCACGCCCAGCATCACGCCGCCGGTGAAGTTCTCGTAGGACTGGAGCACGTCGACGTCGCCCGGCTCCAGGCGCGCCATCTGCCACAGGCGCGGGGCCACCGGACCGAAGCTGGCCGACGCGTAGTCGGGCGCGTTGTGCGACCAGGCGCCGCTGCGATGGTTCGAACCGGACGCAGCACCGAGCAGGTAGCACGGGCGGTGCGGCAGGTCGCGCGCGCGCTGCGCGGACACGAGCACCACGGCGGCCGCGCCGTCGTTCTCCATGCAGCAGTCGTACAGACGGAACGGCTCGACGATCCAGCGCGACGCGTCGTAGGTCGCCGCATCGAGTGGCCGGCCGTGCATGACCGCGCGCGGATTCGCCTGCGCGTGGTGGTACGACGCAAGCGCAATCGCCCGCTGCGCATCCGCGCCGCCGCCATGCTCGTGCATGAAACGCATCACCTTCATCGCAAAGCGCTGCGCCGGCGACATCAGCCCGTACGGCCAGGTCAGCGCGAACTCGCCGCTCACCGTGTCCACCTTCGGGCCCCGGCCGAACCGGTCGAACTGCCCCTGGGCCAGCGCGCGCAGCACGACCACGCAGTCCGCGAGTCCCGCCGCGATGGCCGCGGCGGCGTTGCCCACGGCGGCCGCCACGCCGCCGCCACCGCCGCCCCACTGCATGCCGGTGTAACGCAGCTCGCGCAGCCCCAGCGCGGCCGACAGGCGCGACGGATCGCAGCGATCGTTGCTGTACGAGGAAAACCCGTCGATGTCGTGCGGCGAGATCCCGGCATCGGCGCAGGCGGCTACGATCGCGCGCAGCGCGAGCTTGAACTCCGGCTCCGGCGAGCGCCCGTGCTTGTAGTAGGCGGTCTCGCCGATGCCCGCGACTGCGACCTTGCCCCGAAGCGTTCGTTCCATCCCCGATCCCAGGTTGTCCGTCGGGCCGGCTCGACGTCAGGCCGTCCGGTCGACCGCACGGTCGGCGGGCGCGCCGGCTGGTGTGCGTGTCGGACCGGCCACCACGCCGCGTGCCCTCAGCTCGGCGATCTCTTCAGGGTCGTAGCCGAGTCCGGCCAGCACCTCGTCGGTATGCTCGCCGCAGCGGGGCGCCCGCGCCCGAGTCGATCCGTCGGCGAGCGGCGCCAGTCCCGGCAGGTTGGGTACCGGCACGGGCTGCGCAAGGCCGGGCTGGCGCAGCCACGACACCGTCTGCGAGGCCTCGACGTGGGCCTGCGACAGGAACTCGCGATAGGTGTTCAGCCGCTCATGGAGGATCCGCGCCGGCACGAAGCGGGCCTCCCAGTGGGCCATCGGCTTGGCGGCGAACACCGGGCGAAACGCAGCCGCGAGGGCAGCCCCGTTGGCGAGACGCGCCTCACGGTCGCGAAAACGCGCGTCGTCCGCGAGGCCGGGCACGTCCAGCGCCTCGCACAGGTGCTTCCAGTCGCGGTCGGTGGCGATCTGGATCGTGACCCAGCCGTCGGCGGTGCGGTACGCCCCGCTCGGCGGGATGTTGACCGGCAGCGTTGCGCCTTCGAACGTCGAGGCGAGCAGGCGCACGGCCTGCATCGCAGTCGCAGCCTGCAGCAGGCTGACCTGCAGGTGGCGGCCCCGCGGCTGGTTCAGTCGGGCGTACAGCGCGGCGCTGGCCGCCTGGAATGCGTAGAGCCCCGTCGACATGTCGACGATCGAGATCGGGACGCGCCGCGGGATGCCGTCCTCGCCGGCGTTCTCCATCGTGAGGCCGGTATACGCCTGCAGCACCGGATCCATCGCCGGGCGTTCGGCGAGCGGCCCGATCGGCCCGAAGCCCGAAACCGACAGCATCAGGATGCGCGGCTCGCGCGCGCAGACCGCGTCGTAGCCGAAGCCCATCCGGTCGATCACGCCGGGGCGAAACCCCTCGATCAGCAGGTCCGCGCCACGCAGCAGTCGCCACAGGATCGCCCTGCCCTGCGCGTCCTTCAGGTTTGCCGCGATGCTGCGCTTGCCCAGGTTTGCGGTGATCGAGAACGCCGTGTGGTCGCCCTGCACCGGCCCGAGGAGGCGGCTCCAGTCGCCACCGACCGGTTCGACCTTGACCACGTCCGCCCCGTGCTGGGCCAGCAGCGAGGCACAGTAAGGTGCCGCCAGCCCCTGGCTGACGTCCACGACGCGCACGCCCTCGAAGGGCGCCTCGTAGCTCACCGGACCCTCACTCCAGCTTGATGCCGGCGGTCTTTACGACCTCGGTCCACTTGGCGATGTCGCGTTCGACGAAGCGCCGGAACTCGGCCGGGGGCAGCACCATCGGGTCCTGGCCCTGGTCGGACATCTGGGCGCGGATGACCGGTTCCTCCACCGCTTCCTTCAGTGCCACGAACAGCATGTCCCGAATCGGGTCGGGCAGCCCGGCGGGCCCAAAGAGCCCGCCCCAGCCGCTGGCCACCAGGTCGGGGACACCCTGCTCGATCGCAGTCGGCAGGTCGGGCGCAAAGGCGGCGCGCTTCTCCGCCAGCACCGCGAGCCCGCGCAGCTTGCCGCTGCGGATGTGCGGCACGACCGGCGAGTAATAGACCATCAGCGACGCATGCCCGGCCATCACGTCGGTCACGGCCCGGCCGGCTTCCTTGTAGGGCACGTGGACGAACTTCGCGTTGGTCTTCAGCGCGAGCAGCTCGGTGGCCAGGTGCCCCGAGCCGCCCAGTCCGCTCGATGCGTAGGTCAGGCCCGCCGGCAGCGAGCGCGAGTAGGCAGCGAGCTCTGGCAGGTTGGTGGCGGGAACCGACGGATGAACGACCACGAGGGCCGGTGGCGCGGTGGCCAGACCGATCATCGTGAAGTCGCGCAGCACGTTGTAGGTGAGGTTGGGCATCAACGCCTGCAGCGTGCCGTGCGAGGCCACCGTGCCCATCACCAGCGTGTAGCCGTCGGGCGCCGCGCGGGCCACCGCTTCCGAACCGATCATGCCGGTGGCGCCGGCACGGTTCTCCACCACCACCGGCTGGCCGAGCTTCTGCGCCATGCGCGGCGCGAGCAGCCGCGTGGTGATGTCGGTCGCCGAGCCTGCGCCGAACGGCACGACGATGCGAATCGGCCGGTTGGGGAACGACGCCGAAGTGCCCTGCGCGAACGCCCGTGCGCCGGGCAGCGCCGAGCCAGCGATCGCGAGCCCTGCCCCGAGGGCGCGCACTGCGGTGCGTCGATCCGGTCTCATGCCTGTCTCCCAAAGCGATGCCGCGTTTCCCGCGTTTGCGGCCGATCGTACGCGCCGATGCTGGGTGAGGCAAGATCACGATCCTTGTCGATCGGTTGGAAGCCCCGACCAAGATCCCGTGCCCACCCCTGGCCAGCCGATGCGCCTGCCCAGCGGTATCGCGGCGCGAGTCCTATGCCTCGGCATCGACTGATCGCGCGTCGAAGGCTCACGCAGTGAGTCCCGGAGCATCGACATTGGGCCTCTGCGCGTCCTCCTTGGCAGCGTGCAATTGCCCAGGAGACCATGGGAGCGCCTGGACGACGTATGGAACGCGGCAAAGGCTGAGGCGACTGCCAAGAACCCGGCCGGCATGATTGAGCGCAGCGACCTGCAAGTGTCGCAAGTGACGCGCAGGCACGATGTCGAATGACATGTCCCTGAATGAACTCGTGGGCGCACGGGGCGCCGCATGTTCTTTCCGACGCGTTGAAATGCGGCGCGGCGCAATGGGCATCCCGATCCGCGCAGAGCGCATCGGCAGCAAACCGGCGTGCAGCTTTCGACGAAAGGGCCTTCGCGATGACGCGCGGGCGTTCCAGGCGCCAGGCTTGCGAGCTGATCGGCTTCTTTGCCGCAGCGCCGTCCACGGCGACGGATTGCGAACGCACGGCCACGGCCGTTGCCGCCATCAGCGCTTCGCGTCATGACTCGAGGCAGGAGCCGTCTGCGGTCGTTCCGCACGTACGGATCTGTGCGGGGGCGCAGAGCAGTCTCCGTCCCTACCGCGCCCGATGCGCCGTCTCCAGTGCGCTCGAATGCGGCAGGCTGAGCAGCCCGCGCACTCGAGATTCGGCCTCGGCAAGCAGCCGGACGGCGTGGGTCCGACGGAACCCGCCTGCGCGCCGGCAGGTCGCGAGGACGTTGGAGAACTCGACGGGCATCGAGGCCTCGCCGTTCCAGTCTGCACCCCGCGCGTACCGGGCATGTGCTTCGCGCGTGCGATCGCCATCGATCAGCAGACAGGCGACGACGCGGGTGTCGACGAGGACCACGCCACGGTGCCGGTCCGTCGCGCCCGGCGGAAACGGCCGCCTCGGTGTCCTCGATCACGATCGGCCGGCGGGACCGAAGGCGCACCGGTTTCGGCGCGCGCCCTGCCTGCAGTAGCATCCGCGCATGCACGCCAAATCCCGACGCAGGCGAGGCCGATGACCCTGCCTGCACCCGACCCGCTGACCGGCGCCGCGCTGTACGCGGACGTGGTGCGCTACGCCGGGTTCGGCGTGCATCGCTACGGCAGCCCGGGCGAGCGCGCCGCGATGGACTGGATCGCGGCCGAGCTGGAACGGGCAGGACTCGCCGTCGCCGACCAGGCGCTGTCGATGCCCCGCCAGTTCGTGCTGGAGCACGCCAGCGTGTCCGTGGGGGCGCGGCGGCTCGAGGCCTTTGCGCACTGGTGGATGCCCGAGGCGTGCACCCGACTGGCGTTGGACGCGCCGCTGAAGACCCCGTCGCAGGCCGCCGGTGCGCTGGCCTGGGTCGCTTTGCCGCACGACCGCGCTTCGTATCTGAACGACGGACACCGGCGCACGATCCTCGAGGCGGCCGCCCACCGGCCAGCGGCGATCCTGCTGACCATCGACAATCCCGCGGGCGAGATCTTCACCTACAACGTCGACCAGGCCACCGAGCCGTGGCCGGTGCCGGTGATCGTCGTCGCGTCGAAGCACGCTGCGCTTCTGAAGGCCGCGCAGCGCAGCGGCGAGCCGCTGGCCGTGTCGGTGTCGGGCCGCTACCAGCGCAACGTGCCGGGGCGCAACGTGATCGGCCGGCTCGGTGCCGGTGCGGCAGGTCCGATCGGTCGGGCAGCCGCAGGCGCGGTCACCGGCAACGTCGCGCGCACGATCGTCGTGTCCACGCCGGTCAGCAGCTGGTTCGTCAGCGCCTGCGAGCGCGGGCCGGGCATCGCCACGTTCCTGGCGCTGGCCCGCCACGTTGCGCGGACCCGACCCGACGCCGGCTTCGTGTTCGTGGCCACCGTCGGCCACGAGATCGGCCACGGCGGCATGGAGCAGTTCATCGCCCACGCCGCACCCGCACCCGCCGACGTGACCGCCTGGGTGCACCTGGGCGCGTCCAACGCCTGTTACGGCTGGGTGCGCGACGACGCCCGCGTCGGCGCAGACGCCGACGTCAGTGGTGATGGCAGGGGCGATGGCTTTCGGTCCAGCGGCCGGGTCGACGCCGACGTCCGCATCCTGGCGCTCAGCCCGAGCCTGGAGCCGCTGGTGCAGGACGTGTTCGCGGACGTGGCCGCACATCGCTTCACGGGCGAACGGGCCGGCGTCGGCGAGCTGCGCGAGGTGCGTGCCGCCGGCTATCCGGACTTCTTCGGCATGGCCGGCATGCATCGGTTCTTCCACACGCCACGCGACGCGGCAACGATGACCGGGCCCGAGATCCTGGAGCCGGTGGCGCGCGCGTTTGCGCGCGCGGTGGACCGGCTGGCTGCGCCACCGCGTTAGCGGGTCGCCGGGTCCGCCGGCCCGCTCGAGCCCCTGCGCTGCGCCACGAGCCGCAACGTGCACACGCCGTCCGGGGCGCCGACCCACACGAACGCGTGCTGCCCGTAGCGCCGCGCAAGGCCGCACGCCTGGCGCAGCGACACGCCGAGCACCAGCGCGCTGCGCTCGGCGCGCCAGTGCCCGCTGCGGTCACGCCCCTCGCCCGGGATCCAGCGCAGCCCCCTCACGCGCAGGTCAGCTTGCAGCGCGGCCTGGGCAGACGCGTTGTCCGCGTCGCTGGCGGGCTCGCTGCGCGGGTTGTGCGCCGTGACGAACGCCGCGGTCGATGCGCGCGCGTCGTCCATCAATGCCTGCAGCGCCGCGCTCGGCTGACCGATTCGCAGCGCGAACGCGCCCCCCGGGTGCTCGACGACGTAGTCGGCGTCCCGATAGGCGGCCAGCAGCTCGGCAGGGATGGGCGGGATGGCCGGCATCCGTCTAGACTAGACCGTTCGACCGATTCCGCCCACCCACGCGCCCGCTACGATGACGACAGACCCGCGGGACCCGATACAGGAGCCGGACATGAGCGCGGTGTTTCAGCCGGTGCAGCGCAGGCTCACCGTCGAGGCTTACCACGACCTGGCCCGCACCGGCCATCTGGGCGAGGACGACCGGGTCGAACTGATCGAAGGGCTGCTCATCGAGATGGCGCCGATCGGCCACCCGCACATGACGATCGTGAACCGACTGACCCGGTTGCTGGTGCGCGCGGTGGGCGACGACGCCGTGGTGTCGGTGCAGAATCCGGTCACGCTGCCGCCCTTCTCCGAGCCGCAGCCCGACGTGGTGCTGCTCGCGCCTCGATTCATCGACGTGTCGGCAGGCCGGCCGGGCGCACGCGACGTGCTGCTGCTGATCGAGGTGTCCGACCGTTCACTGGCCTACGACCGCGGCATCAAGCGCGCACTCTATGCGCGCGAGGGCATCGCCGAGTTCTGGATCGTGGACGTCGGTGCGGCCCGGATCGAGGTCTGCCGTCGGCCGGGCAGTTCCGGATACGGGCAGCACCTGGCTTTCGGCAGGGGCCAGACCGTCACCGTCGAAGCGCTCGAGGCCGTGAAGGTGTCGGTCGACGACGTGTTCGGCGACCTGCCGGCCGGCTGAGGCGGGCCGCCGGAAAGGAAACGGCCTGGCGGAAGAAGAAAGCCCGCCACAAGGAAACGGCCCTCCGAAGAGAGCCGCCGCCAAGCCAGGTGTTCGGGGAAAAAGTCTACTCCGAACGCCCGCGCCGCGAAAGTGCGCCGCCACGAAATTGCGCGGCCGCGGCCCGCCGCGTCCGGCCGCTGCTGCACCCGGGTGCGCCCGACTGCCTCACGCCACGGCGGCCACGACCTCCACCTCGAGCATCAGGTCCTCGTGCACCAATGCCGGCGTGGCCACCAGCGTGCTGGCCGGCTGGTGCGCGCCGAAGTGGCGGCCGCGGATCTCGCGAAACGCCCTGACCCGGGCGCCGGTCAGGTCCCGCACGTAGACGTTCATCTTGACGACGTCACTGAACTGCGCGCCCGCCGCAGCCAGCGCCACGCGCAGGTTCCTGAACACCTGCTCGGCCTGCTCGACGAACGTGGCGCCGACCACGTTGCCCGCCTCGTCCAAGGCGACCTGCCCCGAGACGTAGACGGTGCGCCCGCCGCTGACCACGGCGGTGTGCG
>Ga0209254_10005070_pt1 | contig 12099 bp, 9 predicted proteins | sample FrelakmetDIP11DI_FD_187148 | JGI IMG/M metagenome (GOLD analysis project Ga0209254, IMG submission 187148) | Freshwater lake sediment microbial communities from the University of Notre Dame, USA, for methane emissions studies - DIP11 DI (SPAdes)... | ecosystem: Environmental > Aquatic >...
ATGCGGGCTCCCGTCGCACCGAACGGGTGCCCGAGCGCGATCGACCCGCCGCAGACGTTGAGCCGGTCGCGGTCCACCCGGCCCACCGGTGTCGAGCGTCCCAGCTTCTCGCGGGCCCAGGCCTCGGACTCGAGGGCCTGGATGTTCGACGCCACCTGGACGGCGAACGCCTCGTGCATCTCCACGAGGTCCATGTCCGAGAGCTGGAGGCCCGCGCGCTCGAGGGCCATGGGGATCGCGAGGCCGGGGCCCATCAGGAGCTGCCCGCCGGGGTCCACCGCGGCGACCGCCCACGTCCGCACGTACGCCAGGGGCGCGTAGCCCTCGGCCTTCGCCCTCTCCTCGGACATCAGGAGGACGGCGGCCGCGCCGTCCGTGAGCGGGGACGAGTTTCCGGCGGTGACGGTGCCGTACCGCCGGTCGAACGCCGGTGCCAGCGCGGCGAGCGCCTGCATCGAGGCGTCCTTCCGGAGCAGATTGTCGGCACTCACCGCCGTCTCGTAGGAGGGAGGCACGTGAACGGTGCAGGTCTCGGCGGGCAGGCGCCCGTCCTGCGTGGCGGCCCAGCCGTTGCGGTGCGAGGCGAGGGCGATCCGGTCCTGCTCGTCGCGCGTGATGGCGTTCTCCTTGGCCATCTTCTCGGCCGACTGGCCCATCGTCAGGCCGGTGGACGGCTCGGCGATGGCCGGGGCGTCCGGCACGAGATCGCGCAGCCGCACCCTGGCGAGCGAGCCCAGGCGCGCGCCGAACGACTTCGCCTTCTGCGTCTCCATCAGGATGCGCGCCATCCGCCGGCTGTGCAGGATCGGCACGTCGGAGAGGCTCTCTGCGCCACCGGCGATCCCGACGTCCAGGTGACCGAGCAGGATCGAGGAGCCCACGTCGGCGATCGCCTGGTTCGCCGAGGCGCAGGCGCGGTTCACGGTGTGGGCGGGGACCGACTTCGGCAGCCCGGCCCCGAGAGAGACCTCGCGGCCGAGGTTCGGGGCCTTGACCGAGGGGACGACCTGCCCCATGACCACCGTGCCGATCGAGGCGGGATCGACCTCCGTGCGCTCGAGGAGCTCGCGCACGCAGGCCTTCCCGAGGTCGACGGCCGTCAACTCCCGGAACACCGTCCCGGAGCGCGCGAACGGAGTCCGGCATCCGGCCACGATCGCGACTCTTCGGTTGCTCATGGGATTCTTGTCCCCGGCGCGGTCGATCCACGACCCGTCGCGGGATCTCGAGAGGCCGACGAGAAAAGGTTAGCGCATCGCCCGCGCGATGCAACTCCTTTTTGACAGGAACCATGACGCCGTGTCATTGCTACCATGCGGCGCCTTCACACCTGGGGTCCCCTGGAGGAGCAGTCTGGCCGTGCGCACGATCACGTTCGCACGGCACGCGGATGCGCTAGACTACGTCCACGGCGGCCGGCCGAAGGTTGTCCCTCCCCTTCCCGGCTCCGTCGTTCGGCGTCGAGTCGGTTCCGAGGAAGGGAGGGCCAGTGCACAACCCAACGAGGCAGCGGGCGCGGATCGTCCCGCCCAACCCGATCACCGTCGCGATCGACGACGAGAGCGGGCTGCCGCTCGGGTACGGCGTCATCGCGAACGTGTCCGACGCGGGTGGCTGCATCTGGACGGACAGCCGCCTCGAGCCCGGGGCGCGGCTGAGCCTGCGGGTGAGCTTCCCCAACCCCGCCGAGGTGCACGAGGCGGCCGGGCTCGTCGTGTGGGGCGACGAGGGCGAGGACCACGTGGGAAGCCGGATGCACCGCTACGGCCTGCAGTGGAACGACGCGTCGTCGGCCTGCGTGCGGCGCCTTCGGCAGGTCGCGCTGACCGTGTCGGGCGAGAAACGTACCCCCGCTCGTGGAACGGGCCCTGTCCCGCGGCCCGTGGTGAACGGCTGAGCCGTCCACCCCGTCCACGTCCGCGAGAGCGGTGCCGGCGGGTCATTCGTGAGACGATCGCTTCCCGTCACGAGGAGCGCGCATGAACCGCACGATCGTCACCCTGACCCTGGCTGCCGCCTTGGGCTCCCTCGGCGCTGGAACTGCCGTGGCCCAGGCCCCGGAGCCCCGGCCCGCCGCGCCAAGTGCGGCCGAGCCGCGGCCCAAGCCGAGCCCCCAGCCGCGGCCGCATTCGATGCGCGTGCCCGTCGACCCGGCCCGCATCCAGGTGGACGACGGAGACACGGTCGGCATCCGGTGGTCGAAGGACGACCTCGAGATCGTGCGCATCCTCGGCATCGACACGCCGGAAACGCGCCACCTCGAGCACAACCTGCCCTACGCCCAGTCGTTCGGGCCCGAGGCCCGCGGCTTCGCCCAGGGGGCTTTCGCGACCGCGACCCAGGTGGAGATCCTCCGGGCGAGCACGGTCGACCCCTACGGCCGCTCGCTCGGCTACCTGTTCCTGAACGGCCGCAACTACTCCGTCCTCGTGGTGCAAGCGCGCCTCTCGGCCGAGACCGTCACCTTCTACGGAGACAACGGCCTGCCGAAGGAGGCGGCCGAGGTGCTGGCAGCGGCGAAGGCCGCCGGCCCGGTACCCTTCGAGCCCCCTCACGTCTTCCGAGGCCGCATGAGGGACGTGTCGAAGTGGATGAAGGAAAAGGGGCTCGAGGCCGAGCAGTAAGGGCCGATCGTTGAAGACCCCGCCTCGACGGCTGCTCCTCCCGCTGGGTCTGGCCGCGGCCTCCCTGGTCCTCTGGGACACCTTCGTCGTCTACCCCTTTCGCCTGTTCGTGGTCTTCCTCCACGAGATCTCGCACGGCCTCGCCGCGATCGCCACCGGGGGACGAATCGTCTCGATCGGGCTCAGCTTCGACGAGGGCGGGGTCTGCCTCACGCGAGGCGGCTGGCCGTTCCTCATCCTGAACGCCGGCTACCTGGGCAGCCTGCTCTGGGGGGCGCTCTTCCTCCTGCTGGGCGGGCGGCGCACGCGGGCGCGCTCGGTGGTCGGCGTTGTCGGCGCGTTCACCCTGGCGGTCACGCTCGTGTACGTCCGCACCTGGTTCGGCGTCCTGTACGGCCTCGCCGCCGGCCTCGCCCTGGTGGCCGTCGCCTCGCGACTGAAACCCGCCGTGTCGGAGGTGCTCCTGGCCGCCATCGGGGCGACGAGCGTCCTCTACGCGGTGTGGGACGTGGCCTCGGACGTGCTCTTGCGCCACTCCGGCCAGAGCGACGCGGCCGCCCTCGCGCGCCTCACCGGCGTCCCCGCCGTGGCGTGGGGCGTCTTGTGGGTGATCGTCTCCGTCGTGACCCTGGTGTCCGTCCTGCGGCGCCTGGCCTGAGCGGCCGCGCGAGCGCGCGAGGCACGAGGAGCCCGGGCATCATGCACGCTTCGCGGCCGGACCGGTCCTGCCTCGCCATTGCCGGACCGATCGCCGTACAATTCGTGTTTGGCTCGAACGAGAGTGGAGTGAGCAGCTCATGAAACGGATCGGCATCCTGACGGCCGGCGGCGACACGCCGGCGCTCAACGCGACGGTCCACGGCGCCGTGGTGCGTGCCAACCAGCGGCGCGTGGAGGTGTACGGCTTCATCAAGGGCTACTCCGCCCTCCTGAACCCGAGCGTCCCCTACGTTCACCTCAACCCGCTGTTCACCGAGATCCCCGAGCTCGACCCGACCCGCGGTGGCACCGTCATCGGCGCCTCTCGCGCGTTCGTGGACTCAGACGACAAGGAAACGATCGCCCAGATCGCCGACCGGCTGACGCAGCTCAAGATCGACGGCCTCATCTGCGTGGGCGGCGACGGGACGCTGAGCGGCCTCCAGCCTTTTGCCGAGCTGTTCCCCGTCGTCCTCGCCCCCAAGACGATCGACAACGACCTCGGCCTCAACCACCGCAACGAGCCCGACGAGTGGGAGCGGGTCCCCAGCGCGGACCCCCCGGGATACCGCTACCAGCTCGGCCGCTCGCTCAGCCGGTTCGAGCTCGACGGAATGGTCAACTACGTGACCCCGGGCTACGCGACCGCGGTCTTCGACTCGGTCCAGGGGCTGCAGCGCGTGCGGACGACCGCGGAGAGCCACCGCCGCATCGGCATCGTCGAGGTGATGGGGCGCCACTCGGGCTACATCGCCCTCGGTACGGCCTACGGGCAGCCCGACATCATCCTCGTGCCCGAGTTCCCGGTGCGGATCCCGGCCCTCGTCGACCGGGTCCGCGAGCTTTACGAGCTGCAGAAGAACGTGGTCATCGTGTGCGGCGAGGGGATCGTCGGCGAGGACGGCCGCGAGCTCGGCGCGAAGCGCGAAACCCACGACCCCGCCGGCAACGTGTCGCTCTCGGGCGCTTCGGACGCCCTGCGCGACGTCCTGATCGACCACTTTGGCGACCTCTACTTCCAGCAGTTCCGCAGAGCCGAGTCGGCGAAGGCCGCCGTCTTCACCCGGAAGGTCGGGCACACGCAGCGCGGGGGCCGTCCGATTCTCTTCGACCGTTTCCACGCGGCGGAGCTCGGGGGCAAGGCCGTCGACATGCTCCTCGAGGGGAAGAACAACGCGATCGCGATCCTGCAGTGGAACCACGCGCGCGGCTTCTACGTCGACAGCTACGACGGCAACGCCTTCCGCGACCGCTGGGGCGTGATTCACGCCCGCTACCTGCACCCCAGCTTCTACGACGAGGAGCTCATGCGGCCCTCGAAGGTCGGGGTCGAGTACATGCTGCCGATCTTCACGAACGCGATCGGCCACGCCGACATCGAGGCCATCCGCCAGACCGTCTTCGACGCGGGCAGCCTCTTCCGCCCCTACCACTCCGTCAACACCGACATCAACAAGCGGATCCGGTACCTTCAGGCTCCGGACTGAATCGCGTCGGCCTGCCGTTGCGATTCAGTCCGGATTCGATTCAGGCCACTCCGAAGGCCTTCCGCAAGGCCCTCCCGTAAGGCCTTCCCTGAAGGCCATCGCCGACGGATCCGCAGCCGTCCAGATCCGCTCGGAGCGCGCCAGGTCTGGCGCTCCGAGCGGTGCTACTCGTATCTCAGCGCCTCCACCGGATCGAGGCGGGACGCCTTGAGCGCCGGCACCAGGCCGCAGACCGCGCCGACCACGACGAGCACGAGCGTCGAGACGAGGACGACCCCGACCGACATCTTCAGCTCCAGGTCGCCCTGGCCGGACTCGTCCTCGAAGAGCGGGCCGAACATCGGCAGGCGCGGCGCGGCCTCGGTGAGCCCCCAGGCCAGCAGGATCCCGATGGCGCCCCCGGCCAGGGTCAGCACCAGGGCCTCGACCAGGAACTGGGTGCGGATGTGGCGCCGGCGAGCCCCCAGCGCGCGGCGCAGGCCGATCTCGCGCACCCGCTCGTCCACCGCGACGAGCATGATGTTGGCCACCCCCACGCCTCCGATCGTCAGGGTGAGCGTGCCGATGAACAGCAGCAGGCCCTGGAGGCCGATGGTGAGGCCGTCCAGGATGGGCTGGAACTCCTGGCGCCCGATCATCATGAAGGCCCGCTTGTCGGTGGGAGAGAAGCGCTGCCGCTTGGCGATCGTGGCCTGCACCTGGGCCCGGGCCTGGCGCTCGAGCGACGGCGTCACCGGGCTGAAGACGAGGACGCTCGCGTAGCGCGTGTCCCACAGGTCCCCCGCCGCGCTGTGCGGGATGAAGGCGGACTCGTCGTCGCTCGTGAAGTAGCTGCTGAGCTGGATCTTGCGCCCCATGGTCCCGACGACAGTGAAGCGGACTCCCGAGATGCGAACGGTCTCCCCGACTGCCGGCCGGCCCGCGAAGAGCTTCTCGCGCAGCCTGTCGCCCAGGAACACCACGCGCCGCCTCTCGAGCTGGTCCTCGGGGCTGATCCACCGTCCGTCGTCGGCCACCTCGTTGCGCAGCTCGCCGTAGGGCGGCTCCACCCCGCGGATCGCGGTGTTCACCACCCGCTCGCCGTAGGTGATCGGGCGCCAGCGCGTCGACTCGAGGCTGAGGCTCTTCACCATCGTCGCCTCGAGCAGGACGTTGTCCCGGTCCTCCTTCTCGATCCGCACCACGCGGCCCGCCCTCTCCCCGCCCGCGTGCTCGCTCGTCTGGCCAGGCCACGCCACGACCGCCGCCTTCCCGAAGGCATCGAAGCCGTGCATCATCACCACCCGGAAGCCGGTGCCGTACGCCATCAGGACGGCCACGGCCACGATCCCCCACACGATCCCGAGCATGGTGAGGAGGCTGCGCGTGGGGTTCCTCCGGAGGTTGGCCCAGGACTGGGCGACCAGTTCGGCCAGCACGCCTCAGCCTCCCGTCTCGAAGCGCAGGGCCTCGATCGGGTCCACCGCGGCCGCGCGGCGGGCCGGGTAGACGGCGGCGAGAAGGGCCACCGCCGACAGCAGCAGGAAGGACAGGACGCCCGACTGCCAGGTGGGGAGGAGCCCCGCGAAGTAGGGCACCGCGGGCAGGAGATTCACGAGGGTGCAGAAGCCGTAGGCGAGCGTGAGGCCCATCCCCCCGCTCGCGAACACGACGATCAGGGTCTCGAGGAAGAAGAGGCGCACGATCGAGCGGCGGGTCGCGCCGAGGGCCCGGCGCACGCCGATCTCCCGGGTCCTCTCCCGCACCGCGACCAGCATCACGTTCATGACGCCGATCGCCCCGATGAACAGGGTCGCGATCCCGACCGCCCCCAGGAAGTACCGCATGCCGTCGGTCAGCCGGCGGAAGGCCTGGGCCTGCTCCACCGTGTCCATGACGGGGGCCGCCTCCTTGTCCCGGGGGTCGAACTGGTGCAGCCGGCCCAGGGCCCGCCGAACCTCGTCCCGGCAGGCCTCGTGCTCCTCGAGCGAGCGCGGCGTGACGAGCAGCCGGTCCACGATGTCGGGCCGCTGGGGCGGTCTCTTGGGCAGGTCGCGCAGGATGGCCGCGATGGGCACGAAGACCTTGCCGGTGTCAGGCCCGTCGTAGTTGCTGTCCTCCTCCTTCGGCCGCGCCACCCCGACCACCGTGTAGGGAGAGTCCCCGATGCGGACCGTCTCCCCGAGCGCGGGGCGGCTCGCGAAGAGCTGCTTCTTCGCTTCGAAGCCGAGGAGAGCGACGCGCCGGGCCAGGGCCTCGTCCTCCCAGCTCGGGTAGCGTCCCTCGGCGACACCGATGCTGCGGATCTCGGCGAACGGCGGCAGCGAGCCGGTCACCAGCAGGCTCGCGTTGTTGTAGGAGCTGCGGACGGGGACGTCGTCCTGCCCGAGCTCCGGCATCACGTGGCGGCACGAAGGGGAGTCCCGCTGCACCTGGATGTGGTCCGTGGCCCTCCACTGGATCTGCCTCCCCGCCCGCATGCCACCGGCCTGCAGGCTGGTGCGCCCGGCCCAGAACACGATGAAGTCCCGGCCGAACTCGGCCTTCTTCCGCTCGAAGCCGATCTCGAGGCCCTTGCCGGCCGCCACCATGACCGTGATCGAGATGATCCCCCACGTGATCCCGAACATGGTGAGAGCCGTCCGCCTCTTGTGGGCGGCCAGGGTATCGAACGTGTCCGCGAGAAGGTCCCGGAAGGACATCTGCCCCTGAGCGCGCTCCGTTGGGTCGTGCGCGCGAAGGATCTGAACCTGCGCCTACTCTACCCCCGACGACCAGCCACGGGAGAACCTGGAACGGAGCCGTCTCTCGCCGGGGCCTTACCGAGGGCCGTCGCCGACGGATCGGTAGCGGGCCAGATCTCCGAGGGGCGCGTCCAGACAGGCGCCCCTCGGAGTGTCATTCATACCTCAATGCCTCCACCGGGTCGAGGCGGGAGGCCTTGAGCGCCGGCACCAGCCCCGATGCCACGCCCACGAGGACCAGGATCAGGCTGGAGACGACGACGGTCAGCGCGGAGATGCGTAGCTGCATGTCGCCCTTGCCGGAGTCGTCCTGGTAGAGGGGCCCGAGCACGGGCAGGATCGGCATCATCGCGGTGAGGGCGTACGAGAGCACGATCCCGGCCGCCCCACCCACGAGCGTCAGCACGAGCGCCTCCGCCAGGAACTGAAGGCGGATGTGGCGCTTCCTCGCGCCGAGGGCGCGGCGCAGGCCGATCTCCCGCACCCGCTCGTCCACGGAGACGAGCATGATGTTCGCGACGCCGACCCCGCCGATCCCGAGAGTGAGGGTGCCGACGAACACGAGCAGCACCTGCAGGCCGATGGTGATCCCGTCGATGATGGGCCGGAACTCCTCGCGCCCGAACATCTGGATCGCGCGCGTGTCCGTGCCGGAGAACCGCTGCCGCTTCCCCACCGTGTCGCGCACCTGCTGGATGGCGGCCTTCTCCATCGACGGCGTGACCGCGGCGAAGACGAGGACGCGCGCGTAGCGGTTGTCCCACAGGTCGCCGGCCGTGGTGTAGGGGATGAACGCGCACTCGTCGTCGCTCGTGAAGTAGTTGCTCATCTGCATCTTGCGGTCCATGGCGCCCACCACGGTGAAGCGCATGCCGCTGATGCGGATCGTCTCCCCCACCGCCGGGCGGCCCGCGAAGAGCTTCTTGCGCAGCTCCGAGCCGATGAAGGCCACCCGGCGCCTCTCCAGGTAGTCCTCCGGGCTCAGCCAGCGCCCGTCGCTGGGGACCTCGTTGCGGATCTCGCCGTAGACCGGCTCCACACCCCGGACCGCGGTGTTGGCCATGCGGTCGCCGTAGGCGATCTGCCGCCACTCCACCGTCTCCATGCTGATGCCCTTCACGAGCGTGGCCTCGGCCTCGATCGCGTCGCGGTCGGCCTTCTCGAACTTCACGCGCCGCCCGGCGCGCTCCCCTCCCGCCTGCTCGCTCGTCTGGCCCGGCCACGCCACGACCGCGCTGCGCCCGAAGGCGTCGAACGCGTGGGTCAGGATCGCCCGGAAGCCGGAGCCGTAGGCGAGGAGGACGGTCACCGCCACGATGCCCCACACGATGCCGAGCATCGTCAGCAGGCTGCGCGTGCGGTTGCGCGTCAGGTTCGTCCAGCTCTGCACGATCAGCTCGCGGACCACGCTAGCCTCCCGCTTCCCAGCGCAGCGCCTCGATCGGATCGATCGAGGCGGCGCGCCGGGCCGGGTAGACCGCGGCCAGGAGCGCCACCGTCCCGAGAAGAGCGAAGGCCATCAGGCCCGAGGACCAGGTGGGCAGGAGGCCGGCAAAGAAGGGCGGCATGGGCAGGAGGTTCACCAGGGCGCACAGGCCGTAGGCCACCGCGAGCCCCGTCCCCCCGCTCACGAAAACCACGAGCAGGGTCTCCACCACGAACTGCCGGACGATCGACCGCCGAGTGGCCCCGAGGGCCTTCCGGACCCCGATCTCGCGCGTCCGCTCCCGCACCGCCACGAGCATCACGTTCATGACCCCGATGCCGCCGATGAAGAGGGTCGCGATCCCGACCGCGCCCAGGAAGTACTTCATCCCGTCCGTCATCGTCTTGAAGGCCTTCGCCTCCTCGACGGTGTCCCAGATGTGCGCCGCCTCCTCGTCCCGCGGGTCGAACTCGTGGATCCGGCCGAGGGCGCGGCGCATCTCACCCTTGCAGGCCTCGTGGTCGGCCACCGACCGCGGCGCCACGAGCAGGCGATCCACAGAGTCCGGGAGCGCGGGCGGCTTGTTCGGGAAATCCTGCAGGATCGCGCTGAAGGGCAGGAAGACCTTGTTGATGTCCGCTCCGTCGTAGCTCGAGTCCTGCTCCTTGTGCGTCATGACCCCGACCACGGTGTAGGGGAACTCGCCGACCCGGATCGTCTCCCCTGTCGCCCGCCGGCTCCCGAAGAGCTGCTTCTTCGCGTCGCTCCCGAGGAACGCCACCCGCCGGACCTGCCGCTCGTCGTCCCAGTTCGGGTAGCGACCCTCGGCCACCGGGATCGAGCGGATGTAGGCGAAATCCGGCATCGAGCCGGTGATGGTCAGCGAGGCGCTGTTATTGGCGCTGCGGACGGGAGCCGTCTGCCCGAGCTCCGGCATGACGTAGCCGCACGCGGGGGCCTGCTTCGCGACCTCGAGGTGGTCGCTCGCCGTCCACTGCACGCGACGGCCGGCGCGCAGGCCGCCCACCTGCAGGCTGGTCCGGCCCGCGAAGACGATCATGACGTCGCGGCTGAAGCTCTCGGCCACCTTGGCCTGGCCGACCCGCAGGCCCTCGCCCGCCGCCACCATCAGCGTGATCGAAACGATGCCCCAGGCGATGCCGAACATCGTGAGCAGCGTGCGGAGCTTGTGCGCGAACAGCGTCCGCATCGTGTCCCGGAAGAGGTCGGTCCAGACCATGGCTCTCGTCTCCGGGACGCCTACTGCAGGACGACCTTGTCGCCTTCCTTCAGGCCCTCGACCACCTCGGTCTTCACCCCGTTCGAGATGCCGAGCTTCACCGCGACCTTGCGCTTGCCCCCCTCGGCCTTCGGGTCGGGCACCTCGAGGGAGGGCTTGCGATCCTTGTCGTACACCACCGCGGACTCGGGGACGATCAGCACCGCCTTCCTCTCCTCGAGGATGATCTCGGCGTTTGCGGTCATGTTCGTCTTCAGCTCGCCACCGGGGTTGCGGATCGACACCCGGACCTCGAAGGTGGTGACGTTGTCCTTCTCCTTGCCCAGCGGCGAGATCTTGGTGACCTTGCCCTCGAACGACTTCTCCTTGAAGGACTCGACCACGATCCGCGCCCGCTGGCCCATGTACACGCGCCCGATGTCGGCCTCGTCCACCTTGCCGAGCACGTAGACCTCGCTCACGTCGCCCAGCGTCATCACGAGCGTCGCCTGGGAGCCGAGGACGAGGATCGAGCTGACCGCGTCGCCCACCTCCACGTCGCGGGAGAGCACCAGCCCGTCCATCGGGCTCGTGATGGTCGCGTAGCGCAGGTCGGTCTGGTACCGCTCGAGCGCCGCCCGCGCCTTCTCGACCTCCGCCTTGCTGACCGCGGCCTGGCTCTTCGCCGCCGTCTGCTTGTTGAGCCCCATCTGCCAGCCCTTGTCCGCGTCCTCGAGGAGCGAGGGCGCGATGAGGCCGTCGGCGTAGAGCTTGCGGGCTCGCTCCAGGGCGCTCTTGAGGAAGGGCAGGTCGGGCCCCTCGGCCTCGATCTTGTTCCGTTCCCAGGAGGCCTCGGCGGCGAGGAGGTTGGCCCTCGCCTCCCGCACGGCCGCCTCGAGCTGCTCGCGGTCGAGCTCGGCCAGGACCTGGCCCTCCTTCACCTGGTCCCCGTAATCGACGAACAGCCGCTTCACCAGGCCGCTCGCCTTCGACTTGATCTCGACCTTGGTCAGGGGCTGGACCTTGCCGGTCGCCACGACGGATTTTGCGAGGTCGCCCTTCTCGATCGCGGCGAGACGCGAGGGGTCGATCTCCTTGCCGCCCCGGCGGGCGGCCATGAGACCGAACACGGAGAGCAGGACGACGCCCGCGCCGGCGAAGATCAGGCGTCTGCGGCGCCGGCGCCGCCCGTTTCCATTGCCGTTCCCGTTCGCCATCGTGGTGCTCCAATTCCTTGAACGCGGGTCCGCGGACTCTCTCAGTCACCTTGTCTTACGCGCGAGGGGCCCCCGTGGTTCATACAAGTTCACGCCTTCCGGCGGCATAATCCGCTCATGGACAAGGACCTGATCCGCCGCCTCCCCAAGACCGACCTCCACGTCCACCTCGACGGATCCCTTCGGCTCGCCACCCTCATCGAGCTGGCCCGCGAGCGGAAGATCCCCCTCCCGTCTGAGACGCCCGAGGGGCTCGAAGCGTTGGTGTTCCGGCCCCGGTACGCCAACCTGAACGAATACCTGGAGGGCTTCCAGTACACGGTCGCGGTCCTGCAGGACGAGGAGGCCCTCGAGCGCTCGGCGTTCGAGCTGGCCGAGGACTGCCAGGAGGAGGGCGTCCGGTACCTCGAGGTCCGCTTTGCCCCCCAGCTCCACGTCCGGCCGGGCCTCGACGTCTCGGGTGTCGTCCGGGCCGTCGATCGGGGCTTGCGTCGGGCGGCCGACGCCTTCAATCGCCGTCCCGAGATTGGCTCCGGCCAGGAGCCCCCGTTCGCCGCCGGCATCATCCTGTGCGCCATGCGCTTCTTCACCCCCGAGTTCTCGCTCGGCTTCCGGCGCTTCTTCGAGGCCTTGCCCGAGGCGCCCCCCACCGAGATCCACACGGCGGCGAGCCTCGAGGTGGCCCGCGCCGCCGCCCGGCTGCG
>Ga0209254_10005071_pt1 | contig 12099 bp, 8 predicted proteins | sample FrelakmetDIP11DI_FD_187148 | JGI IMG/M metagenome (GOLD analysis project Ga0209254, IMG submission 187148) | Freshwater lake sediment microbial communities from the University of Notre Dame, USA, for methane emissions studies - DIP11 DI (SPAdes)... | ecosystem: Environmental > Aquatic >...
GGGCGCTCCTCGCGGGCCGGCAGCTTTCGGAGTGAGCTCTCGCGGTTTCGGCGGTCGTGCCTTCCGGCCGGTGTTCCTCTCGGCCCGCCGCGGTTTCTGTAATGCCACGCCCGCCGCACGGCGCCGCGCTGCGCGAGGCACCCCACAGCGCGCTCGGCGCGCCGCGCGGCGTGGGTGCGCATTGCATGCGCCCGGCCAACGAGGGCCGCGGTATCGCAGCGTTCTCCCGGGATGGCGGAGCACGACGCGCCGGGTTGCTTGTCTCCTTTGACCACACGCGCGGCGCCTGGGCGGGTGGTGGGGTGCCTCGCGGAGCGACCGTCAGGCGGCGGGCGTACCAGTTGCGCGAGGGCGGCGGGCCAGGTGGGCACAGCCGCGAGGCACGATCGTCGGCGCGGCGAAGGCAACGCTCAGAAATCTGCCGGCCCGCAGGAAGCGCAGCGCGCTGAATGACGCCCGCGCCGACGGGCGCGGAGGGAGGTGCCCCGCCGCCCGCTCGGGCGCAGGGAACGACGCCCTCGGCGCTCGATGAAGCGCTACGCAACGTGATCGACTGGCGCGCTGGTCTGTGAAGAGCCTGCTGGGAGCGGCCGGCTGGCTGCTAAACGCAAACAATCATGGTCAAGTGGGTGAACACGCTGACCGACGCAGGGCTCTTGCCGCCAGGGGCGGGAATCCCCATATGCAGAGCTCGAGCGCCAAGTTCCCGCCTACGGAGTGAGCATGCAATTGCGTCCCGTCCTGCGCACCACGCGCGGCATCCAGACCAGCGACGGCGCCGGCGTGCGGCTGCGCCGCTTCCTGGGCGGCGGCAGCGGCCTGCCGTCGATCGATCCCTTCCTGATGCTCGATCACTTCGACAGTCCGCGCGCGCAGGACTACATCGCCGGCTTCCCGGAGCATCCACACCGCGGCTTCGAAACCGTGACGTACATGCTCGCCGGTCGCATGCGTCACCGCGACAACAAGGGCGGCGAGGGCGTGATCGAGGCGGGCGGCATCCAGTGGATGACGGCCGGGCGCGGACTCGTGCACTCGGAGATGCCGGAGCAGGCCGAAGGCCTGATGCGCGGATTCCAGCTCTGGGTGAACCTGCCGGCGAAGGACAAGATGACCGCGCCCGGCTACCAGGAGTTTCCGGCGTCGCGGATGCCGGTCGAGGAGCGTGAGGGCGGCGTGCGCGTCAAGGTCATCACCGGGTCGACATCGCGCGGCACGGCGGGGCCGGTGACCGCCGCGGCGACGGATGCCCGCTACTTCGACGTCGAACTGCCGGAAGGCGCGACGTTCGACGAGACACTTCCGCCGGGACATGCCGCCTTCGTCGTCGTGCACGAGGGCATGGTCTCCATCGGCGGCCAGGAAGTTTCGGGCGTCGGACTGGCCCAGTTCGGCGACGGCGACGCCATCCGGTTCACGGCAATCGGCGGACCGGCGAAGGCCCTGCTCATCGCAGGCCGGCCGCTGAACGAGCCCGTGGCCTGGCACGGTCCCTTCGTGATGAACACGACGGCCGAACTGATGCAGGCGATCGAGGACTACCAGGCCGGCCGGTTCTGACCGGCCGCGCGGGCCTCAGTTCGCGAGGGGAATCGCCTTCGCGGTTTCGTAGCGCTGGATGGCCTGGACCTTGTTTTCGATCTGGACGTACCGCGCCGCCTTGATGCCGGGCAGGACCTTCGATGCTTCCTTGAAGTGCTTCTCGCGCATCTTCGACTCGGTGACGTTCGCGGCCAGCACGACGCGGGCGAGACGCGCCGCGTTCGCGTCGGTCATCGACTTCTCCGCCGCGATGTAGTCGCGCACCGCCAGCGCGTACTCGCGATGCGGGACGTCGAGCTCGCGCTGGAACTTCTCGTACAGCGGCCAGAACTTCTTCGCTTCGGCGGCCGTCAGGTTCAGCGATTTCTCGACGACGCCTTTCTTGTCGGCCTGGATCTTCGCGAGCAGGACGGCCGGATCCTCGGCCATTTGCGCCCAGGCCGGCGAAAGCATGAGGGCCAGGGTCGTGCACACCGCAGTCAGCAGCTTCTTCATCTGTTCTCTTGCCTCGTGGATGACGGTGACGTGTTGCCGGCGCGAACGATAGCCGATTGCGTTGGCCGCAAGACGGCACGGCGAAACCGGAGCAGCGCGCCGCGCCGCTCCGTGTCGTGCGCGTCCCGCCGCTACTCTTCTTCGACCTGCTTGCGCTTGCTCTGGTACTCGGTCGCCAGGTGCTGCTGGATCTGCGGCGGCGCGAGTTCGTAGTGCGACAGCGACATGGACCACGACGCGCGCCCCTGCGTCATCGCCTTCAGTCGCGCGGAGTAGCCCTCGAGTTCACCCAGCGGGGCCTGCCCCTCGACCACGAGCACGCCGGGCGCCATCGCGCGCGTGCCCTTGATCTGGCCGCGCCGCGAAGACAGGTCGCCGGCGACGTCGCCCATGAAGGACTCCGGCGCCTCGACCTCGAGGTTGACGATCGGCTCCAGCACGACGGGACGCGCCTTCGTCAGCGCGTCGAGGAACGCCTTGCGGCCCGCCGAGATGAACGCGATTTCCTTCGAGTCGACCGGGTGGTGCTTGCCGTCGTACACGGTGACGCGCACGTCCTGCATCACGAAGCCGGCCGTCGGTCCCGCCGTCAGCACCGACTCCACGCCCTTCTGGACCGCGGGAATGAAGTTGTAAGGGATGACGCCGCCCTTGACCTGGTCGACGAACTCGAAGCCGGTGCCGCGCGGCAGCGGATCGATGCGCAGGAAGACCTCGCCGAACTGGCCCGCGCCGCCTGTCTGCTTCTTGTGGCGCGCGTGGCCCTCGGCCGGCGCGCTGATCGTCTCGCGGTACGGCACGCGCGGCGGCCGCGTCTCGACCTCGACTTTGTACTGCTGCGCCATGCGCTCGAGCGCCGAGCGGATGTGCAGCTCGCCGAGCCCGCGCAGCACCGTCTCGTTCAGCGTCGAGTCGTGCTCGACGACGAGCGTCGGGTCCTCCGCCGTCATCTTGTTCAGCACCTCGGAGATCCGCTGCTCGTCGCCGCGTCGCTTCGGCTGGATCGCCACGCCGCTCATCGGGGTCGGGAACTCCAGCGGCCGCATGTGGATCTGGTCCTCGTCGTGCGAGTCGTGCAGCACGCAGTCGAACTCGATCTCGTCGACCTTCGCGACGGCGGCGATGTCGCCGGGAACCGCCGAAGGCACGTCGACCGTCTTTCCTCCCTGCAGCATCAGCAGGTGACCCACCTTGAACGGCTTGCGGCCGCTGCCGATGAACAACTGCGTGTCCTTGGTGATCGTGCCCTGGTGCACGCGGAAGATCCCGAGCTTGCCGACGTACGGGTCGACCACCACCTTGAACACGTGCGCCAGCACGTGCTTCTTCGGATCTGGAACCGAACGGAACTCCTCGACCGGCTGGCCGTCGACCATCTCGCCCTTGTAGAACAGCGGCGGGTTGCCCTCGGTGGGGTTCGGCAGCAGCTTCTCGAAGATGTTCATCAGTTCGGGCAGGCCGGCGCCGTTGCGCGCCGACACGAAGCACACCGGAACGAGGTGGCCTTCGCGCAGCGCCTGCTCGAACGGCGCGTGCAGCTGCGCAGGATCGAGTTCCTCGCCCTGCTCGAGGTACTTCGCCATCAGTTCCTCGTCGACCTCGACCACCTGGTCGATCAGCGCCTGGTGGGCGGCGGCGACGGAAGAGAAATCGGAGTCGCCCGCCGGGTTGAAGAAGCAGTCGACGACCTTCGTGCCGTTCGCGGCCGGCAGGTTGATCGGCAGCACTTCCTTGCCGAACATCGTGCGCAGGTCTTCCAGCAGGCGCGGCAGGTCGACGTTCTCGGCGTCGATCTTGTTGACGACCAGCAGGCGGCACAGCTTGCGCTTCGCGGCCCAGTCCATCATGCGCGACGTGATCATCTCGATCCCGGTCTGCGCGTTGACGACGATCGCGGCGGTCTCGACGGCATCGAGCGCGCCGATCGCCTGGCCGATGAAGTCCGGGAACCCCGGCGTGTCCAGCAGGTGGACGCGGGTCGCCGGCATGTCCAGGTGCAGCACCGAGGTGCGCAGCGAGTGCAGGAAGCTCTTCTCGAGCGGGTCGGAGTCGCTGACCGTCGATCCCTTCTCCACGCTGCCGGCCGCCGGAATCGCGCCGGTCGCCAGCAGCAGCGCTTCCGCCAGCGTGGTCTTGCCTGCACTGCCGTGGCCCAGCAGGGCCACGGTCCTGATGTTCTCCGTCGTATAGGGCATGGTGTTCTTCTCTCCTCTGGATTCTTCTGCATCAGCGACGCAACTCAGCGACGTTACGCCGCGGCGGCTGGGCTGTCAGCCGGGGACGTTGACCGGCCTCAACAACCCCGCGCCCCTGGCCGTCGCGGCTATCCTAGCCTCTCGTACCCCGAACGACGGAGAGCGCGATGGATCGGCAGATGCTGAAGCAACTGGCCAGCTGGGTGGACCCGTACCGGGTGACCGACGGGTCGAAGTTCCGATTGGCGCGGATCGATCCGGCCGATACCGCCGGCCTGAAGTCGGAGTCGAAGCGGCAGGCGGCCCAGAGGCTGGCCGACGGCGTCCGCTGGCTCGCGGCCGAGCAGGACAAGCTCTACGCGCAGGACCGCCGCTCGCTGCTGCTGGTCTTCCAGGCGATGGATGCGGCGGGCAAGGACAGCACGATCAAGCACGTGATGAGCGGAGTGAACCCGCAGGGCTGCCAGGTGGTCGCGTTCAAGCAGCCGTCGCCCGAGGACCTCGATCACGACTGGATGTGGCGCTGCTGGAAGCACCTGCCGGAGCGCGGCCGGATCGGCATCTTCAACCGGTCCTACTACGAGGAAGTGCTGGTGGTGCGGGTCCACCGCGAAATCCTCAACGCGCAGAAGCTGCCGCCCGGGGCGGTCACGAAGAAGATCTTCCGCGAGCGCCTGCGCGACATCGCGCGCTTCGAGGATTACCTGCACCGCAACGGCACGACCGTGCTGAAGTTCTACCTGCACGTCTCGAAGGACGAACAGAAGAAGCGCTTCCTCGAGCGGCTCGACGAGCCGGAGAAGAACTGGAAGTTCGCCGCCGGCGACGTCAAGGAACGCGCGCTCTGGGACAACTACATGGAGGCGTACGAGGACGCGATCCGCGCGACCGCGACCAGGGACTCGCCGTGGTTCGTGGTGCCGGCCGACAACAAGTGGTTCACGCGGCTCGTCGTCGCGGGCGCGGTTGCCGAGGCACTGGAGAAGATGGACCTCGCCTATCCGGTCATCACGCCGGCGCAGCGGGCGGAACTGGCGGGCGCGCGCGAGGCGCTGCTCGCCGATTGAGCCTCGAACTGCGCCTCAGACGCCGCCGATGCAGACGTACTTCAGCACCAGGTACTCGTCGATGCCGTACTTCGAGCCTTCGCGGCCGATGCCGGACTGCTTGACGCCGCCGAACGGCGCGACTTCGTTCGAGATGATCCCGGTGTTGACGCCCACCATGCCGTACTCGAGCGACTCGGCGATCCGGAACACCCGGCCCACGTCGCGCGAGTAGAAGTACGCGGCGAGGCCGAACTCGGTGGCGTTCGCCGCGTCGATCGCTTCCTGGTCCGTCGAGAACTTGAAGACCGGGGCCACGGGGCCGAACGTTTCCTCGCGCGCCACGAGCATGTCGCGCGTGACATCCGCCAGCACGGTCGGCTGGAAGAACGTTCCCCCCAGCGCGTGGCGCTGGCCGCCGGTCACGATCCGGGCGCCCTTGGACTGCGCGTCGGCCACGTGCGCCTCGACCTTCGCGAGCGCGTTGGCGTCGATCAGAGGGCCCTGCTGCACGCCGCCCTCGAAGCCCGAGCCGACCTTCAGCTGCGCCGCCTTCTCGGCGAGTCGCTCGACGAAGGCGTCGTAGATCTTCGCGTGCGCGTAGAACCGGTTGGTGCAGACGCAGGTCTGGCCGGCGTTGCGGTACTTGGACAGCAGCGCCCCTTCGACGGCGGCATCGAGGTCGGCGTCGTCGAACACGATGAACGGCGCGTTGCCACCCAGTTCGAGCGACAGCTTCTTCAGCGTCGGCGCGCTCTGCTGCATCAGGATGCGGCCGACCGCGGTCGATCCGGTGAAGGACAGCTTGCGAACGATGGGCGAGTCGCACAGCACCTTGCCGACGGCGATCGAGTTGCGCTCGTCGGCGGTGACGATGTTGAACACGCCGGCCGGGAAGCCGGCGCGCTGCGCGAGTTCGGCCAGCGCAAGCGCGGACAGCGGCGTCTGCTCGGCCGGCTTGACGACGACCGTGCATCCGGCCGCGAGCGCCGGCGCGACCTTGCGCGTGATCATCGCGTTCGGGAAGTTCCACGGCGTGATCGCGGCGGCCACCCCGATCGGCTCCTTCAGCACCAGCAGCCGCTTGTCGTTGGCGACCGTCGGGATGGTGTCGCCGTATACGCGCTTGGCCTCCTCGGCGAACCACTCGATGAACGACGCCCCGTAGACGACTTCGCCACGGCTTTCGCTCAGGGGCTTGCCCTGCTCGGCGGTCATCAGCTTCGCCAGGTCTTCCTGGCTGGCGAGGATCAGCTCGAACCACTTCCGCAGCACGGCCGCGCGCTCCTTGGCCGTCTTGCCGCGCCACGCCGGCATCGCCCTGGCCGCCGCCGCGATCGCCTGCGCCGCTTCGGCCGGCCCGGCATTGGCGACCTCCGCCAGCTCGAGTCCGTCGGCCGGGTTGTGGACGGCGAAGCGCGCGCCCGATGAAGCGGGCACCCAGGCTCCATCGATGAACGAATCGGTCTTCAGCAACGCGCCGTCCGCAAGCGCCGGCAACCCCACCTTCTGCAACATGGCACCTCCCGCAGGCAATTGAAGTAAAGAATACCCCCGCGCCTCGGTACACTCGATCCGGGCTCTCTCTCACGCTCCGGCATGAAGTTCGACCAGCTGCCATCCGACCTGAGGAACTGGTTCCGCGACATGATCGTTCGCCGGACCAGTCGCGACGAACTGCTCCGCGCCCTTCTGGCCGCCGGTTACCAGAAGCGGATGGCGGAGGACGCGGTGTCGGCCGCGGTATCGGCGATCCCGGTTCCTCCTCCCGCGCCCGAACCGGCGCCGTCAGCCGCGCCCGCCCACTCGGCGTCGACCTCGCCGACTGGCGCGGCCGCGGACGCGCGGTCCTTCAGCGAGCAGCTGGCCCAGTCGCCCAACGCGTTCGAAACGGCCGACCGGGAAGTGTCGATCCTGTTCGCGCTCGCGGCGCCGCGGGTGATCCTGTTCGGCAACCTCCTGGCTCCGGAGGAGTGTGACGAGCTCATCGAACTGTCGCGCAGCAAGCTCGCGCGGTCGAGCGTGGTGAACGCCGCCACCGGCAGCTATGACGTGCACCCGCATCGCACGAGCGCGGGCACGCACTTCGCCCGCGGCGAGAACGAGCTGATCAGGCGCATCGAGGCGCGCATCGCGGATCTCGTGCAGCTTCCCGTCGAGCGCGGCGAGCCGCTGCAGATCCTGCACTACCAGCCGGGCGGCGAGTACAAGCCTCACTTCGACTACTTCGATCCGGCGCAGCCGGGCAACGAGGTCGTGCTGCAGCACGGCGGCCAGCGGGTCGCCACGCTGGTGATGTACCTCAACGACGTGGAGTCGGGAGGCTCGACGGTCTTCCCCGAGGTCGGGCTCGACGTGCTGCCGCGCCGGGGCCACGCGGTGTACTTCGCCTACACCACCGAGGAAGGCCAGCTCGACAAGCGCTCGCTGCACGGCGGCAGCCCGGTCAGTGCCGGAGAGAAGTGGATCGCGACGAAGTGGTTCCGGCAGCGGCCGTACGGAGGTCCGGGTGCGTGACTTCGTCGCACTCCGGGGCCGGGTCGGCCTGGGCGGCGTTCGCCGCACCGGCAGCGGCAGGCGAAAAAAAGCCGCGACCGAAGCCGCGGCTCTTTCGAAGGGATCAGGCCTTACAGCGGCTTGATCTGCGAGGCCTGCGGGCCTTTCGGGCCCTGCTTGACCACGAACTCGACCGCCTGGTTCTCCTGCAGCGTCTTGAAGCCGCTGCCGACGATCTCGCTGTAATGCGCAAAAAGGTCAGCGCCGCCGCCGTCCGGGGTGATGAAGCCAAAACCCTTGGACTCGTTGAACCACTTCACTTTTCCACTAGCCATGACGTTACGTTTCCTTAATGGATTGCGCGGAAGTCACATGACGTCCGTCGCTGCGCAAGCGGATCAAGCAACGTAACCCGGGTGAGATCAAAGGCCACTGGCACCGAAGCGCCAGCGCAAAGATGAGCCGAAGGAGTACAAAACTTGAAGCGAATGCAGCGTGGAGGCTACGCAAGTGGCGGCTGTTTGTCGAGTCGGGATGGGGACGTCCTTCCGGCATGCCTCGTTGAGTAAGATGCCGACGGACGGCGGGTCCGACCGGTCGCAAGAGCCGGCACCCGCGACAGACAGTCGCGGCCGACGGGCGCCGGACAGGGGAATTACATGCGAGCAGAGTGGAAGGCGGCGGGTTGGAGCATCGCCGTGGCGGCCCTGGCCGCGGGATTGGCCGGTTGCGGTGACAAGCAGGACGCGGCCAAGGCGCCGCCGCCGCCCCCGGAAGTCCAGGTCGTCAAGGCGCGCAGCGAGACCGTGCCCGTTCGTCGCGAGTACGTCGGCAACGTCACGGCGTACCGCTCGGTGCAGGTGCGGGCACGGGTTGAGGGCATCCTCGAGAAGCGGCACTTCGTCGAGGGCAGCGACGTCAAGCCCGGCCAGCTTCTGTACACGATCGATCCGCTGAACTACGAAGCGCAGCTGCGCGACGCCGAGGCCGAGCTCGCGCGCGCCGAAGCGCAGCTCGCCAATGCGCGGACGAAGGAGTCCCGCTACGCCCCGCTGGTCAGGGAAGAGGCCGTCAGCCGGCAGGACTATGACGATGCCGTCACCCAGATGCAGAGCGCGGAGGCGCAGGTCAAGTCGGCGCGCTCGGCGCTGGATCGATCGAAGCTGAACCTCGGCTACACGAAGGTGGTCGCCACCGAGTCGGGGCGCATCGGCATGTCGCAGGTGCCGGAAGGCGCGCTGGTCGGCAAGGGCGAGCCGACCCTGCTCGCGACGATCGACAAGCTCGATCCGATCTACGTCACCTTCACGATTCCGGACCGTGACGCGCTCGCCTTTCGCCGCGCTCTCGACAGCGGCGAGATCAAGGAAGCGAAGGGCGACACGGCGCGCTTTCTTCTGCCCGACGGGTCCGACTACAAGCAGGCCGGGCGCATCGACTTCACCGACACGCAGATCAACCGCGACACCGGAACCGTCACGCTCCGGGCCGTGCTGCCGAACGCGAGCCCGAGGCTGCAGCCCGGCATGTTCATCCGCGTGCAGCTGACCGCGGGCGAGCGCCCGAACACGGTCCTGATCCCCCAGCGCGCCGTGGTGAAGGTGCCCAACGGGCACGTGGCCTACGTCGTCAACGCGGCGAACAAGGTCGAGCGCCGCGACCTCGTCGTCGGCGAGTGGGTCAAGGACGACTGGGTGATCGAGAAGGGCCTGGTCGCCGGCGACACCGTGGTCGTCGACGGCATCCAGCGGATCCAGCCCGGCATGACCGTGCGCCCGTCGCCGTACCAGCCGACGCCGGCCGGCGCGCCCGCCGCGCCGCCCGCTCCCGCGCCCGCCGCCGCTCCCGCGAAGAAGTAGGAGGAGCGCATGCAATTCTTCGTCGACCGCCCGGTCTTCGCGACCGTCATCGCGTTCATCATCTCGCTGGTCGGCCTGATCGCGATTCCCCAGCTGGCGGTCGAGCAGTACCCGAACGTGGCGCCGCCGCAGGTCGCCGTGACGGCGACCTATCCCGGCGCCTCGCCCGAGCTGCTGGAAAACGTCGTCGCCGCGCCGCTGGAGCGCGAGATGAACGGCGTCAGCGGCCTGCTGTACATGGAGTCGACGTCGTCCTCTTCGGGCCTGATGCAGCTCAAGGTGGTGTTCGAGCCCGGCACCGACCTCGACCTCGCGACGGTGGAGGTCAACAACCGCGTGAAACGGGTCGAGCCGTTGCTGCCGCAGGTCGTGCTCGAGAACGGCGTGCGCGTCGACAAGACGAATCCCGCGCTGCTGCTGATCGTCACGATGCAGAGCAAGACCGGCCAGTTCGACGCCGAGTACCTGTCGAACCTCGCGAACAGCAGCGTCCTGCCGGAGATCAAGCGGATCGGCGGCGTCGGCGACGTCACGCTGTTCGGCTATCCGTACGCGATGCGCATCTGGCTGAACCCGGACCAGCTGGCGCAGTACCGCCTCACGGTCGCGGACGTCTCGAACGCGGTCCGCGAGCAGAACCAGAACTACGCGGTCGGCGAGATCGGCACGACGCCGTCGCCGAGCGGGCAGGTGCTGACCTTTCCGGTCCAGACGAGCGGAACGCTGGTCGATCCTTCGCAGTTCGCCGACATCATCGTGCGGGCGGCGCCCGATGGGTCGGTGGTGCGGGTGCGCGACGTCGCGCGCGTGGAACTCGGCTCGGAGGACTACCAGATCAGCCTGCGCCTGAACGGCCAGCCTGCGACCGGCCTGGGCATCTACCTGCGACCGGGCGGCAACGCGCTCGCCACCGCGGAGCAGGTGCGCGCCAGGATGCAGCAACTGTCGTCGAGCTTCCCGGGCGACGTCGAGTGGCGGGTGCCGTACGACACGACGGTGTTCGTCGACGCGTCGATCGAACTGGTGATGCACACGTTCATCGAGGCCTTCGTGCTCGTGCTGATCGTCGTGTACCTGTTCCTCGGCAGCATGCGCGCGACGCTGATCCCGATGCTCGCCATCCCGGTGTCGCTGGTCGGCACGATGGCCGGCCTGCTGCTGATGGGCTTCTCGATCAACATGCTGACGCTGTTCGGCCTCGTGCTGGCCATCGGCATCGTGGTCGACGACGCGATCGTGGTGGTCGAGGCGGTCGAGAAGATCATGCACGACAAGGGGCTCGATCCCCGCGCCGCGGCGCGCGAGGCGATGAAGGGCATTGGCGGCGCCATCGTCGGCGTGACCGCGGTGATCTGCGCGGTGTTCGTGCCGGTGGCCTTCATGGGCGGCGTCACGGGAACGCTGTACAAGCAGTTCGCCGTCACGATCACCATCTCGACGCTGCTGTCGGCCGTCACCGCGCTGACGCTGACCCCGGCGCTGTGCGCGCTGATCCTCAAGCCGGGCATGCGCAAGCCGAAGCCGATCCTCGCCTTCGACCGGTTCTTCGAGAAGGTCACCGCGCGGTATGTCGCCGGCGTCGGTGGCGTGATCAAGCGCGCGCTGCGCGCGGCGATCGTCTATGCGGTCATCATCGGCGGGCTCGTCTTCCTTTTCCAGACGATCCCCGGCGGCTTCGTGCCGGAGGAGGACAAGGGCACGATGATGGTGGCGATCGACCTGCCGTCGGGAGCCTCGCAGGAGCGAGTGCTCGCGGTGATGAAGCAGGCCGAGTCGATCATCAAGCAGGAGCCGGCGGTGGCCGACGTGATCGGCATCCTCGGCTTCTCGATCTTCTACCGCTACGCGAACCAGGGCTTCATGTACGTGACGCTGAAGGACTGGTCGGATCGTCCCGAAAGGGAGAACCACGCGCTGGCGCTGATCGCCCGGACCAACGCGAAGCTCGCGCAGATCCAGGAGGCGCGCGTGTTCGCGCTGAACGAGCCGCCGATCTCCGGGCTGGGGTCGATCGCCGGCTTCGACTACCGGCTCATCGCGCTCGACGGCGACCGCGAGAAACTGAACCAGACGGCGGCGGCCGTGGTCCAGGCGGCCCGGCAGGACGAGCGGCTCGCCGCCGTGCGCAGCGTGGCGGCGCCCGACGTGCAGACGCTGTTCATCGAGGTCGACCGCAACAAGGCGAAGTCGCTCGGCGTGCCGCTGTCGGATGTGTACCAGACGATCGGCGCCATGCTCGGCTCGGCCTTCGTCAACCAGTTCACGGCGTTCGGCACCAACCTGAAGGTCAAGCTGCAGTCCGAGCAGGTGTTCCGATCCGATCCTGCCTACCTGTCGCGCTTCTACGTGCGCAACGGCAAGGGCGACATGGTGCCGCTGCCGGTGGTGGCGGCCTCGGAATTCCGCTCGGCGCCGATCGCGCTCAGCCGCTTCAACGGCTACCCGTCGGTGCAGATCAACGGGGTC
>Ga0209254_10005072_pt1 | contig 12098 bp, 8 predicted proteins | sample FrelakmetDIP11DI_FD_187148 | JGI IMG/M metagenome (GOLD analysis project Ga0209254, IMG submission 187148) | Freshwater lake sediment microbial communities from the University of Notre Dame, USA, for methane emissions studies - DIP11 DI (SPAdes)... | ecosystem: Environmental > Aquatic >...
ATTGCTTCAGCAGGTCACTCGAACCCTTAGCCCCTAGACCCCTTGAACCCTTATCGTTTATAAAAGGCTTTGATCCAGTCCACGACCATCTCCTGTTGATCTCCAGTCAACTCAGGGAAGATCGGCAGGGCCAAGGTCTCCTCGGCAGCCCTTTCAGAGATCGGAAAATCCCCCTGACGGTGCTTCAAAAAGGAAAAACATTTCTGTAGATGGAGAGGAAGGGGATAGTAAATGTCCGTTCCGACTCCCTGCTCCGTCAAAAACTTCCTTAAATCGTCCCTTTTTGGGACCCGGATCACGTACTGGTGAAAGATGTGACGATTTTCATACTGAATGACGGGAAGTTTAACTCCTTCCACCGTTGAAAGAATATCCTGAAACAATGCCTGATAGCGGTTTGCTTTTTTTTGCCGCTCCTCCGTCCATTTTTCAAGATATTTAAACTTGACCAGGAGAATGGCCGCTTGAATCGTGTCGAGTCGGCTGTTCATCCCAATCGTCTTATGAAAATATTTGGGCTGGCTTCCATGGACCCTCAAAATCCGGACTTTCTCGGCCAGATTGGGGTTGTCGGTAACCACCATTCCCGCATCCCCGAAGGCGCCGAGGTTCTTGGTTGGGTAAAAAGAGAAGCATCCCAGGTCTCCGATCTGGCCCGCTCTCCGGCCATTCGAATCAGGACGGAGCCTATATTCTGCCCCCAAAGCCTGAGCTGCATCTTCAATCACATAAAGTTGTTTGTCCTTTGCAATTTGAAGAATGGGGTCCATATCTGCGCATTGCCCGTAGAGGTGAACCGGGATGATGGCCTTTGTTTTTGGGGTGATCTTTTCCGCAATCCTGGAAGGATCGATATTATAGGTCTCCCGATCGATGTCAACAAAGACGGGAATTGCGCCGAGGCGTGAAACAGAACCAGCCGTGGCGAAGAAGGTGAACGGGGGAATCATTACCTCGTCCCCCGGTCCAATACCGGCAGACATTAGGGAAAGAAGAAGGGCGTCAGATCCCGAAGCCACGCCCACGGCATATCGGATCCGGCAATAGCCGGCAATGGCTTTTTCCAGACCTTCGATCTGGGGACCCATGATGAATTGCTGGGTCTTAAAAACCTCGTTCAGGGCTGATTTGATCTCCTCTTCGATTAAGGAGAATTGAGGGGTTAAATCGAAAAAGGGGACTTTCATCTTCATCGGATCTCCAATCATTCTGAGGGAAATATGGTCTTGAAAATAAGATAAAAAAAGTGGATAGTCAAGGCAAAATTGTTAAGAAAATCGAAACGAATGGCACGAATGACAACAAATGACACGAATGGTTTTTATTAGTGAAATTCGTTATCATTCGTGTAATTCACCAAATCTTTCTTAAAAATTCGTTAATGGCAGATATGGAAGGAAAAATCGTTCTTGATTCCATCTCCACCATTTTGGTGAGGCCGAGATTTCCCGAGAATATCGGTTCGGTGGCGAGGGCGATGAAAAATATGGGGATTCATCGATTGATCGTGGTCGATGGGTGTTCTCCTCTCCACATGAATGCCTACAAGTTGGCTTCAGGAGCTGAGGAGATTTTGGAAAGGGCTGAGGAATTTCCCACGCTCAGCGAAGCGATATCAGGGATGGAGTGCGTTGTCGGAACAACTTCACGGACCGGAAAGGAGAGAATACCTCTCCTGACACCCAAAGAACTTGCAATAAAACTGATTTCCATTTCCCAAGAGAATTCGATCGGCCTGGTTTTTGGATCAGAAAAGGAAGGGCTGACCAATGAAGATCTCTCGCTCTGCCAACTCTATACCCGAATCCCTTCTTCCGTGTCTTTTCCCTCCCTCAATCTGGCGCAGGCGGTGATGGTGCTCTGTTACGAACTCTTTCAATCTTCGAATACGGTTCCGGAAAGAGATACGCGGTTGGCTTCTTCCGAACAGGTGGAGAGAATGTTTGAACATATGGAAAAGACGCTACTGGATATTGGATTTTTAGAGGCCGAAAATATGAGGAGGATCATGAGGACGCTCAGACGACTCTTTGGAAGGAGCCAGATGGAGGAGAGAGATGTCCGAATTCTTCAGGGTATCTGGAGCCAGATGGACTGGTGCCTAAGAAAGGGAAAAGAGGGCAGGGACCGTAAGGGAGGTGAATAAAAAAAACCCTTCCCCGGACCAACAAGGGGAAGGGTTCATCTTTGGAAACGGTGGAAATTTTAAAAAATGTTACTACTTTTTTATAAAAGCGCTGATGATGTCAATCGGCACCGGGAAGATGATGGTGGAATTCTTCTCCGTGGAAACCTCCGCTAAGGTCTGAAGGAACCTTAACTGGAGGGCTGCGGGATTGACGCTGATGATATTTGCGGCCTGCGACAATTTTTCAGCGGCCTGGTATTCACCCTCGGCATGGATGATTTTGGCTCTCTTCTCTCTTTCTGCTTCTGCCTGTTTTGCAATGGCCCTCTGCATATTCTCCGGCAGATCTACCTGTTTGGTTTCCACCAGAGAGACCTTGATTCCCCATGGTTCTGTGTGTTTATCTAAGATATCTTGGAGTTTCAAGTTGATTTTGTCTCGCTGGGAGAGCAATTCATCCAAATCCGCCTGTCCCACTACGCTTCGGAGTGTGGTTTGGGCCAATTGGGAGGTGGCATAAAGGTAATTCTCCACCTCGACCACCGCCTTGTTTGGATCTATGACGCGAAAATAGACGACGGCATTCACTTTAATGGAGATATTGTCACGGGTGATGACATCCTGGGGGGGGATGTCCAGCGTGACCAATCTCAGGCTGATTCTTAACAATTTATCAATCCCAGGGATGATAAAGATAAGTCCCGGTCCCTTTGCCCCGATGAGTCTTCCCAGCCGGAAGATAACGCCCCTTTCATACTCCCTGAGAATCTTAATCGCTGAAGCGGCTAAAATTAACAAAAAGACGATGAGAAAGAATAATCCCGATGGCAGTCCTGTCATACCCATTTTGTTTCCTCCTTATTCGATTTTTTTTACCTTTAAGATTAAATTCGTTACCCCTATCACCTGGACTTTTTCCCCTTTTTCAACAGGTTGATCAGCCCCGGCATTCCAATATTCTCCGTGAATTGAGACCTTTCCTTCCGGGGCGAGACCGACCACAACGGTTCCTGTTTCCCCTATAATTCCCTCCTTTCCAGTGGTCGGTTTGGTCAGGCGTGCCCTGATTGCTTTTGCTACCGCAAAAAAGAAAAAGGCTGAGCTAACAAGAACAGCCGGAATGATGACGCTCAAAGAAATCCTCATATATTCGGTGGGAGAATCGATTAACATCAGGGAGCCCAGAAAGAGAGAGATCACCCCTGCAACAGCCAGCAGGCCATGGCTCACCACCTTGATCTCCGCAATGAAGAGGATCATGGCAAAGAGGATGAGCGCCAGACCGGCAAAATTAATGGGAAGCATCTGCAGGGCATAAAAGGCAAGGATGAGAAATATTCCTCCGACGACTCCGGGAAGGATGGCCCCGGGATTGGAGAGTTCGAAGAAGATGCCATAGATCCCGAGCATCAGTAGGATATAAGCAATGGATGGGTTCGAGATAATGTCCAGGAAGCGGTAACGCCAGCTCATCTCAAGGGATCGTGGCTTAACCCCCTTGGTCAAAAGAGTACGGGTCACCCCATCAAACTTAATCACTTTTCCATCGATCTTGCTGAGAAGGTCTTGAATATCCGGACTGATGAAATCGACCACGTTCAATTTGACCGCTTCCTCTTCAGTAATAGATACGCTTTTTCTAACTGCCTTTTCCCCCCAGTCAACATTTCTTCCCCTTGTCTTGGCGATCGTCTTGATAGAGGAAACAGTATCATTCACGATTTTTTCGCCCATGGTCTTGCTCTCTTTTCCCTCTCCCAATGAGACGGGATGGGCTGCACCAATATGGGTGCCGGGAGCCATCACCGCGATATGGGCGGCCATCGTGATAAAGACCCCAGCAGAGGCGGCCCTTCCGCCACTCGGGGAAACATAGACGATGACAGGTATGGCGGAGGTCATGATTTTTTTGATGATGAGCCTCATCGACTCCATCAGGCCTCCCGGGGTATCGAGCTGGATAATGAGGCACTGAGCTCCTTTCTCAGTGGCCTGATCGATCGATTCAGTAATAAATTTCGAGGTGGCCGGGTTAATGATCCCGTCCACTTCGATTATGTAAATCGGAGCCTTCTCCTGGGAGTAAACAGGGATTCCTGCGAATAGCAGGATGAAAATGGATAGAATGAATAGATAGGTTCGCATCAAATCTTTTTCTCCTTTGGAGACAGTTGAAGACAGAATATCCCAAAAAGCAGGGATTGTCAAATCCTACAGAACCTTACCTCCCCCTAAATCCAATGCTGTTCATTGAATAAGCCGTTCGTGCTGAGCCCTTCCTTCGACTTCGCTCAGGACATTCGGAAAAAACCGTTCGTCCTGAGGCTCTCGAAGGATGAGCGACTTGCTCAGCCTCCGGCTCAGAGAGCCTCAGGCTCGGAGAGGACAGGCTTGTCGAAGTATGAACGGCTTAGGGAGGCGCCCTTCGACAAGCTCAGGGTGAACGGTAACAGTCTAACTAAACAGTATTAACCCTAAATCTTCACTTTCATCAGATCTTCAGATAGAATGACCTCTCCCGGATAGACCTGTCTGCACTGGTTTAAAATGTCATATTGGTCGCAGATGGGATAGAGGTGGGTGAGGAGCAATCTTTTGCAGCAGGATTCTCGGGCAATCCTTCCAGCGAGAGAAGGGGTGAGGTGGCCATCGACTTTTTTTCCGTCGGGGAAGGAACATTCCAGAACGAGGAGATCTGCCTCAGAGGCGAGCCTCACAATATTTTCACAGTAGTCCGTATCACCGGAGATGACAAGCGACTTTCCATCTCTCCATTCGATTCGATAACCGACACTCTCCGGAAGATGAGCCATGGGTTCTGAGAGGATCTTCATCTCACCAAAGAGGAGAGGTTTGGAAGAGATTTCCTTGATCGTTAAATGGTAGGTGTGGGGTTCGATCCAGGAACCATAGAGGTTTCTCATCTTATCGAAATGGCGTCTGAATCCCGGTCCTCCTGCGCAGATCAGCTCCTTTTCACGAGGGAGATCCCCGTATTTGCAGGCAAAGAGAATCGGAATGAGGTCTGCAGTATGGTCGGGGTGGATGTGAGTGTAGAGGAGAAGGTCAATATCCCTGTAGGTAACTCCCATCTTTAGCATTCTTCTCAAGGCACCTGAACCGCTATCGATTAAAATTCGAGAATTTCCCGAGAAGAGAAGGAGGCCAGGAGCCCCTCTCCTTAAAGAGGGAACTCCTGTTCCTGAGCCAAGAATAATCAGTTCAGACAATCTTTTTCCTCCGCCGGTAGAATTAAATCAAAACTAACATAAAATGAGCAAACCCCGTTAGAAATTCCAGCGGGACATTGAACCCAGCCCTCCGGGGTGGAACCCCCTACGGGTCGGAACCCGGAATTATTCTGAAGTGTAACCCACAATCCCGCTGCAGAGCAACGGGGCATTATTTCTAACGGGGTAAATTTCAAACCCTGAATTATTTGACATCCTGCAGCTTTTTAAATAATTTGGAGATGGCAGAAACAATGACAAAGGCCGAAAGCATGATCGAAATCGATGGATCTTACGGAGAAGGAGGAGGGCAGATATTAAGAACCGGTCTCGCTTACTCCGCCATCCTGAATAGGCCGATTAAAATCGGCCGTATACGAGCGGGACGGAAGAATCCCGGGCTACAGCCCCAGCACCTGAAAAGCATAGAAGCGCTGGCAAAGATTACAAAAGCCAGAACAGATGGGGTTAAAATCGGATCGGATGCCATTACCTTTATTCCCGAAGAGATTGTTCCGGGTCACTACGAGTTCGACATAGGGACAGCAGGCTCTGTGACACTTCTTCTTCAGGCGCTTCTTCTTCCTCTTTCTTTTTGTCGGTCGAGCTCACATTTAGTCCTGAAAGGAGGGACGCATGTGGAGTGGAGCCCTCCTTTTGATTATCTCTCCGAAATACTTTTCCCAACCCTTGCTTCGATGGGGATTCAAGCAAAGGCTAAGATTGAAAGGTGGGGTTGGTATCCCAAGGGCGGGGGCAGGATAGAGATTGAGATTCATCCTGCTTCTGATTTGACCCCCGTCTTATTGAACAATCGTGGTTCTCTGAGGAGAATTTACGGCATTTCGGCTATCTCCAATCTTCCGAACCATGTGGCCGAGAGGCAGAGGGATCGTGCCCTCAGGAGAATAGAGAAAGATTTGAAGAGGGAGGCAGAGATTGAGATTCTTTCTGAGATCTCTTCAAATGGTCAGGGATCATTCATCTTTCTCGTTGCTGAATCAGAGGAAGTGAAGGCAGGATTTTCATCCCTTGGGATAAAAGGGAAGAGAGCGGAGGATGTGGCTGACGAGGCGATTGATTCTCTAAAAGAGTATATGGAATCCGATGGATGTGTTGATCCCCACCTCGCAGACCAGATCGTTCCCTTTATGGCTTTTGCCAAAGGAAGATCTTCCTTCACGACCACCCGCATCACCGAACATCTATTAACCAATCTCTGGGTCATTGAACACTTCCTGAAAATTTCTGTTTCGAGATCAGGGGGCAAGGAAGAAAGAGGAAGGATTGACTTGATTCCCGCATCATATTAATATTGAGGTAAAGGAGGAATAAATCAGCAGGGTTTTCGGAAACACTATCGGTTTAAAGTCCAATCAAATCCGGAGGATCGAACATATCTACCGGAGGAAGATCCCTCCCCAGAAGATTGTCACTCCTGAAGTCGCACGCCTTTTGATAGACCTTTCGAATGAAATCCGCCGCCAGATAGGCATCCTCGTAGGAAGAAGAGGGTCTATTGAGATGGTTATAGTTGGAGATCAGAGAGGAATAACAATCCCCGATCTCTCGCGGTATAGAACTGGAATTCCGCGATTGAGGGGTCTGCGGCTGATCCACACGCATCTTCAGGGAGAGCCTCTGACTGAAGAGGATCTGACAGACCTGGCCCTTTTAAGGCTGGACATGATGGTCGCCCTATTCGCCGATGGTAAGGGTGACCAGGAATCGCTCCACTCGGCCCATCTGCTTCCTGACAATCCCGAAAAAAAGGTGTGGGAAGTAGCCCCTCCATCGTCGGTGAGGCAGATGGATATCGATTTTTTGAAGTGGGTTCAGTCTCTCGAAGATGAATTTCAAAAGGGTCAGAGAGCGCTCTCCACCAGAGGGTCCCGGGAAATGGCCATCCTCCTCTCTGTGAGCAGGGAGAAGAAGGAGGTTTTAGAGAACTCCATGGAGGAGTTAAGAGACCTGACAGAATCGAGCGGCGTACAGATAGCCGAAATGATCATTCAGAGGCCGCAGAATATTTCCAAGTCCACCCTGATCGGAGAGGGGAAGTTAAAAGAGTTACTGGTAAAATGTATGCAATTAGGAGTGGATCTGATCATCTTCGATCAGAACTTGACGCCCGGACAGATGGCCTCCATCTCTGACCTGACGGAATTGAGGGTCATCGATCGGACCCAGCTTATTCTGGACATCTTTGCTCAGAGGGCCCATACAAGGGATGGAAAGACTCAGGTGGAGCTGGCCCAGTTGAAATACCTCCTCCCGCGCCTGGCAAGGAAAACCTTAGCCCTCTCAAGGCTAACTGGAGGAATTGGAGGCCGGGGGCCTGGCGAAACAAAACTTGAGATTGATCGCCGGAGGGCGAGGGAAAGGATTCATCTTCTTGAGAGGGAGCTGGAGAAGTTAAGCCAGAGGAGGGAGCAGAGAAGGGCCCTTCGGAAAAGGGCTGGAATCCCCGTCCTTTCGGTCATTGGATATACCAATGCCGGGAAGTCCACCCTTTTTAATCTTTTGACGAAAAGCCAGTTCAATGTGGAAGATAAACTATTTGCCACCCTGGATACGGCTACACGAAGGTTAAGGTTAACGAACTCCCTCCTGACGAAGATGAGTCAGGATGAAGTGGTGATCTCCGATACGGTTGGTTTTATTAAGGACCTGCCCAGAGACCTGATGGGAGCCTTTCGCCCCACATTCGATGAGCTCAGGGAATCCGACTTATTGATTCATCTGGTCGATGTCAGCAGTCCACGACGCGATGATCATATGGAGGCGGTCGAAAAGATCCTTCTCGAACTGGGGTTGGAAGAGATTCCCAGATTTCTGGTTTTTAATAAAGAGGACCAATGGGATCAGGAGGAGGTGAGGACACTTTGCAAGCGATACGGGGCTGTTTCGATCTCTGCGCTTCGGCCTGAAGGCCTTGAAATATTCTTTCAAGCCCTAAAGAAGAAGTTATGGGAGATCCATTCATTTGGTCAGAAAATAAAAGTCTAAAGGTAAGGGTAATGAGGCCCGTATCGTTAAATTGAAAATGACGTTTGTCGTTTTCGAAGCTCGTCTCCCTGTCTACCGACAGGCAGGGAGACTCGCGAATAGAATCTGGATGCTCGAGCATCGTTTTTTGAGCCTCTTGCTTCGATACGAGCATCGTCACCCCTAACCGTTTGACTATAAAACCAAACACAACAGGTTGACAAAGCGGGTTTGGTCTGATATATGAAAGAAAATCTTTTATATGGAGAGGATAGGGGATGGAGAACCATCTGAATCATATTACGGAATATCTCACCTTCGATGACGTTTTACTGATCCCAAGTTTTTCAGAGGTTCTGCCAAAAGAGGTTGATATCAGCACGCAATTGACGCGGGAGATCCGGTTAAACATCCCTCTGGTCAGCGCTGCCATGGATACGGTGACCGAGGCGAGGACAGCCATTACCATGGCTCAGGAGGGAGGGGTTGGAATTATCCACCGAAATCTCTCCATCTCTGATCAAGCCACGGAAGTGGACAAGGTGAAGAAGTCGGAAAGCGGAATGATCCTCCATCCCATCACCATGCATCCCGATCAGAGGATCCATGAAGCCCTGGAGGTCATGAGGAAATACCGGATCTCAGGGGTTCCCATCACCAAGGAGGGAAAACTTGTCGGAATCCTCACCAACCGGGATCTCCGGTTTGAGAAGAGACTGGACGAGAAGATTTCGGCGGTGATGACAAAGGACCGGCTCATTACCGTCCCGGTTGGGACAACGCTCGAGCAGGCCAAGGAGATCCTCCATAAGAACAGGATCGAGAAATTACTGGTAGTTGATGAGCATAAAAACCTAAAAGGTCTGATTACGATCAAAGACATCGAAAAGATAAGAAAATACCCAAATTCATGCAAAGACTCCCATGGCCGACTCCGGGTGGGAGCGGCAATCGGGCCGGGAAAGGACAGGGAGCAGAGGACAGAGGCGCTCATCGAGGCGGGGCTCGATGTCCTTGTCATCGATACCGCCCATGGCCATACGAAGGATGTCCTGGAGGCGATCCGTGACACGAAAAAGAATTTCCCGAATTGTCAGCTGATCGGCGGAAACATCGCTACGAAAGAGGGGATGCTCGATCTGATCAAGGCCGGGGTCGACGGCGTCAAGGTCGGGGTAGGGCCAGGGTCGATCTGCACCACACGAATCGTCGCAGGAGTGGGCGTTCCCCAGCTCTCCTCGATTCTGGAGGTTGCCGAAGTTTCAAAGAAGCATGAAGTGCCTTTCATCGCCGATGGAGGCATTAAATTCTCCGGGGACGTCACCAAAGCCCTTGCGGCAGGAGCCCATTCAGTGATGATCGGGAATCTCTTTGCCGGCGCTGACGAAAGCCCCGGTGAAATTGTGCTCTATCAAGGGCGAAGCTATAAGGTTTATCGAGGCATGGGCTCCCTGGAGGCGATGAAGGAGGGGAGCAAGGATCGATATATGCAGGCGGATGTGGAAAGCGAAACGAAACTGGTTCCCGAAGGGATAGAGGGAAGGGTTCCGTATCGAGGGGCCATCTCTTTCTGCATCCATCAGCTCATCGGCGGGCTAAAGGCGGGCATGGGATATATAGGCGCCAAGGATATTGAGGAGTTGCGAGAGAAGGCCAGGTTCATCCGAATCACCTCCTCCGGATTGAAAGAGAGCCATGTCCATGATGTCATCATCACCAAGGAAGCTCCGAATTATCGACTGGAGTAGACCCCGTTAGAAAGGGTAAAAAAAGCTTTCTACCCCGCCCTTTCTGGATGATATCAAATTCGTTTAACCTAACTCATTTAATTAATGGGGGGTTCTAACAAGGGTAGAAAGGGGAGGGAGTCGCCTTGAAAAAGACCATATTGCTTTTACTCGTCATCCTCCTTTCCCTGCTTTACTATCTGGGCTTTCTGACCCGAAAGGAGACTCTTCCGTTATCAAAGGAATTCTTTTCCACAGAGAGTTCCTCCTCGGTTGAACAGGCCCTGGATCTCAAAGGGGTTGGGTTGATCCGATCGAAGATGGCAGAAAGGAAACCTCTTTCGTTTGACAAGAAGGAGCTGGATCAGCTCTACCAACTGAAATTGGACAAGGGGATACGGAATCTTTCCACCCTTTCTTTATTACTGACCAGGCAAGCGAAACAGGCCAGAGAAGCAGGTGACCTGGATCGGGCCATTGAACTGGCGACCTATGCCAACAAACTCTCGCCCGACGTTCCCCAACCCTACTTCGACCTGGCCCGATCCCGCTTCCAAAAGAAACCGTTTCAACTCGATGAGGTTCTTCCTGAAATCCTTAAGGGGTACAGAGCGAAGTTCCAACATTATCCTGCTTCTCTGAACCTCTTGTACCATATCTTCTATATTTTCTCCAACGCCATCCTGATGGCTTTCATCATTTTCGGTATCGTCATCCTCTGGAAATACTTCCCCCTCTATTTCTATGACATCCGGAGAAATTTAACACAGGAGGTCTCCACTCTCTTCGTCAACGGCCTGAAGGTCTTCATCCTTTTCATCCCATTCTTCCTGCGGCTTGATATCTCGTGGGCCATTCTCTTCTGGTCCATCCTTTTGTGGGGCTATGTGCCGTCAAGGGAGAGGCAATTCGTCGTAGTCTTTCTGATCGTTTTAGTCTATCTTCCCCTCTTCCTCCGCACCTCCTCCTCTTTTTTAAACGGGCCTGCTTCGGATATCATTCTGGAGATGAATGAGGCCAACCATGAAAACTGGGATAAGGGGACAGAGGAGAAATTGAAGGCCTGGTCGCTCTCCCGTTCCGATGACCCCTTAGCCCTCTTCACCTTGGGCCTGGTCGAGAAGAAGCAGGGACGCTACTCTCAGGCCGAAGACTTTTACCGGAGGGCGATCGAACGCGATCCAAATTTGAGCGATGCCTATTCCAATCTGGGGAATGTCTATCTGGCCCAGAAGCAAATCCAGTTGGCTATTGCCTCCTATCAACGGGCAATCGAGCTCAATCCGGGCAAAGGATCCTACTACTACAATCTCTATCGTGCCTATTCCCAGGAGACCTTTCTCTCCGGAAAGTCGGACAGGGCCTTCCAGAAGGCCAGACAACTCGATCCCGGATTGGTCCAGTATTATTCCGCGATCGATTCTTCCAATATGAACCGACTGGTGATCGATGAGGTCCTGACCACCCAGATGTTCTGGAGTAGATTTCTGGACCAGTATATCGGAAGGGAGGGATTATTGTACCGCCTCTTTAAGGCCTGGTTTGAGGGGATTCCTTCCGCCCTTCCCCTTCTGGCGCCCATTCTCTTCCTGGCCTTTCTCATCGGGATGTCGAGATATGCTCGGGCGAAGCGTTTCTTAACCCGGTGTCCCATGTGCGGGAGCGCCACCCACCGGTTCTATTTAAGCACTTCGGAAACCCCGGAGCAGGAATTCATCTGTTTTAACTGTTATCGGCTTTTTGTCCAGAAAGAGAAACTCCACCCCAAGATCATGGAGAAGAAATCCCTCCAGGCCAAATCATTTCAAAAGCAGGACCATTTTATAGGGAAATTTCTTTCCTGCATCCTGGTTGGGTTGGGCGACCTGTGGAGAGGACATCCGTTAAAGGGCCTCCTGCTTCTCTCCCTCTTTTTCATCTTCATCCTGAGGTTTGTCTTCTGGAGCGGGGTTCTCCCGGAGTCGAGCCTCCAATCGCCGCTTTCCTGGGGAGGCCTCTTTTTCTGGGGAGGTCTCTTCGGCCTGT
>Ga0209254_10005073_pt1 | contig 12097 bp, 10 predicted proteins | sample FrelakmetDIP11DI_FD_187148 | JGI IMG/M metagenome (GOLD analysis project Ga0209254, IMG submission 187148) | Freshwater lake sediment microbial communities from the University of Notre Dame, USA, for methane emissions studies - DIP11 DI (SPAdes)... | ecosystem: Environmental > Aquatic >...
CCATGAGCTGAGCCTGGGCGCGCAGCCAGACCGGGTGCACTTCGCAGTCGCCGCTCCGCGCGCAGTCCTCGGGCCAGAGCACGCACTGGTTGAGCGAGATAGGTCCGTCGACGGCCTCGATGACGTCGCGCATCGTGATGTCCACGGCGGGGCGCGCCAGGGCGAAGCCGCCGCGCGCGCCGCGCTGAGAGACCGCGAGGCCGGAGCGCACGAGGCTCTGGAGGATCTTGGCGAGGAAGCTCTCGGGGATGTCCTGTACCTGACCGATCTCGTGGAGCGACGCCACGTGGCCCTCGGGGAACCGCGCGAGGTAGGTCATGGCGCGAACGGCGTATTCGCCGCCGCGGGTGAGCTGAAGTCCCATGGGCACCCTCCTTCTACAGGAGACCGGACAGAAACGGTCCTTTTGAACTCTATCTCGGCGCCCGCACAGCGTCAACTGCCGGGCGCCGCCGGCCGCACGCGGCGAGGCGCCCCCCTCGGCCGCGTGTTAAGTGGCCGTTAAGCTTGGTTAGGCGGCCGCTTCATTCCCCCTGTTTGCGGGCAAAACGCGGTCGCCAGGGGAGATTCCCGGTGCTATCCTGCCAAGGCTCGAGCCCTCTCACGCACGGAAGGACGAGGTTGAAGAAGCACTACGTACTCGCCGGCGTCGGCGTGGCGCTGCTCGTGGCCGCGGCGATCGTCGTCGCCGGCACGAGCTCCGGAGGCGGCGACGCCGGGGACACCGCGGCCGAGCCCTCGACGGCCGGCCAGTCGTTGCCGCCCGGCCATCCTGCGGTCGGCGGCAAGGCCGGCGAGGCCACAGCCGCGCCGGTCACACAAGACGCCGTCCAGCAGAAGATCGCCCAGCTTGAAAGCGCCAGCGCCGACCATCCGGACGACGTGGCCGTGCTTCTCGAACTCGGCGACGCCTACTATCTCGGGCAGCACTACCAGCAGGCGGCGCGCACGTTCCGCACGGCGCTCCAGATCGACCCCGGCAACCCCACGGCCACCGTGCGCCTGGCCATGGTCTGGCACGCCGACGGCGACTCGCGGCGCGCGAGGGAGGCCATCAAGGCCGTCCTCGACGCGGCGCCGGAGAACCAGGAAGCCCACTACTCGATGGCCATCATCTACTTCTCGTCCGACCGCATCGGAGAGGCCAAGAGCGAGTGGGTCTCAGCGGCGAAGCTCGATCCATCGTCCCCCATCGGGCGACGTTCCCAGAGCTTCGTCGACCTTCTCGAGGGCAGGCAGACGTCGGCCCCGGCCGACGGCGAGTAGGGTCGGCCGCTACTCCACCGGCTCGAGCCGGGAGTTGGGGCGGTACGACCGGCCGGCCTTCGCACAGGCGACGTCGTCCAGAAGCACGACGTCGGCGGTGAAGTCGGCGACGCCCCGCAGCAGGCTGCTCCCCACGCCGTAGGCGTCGGCCGGCACGCCGGCCGCCTCGAAGGCGGCGATGCGCGCGGCGGTGAAGCCGCCGCTCACCACGATCCTGACGCGTCCGAAGTCCTCCGCGTCCAGCGTCCGCCGCACCTCGCGCACCAGCTCCGGAGCGACGCCGGTAGGCCGGAGGCTCCCCGTCGTCGGCCACAGCGAGCGATCCACGAGTGTCTCCGAAGTATCGAGACGGACCCCCCACAAGCGGGCGCCGAGCGCCCGGGCGCAGGCGAGGCTCGTGCCGACGCAGTCGTTGTCGAAGTCGACCAGTGCCGTGACGTTGAGCTCCGGGTAGTACGTGTCGGCGAAGCGCCGGGTGGCCTCGACGGTGTCCCCGCCGCAGGCGGCGATGAGGCCGTGAGGCACCGTGCCGATGCCCTTGCCGCCCCACCAGGAGGCCTGTGCGTCGGTGCTCACGCCGATCGCGCCGGCGATGTGGGCGGCGTACCCGTCGCCGGTCTGCACCCGGTAGTGATCGAAACGCGCCGGAAAGAAGAGGATGGGCTTGCCGGCAGCGGCTTCTACCACGCGGCGCACGTTCGTGCTGATCAGCGTGCGCCGCGTGAGCGCTCCCAGGAACACGGTCTCCAGGTGGGCGAAGAGGCCGTAGTCGCCGGCGATCGTCATGACCGTCTCTCCGGCGGCCACCTCGTCGCCGTCGTACAGCGCCGAGACGGCGAGCTGGTCCCAGCCCGGCTTCCACGAACGCGCGGCCGCCTCTCCCACAGAGCGCCCGGAACACAGCTTGAGCACGGCCAGCGCCTCGTCCATGCCCCCGAGCACCGCGCGCTCCTGCTTCTGGAAGACCTGCATCGTGACCCGGGGATGCAGGTCCTGGGCCTCGAGGACGCCCTTCGTGCAGTTGAAGTAGGCGTCCGAGTAGTAGCCGTCGCGCATGCGTCCGAGCGGCAGCGCGAAGACCTCGGGAGACAGGCGTGCACGGGTCATGGCATGGTCCTCCAGGCGTCGTCAGAGCCCGAGCCGGGCGCCCACCTCAGCGAGCACCTCGCCCGGGGTGACGTCGAAACGCAGCGTGTAGGTTCCGGCCTCTCGGGCGTCGAGCAGGAGAAAACGATCGGGTGAGCGGCGCAGCGTACCCGAGCCGCCCGCGAGAGACCAGTACGGCGACCACGTGACCTTGAGCAGGTAGGTCCCGGGCCGGTCGACGTCCACCGCGAAACCGCGGTGCCCCATGCGGGTCACGTGTGCCGTACCGCCGTTCAGGCCCACCGCGAGAGGCTCGGCGTCGCGCAACCGGTACACCGTCCAGGCTCCGGTGCGCTCCACGACCTCGAACTCGGGGGACGTCTCGAGGATCTTCACCTCGCGCTGGCTCCACGGGTCGAGAGGAGCGTCGGGAAGGAAGACGTACTGCACGCCCATGCGGCGCAGCCAGGCGACATAGGTCGCCGCATCGTAGGTCGTGTAGAACAGGCTGTTGTGGATGGCGTCCGCCTGGCGGTACCAGCCGCGCGTGATGGGGTAGCCGGCCTCGGGGAAGTAGGCCGCCTCCCAGTGGCGGCGCAGCGCCACGACGTGGATGCGGTAGTCCGGGTCGTGGTACCGCGCCGCCGCAGCCAGGGCCGGGGCGAAGAAGCTCGCCCGCGTCTGCGGCCATTCGTCGGTACGCGTGAAGTGACTGTAAGGCGCGCTGATCTGCAGGAGCCCGAACAGCACGATGGGTATGACGGCCAGATCACCGTAGGGGAACGGCCGCTGCAGCCGGGAGTGCCGCAGCAGGACAAGGAGCGGCAGGCCGAACACGAAGAAGAAACGCCCGATGTTGTTGCCCAGTGGGCTGCCCGGCGTCACGAAGGAGAGCACGCAGACGGCCGCGTACGTCAGGAACAGGACGACGAAGGGCCGGCGCGGGTGGGCGGCGTTGACACCGGACAGCGCCAGGCCGGCGAGCGCGAAGGCAAGATAGAGCAGCAGCTGCGATGTCTCGTCGAGATAGCCGCCCGGCTCGCTGAAGGCGGCACCGAGAACGACGCGCACGACGATGAACGGCGCGACCGCGCCACCGAACCAGAGGTAGCGGCGGCGCAGCGGCGGCCGTGCGACGACGTCAGACAGCATGAACGGCAGGCACACGACGAAGGCCATCGGGTTGGTGAAGATACCGATGCCCACGCAGAGCGCGGCCCAGAGCGGTCGCTTTCGCGCCAGCAGAGCCAACCCACCCATGGTGAGCGCAAGCCCGAGGACGAAGGGGTCCTGACCGTGCGCGAGATACACACTCATCGTCCCGGCGAAGACCCAGGCGGGCCAGATGTCGTCGATGCCCCACATGTCCCTCTGGTAGACGTAGTACAGGACGGGCAGCACGCCGGCGGAGACGATCACGAGCAGCTTCGAGGGTACGTACAGCGCGAGCAGGTAGAAGACGAACCCATAGCTGGCGGCGCCGTAGCCGCCGCCGTACCAGAAGTCGTCCCAGAACACCGACTGGCCGCGGCGCAGGAGGAACACCTTGTACGCATGGGCGGCGTCGTCCCAGCCGGGCAGCCCGCCGCGGTACATCAAGAAGGCGACCACGGCGACGGCCGCCGTGCTGCCGAGCCACAGCGCGAGCAGCCCGCGCCGCGACTTGAGGCGCGCTTCGGTACTCGCCAAGGTCACTGCCCCAGCTCCGCCGCGGCCGTCTCGGGGAGATCGAAACGCTCCTGCACATGGACCCCCACGGCTTCATGGTCTTCACCGCTCCAGGGCAGCGCCCCCGGCAGCGGGCGCCCGCGCGCCACCGGCGCGACGGCCAGCCAGAAGAGCGAGCCTCGGGCGGGCAGGCTCACGGCCTGCGGAGGCGAGGTCGCGGCGGCGGGGAGATTCACTCGCGGGGCCCGGCGAGACGCATGGCCGCGACGAAGCTCGCCGCCAGCGCCGGGCACCGGGGCAGCGAGGGGTACAGAGTGGTGGCCAGGCAGCGGCCGAGGGCGAAGCCCTCGGCCTGACCCGGCGCGCCGGCCTCGCCCACGTGGTAGGCGAACGACTCCTGCTCCAGCAGAAGAAACTCGAGATCGAACAGCTCGTACAGCAGGTTGTCGCCCTCGTCGAAGGGATTGCCGCGCGCCGCCCGAGCGCGCACGTAGCGGGGACGCTCGTACCACTCCAGGAGCTCAGCCTCGGCGGGCAAGACGCCGGCGAGCTCGTGACTGCGCCCGCGGCTGTCGGCCAGGCGGCGCAGCAGCAGGAGAGCGCCGCCGCCCACGGCGAGGGTGGGGAGGCCGTCGCCGATGGCCTCGGCGAGCGCCGCCTGCAGCTCGGTGTTGCCGGCGAAGACGGGTAGCTGCTCCTCGTCGAGCTGTCCGGCGAGCAGCAGGCCGCTGACCTGCGGAGGCAGCTCGCGGTCGCGCGAGACGTTGAGCGGCACGAGCTCGAGCCCCATGGCCTGCAACATGTCGACGTTCTCGAGAGCGAACGGCTCAAGCGGCGCGCCCCAGGCCACGGCGAGGCTCAGGCCGTAGGCGGCCGGGAGCGGCGTCAGGAGCCGCCGCGTGCTTCCGGGCAGGAAACCCCGCCGCGTCGCCGCCGCCAGGAGGTCGTCCCGATTGAGATAGGTCGCCGCCTCCGCGCACAGCAGCCGCTCGCTGCCCTTGACCGGCCGCGGGCCGATCTGGCGCAGCGTGCCTGCCGCCGCCGAGTAGCCCCGCACGAACTGCTCGCTCAGCTGCGGCGGGATCCAGCCGAGGACGGGAAGGCCGACGTCGCGGCGCAGGATCTGCCCGAGATCGGCCGCGGCGCCGCGCTCGTCGCCGCCGACGACGATCACCCCGGCGATCTCGAGGCTGCCCGCGAGGGCGCGCACCCCGCAGGCTGCGGCCGCCGCCGTGGCGCCGCGCTCACGCGCGTCCAGGACCAGCACGAGAGGAGCATCGAGACCGGCGGCGATGTCGACCGCCCGCGAGCCCTTCACGCCCTGCCAGCGGTCGAGGGCCGGCTGCACCGCCACCAGAAGCACGAGATCGCAGCCCTCGCTCCAGTAGTCGTAGAGCTCGAGCACGGCGTCGTCGTGAAGCGCTGGATCGAGCACCCGGGGTGCCCTGCCCTCACCGGCGTACAGGAGCCGCCACAGCGGGAGGTCCGCACCGATGGTGACCACGCGGACGGCGCGCTGCTCGGCAAAGCATGCCTGGAGCGCGCCTGCGGCGAGAGCCAGGGCAGGGCCGGGGTCGAGCCCGCACACCACGAGCCGCGGTACCGACATGAACGGGTCCTCCTTTCGGCCGGCCGCGCTGCCGCTGCGGCCGGCGGTCCGCGCGCGAAACGGACTTCGGGTCCCAAGGTAGAATACCTTACTCGCCCGGACCACAGCGCGGAGGCATGAGTGGAGCGGATGGACCTGCGCAAGCAACTGCACGACGTGCTGTGGGCTCGCGTGCTCTTCACGCTGGCGCTCCTGCTTGCCGTGCTGTGGGTCCAGGTCGACGATCACGGCCTCGTGACCGCCGAGCTGCTCGTGTCCCTCGCGGTGGTCGTCGCCGTCAATGCGCCCTTCTTCCTCCTCGAGAGCCGCGTGGAGACGCGCAACCTGGCCGGGGCCATCGTCGTGGTCGACCTTGCCCTGGTGTCCGTCGCCATCATCTTCAGCGGTGGCGCCCTCAGCGCGGCGGCCGTCTTCTATGCGTGGCCCATCGTGCTTGCCACCGTCTTCCTGCCGGCCTGGGCGCCGTATGCGGCCGCGGCGGCGGCCGGCGCGGCCTACGCCGGCATCTGGGAGCTTCAGCACGTCGGCTGGCTCCACACCACCGCCATGGTGGCCGAGATCAACGTGCCCCCCAACTGGATGCTGATCACGGTGTGCCTGCACGTGGCGGCGTTCCTGCTCATCGCCCTGCTGGCGGGGCGACTCGCCACGGCCATGGTGCGCACCACCGTCCAGCTCAGCACCGCCAAAGCCAACACCGACGAGCAGCTGCGGCGCATGCAGGCTACGAACGAGCAACTGCGTCTGATGAGCGACAGCAGCCGCGTCTTTCTTCGCCACCAGGACGTGGATGCGCTCATGCCCGAGGCGCTCAAGCAGATCGCGGGCGCCTCGGGCATGAGCGCGGGCTTCGCCCTCGTGCTCAATCAAAACAGCGGCGACTTCGACGACAGGGCAGAGCTGGGGCCGCTCGACGCGGCTTTCGTGCGCAAGATGAAGGAGCTCGGGATCGTCGACGTCGCCAAGGCCAAGGCTCGGCTCCACGAGGAGGTCACCGACGCGCAGGTCGGCCGGCTCCTCAAGGCCGCCGAGAAAGGGGGCTTCCACGGCTTCCTCACGGCGCCGCTCGAGGCCAAGCACGAGCTGCTCGGCGTGATCTGCCTGTTCTACCGTCAGAGCGAGGCGGTGCCGGCGACGGCGGTCTCCACCGTACGCGCCCTGAGCGACCAGGTCGCCCTGGTCGTGCGTAACATCCAGTTCAACGAGGAGCTCGCGCGCAAGAACAGCGAGCTCACGCACCTCGACGAGCTCAAGAGCGACTTCATGGCCACCATGAGCCACGAGCTGCGCACGCCCCTCACGTCGATCATCGGCTACAGCGACATGCTGCTCAGCGGGATGACCGGCGAGCTCAACGAGAAGCAGGGCGTCTTCGTCGAGAGCATCCTCAGGGGCGGAGAAGCGCTCCTCAACCTGATCAACGACATCCTGGATCTCACCAAGATCGAGGCCGGGCGGCTTGAGCTGAATTCGGAATCGGTCGACCTGCGCGCGGCGCTGCTGGGCGTGCTCCCCGTCGTCAAGCCGCGCGCGCAGGACAAGAGGATCCGCATCTCGACGTTCCTGCCCACCGACCTTCCGCTGATCTCGGCCGACCCGGCGAAGTTCAACCAGATCCTGCTGAACCTGCTGACCAACGGCATCAAGTACACACACGACAACGGCAGCGTGAGCGTCGAGGCGCGGATCACCGGCGATATGGTCGAGATCTGGGTGAACGACACCGGCATCGGCATGGCCAAGGAGGACCAGAACAAGGTCTTCCAGCGCTTCACCCAGATCGACTCCTCTGCCACGCGCACGCAGGGCGGCACCGGCCTCGGCCTCACCATCGTCAAAGAGCTCGTCGAGCTGCACGGCGGTACCATTCGCTTGCAGAGCAAGCTCGGCAAAGGCTCCAGCTTCATCTTCACGATGCCGATATCAACCAAGCCCGTCGACCCGCTGTCGGCCGGCAAGATCAGCTGAGGAGGTGCCCACCGTGGCGAAGGCCATCCTGGTGGCGGACGACGACCCCGATATCCTGAGCATCGTGTCGATGTCGCTCGAGACGCAGGGGTACACGGTCTACAAGGCGACGAACGGGCGCGAGGCGGTCGATCTCGCCAAGCAGCATCATCCCGACCTCGTGCTCATGGACATGATGATGCCGATCGTGAGCGGCTACGAGGCCGTGACCGAGCTCAAGGCCGATGCGGCGACCCGCGACATCACCATCGTCGGCCTCTCCGCGAAGGCCATGACCACCGACATGGAGCGCGCCGCTGACGTCGGCATCGACGGCTACATCACGAAGCCCTTCCGCATCGCCCAGGTGCTCACCGTCGTCGCGAGCTATCTGCAGGGCTGAGCGCCACCGGTTCCCGCTGCCGCCGTGCGACGGTGGGCAGGAGCCGGCGCTCCTCCGGCGTACAAGTCAGATGATCATGACGAAGGACCCCCGCATCACGCTGCAGCCGATGCTCTGCGTCGCCGACGTGGACACTCGCCTCACGTGCAGCACCTACTGCGCCGTGTGCGTGTATTACGTGCGCGACCGGCGCATCGGCGAGCGGCGTTGCAGCCCCAGGCGCACGCACGACCGCCGCATCCTCGGCCGTCTCTGACCACCCTCCCCCGACGCGCCGCACGCACGGCACCTCGTGGGGACACCGGCGACCTATCATGGACGGCGCCCATCTGCCGATATCGGGACTAGTCGCAATCCCAGGAGAGGCGCGCCACGTCGGACCAGACCGGTGATGAGCGTCGAGGCGGAAGCCTCGGCTACAGACGCGGGGTGAGCCTGCAGCTCAAGACGACCGCGATCGTGGCGGTCACCCTCGCCGCCTTCTTCTACGTCGTCACGTACTGGGTCGACCTCGAGTCCACCTTGCAGCTGGCCGCTGCGGTGCTCGTCGTGTTCGCACTCATCGCCCTGACGTTCGACCTGTGGGTCTACCGGCCTCTCAACGGGCTGATCCGGCGCGCCCGCAAGCGGCTGGGCGGCAGTTACGAGCGCAACGACCCCTACTACCGCGACGAGACCCGCGAGCTCGGGCATCTGGTCGGCACGCTCATCGCCGTGTTCACGGCCGCCGAAGACAAGGAGTGGGTCTCGCAGAGCATCAAGGCCGACCTCGAGCGCATGCGCTCGCTCAACCGGCAGCTCATGGACGTCGGCGAGCTCGGCAAGGAGATGAACGCGGCCCTGCCGTATCGCGAGACGGTGGAGCGCGTGCTGTCGCGGAGCAAGGCCTTCTTGCACGCCGACTTCGCCGCCCTGCTGCTGCTCGACGCGGACGCGCGCGCCTTCTCGCTCGAGGGCGCCCAGGGTGTCCTCTCCCCCACACTCTCCGCGGAGTGCTGCGCGTTCACGCCCGACTGCCCCGTGCGCCAGGCGATCGCCGGCAGCCGGCTCACGCGCGGCATCGACCACACGTGCTCGCTCTTCCCGCACACCATGAAGGACCAGCTCGTGATCCCCGTGCACGTCGAGAACATCGGGGATATGGCCGTGCTCGCGACCTCCACCACGGGCGACTACGTCGGCCTGCTGTCCGACGACATCCTCGTGGCCCTGCAGAACCACGTACAGAGTGCGCTGACGAACGCCCACAAGTACGACGCCATCCGCCGCCAGGTGGTCACCGATCACCTCACGCGCCTCTACAACCGGCGGTACTTCATGAACCGCGCCGGCGAGGAGATCGAGCGAAGCCTGCGCCATCAGGCGCCGCTGAGCGTCCTCATGATCGACATCGACCACTTCAAGGAGTTCAACGACACCTACGGCCACGCCACCGGCGACCGCGTCCTGCAGACGGTCGCGCGGGCCATGCAGGACGCGCTGCGCAAACCCGACATCTGCGCCCGGCACGGCGGCGAGGAGTTCGCCGTCCTCCTGCCGAGCACGCCCGGCGACAGCGCCTACTACGTGGCCGAACGCGTGCGGCGCACGCTGAGCGGTACGCGCTACACCGGCCTCGGGCTGTCGGCGGAGGCGAACATCACGATCAGCGTCGGCGTGGCCACGTGCCCGCGCGACGCCACCGACCTCGACACTCTCATGGAACTGGCCGACAAGGCGCTGTACCGCGCCAAAGCAGCGGGGCGCGACCAGGTCGTGCTCCACGGTGCGGAGCAGCGCGAGCGGGTCAGGACCTGACGCGCGCCGCCGGCGGCGCCGGCGAAAGACCCATCCCCCAAGCGATGACCGCCGGCGGCAGGCAGCCCCACTTCAGCAGTTCGTCGTGGAAGTCCCGCAGGGAGCCGCCCCGCTCCCGTTCGTAGACGGCGGCCAGGCGCCGCACCTCGCGCTTTCCGAGCAGGTAGCTCATGGCCTGCCCCGGCTCGCCCGCGTACCTCCGGCACTCGAGCTCGGCCTCGTAGCGGTTCATGTGCGCCTCGGCGCAGAGATAGTCGACGGCTGCCGGCAGGTCCATGACCCCCAGATGCAGCTCGACGTCGATGACCACCCGGCAGGCGCGCCACACCTGGTCGTTGAGGCGCATGAGGCGCACGGCGGGACCGGCCAGGAATCCCTGGCGTTCCATGAGCTCTTCGCAGTAGAACGCCCAGCCCTCGACGAGGATGTTGCCCCCGTCCGGCATGTGAGCGACGCGGCGCGCGAGGGTCGGCGCGCGATTGGCGCTCACCAGCTGCAGGTGGTGACCGGGGTACGCCTCGTGCACGCCGGTCGTGGCGAGGGAGGCGCGAGGATGACTCCGCAGCGCCGCGTCGAGCACCGCGCCGTCCAGGCCGTCGCGCGGCGGCGTGACGTAGTAGAAACCCAGCTGACGCGCATCGTAAGGGCCGGGTGGATCGTAGGCGGCGAAGGGCAGCAGGCTGCGCAGAGAGGTCGGGGTCGCCATGACGGTGAGCTCCTCGCCCGGCGGGATGGTGACGAGGCCGCCGGCGACGACGTGAGCCCGGGCGTCCTCCACGGCGCGTCGGTAGGCGGCCACCAGGTCGTGCGGCGCCGGGTGGTCTGACTGCAGCGCGGCCACGGCCGACGCAGCGTCCTCGTGGCCGAGCTCCGCGGCGACCTCGAGCATGTCGGCCTTGGTCTCGGCCAGCACGTCGCGCCCGTAGCTCGCCAGTTCCTCGGGCGACTCGTCAAGCACGTGCTCCCAGAGCAGGATGTCCTCGAGCACGGCGCGGCCGGCGCCGCACTCCGCCGCGGCCCCCGGGAGCAGACCGTCGCGCAGGTACTCGCGAAAAGCCGCCAGCGCCGTGCAGGCAGTCTGCGACGCGCGGTCGAGAGCGCCCTCGAGGCCGGCTCCGGCGGCGAAGGCGCGGACCGTGGGCCCGGCCAGCTCGAGAAGCCCGTCGACCTCGTCCAGGCCCGCTGCGACCAGGACGGCCGGCAACCCCGGCTCCAGATTGTCGCGCGCCTCCTCCAGCAGACGCGGGGTGGCGCGCAGCCTCCCGGCGAGCGCCTCCACGCGTTCGGCGGGCGACCCGAGCTCGCGCATGAGCAGCGGCAAGAGGCCGAAGAGGACGTCAAGGTAGGCGCCCGGACAACGGTGCTGGACGCGACGCAACTCGAGATCGCGCAGCTGCCGGCGCGCTATCTGCAGGCCGGCGAAGGCGTCCACCGCCGTCTCCACGTAGCGGTCGCCGAACAGGGGCAGGAGCGTGCGCTCGTGGCGGCGCAGCATGTCGATACGTCGCGAGACCGCCTCGGCGGACCACGAGGGCAGCCTGTCGGCGCCGGTGGTCAGGCCGAGCCCGGTCGCGAGAACCGGGTTATCGGCGAGGAGGTCGTCGAGCAGCGCCTGGATCGCGGGCTCAGCGACGTCGCCCTCGCCGCGCAGTCCGGCGGCCGGCGTCAAGTCAGGCATCGCGGGGCTCCTTGCGGTAGACGCACGGCCCGCGAGACCCGCGCGAGCGCCGACCCCGAAGCGGCCGCGCAGGTCCTCGCGAACGATGAGGAGCGGGGAGGGGCGGGTCCGTCCATCGCCCGCCCCGCCCCGCTCCCGTGCCTCAGGCCTACTCCTCGACGGCGCGGCCGCGACTGCGGCGCACGAGCAGCACGATGACGATCACGGCCAGCGCCGCGATCACTGCGCCGACGATCAGCGCCGTGTTCGACGACCCCGCCGTCGTGGTCGTGGTCGCGGCTACTTTGGGCGTCAGTTCCACGTAGGTGTCGATGTTGTCGTTCTGCAGGAGGACCATCCCGGTCTCGCTCGGGTAGGGCACCCAGCCTTCCCACTTCGCCGTGTTGTACGCCTGAAGGGACTGCGGGTAGTACAGCACCGCGTACGGCGCCGAGTCGTAGAAGATCTGCTGCATCTTCTTGACTTCGGCCTCGCGCGTCGGCCAGTCCATCTCGGCGTTCTGCTGCACGAACAGCTTGTCGAACTCGGTGTTCGACCAGCAGCAGTCGTTCCACCACTCGATCTGCGAGGTGATGAAGTTGCCGAGCTGGTAGTCCGGGTCGATGATGCCGCCCCAGCCCCAGATGAACATGTCGTAGTCGGG
>Ga0209254_10005074_pt1 | contig 12096 bp, 14 predicted proteins | sample FrelakmetDIP11DI_FD_187148 | JGI IMG/M metagenome (GOLD analysis project Ga0209254, IMG submission 187148) | Freshwater lake sediment microbial communities from the University of Notre Dame, USA, for methane emissions studies - DIP11 DI (SPAdes)... | ecosystem: Environmental > Aquatic >...
TGAATGGAATGTTGTAAAATCTTAATTATGGAAATAAGTGTTTTATTTTTCGGAGTCCTTGCTGAGGTGACAGGAACACACCAAAAACATTACAGAGGGATTAATTCTTTCAGTGATCTGAAACACAGAATCGGGGATGATTTTCCTGAAATAGTACACTATAGCTTCAGAATAGCTGTCAATAATAAAATAATAAATGAAGATCCTGTTCTTAACGGGGGTGATGAGGTTGCCTATCTTCCCCCCTTCGCAGGAGGCTAAAATAGAAATTTTTACATTAATTAATTCTTATAGATATGCGTTTAATCGATGGACCAGTGACTCCCACAGTAATTTCAGACACAGTTGCGAAATACGGGGAAAATCCCGACACAGGGGCGCATTCGATCTTCCTCGGACAGGTCAGAAAAGATCTGATTGAAGGGAGATATGTGAAAGCAATAGATTATTCTGCTTATGAAGAGATGGTCATAATGGAGGCTGATAAAATTAACAAAACAATTCTGTCGGAATTTGATGATGTTAAAACACTGGAAATAGTCCATTCAAAAGGGATTGTTAAAAGAGGTGAGATTTCACTTCTGGTAATGGTATCAGCCGGTCACCGTCAGCAGGCAGCCGTCGCCTGTGCCAAAGCCGTTGAACTCATAAAGGAAAAGCTTCCGATCTGGAAGAAGGAAGTATTTGAGGATGATACTCAGAAATGGAAGCAGGAGTGATGCTTTCAGATAAGATCTGCATCGATCAGTTTTGCAGCAAGACCAAGGTCACCTGCTGGTATTTTATCATCGCTTGTTACCATTGTTGATCCTTTCTTTCCCTGGAGTATTGAATTATATTCCTGGTTTCTGTTGAGAATTTCCACTGCTTTTAAAATCTGTTCATCTGTTTTTATACTCCATGCTATTGAACCTCCTTCATAGAAAAAACGGCTTATTATTTCGTCTTCCAGGAGGTCAGTTATTTCACTCCTGAAGGTCTGAAGATCTTCATCGATAGAATGATTCAGGTCACTCTGCAGTTCAGTGAACAGATCTTTATGCTGTTCGTAGTATTTCTCTTTTTTTGCATTGGAAATCAATTCATTCAGTGACAGCTCAGTAATTGTCCGGTAGCTGAAATTTCTTGAAACCAGGAACTCTTTAAAGTCAGCATAATCCTTGTCGGTAAATGAAAACTGGTCAACTGTTTTCAAATCCTTGTGCGACCAGTAATAACGGGTGGCATAATCAAAAATATAATTTCGCAGGTAAAGTTCAGTGGCAATCTGGCTGAGCGGAGAAGATATCATCTGAATATCCGGGTTAATGCCTCCGCCATCCTTGACCAGTCTTCCGTTTCTGGTTTTAAATTCAGAAATCAGGGAGTCCGGAATAATTCCCACGCTACCATCTTCATTGGGATGAGAAAAATCAACTGCCTGGATACATCTTCCGCTCGGGATATAATATTTTGCAGTTGTAACTTTCAGTTGTGAGTTATAGCTTAAAGGTCGGGTTATCTGGACAAGTCCTTTCCCATACGATCTCTGTCCAACAATGACTCCCCTGTCAAGGTCCTGGATTGCTCCTGCCACTATTTCTGAAGCTGATGCCGAGGATCTGTTTATTATAACCACCAGAGGTATCCTTTCATCAACAGCCGATTTTGTTGTTTTAAAAGATTCATCAAACTTTTTAATTTTTCCTTTTGTGGAAACAATTTCATTTCCAGGCCCTACAAATAAATTTACAATATCAACGGCTTCGGTGAGAAGTCCACCGGGATTTCCCCTTAAATCGAGAATTACCTGCTGGGGATTGTGTGTTTTCAGTGAAACCAGGGCATTCTTAACATCTTCAGCACAGTTTTCAGTGAAATTTGTAAACCTGATATACCCGGTTTTTGAATCGATCATCCCGAAATATGGAACAGGAGGGATTACAATTTTCTCCCTTTTAACTGAAAATTCCATCTCAGTCCCGTTTCTTTCAATTGTCAGCCTGATAGCTGTTCCAGGATTACCTTTAAGCTTTTCGCTGACCTGTTCAGAATTAAAATCCCTGAGCGAAACTCCGTCGGCTTTTTTAAGAATGTCACCCGCTTTTATGCCTGCAATATCAGCCGGAAAACCTTTATAGACCTGTGAGACTATAACGTATTCATTGCCACCTCTTATAAGGGAACCAATGCCCCCATATTTACCGGTAGTCATGAAAGTAATCTCATCGCCTTCTGATTCGGGATAATATACTGTATAAGGATCAAGAGTGCCAAGCATATTGTCGATGCCGGTCCTTATCAGTTTATCAGGATTTACATCATCGACATAAAAGGTGTTCAGCTCCCTGAAGAGGCTGAAAAATATATCGAGGTTTTTTGCAATCCTGAAATCTCTTGACTCCTGTATTGAAAGAAATGCAACACTTACTCCTGCTGTTATCAGAATTGCTGCAAAAACTGCAAATCTTACTGAACGGATCTTTTTCATGTGTATAAATTCTATTTTTAATGGTCACATAGCTTGTCCCGCAAGGCGGGAGAACTCGCGATGAATTTATACATGCTTATTTGTAAAATTAAGCATTTAAAATTCATGCTCGTTTCATAAACTTATATATATGATCTGAAGGGCGAAATTAAAAAGAAAAACAAGGTATTTAACCTGATATTGAAATATTTATAACAACTTTAACATTTCTTCAGCTTTTCCTTAATACTTGTGTATAACATTTCAAGTACCTCAGCTACAGATTTTTCTATAGTCCGGTAATCACTTAAGTCATTCTTCCTGTATATTAAGACAATTGAAACCTGGACATTTTCAGACACAAGAAATTTATAAAGCGGCTGCTTCATTTTCCTGTATGACTCTCTGATTCTTCTTTTTAATAGATTTCTGCTAACTGCCAGCCTGATTATCTTTTTTGGTACGCTGATTGCAACCTGGGCCGGAGATATAAATTCATCCGGATTTAAACTCCACACAACCCTGAACAGGGAAGTATAAAAAACATTTCCCCTTTCAAATAATTCATCGATCAGTTTTGTTTTGCAAAGTCTTTCTTTCTTGCTGAAATTCTGCCTCTCAACTTTGTTCATGATGTCATAACCGCTTATCCTCAAAGCGCATAAAAGATAAGATCACGACTGCGGTAAACCTGTTTGCTGATAATCCGTTACCTGCAGTTTCTGTTATATTCTTTCAGAAAATCATCGAGAGCCATCGTCATTGAAGGTGCTTTTGGATTAGGAGCATTAATATCAAGCCGGAGCCCTTCATGCTCCACAGCACACGCTGTTGTTGGTCCGAAGGCTGCTATTTTAATATCGCCCTGGATGAAGTCCGGAAAGTTTTCTTTAAGTGATCTGATACCCGACGGGCTGTAGAAAACAAGGATATCGTAATCGAAGTCGTTGATATTTAAGAAATGACTGCTTATAGTCTTGTACAGGGTCCCGATATTATATTTTATACCGTGCTTGTCAAGCAGATCCGGTATTTCGGCATTATGAGGCTCCGGGAGAGGAACAAAGAAATTGTCCTCACGGTGCCTGATAATTACATCAATCAGATCCTGGAATTTTGCTTTTCCGTGGAAGATCTTCCGCTTTCTGTAAACAATATATTTCTGAAGATAAAAAGCCACATTCTCAGTAATGCAGAAGTACTTCATTGTATCCGGAACAACAATCCTCAGTTCATTGCAAATCCTGAAAAAATGATCAATTCCGGTTTTACTTGTAAAAATTACCGCTGTAAAATCAAGAATATTGATTTTTTGCAGACGAAAATCCTTTGAGGTTATTCCTTCAACCTGGACAAAAGGTTTAAAATCAATTTTAAGATTATATTTTTTTGCCAGATCGAAATACGGAGATTTCGGATTATTTGGTTCTGGTTGGGATACTAAAATCTTCCTTATTTTCAACTTTTTACAAATTAAGTTTTACTTTCCAGGCGACACTTCTCATTATGAATCAGGCCCTGTGAAATACTTCACCAGTATCAGAACCGGAAGAATTTCCAGCGCACAAAGGTACAAAATCAAATATATAATTGAAATATTCCGCTTCATAAATATTAAAAACAGCCTGGTGACACGATATAAATAAAAGATAATCAACACTATAATTCCTGTAACCAGATAAACCTCCGGCTGCAAGAAAACTGAATAAAAAGCCAGCACCAGAAGAAATGATATAAGAACAGAGCTGAATCTGTGCGCCTGGTAAACAGTAAAAAGATACTCGTTAAAAACCTCCGGCTCTCCGCTCAGATTCCCGGCAGCAAGACATATAAAATGCCGTGAGGTAACGCTGAATATGAAAATTACAAGAGTGATAATCATGGAAAGGAAAGAACCTTTACCTGCAGAAATTAGACTGTAATATTCAGCAACACTGTAACAGAACAGGCTTATTAAAACAAAGGTTATAAAATTCAGGATGGTAGACTGCCAGGAGAACAATGCGCCAAGATTGCGTGAAGAAGACTCATTTATACCCCGGAAAAGCAGAAATCCTGTAAATTCCGTGAAGGTCTTTTTTGTTGAGGCTCTCGCAATTAAGTACAGGCAGGCCAGTAAAATCATTACCACTGTTATCCAGTCGTGATGAAGAGGTCTGGCAGGAAGGTAATCCCCCTCCCTGAGGTTCCTGATAATTGTAAGCTTCTTTTCAAGCCTTTCACCCTGCGAATTTTTTAAGCAGAGCCCTGGAAACTGAACGGACGGATTTTGCTCAAGGTTTCTTACAAAACTGAGAGAATCATAAAATGTTACGTCGGCAAGGCTGTTCCTGGAACAGACTGATGTTGTATCAGAAATGTATACGACAGGTGGAGGTTGTGAAGTTCTGGTCCTTGTCTTTGCTGAATCTGCATTTCTTATGTGCGCCGGTACTTCATCGAGCTTTCTGAATACCGAATCGGGTATAAGTTTGTCAGTATTTATCCGGAGGATAAACTTAGGTTTGATGGTATCCTGAATCCCGAATCCGGTAATCATAACCCCTTGCAGTTTAAACTGCAAAAGTAATGATAATTACATTCAGCAGGATTTGTTTAAAGAGAAGAGAATGGTCAGAAATATATGCTGGCAGTTCCGGATATATCAGAAAGTATATTATTTGCAAGCCGGCTGGCTCCTATTCTGAACAGGCTGTTATTGAGCCACTCCTCTCCAAGACAGTTGCTTACAATATGGTAATATATTAAAGCATCGGAAGTGGTTACAATACCACCGGCAGCCTTGAATCCTACTTTGATTCCTGTTTCCCTGTAGAAATCGAGTATTGCCCTGCACAGAATGAATGCTGCCTCAGGAGTTGCAGAAACTGTTGTTTTTCCTGTTGATGTCTTTATAAAATCAGCGCCGGCATCCATAGCAATCATCGAAGCTTTGAAAATCAGTTCTGAGTCTTCCAGCAGACCCGATTCCACAATTATCTTAAGTCGTTTATCTCCCAGCGCTTCTTTTATCTCCCTGATCTCCTCGGCTACAAGATTAAAATCATTTCCCAGAAAAGCTCCTACAGGCATAACCATATCAATTTCATCCGCACCCGCGTCGGAAGCCATCTTGCATTCGGCAACCTTGATTGTCCTGAACGTCTGGGATGACGGAAAAGCACCAGCCACAGATGCTATTCTAACATTTTTTACAGTAAGTTTCTCCTTAACGACCGGAACAAAATTCGGATAAACACATATAGCGGCAATATTCGGAATATTTGAAAATCTGCCTGAAAAACTATTCACCTTCCCTGTAATATGCAGAATATGACTTTTATTATCATTTGTATTCAGACTTGTCAGATCAATGCAATTCAGAATGTTCATTAACAGGCGTTTATCAGGGACCCCTGATAATGCTGTATTAACTGTTCTGAGTCCCTTTTTAATTTCAGCGTCTGAAGGGCATTGTTTGATAAGTTTTTGATATAGCTTTGTCATATCACTATATGTTTATTAAACCATAACTTTAATAAGAATGAAAAGAAAGAACGGGTTCAATTTAGTGCTTTTTGTTTTCATAATTAATTTATTTATGAATTTAAGTTGTACAAAAAGCGAGAAAATTACACCTTCCGGAATTCTGATGCAGACTGACCGTGATTTTTCATCCATGTCGGTTAAGGAAGGGATGTTTAAGGCATTTTTGTACTATATCTCAGATGATGGTGTTATCCTTCGCGACAACTCTCTCCCGTCAAAAGGTAAAGAATCGCTTCTGGAATATTATTCAGGCAAAAGCGATACTTCATTCATCCTGAGCTGGGAACCTGTTTTCGAGAAGATCGCCGGCAGCGGAGATATCGGATACACTTATGGCATCTGGACAAACACCGGCAAATCCACCAATCAGGTCTCAAAAGGAACTTATGCTACAATCTGGCAGAAGCAGAATGACGGAACATGGAAATTTGTTCTGGACACAGGGACTCAAGGATTGACCACAGGAGTTGAATAGCTGTTCTCTTTGCCCAGAATATCATAATTTGCCTGAAAGACCATTGTTTCTCGCAAGGGAAGCAAATATTCCAAAGATACATAGCACTGAAAAAGTCAGGAATGCTGTTCTCATTCCTGCTATGAGTCCGGTATAATTATCCGGATTTATAGCCTCTTTCCCTATGTAAACAGCAAGTATCATCATGGCCAGTCCCATGCTGAGCATCTGCCCCACCATTCTCATGGTCCCAACCACACCCGATGCCACTCCAAGATGCTTTTTTTCTACTGAACTCATAATTGCATTTGAATTCGGCGAGGAAAAAAGCGCAAAACCAATACCCATAATAACCAGAAGAGAAACAATCAATGAAATTGTAGTATCCCGGTTCACAAAGCACAGCATTACAAGTCCAGTTGCTGTCAGACCCATGCCTGCCGACGCGATTTTACCGGGATTATACTTGTCGGAAAGCTTTCCTGCAAGGGGCGACAGCAAAGCCATCATCACGGGTTGGGATATCATTATCAGTCCTGCTGATCGTGCATCAAGACCTTTAAGGTACTGGAGATACAAGCTGATGAAAAATCCTGTTGCTGAAGTTGCAGAGTAGTGAATCAATGCTGCTATTCCGGAAAATGCAAACACTCTGTTCTGCAGAACGAGACGTATATCAAATACCGGATTTGAAATAACTTTTTCATAAACGATAAACAGGCTACCCAAAAGAACACCTGATCCAAGGAATATCCACCCTGCAAATGAGGGAAGCTTTGAAAAACCATACATAAACGAAGCAAGAGATGATCCGTATATAAGCGAACCTTTCCAGTCAAATTTCTCTCCTTTCGATTCAGCCCATTCAAGTTTCATTTTTTTGCGGATCAGGTAAAGGGATATCAATCCTATGGGAACCAGGAATACGAAAATTGATCTCCATCCGAAAGACTGAGTAAGAAATCCTCCAAGAACCGGTCCTCCCGATAATCCGGCGTATACGGCTGTAATATTTATTCCCATCGCCTTTCCCCTCTCGCCAGGTTCAAATACTGAGGTAAGGATGGCCAGGCTTGTGCCAAAAATCATAGCGCTTGAAATACCCTGGATGATTCTCAGAACGATCAGCGATTCTATATTCCAGGAGAATATAATCAGGAAGGTAGATAAAGTGAAAAGCCAGATCCCGTAATTAAAGATTTTTTTTCTTCCGGCAATATCAGCAAACCGTCCCACAGGGAGAAGGAAGATGGCAGATGAAAGGATAAAGCTGCTGACCACCCATCCAAGTTCTATCGCAGTGGCACCAAATTCTTTTCCGATGGACGGAAGCGCCAGGTTGACTGCCGAACCTAGAAATGGTGTCAGGAAAGCGGCGAATGCGGATACAAGTAAAACAGATTTCCTGAGAGCTTTTTCATCACTGCTGCCAATTATATCTGCCATCGATAATTATTCTTTGTTTTTTGTATCAATAAGTATTGTTACTGGTCCGTCGTTAACCAGTTCGACCTTCATCATTGCACCGAATTCACCTGTGGCAACCTCTTTTCCCAGCAAAACTGACAGCCTGTTTATGAAACTTTTATAAAGTGGAATGGCCTTGTCAGGATGCGCAGCCTTTATATATGACGGGCGGTTGCCTTTTTTCGTTTTTGCATGGAGAGTAAACTGGCTTATAACCATTATACTGCCATTAGTATCAAGAATCGATAAATTCATTACATTATTGCTGTCATTGAAAATCCTGAGCTGGACAATCTTATTGCATAGCCATTCTATATCGTCGTTTGTGTCCATCTCCTCAATTCCCAGCAGGACTACCAATCCCGGACCGATTTCAGACCTCTTCCGATCCCCGATCGATACAGACGCCCGGCTAACCCTCTGGATCACAGTTCTCATTCCGGCAATAATTTCAGGTGACCAAATATATACATTCAATCTGTAACTTAGCTAAATGATGTTTTATATTATATTTGCCCGGAATACTTAAAATTAATGGATTTAATAACGATAATTGCTGTTGCCCTGGGATTGTCATTCGACACTTTTGCTGTTTCCCTTTCGTATGGTGTGGTCCAAAACAGGGTTTTATTCCGGCAGGCGGCCCGTGTTGCTCTGGTGCTGGCTGTGTTCCAGGCAGGATTGCTGGTTACAGGATATTTTTTAGGATCCCTGATAAGCGACATAATGAAAGCCGCCGACCACTGGGTGGCACTGATACTCCTTTCTTTCCTCGGGATGAAATTGATAGTTGAGGGAATATGGAAGAAGGAGGAGGCAGAGGAAAAAATAAAGGATTACAGTAACTCTCTGACACTGGTAACTATTGCAGTTGGTACAAGTATTGATGCATTTGCTGTAGGAATAAGCTTTGCTCTGTTAAACATAAGGATCTGGTATTCAGGGATTATCATTGGCATAGTGACTTTTCTTGCATCAATGACAGCCATCAGAATAGGTAAATCAGCAGGAGACAGGCTTGGTAACAAAGCTGAAATAATAGGTGGTTTGATCCTAATCGCCATTGGAATCAAGATCTTCCTCGAGCATATTCTTGAAACCTGAATAGAAAGTTGAGGAATGAGTCTGTCTTATAAATCTTTTTATTTATTTCCTGTCAGAATGGGATCATAAGCCTTTCCCTTTTTTCGAAGACAGCCATCTCCGTATACCCGGCACTTCTGAGAAGATCATAAGCTTCATCAAAATACTGACCAACTCTCGATGGCATATGAGCATCGGAATTAACACAGACAGGAACATTCTCCTCCCAAAAGATATTAAGAAACTGCCTGTCAGGATAGAAATCACCAATCGGCCTGTTCCTTCCATTTGTATTAATCTCAAAAGCAACATCATGTACTTTGAAACTTCTTGCCAGTTTCCTGTAAAGATTCTCCGGGCTCGAAGATGGTTTAAAGCCATAGATTCTTATAAGGTCGCAGTGGGCAATAATATCAAAAAGCCCCGAAGCTGCAGCATCGGAAACCTGTTCAAAATAGATCTCAAATAAACTGTCAATGTTTTTACCTTTATAAAACTCCGGTCCCATATCAACAGTTGAATCACCAAGATAATGAACAGATCCGATAGCATAATCAAGATCCAGCTTACTGAGAAATGAATAGATCTCTTTTTCCTTTCCGGGGAAGAAATCAATTTCAAGGCCTGTTCTTACCTTTATACTGCTTGTCTTTTTGCTCAGCCTGTCTATTTCTTTCAGATAGGATCCAACAACCGATTTGTTCATGCTCCAGTCGAGGGATTCCCTGAATAGTGTGAGATGTTCGGAAAATCCTATCTCCTGTAATCCGGCAGAAATTGCGGGTACAATATAATCGCCGGGAGCAGATCTTCCATCACTGAACCAGGAATGTATATGATAATCAGTTTTGTAAATCATTTTGTTTTAACAAGGGATTTACCAGCCAAATCATGTTTTCAAAGTATGCCTAATTTTCTCAATAAAACAAATCCTGCAATATCAAAATAATCAGGAAAATAATAACTTTGTAAAAAACTCATCATTGTGGATAAAGCCGTAAAATACTGCGTCTGTGAGCATTGTGATTTCAGGGAAGTTGTATTTTCAACTCTTGATGAACCTACTATTCTGGAATTATGCCAGTATAAGGAAGAATTCTCTTTTCGAAAAGGGGAAATTATCAATCATGAAGGCGAACGAATAACTGATTTCAAGTACCTCAAATCAGGTCTTGTTAAACTATACAGACGTTCAGTAACAGGGGAGGAGCAGGTCATTACCATTACAAGACCTTTTGAATTTGTAAGTAACATGAGTATTTTTTCCGAGGAGAAATATAAATATTCAGTATCAGCTCTTGAGGATTCTGTAGTTTGTAGTGTGAAACTTGATTTTATAAAAACACTGTTTTTGAAAAACGGAGGATTTGCTATCAGTCTTCTTACCAAAATTTCAAAAATCAATGATAAAATAATTAGTCAGACATTGGATATAAGGCAGAAGAATCTGGCAGGACGGGTTGCCTTCGTTCTGCTCTATTTTGCTAAGGAGATTTTCAATTCAAGGATTTTTGACATTCCTGTGTCGCGGAAAGAGATAGCTGATTATATTGGTATGAGTACGGCAAATGTTATAAGGACCTTGTCGGACTTCAAGAAAGACGAAATAATTAAAGTCTTCGGCAAAACAATAGAAATAGCAAATATTGAGAAGCTGGAGATAATCTCAAAAAGAGGATAGAATAATTTACATTAGCGGTCTTAAATCTCAAAATATGGTTTCAAATAAAAAGCAGAAAATCATGGCAAATCAGCAAACAACAAAAGGAGTAATTGCAATCCTTACAGGGGGAGGAGATGTTCCCGGACTTAATCCTGCCATCAGGGCTGTAACAATACGTGCAAACAGGGAAGGATATAAGGTTATCGGACTCCGCAGGGGATGGGCAGGCGTAACGGAACTTATCAGAGATTCCAAAGCAGATAACAGCAATTGTTATCAGGTCCTCACCGATGATATCGTAAACCGGGCGGGCCGAACAGGAGGTACCTTCCTGCACACTTCACGGACAAGGCCGAGTCATATGTCAAAGCAAAATGTACCGGAACACCTTCAGGATACTTACAATGCTGAAATGAATGACCTTACTCCTGAAGTGATAAAGAACCTGGAATGGCTTGGTGTTGATTATCTGATCCCTATCGGAGGAGATGATACTCTGAGCTACGGCGTTCACCTCTTTAAAGAGGGAGTTAACGTGGTGGCAATCCCAAAAACTATGGATAATGATGTACCCGGGACTGATTACTGTATCGGTTTCAGCACATGCGTTACCAGGACAATTCAGATGACAAACAGTCTCAGAACTTCAGCCGGTTCACATGAGAGACTTTTGGTCCTTGAAGTGTTCGGAAGATATGCGGGTTTTACGGCAATGCTTCCCACCATGGCTGGTGCAGCAAACAGATGTGTTATCCCTGAATATGAATTTGACATGGATCTTCTGGCCCGGCTTCTGGTAGAAGACAGGAATCATAATCCAAGTAAGTACTCGGTTGTACTTGTTTCCGAGGGTGCAATGTTCAAAGGCGGAGAGATGATATTTTCCGGCCAGGAAAAAGACGCATACGGACATGCAAAACTTGGCGGAATAGGTGACCTGGTATCTGACCAGCTTAAGGAACTTTCAGGAAAATACAATAAAGGAAAGACAATAAATACGATTAACCAGAAGCTTGGATATATGGTGCGTGGAGGCGATCCGGATGCCCTCGACTCAATTGTTCCCATGGCCTATGGTAACCTTGCCCTCGATCTTATCCTTAAAGGAGTACACGGCAGAATAGTTGTACTGAAGAACGGGCGATATGATAATGTTCCGATTGATGTTGTTACATCTTCCAAAAAGATTGTGAAGGTTTCTGAACATTATAATACAGAACGTCTGAGGCCATACTATCACAGCTTCGAAATGAAGCCATTCCTTTTGATGGCTTCGGATAACTAGAAGGTAATAAATATAATTTTGATCCGGCAGTAGAGGCTGTCTCAAAAGTCAACCACCTCCCCCTGACACTGCGGTCAGGGCCAGCGCTGCAGGCTGGCTCCTCCCCAAAATCACGCACTGCGTGATTTCTTAACGGTCGGCCCCCTTCAAAAGGAGGAGAAAATTAA
>Ga0209254_10005075_pt1 | contig 12095 bp, 7 predicted proteins | sample FrelakmetDIP11DI_FD_187148 | JGI IMG/M metagenome (GOLD analysis project Ga0209254, IMG submission 187148) | Freshwater lake sediment microbial communities from the University of Notre Dame, USA, for methane emissions studies - DIP11 DI (SPAdes)... | ecosystem: Environmental > Aquatic >...
CAGGTGAGCTCGTCGCGCACGCGCTCGGCGCCACGGCGCGCAGCGTCGAGTGCCTTTGTGTCACGGAGCAGGCGCTCGAGCTCGGCCGCCATCGCCTCGACGTCGCCAGGAGGCACGACTGCTCCGGCGCCGAAGCGGGCGACCAGCTCTCCGAGCCCCCCGATGTCGTAGACGATGGCCGGTACACCGGCGCCGAGCGTCTGGAGAAGCGCCCCGGAGAGGTCGATCTCGGCTCGATACGGGAAGAGGCCGACGGTCGCCTCCGAGAGCGCCCGGTGCAGTTCCGAGTCGGGCAGATACCCGAGCCTCCACTCCGCCCGGTCGCCGGCCGTCCGCTGGAGCCCTTCCAACGGCACCCGCGGGTCCCCGACGACGAGCAGGCGCGCCCCGTCGACTCGAAGCACCGTCTCGACCGCGTCCTCCGTGCCCTTGTACGGACGGATCAGCCCGAGGCAAAGCGCGGTTGCGCCGTCGTCGCGCCGATCCACCTCCGAGCGGAAGACCGGGTGTGGGATCACCCGGAGTCGGCCTTCCGGAACGCCGAACTCCTCGAGTTGGCTGCGGCCGCGCTCGGAGTGCACGACGATGCCGTCGAAGCGGTCGAAGAGGGACTTCCAGAGCCCGGTCTTCGCCGCCGTCCGCCGCGGGATGATGTCGTGCGCGGTGAAGACGGAGGGGCAGCGGGGCCGGAACAGCCAGCGGTCGGCCTCGACCGCGCCGAGCCACTGCACGTGCAGGACGTCCGGCTTGAGCGCAGCGAAACGCGCCATTCCGAGCGGGTGCTCGAGCATCATCAGGCCGTAGCGCTGTGCCAGCAGGAAGGCCGGGCTCTGGTGACCCTGGACCTGGACTTCGCCGACATCCGGGCTTATCCGCCTGCAAGTTACCCCGGTTTGATCGTGCTCCGCCTGGGGCGACAGGATAAGCCTTATGTGCTGAGTGTTTTGGCCCGCCTGGTGCAAGTTCTTCGAACAGAGCCGCTTGAGGGCTATTTGTGGATTGTCGAAGAGAATCGGATCAGGGTCAGGGGTTAGTCCTGAAGCGATCAAGTATCGGCCACGGCGGCCGAGTTGAGTGTAGGAAAGCAAACACAGGCCCTTGTCTCTGCGCTTTGAGCTATCGGGAGCGTCGTAGGTGGGCGATCAAGCAGATGAGGTAAGGCTACGGCCCGGTGCCGAGCGAATCCTGGAGGCCGTCGCCGCCGGACGGTTCGCCGGATGGCTGTCGTACTCGCTTCGTCTACAGGCCGAGCGCCTGGCCCTCGTCGCCGGCTTTGACGAGTTGGTCTGCCTGGATACGCTCAACTTTGCCCCATTTGACTACCAGATCAGAGCGGCCCAGATCGCGCTGCGCCGCTTCCGTGGCCGGGGCCTCTTGTGTGACGAGGTTGGCCTGGGCAAGACCATCGAGGCCGGTCTGGTGCTCAAAGAGTACTTGGCGCGCCAGATGGTCGGCCGCGTGCTGATCGTCACCCCGCCATCGTTGGTTGAGCAGTGGCGAGAGGAGCTGAGCAGCAAGTTCAGCCTGGCCGACTTTGTGACCAGCCACGATCCAGCGTTTCGCGATCAGGGCCCAGAGGCGTGGGCTGCTTTCCCCCGCATCATTGCCTCCCTGGCTACGGCCCGCCGCCCTGAGCACCGCCGGGCTATCACCGACCTCGTGTACGATCTGGTCATCGTCGATGAGGCGCACCACCTGAAGAACCGCGCCAGTGTGTCGTGGAAGTTCGTCAACGCTCTTCAGAAGAAGTACATCCTGCTACTCACTGCCACGCCGGTACAGAATGACCTGGACGAACTGTACAATCTGATCACGATCCTCAAGCCCGGCCAGCTCAAGACGCCGCGCGAGTTCCGCCGCCACTTCGTGGTGCAGGGCGACCCGCGACTGCCCAAGAACCGGGGTCGGCTGCGCGAGCTACTTGCCGACGTGATGGTGCGCCACGCGCGGGGACAGGTGGGCCTTCAGCTCCCGCCTCGCCGCGCCCACACCGTGCGCCTGCAATTGGCGCGGGACGAACGGGCGCTCTACGGCGACGTGAGCCATTTCGTGCGACGCTGCATCGGCCTGCCGCCCTCTGAAGCGGACGGCCAGGTACCGGCCAACGGGGTGGGGATGGCCGAGGCGCCGCTGCCGGCCGTCCACCGTCTCACACTGCGCACCCTCCAACGGGAGATCGGAAGCTCTCCGGCCGCTGCCCGCCCGACCCTACTGGCGCTGGCCGAGAACCCGTTGCTGGCCAACCAGCGCGAGACGCTACTCAGCCTGGCTGACCGCGCCGGCAGCTTCACCTCGTGGGCCAAGGGCCAGGCTCTGGAGCGGCTCCTGCTGTCGAAACTGGCTGCCGACCGCCAGGAAAAGGTGATCATCTTCACTCACTTCCGCGCAACCCTGGATCTGCTGACGGACCTGCTACGGGGAATGGGCGTGGACGTGGTGACCTACCACGGCCAGCTCTCGCAGACGGACAAGGACAGGGCCATCCGCCGCTTCGAGCAAAGCGCCCAAGTGCTCCTCTCGACGGAGGCCGCCGGTGAGGGGCGCAACCTTCAGTTCTGCCGCTTGATGGTCAACTTTGACCTGCCCTGGAACCCGCAGCGCATCGAGCAGCGTGTCGGTCGCATCCACCGTGTCGGCCAGATCCGCCCGGTGGAGATCTGGAACCTCTCGGCGGAAGGCACGATCGAGGACTATCTCCTGGAGGTGCTCGACCGCAAGCTGAATCTATTCGAGCTGGTCATCGGTGAGATGGACATGATCCTGGGCCACCTGGACGATGAGCGCGACTTTGACGAAATCGTGATGGATACCTGGGCACGGGCCCGAACGCCGGACGAGGTGGCGGCCGGCTTTGCCCATCTGGGAGAGGCGCTGGCCGAGGCCCGCGAGGCTTATCGGCGTACCCGCGAGTATGACGAGGCGCTATTCGGAGAGGACTTGTCGGCGTTATGAGTGAGCTGGCCGACTTTGTCCTCAACGCTCTCCGTCAGGCAGGAGGCCTGGTCGATCCACCGGCCTTTGATCGCTACGACGTGCTTTTGCCTGATGAGGTTGCCCGCCGCTGGCACGTGCCCGTCTATCAACGTCTGACCTTTGCCGAAGCCCCGCAGGCCGGCAGTGACAGGGAACCAGTCACCGCCATAGGCTATGGCCACCCACTGCTGGAGACGCTGGTGGAGGAGATTCGCGCCGAGCCTGCCTGCATGCAGGTCTTTATCAACAGCCTACGCACCGATAAGCGTGGGCTGTTCTCGCTGGCCCGCCAGGCGCTGGCCTTCCCCAACGCGCGCCTGTCCGAAGTGCCTCGCCAGAGCGAGGTCGTGGCGGTCTGCCACTATGCGCGCTTGAACTTCAAAGCCGCCCTTATCACCGACGAAAAGTGGGAGCAGTTGGTCTCGGTGGTGATGGACGTCCAGGCGGGGTTCGCCGTGCCAGAGCTAGTGCGGTTGGAGCGGCTGGCGCAACTGGAAGACGAGCCAGCGCCAGGCAGTCACTTGCCCGCTCTGGTGCGTTGGCTGCCAGGGCAGGCACCCCTAAGCCGGCTGGTGCTGGACACGCTACTGGAGCGGGCCATCGACGCCGCGCTGCGGGAACTGGCGGCACCGTTGGGGGCACTGCGCCGCCGGGCGGCCCGCTACCTGGAGCTGGATCGCGCCCGCCTACAGGAGTACTACAACGAGATCATCCGTGACCTGAAGCGCCGCCTCGATCACCTGCCTCAGGACCAGGCGCAGCGCCGGGCTTCGTTGGAGGACAAGTTAGCCGCCACCCAGGCAGAGCGTGAGGCCAAGCTGGCCGACGTCGAGGCCAAGTACCGCCCGCGGGTGGAGCTGGAGTTGATCAACCTCCAGTTCATCCACCAGCCGAAGGTGCTCCTGCCGGTGCATATTGGCACCCGCTCGACCACCGTCGAGCGTACTGTCGTCTGGGACCCGCTCTTGCACCGCATTGAGCCGCTGGCATGCGACGTTTGCGGGCAGTCGGCGACGCGGCTGATGTTGTGCAGTGGCGGGCACCTGGCCCATGAGCACTGCCTGTCGCCTGAGCAGTGCGTGGACTGCAAGCGGGTCTATTGTCGCCTATGCTCCGAGCAGATGAGCCGTTGTGTCGTATGCGAGCGCCCGGTATGTGTCCCTAGCTTGAACCGTTGCGCTAAATGCGGACGGGCTACCTGTCGCGAACACGTCGGGTTGTGCCACGCCTCCGCCGGGCTGCCGGCACGCCCTTCTTCGACCCCTGCCCCCGAGCCGGCGGAAGACGAGGCGTCTGCCCACGTAGCTGTCCCGCCCCAGGCTGCCCAGCCTGAGGTGAAAGAACGGCCCGCTCTGTCCAAAAGCAAAGGGAAGGCACGCCAGGCCGACAAATCCGCCCGTCCGATCAAGAGGGCGCCGGCCAAGATAACCCCCTCCAAGATCGAGGTGTACGTCGAGCCTGGGGAGCCCGTGGTGAATGCCTTTGTGCTGACAAAGGGGGCGAAGCAGTTGGCGGCTCGCTCCTGGAAATTGACCGGTGGGGCCATCGTGGTATCATGCCTTTGCGAATTGGGGTATGCTTGCCCGGTAGACGGGAGGACGCTGGAGCCGGCAGATCCCGCCGGCATCGAGGCCCAGATCAAAGAACAGATCGATCACCTGCGGCGGGACTATGGCATTCCCACACGGCGGGTGCTGTACTACGCCTTCGTCCGCGGCGTGCCAAAGCAGGTGCAGCGCCTGACCTTACCGGGCGAGTGGAAGACAAGGCAAGCTGGAAGCTAACAATTCTCTCCTCTGTCCCCCGCTGTCTGCACAATCACACATCTGTCTTGACAAACCGAAAAAGGTCGTGTATAATAGCCATAGAACAAATTTTCGGCACAGGTGTTCGATATGGACGAAATCACGACCAAAGGAAGGATTACCGCACTGCTGGGCCGGTATCAGATAACGACCGGCGAGCGGTTGTCGCCGCGCCGGCTGGCTGGGCTGGCCGGGGTGCCCAAGGACTTGATCTACCGGCTCGATGCCGGCAAGGCGCGCTACGTGGACCTGGAAGCGCTGACCCGCGTGTGTGCCGTGCTCGACTGTCGGCTCGACGAGATCCTGGTGTGGAACCATGACGGCCAAGACGACGAATCCGTTTGATATCCTGCCGGCCAATCTGTTTAACGTGTTCAGCACGCAGGGGCACGGCAGCTTGCAGCGCCACTATATGGCCATCCTCCTTCGCATCTACGAGCTGGCCGAGTTCAACCGCTTTGGATTGACCCGCGAGATGGTCGTGGCCGAGATCGTGGATTATCTCCAGGCGGCGGACCAGGAGGTTCTGTCCGAGATCGAAGCCGAGGACGAGTCGGCCGTCGGCGAGCGGGACTATGCCGGCTATCTGCTGCGGCGATTGGTCGAGGCGGGCTGGCTGGAGCGCGAGCAGAGCGCCGATTACACCGAGACGATTATCCTGCCCGACTATGCCTTCACCCTGCTCGAAGCCCTGCGTGCCATCCAGGAGCAAAAACCTAAAGAATTCACTGGCCAGATCTATGCCGCCCATCAACTGCTGACCAACGAGTCCGAGGATTTTTCGCCGGCCCTGGCGCTGACGCAGGCGTACGAGAACGTCCGGCAGGTGGTCCGCGGCCTGAACGAGCTGAATCAGAACATCCGCCGCTACACCGAGCGGGCCACTTGCGGCCTGGACGTGGCCGCCCTGCTCCGCCTGCAATACGACGACTATGCCCAGGTGCTGGGGCCGGCCTACCACGCGCTGAAAACGTCGGACCACGTGTCACGTTACCGGCACGACATTGTTGCCCGGTTGCAGGCCTGGCAGATGGACGAAGAGTGGCTGGACCGCACCGCCGACGAGCTGGCCGTACAGGGCCGGCGCAGCCCGGCCCAGGCAGCCGAGGAGATCGGCCACGTCGCGCGCTTTGTCGTGCACCAGTTGGAGGGCCTGGACCCCCTGCTGGAGGAGATCGACCGGCGCCACGCCCAGTACCTGCGCACGTCGCTGCGGCAGATCCGCTACCAACTGGTCAATGCTGAGGGCAGCCTCAGGGAGCGTCTGGTCGCCCTGGGGCGCGGGCTGGCTGCTCTGCTGGGCGACGGGGAGCGCTGGCTGCCGGACGAGATGCCCACTCTGCAAGCCCAGCCCCTGCGCCAGCCCGACGCCAACAGCTTTTATACCCTGCCCCAGCGACAGGCGCCCCTGATGTCACAGCCGGTGCTCACGCCGATCATCGACCCCGCCGACGAGGCGTCGCTGCGCGAGTTGACGCTGCGCGAGATCGGCCTGGCGATCACACCGGACAAGGTTAATCGCTACGTCAAGGCCATGTTTAACGGCCACCGCGTCCTGCACGTCAGCGATCTGCCGGCCGGCCTGCTGGACGATCTGCCGTGGCTCATCTACACCATCGCCTACGGCAACCACCCCGACGTGGACTATGGCGTCGAGCCACTGCCCGGCGACCCGGTGGTCGTGGGGTCGTACCGCATCATGCCGTTCCAGCTGGTCAAGCTGTCCGCGGTCGCCCCAGACATCAAGGCCGCGGGCAAGCTCTAGCGTAGCCGGTCGATAAGGAGTGATGAGAGATGGAATTTACCGCCGAATCGGTGCTCGAGTTGACTGCACTGCCCGACAAGGTGCGCCGCGAGGCGCCTCGGGTGGTGAACCGCCTGCTGGGCCAGACCTTTCTCTACCAGGACGACGAGGATAGCAAAGAGGACTATTACCTGGTCTATCGCCACCGAGGCGTGTTTGAGGCGCTGCTGGGCCTGTCTGGCTTTACGCTGCGGCACGACGATTATCATCGCATTTTTCAGGTCGTCTCGGACCTGACCTACTGCCGCAAGCGCTACCGGCTGGACGAGACGCTGATGATCGTCGTCCTGCGCAAGCTGTACGAGGACCGGGTGGAGCGCCTTTCCCTGGCGGCCGACCCGGTGGTGACAGTCGGCGAGGTGCGCGAGGAATACCGGACCATTACCGGCAAGGAGCGCGACCTGGGCATTACCCAGTACGAAGAGATCCTCAAGCGGTTGAAACGGCTGGGCCTGATCGAGCCGCTGGATGGTCGCACCCTCGACGCGCGCGACGGCGAGGCTCGCCTGCGCCTGCGTGGCTCGGTGCGCATGATCCTGCCGGTGCAGACGGCCGACGAGATGGAAGCCTGGCTCAGAAAGTATCGCGCGGCGGAGGAGGACGAATGAAGCAATTGACGCGGATCCGGCTTGTCAACTGGCACCTGTTCGAAAACACCACCATCACCTGCCAGGGCACCACCTATTTCATCGGCGTCAACGGCGCGGGCAAATCGACCATCCTCGACGCCGTGCAGTTTGCCCTGGTGGGCGGTCAGCGTGATGTCCGGTTCAATCAGGCGGCCATGAGCGGCAGCCGCCGGACCCTGAGCAGCTATGTGCGGGGCGAGCTGGGTACGGAGGGCAGCCGCTTCTTGCGCGACGACGCTACCGGCGTGGTGGCCCTCGAATTCCGCGAGGATGACGGCACCTGTTTTGTTCACGGCGCGGTGGTGGACGCCTTTCAGGACGGCCGCTCACCCGACGTGGCCTATTTCGTCGTCGACAACGCCCCCCTCGACGACGATTGGTTCTTCCAGGCGCCAGGCCAACTGTTCGACAGCCGCGCCTTTCGCCGCCACCTGGAGCACCTGGCCTTGCCCGGCGGCCGCGCCCATCTCTTTACCCGGCTGGAGGACTATCGCTTTCACCTGCTCAACCGACTCGGCCAGCTCAAGGAATCGTTCCCGGCCAAGATCGTCAAAGGGCTGGCCTTCAGCCCCCTGACCAACATTCGCGATTTCGTGCACGGCTATTTGCTCGACGAGAACCTGGTGGACGTGCACGTGTTGCAGGAACAGCTCGAAACGCTGCGCCACTTTGAGACGTTGGCTGCCGACGTCCGGCGCCGCATCGAAGAACTGAGTCGCATCGAGGCATTGGACCAGGAACGGGTGAGCCAACGCCGGCTACGGATCATAAACGGCTATGTCCGGCGCCGTGCGCAGGGTGACCGGCACCTGGCCGATCTGAAGCGGTACCGGCTGGAACTGGACGAAAAGCGCCTGGAGCTCAGCCGGGCTGAGCTGCGGCGTGAGAGCCTGGAAGATACACTCGGCTTTGCCCGGCAGGCACTGCTCGATGCCCAGGTAGCGCTGCAGACCGACGCGGCCGCCGCCCGTGATAAGGCCCTGCGGCAGGAGATTGGCACGGTGCAGCAGGAAGTGGCGAGCCTGCGACGACGCATGGCCGACCTGAGCCGCGTCGTCGCTGGCGAACAGGTCGCAGCCCGCGAGCTGCTGGCGCTGCTGGCAGAAGACGGGCTGGCGGCACCGCCTGCGCTCGAGCGTTTCGCGGGCTGGTCGGGCGAGCTCGACGGTGAGCTGCTGGAAATCATCGCCGACGTGCAAAACGATCTGGCCTGCCTGGGGAACGATTATGCCGCCCAGAATGCCGTGCTGCAAGAGCAGGCCATCCAGTTGCGGCACGAGGCCGAGACGCTGCAGCGTGAGATCGCCCAACTCCGCACCGGCGACCGCGAGATCAGCGCCGAGACCGAAGCGCCGCAGGCCGCCCGCCTTAGACGGCTGCTGCGCGCCGAGCTGAGCCTGGCCGCCGACCAGGTGCCTTACCTCTGTACCCTGCTGCGCGTGCCCGACGAGTCGTGGCAGGACGCAGTGGAGGGCCTGCTGGGCCACAACCGTTTCCACCTGTTGGTGCCAGCCGAGCAGTATGACGCAGCCGTGCGCCTTTACCATCGCCGCCGTCACAAGGACAGCTTGCACGGTGTCGGCCTGCTGGACGCGGAGCGGCTGCTGGCCAATGGGCACCCCGTCCAGCTTGGCGCGCTTCCTCAGCCCCGCCGCGGGGCAGGTGTGGCCGGCCAGGTCGAGACCGACCACCCCGCCGCCCGCGCATTTGTCGATCTGCTTCTCGGAGGGTACCATGAATGCGAGAGCCTGGAGGATATGCGCGGCCACCGCACGGCCGTCACCCGCGACTGCTTTGTGCGGCGCAACTATGCCACCAGCCACCTGGACCCGCGCGTGTACCGCCGCTGGTTCATCGGCGAGCGGGCCATCCCCCGCCAGATCGAACAGCGCGAGGAGCGGCTGGCGGACATTGGCCAGGAACTGGCCGGCCTGCAAGTCCGCTTTTCCGGGCTGGCCCGCCGCCTGGCCCTGACCCGCGACAAGGTCCGCCCGATCTTGAATCTGGAGCGTGACCTGCCGGCCGTCGCCCCATTGAACCGGATGGAAAGTCACCTGGCCGGGCTCCTCTCCGAGCTGGCCGGCCTTGACACTCGGTCGGCCGATACCTTGCGGGCCGAGGTTGAGCGCCAGCAGGCGAGGGTGAACGAGCTGCAGGCCCAGGCGGGCAGCCTGGAGCGAGAGATCGGCCGCCTGGAAGAGCGAACGGCCACGCTGGCCGACGAGACACTGCCCGGCCTGGAGCGAGATGCCGACCACGCCCTCCAGGATGCCCAGGGCTTTATGCTGCTCGAGAACGCCGAGGCATTGCTGGACGAGGCGCACAGGGAGTACGAGCGCCGCCGGGCTCGACAGCCGTTGGAGACAATCCTGCCCAACGCCGATCGCTACGAAAACGACTACCAGGTTGCGGAAAACCGCAGCCGCGACCGGCTGCGGGAAGCCAAGCAGGCCTACAGCCTGGCCTACGATTTTGGCTATGACGACGACGAGGACGCGGCCCGTTACGTCGGCGAGCGCGACAAATTCGTCGAGTCGGAGCTGCCCGGCTACGAGCAGCAGATCGCCAGGCAGCGTGCCCTGGCCGAGCAGGAGCTGGTCGAAAACTTTATCCACCGCCTGCGCGAGCAGATCGAAGAGGCCCGCCAGCAGCTCGGCTACCTGAACACCACGCTCTCGGCCTTGCGCTTTGGCGGCGAGCGATTCGAGTTCATCACCCGGCCCGAGCCGTCGCTGCGCCAGGTGTATGACCTGATCATGGACAGCCAGGCCGTGCTGGGCGCGTCGCTTTTTGACTCGGATTTCCGGCAGCGTCACCAGCAGGGCTGGGACCTGCTCTTCGAGCGGCTGACCACCGGCACGGTGGCCAGTATGGAGGACGCCGTCCAGGAGCTGCGCGAGCTGCAGGACTATCGCAACTATTTACAGTACGACATCCGCATCCATTACCCCAACGGCGACCGGGCGCTGCTGAGCCAGATCAGCGCCAAGAAATCGGGCGGTGAGACGACGACGCCGTTCTACGTGGCCATGGCCGCCTCGTTCGCCCAGGCCTACCGCCTGACCCAGCCCCACCACGCCGATACGATCCGGCTGGCGCTCTTTGACGAGGCGTTCGGCAAGATGGACACCGCCCGCACGGCCAGCGCCCTGCAATTCATGGTCGATAGCCAATTGCAGGTGCTCCTGGCCACGCCGCCCGACAAGGCCGCCGGGCTGTTGCCCCACGTGGACTCGGTCCGCACCGTGGTGCGCAAGAACAATCACTCGTTCGTGATCGAGATCGACAAGTCTGAGATGCTCAAGCAGTTAGATGCGGATGCGGAGCCAGCGTGATGCCCCACGTGTCCTTTCGCCCGTCGCCCGACGTGGCCGCCGTGCTGAACAACCTGCTCGACCAGTACGAGCGGCGCCATGACCCTCACGCCCGCGCCATCCGCTGCGACCTGGAGGCGTTGGCGCTGCCCGGCTATGCCAGCCACTTGGATCCCGAGCCACGCCAAGTGGCCAATGACCAATTCTGCCGCCTGGAACAAGCAGGCCTGGTGGCGCTCACCTGGTTGCCCGGCGAGGCCAACCATCTCCTGGCGGCGGTGACCCTCAATCCGGACCGGGCGGGCGATCTCTTTGCTCTGCTCGGGCGTTGCCCATTGGCCGCCCGGCGCGATCGCCTGCGCACCCTCCTGCTCGCCGACCGGTTTCGCCTGGAAGGCTGGCGTCTGCGCGCTGTGGAACATAGCCTGGCCCAGCTTCGGGCAGGGCTCTCGCCCTCGCCTTTTTTGCTGGCTGCCGACGACCACAACCGCGACCTGCTGGCCGCCCTGGTGGCACTCGGGGATGTGACCGAGGAGACGCCCATCCGCGTGTTTAGCGTGCGGGTGTATAACGACAGCAAACGGTTCGAGGCCGTGCAACGGGCGGTGGTGCACCTGGCCCGACGCCACCACGCCGAGTGGCGTGAGCTGACGCCCGACGAGGTGCTGCGCGAGATGGGGCTGGTGGCCAACCCGGATCATCTCTATCTCTTCGGCTCGTGGCGGCTGGTGGATGGCCAGGGCGTCTGCTTTTCCCTGGCCGATTTCGAGCCGTCGGTGGGCCTTCCGGCGCGGTTGGTCGCCGGGGTCCGGCAAGTGACGGTCGATGCCAAACGGGTGGTATGTGTCGAGAACATGACATCTTTCTATGAACTGGTACGCCGCCGGCCGGCCGGGCTTGCGGCGCTCTACCTGGGCGGCAATCCCTCTCCGGCTTGCCGCCACCTGCTGCACTGCCTGTCCAGAACCCTCCCCGAGCCCGTCCCGCTGCTGGTGTGGGCCGACCTGGATTACGGCGGCTTGAACATCCTGGCCCAGTTGCGACGCCTGGTCCACCCTCGCTTTATGCCTTACCTTATGGACGAGGACACGCTCGACGCCCACGTCGCGTGGGCCAAGCCTCTCACCCCCGGCGACGAGCGCGCCCTCGCCCGTCTGGCGCGTCATCCCCATCTGGTCGACGCCCGCCCGCTCATTCAGCACATGTTGGCGCGTGGGTTCAAGCTGGAGCAGGAGGCGATCTCCCCCTGAGCCCCAGTATTCTACCTGCGAAAAGATTGAGACGGTGCATCTGGTGCTGCGCAAGGCGATCTGCCTTCGGTCGGCCGCGGCGGCTGTCTTGATCCATGTGGAACGATCAGCAGACGTGACCGTTCAGAGCTTGGTGGGTCGGGGCACCGACCACAACTGCTAGTGGTTGACCAGCGCCGACTAACCCTATCACTTGTGGTGCCGATCCAGTTTTACCAGTTTCCGAACGATGACCCTCCCACCTCTCTCTTGCACAGCACTGGGTTCGGGAGTATAATGGGAGCAGTTTCTTGGAGGGTTGCTCCTCCGTGGGCTGAGGA
>Ga0209254_10005076_pt1 | contig 12095 bp, 10 predicted proteins | sample FrelakmetDIP11DI_FD_187148 | JGI IMG/M metagenome (GOLD analysis project Ga0209254, IMG submission 187148) | Freshwater lake sediment microbial communities from the University of Notre Dame, USA, for methane emissions studies - DIP11 DI (SPAdes)... | ecosystem: Environmental > Aquatic >...
GGAACTGCACAAGCAGTTCTCGCCGCTGTTCGACCCGTCGATGCCCGACGAAGCCAAGGCGAAGTTCCGCGAAAAAATCGCGGCGCGCTTCGACTGGATCGTCCAGCAGCTGGGTGACAAGCCGTACCTGACGGGTCCGGATTTCACGGTGGCCGACGCCTACCTGTTCACCGTCATCAACTGGACCAAATACACCGGCATCGATCTGACACGCTGGCCGGCGCTGCAAGCCTTTGTTGCACGTGTCGCCGCGCGTCCGCACGTGCACACGGCCCTGAAGGAAGAGGGGCTCGTCAAGTAGCGCCCTCACAACCTGGCACTGTCATGCCGGAGGCGCGAGCCGATGGCATGACAGCGTCGACCGGAAGATCCCATGAGCCCGCTGCCGACCCTCTTCATTTCCCACGGCTCACCGATGCACGCGGTGAGCGCCGGACGCGCAGGCGAAGCGTGGGCCGAGCTTGGACGGCGGTTGCCCCGGCCGCGGGCGATTCTCGTGGCGTCCGCGCACTGGGAGACGGAACTGCCAATGGTCGCTACCACGAAGCAGCCGGAGACGATCCACGACTTCGGGGGGTTTCCGCCGGAGCTCTTTCGCATCCGTTACCCGGCCCCGGGCGCTCCGGACGAAGCACAGCGCGCACTGCAGCTGCTGCGCGATGTGGGCCTCACTGCCAGCGCCAACGGCTGTCGCGGCCTCGATCACGGCGCATGGGTGCCGCTGCTGCGGCTCTACCCGGGGGCCGGTGTTCCGGTAGCGCAGATCTCGATCCAGCCGTCGCTCGACGCCGACCATCATCTGCGGGTCGGCGCCGCACTGGCACCCCTGGTGCGGGACGGCGTGCTGATCATCGGGTCCGGGCACCTGACCCACAACCTGCGCGAGTGGATTGCGGATGCGCGCCGACGCGGCTCGATGTCGATCGACGAGCGCGACCCAGAGCAATACGTCAGCGAGTTCTGCGCGTGGGTCGACAACACATTGCGATCGGACGATCGTGCCGCGCTGGCCGGCTGGCTCGAGCAGGCACCGCATGCGCGGCGCGCTCACCCGACGCCGGAACACTTCCTGCCGCTGATGGTGGCCGTCGGCGCCGCCGGACCGGCACCGATGGTCGAGCACATCGATGCTGGCGTCGACAGCGGCGTGCTGGCGATGGACGCCTACCTGTTCTGGCCGCGCGCCTGATCAGGCGGCGCTGCGCAGTTCCGGTATCTCGAACAGCCGATCATCGGCAAGCGCGACGACGCGCTCGCCTGGTTCGCGCGCAATGCAGGCGCCCCCGGTGAACGAGCCGAACGCGGGCAGCACCGTCAACCGATCGCGCAGCCAGAAACACGGCAAGCGGACGGTGTCGTCGGCGCGGCCGTGCAGGCGTACGGCAGGATGCAGATGCCCAGCCATCGCTGCCGTGTCCGGCAGCCACTGCGGGTGATGACAGAACGCCATCGTGCCGACGCGCCAGGGCTCGGCTTCGCAATGAATCCGCAGCCCGGCGGGCGGAAGGCCGGCGGAGAGATCGTGATTGCCTTCGACCAGGACAATGTCAAGCCGATCGTGATGCTCGCGCCAGGCGTGGAACGCCGCGAGCGTCGCCGGCGCATGGGACTCGCGCGCGTGGAACAGGTCGCCGAGAAAGACGATGGCGTGCGGCCGCACAGCGGCGATCAGCGCGTCAAGCCGGGACAGGTTTTCGGTGGTTGTTCCCTGCGGCACAGGTACGCCGCGCGCCCGAAAGGCTGCCGCCTTGCCGAAATGAGCGTCGGCGATTACCAGCCAGCGGCGTTCGACCCAGAACGCTGCGCGCTGGGCGAGCAGTTCCCACGCGGTGCCGCCGAGACTGACGGCCAGGCGGTGGGTCGTAGCCCGGCTTATCTGCACGGTCTCATCACAACGCGGTCACGGTGTAGCCGCGCGCACGGAGCATCGCAACGAGACCGTCCGGCCCGGGCAGATGCAATGAACCGACCGCAAACAAGTGGGTGCGGCCCTCCGCCATCAGGCTCTCGATCTTGCGCACCATGGCCGGATGCCGACCCAGCAGGATCGTATCGACGGTGAAGCGGGCGCCAGGCGTGCTTTGCGCGCGCATCTCGCCAAGCAGGCGCTCGAGCGCCGCCTGGTCGCTGGTCTCCCACGCCTGGGTGATCCGGTTGATCTCGCGCCGCGCGTTTCGCGTTTCCACGGCCTTGACGGCGTCCTCAAGGAACGCGACCTGGGTCGCAAAGCTGGCGCCCTCGAACAGTTCGAACTGTTGCTCGATGCTTTCGAGTTCCAGCACCGGTTTGCCGGACTGCTTGGCGATGCGCGTCAGGTACGCCTCCACCGACAGCGCGGGCATGTACCCGGCTTGCGCCGCCTCGAACAGGGCGAGGACATTGCCGAGCATCCACGGCTTCATTCGCCACAGCGGCACGACGTCCAGCTGGTTTCGCGCAGCGAGCGCCTCAATGCGGCCTTTCAGCGGCGCCGGCAGGCGCGTATCGAGGCCCGGTTCGCCCGACGGGTAGACCGCGTACTTCTGCGTCGCCGTGATCGCGCGCGCGGTGTCCGTGACGTCGGCTTCGAGCACGATCGTCTGGGCGCGGTCGATATGGGCGAGCACGGCAGGCGGCAGGGGATAGAACTCCGGCCGGCCGACATGGATCGTGCCCATCAGCAGTGCCGACTGGTTGCCCTTGCGGATCTCGTAAAGGAAACCCCGCCTCGCGTCCGGCGCCTGCGCGTGCGCATTGGCGAGCAGGCTCGCGACCAATCCGAACATCAACAACAGGCGTGCGAGCATCAGGCGAGACATCGAGGGGCCGCGACCTTGCGGTGCGCGTGAATGAAGGGTCGGCGGATTGTAAGAGCCGCCCGCGAGGCGGCAGCGGCGTGGCCGGCAATTACTCCGCAGCCGCCGCTTCCAGCGGTCCGGGCGCCGGTTCGACCAGCGGCTTGATGTAGCGCAGGACGCCCGGATCGTCCTCGTCGCGGTGCGGCGCATAGCCGCGCTTGCGCATCAGCTCACCCATCTCGTCATTGTCCTTCAGCACCAGGCCGATCAGCTCAGTTAGGCCGCGGGCGCGCGCCGTCTCCTCGATCGCCTGCATCAACACATGGCCGACGCCACGCCCCTGCCAGGCGTCCTCGACGATGACGCCGAATTCCGCAGTCTTGCCGTCCGGGTTGCAGGTATAGCGCGAGATCCCGCGGATCTCGTGCAGCTCGTCGGTCGTATCGATAGCCACGAATGCCATTTCACGGTCGTAGTCGATCTGCGTGTAGCGCACCAGGCGCTCCATCGTCAGTTCACGGATCGGCGCGTGGAAGCGCAGGTACGACGTGCGCGGAGACAGTCGGCTGATAAAGCGCTTCTCGGCCTCGGCGTCCTCGGGGCGGATCGGCCGGAGCAGCACGCGGCCACTCTTCACCGTCACCTCGCGGACCAGTGCGCGCGGATAGGGGTGGATCGCGAGGTGCGAATAAGTCGCATCGGCGGCCAGCGGCCCGTCCGACACCAGCACGCGGGCATCCAGCGCGATGACGCCGTGCTCGTCGGCCAGCAGCGGATTGATGTCCAGTTCCCGCACCGCGGGGATTTCGCACGCGAGCTCGGAGACCCGCAGCAGCACGTCGATCAGCCGGTCCATGTCGACCGCCGGCGCGCCGCGGAATGCCTCCAGCATGCGCGAGACCCGGGTGCGCGAGATCAGATCACGCGCCAGGAACCCATTGAGCGGCGGCAGGGCCATCGCCGAGTCCTTGAAGATCTCGACCGCAACGCCCCCCATGCCGAAGGTCACGACCGGCCCGAAGTTCGGATCGCGCGTGAGCCCGACGATCAGTTCGCGGCCCTGCGGCCGGATGACCATCTTCTGCACCAGCACGCCGACGAAGCGCGCGGTCGGCGCACGCTCGGCCAGCCGTTGCGCGATCGACTCGAACCCGCTCTCGACCTCGTCGGCGGTCTGCACCCCCAGAATCACGCCGCCGACGTCGCTCTTGTGCGTGATTCCATCGGCGCGCACCTTCAGCACGACCGGAAAGCCGAGTTGCTGCGCCGCCTGCCGCGCTTCCATCGCGCTGCGTGCGAACAGGCCCATCGCCGTCTCGATGCCGAACGAGGCCAGCAACGCCTTCGAATCCTGCTCGTCCAGCGTGTGGCGTCCAGCGCTGCGCGCGGTATCGATGATCCGGCGCGCCGCCTGCACGTCGAACTTCAACTCGTCGATGCGCGGCGGTGGCACCTGCAGCCGCAGTTCGCGGTTGCGGATGTACTGCGCCAGGTAACCGAAGCATTCGACGCCGCGCTCAGGGTTCTGCAGTGCCGGCAACGAGGCGGCCTTGAACGCGGCGCGACCACGCCCTGCGTCCTTCTCGCCCAGCCATGCGCTGACGACCGGCTTCTCCGCGGCCGCAGCGATCGGCAGCATCGCCCGCGCCGCCTGTTCCGCGCCCACTCGCGGCGTCGGCGCAAACAGCACCAGGACACCGTCGTTGGCCCGATCATCGATCAGCAACTGCAGCGCACCGGCCATGCGACCAGCATCGCCATCGGCCAGCACATCGACCGGGTTCGCATGCGACCAGCCGGGAGGAAGCGTTGCGTCGAGCGCCGCGCGTGTCGCGTCGGACAGCTTGGCCAGCTCGACATGGTTGTCTTCGGTCGCGTCAGCGGCGAGCGCACCCGGCCCGCTGCCATTGGAGAGGATCGCGAGCCGATTGCCGCGCGGTAGTCGCCCGTTGGCCAGCGCTTCGGCCGCCGCGAACAAATGGCCGATCTTCGGCACCCGCACCGCGCCGACGCGGCGCAGCGCCGCGTCGAACACCGCATCATTGCCCACCAGCGCGCCGGTATGGCTCATGACGACCCGCGCTCCTGCGGCGTGCCGGCCGGCCTTCAGCACGATGACCGGCTTCACGCTGGCAGCGACGCGAATGCTGGACATCAGCGGCCGCGCGTCGTGAATGCCTTCGATGTACAGCAGGATCGATCGCGTCACCGGGTCACCGGCGAGGTAATCGAGAATCTCGGCCAACGAGACATCCGACTCTGCACCGGTGGCGATCACCGATGAAAATCCGAAACCCGCTGTCCAGGCGTAGTCGAGCAGCGATGTCGTCACCGCGCCCGACTGCGACACCAATGCCACCGCACCCGGCCGCGCCATCGTCTTGGCCCAGCTGGCATTGAGCCCGATGTCCGGACGCATCAGCCCGAGGCAGTTCGGTCCGAGCAACCGGACACGCGCCGCACGGGCCCGTTCCAGCACCTCGCGCTCCAGCGCGCGCCGCTCCGGGCCTTCCTCGCACAGACCCGGCGACAGCACCAGCATGGCCGGAATGCCCTTGCGGCCGGCCTCGTCGATGATGCCCGGCACGTTGTGCGCCCCCGTCACGACGACCGCGAGGTCGACCTTGCTCGGCAGCGCTGAGAGGGAAGGCAGGCAGGGAAGACCGTCGATCGTGCGATGGCGCGGATTGACGGCGTAGACCTCGCCCTTGAATCCCGCCGCCATCACATTCGTGTAGACGAATCGACCGAGCGAATCGTGACGCGGGCTGGCACCGACCACGGCGATCGACCGCGGCATCATCGCCGGCCGCAGATAGTGAACGCTGTCCATGCTCATAAAGGGACGATCTCCGTCGAAGCAGTCGCAAGGACGGCTCCGGAGGGCTCCAGCAGCGCGTTGCGGCACTGCAACATAGGTTCCACCTTAACAGATTGAAGCCGAGCCGCAAGCGTGTAAAGGCTCGAAATGACGTTGACAAGCATCAACGCGGTGCGGATCGCGGCCCGTACCCTCGCCCCAGAGGGTTGGGGAACAAAAATGTCACTGTCGGCCCATGAACTGGAGACACTGCGTTCGCGCCTGCGTGCGCTGCGCAGCCAGGTCGGTGGCGCGGTCTCGGACCGCCTGCACCGCCACGGGCTCGACCAGCACGACGACGCCGCGCTGCCAAATCGCCGTGCCGACACCGACGATGACGCGGCCGCCGAGGCCGAGACCTCAATGGACATCGCGTACGTCGCCCGCGACGCAGAGGAACTGGCACTGCTCGATGCCGCGCTGGAGCGCGTTGCCACGGGCGAATACGGCTGCTGCGTTGATTGCGGCGACGATATCGCGCGCGAACGCCTGATCGCGAATCCTGCGGCGGCCCGCTGCACCGAATGCCAGGAGCGCAGTGAACGCGCGGCGTTGGTAGCCCGGCGTACGCGTGCTTGAGTCCCTCCCGAACAGACCGATTGCCGAGGAACCGAAATGGAAGCCCTAAGCTGCTTTTCACCACCGACATCGGCCTGATGTCGCTGTTCACGATCGTCTTCATCGTCGGCATGGGTGTCTGGTAGCGCCGCTTCTTCAACAAGCAGATCGAGGCCGAGGAAGCGCGCAGCCGGCACTGAGGCGACCCGCCGCGAACGGAATTGGCGCTATCCAAAAGACGCGATAAGCCCACCATCCTGACGGCAAATCCCGGCATGGCCGCATTGCTACCGCGATGCGGGCTCACTAGACTCGCGCGGTGCGTTTCACTCAGGAAGGGGTAAACATGCGAGCAGTCATCGTGACGCTCATGCTGGCGGCAGCGAGCGCGAGTGCGCAGGCCCAGGATGGCAAGGGCTACGTCGGCTTCGGCGCGGGTATCGGTAACTACCCGGACCTGTGCGCGTCGACGCCGGCGGGCCTGGACTGTGACGACGCGCCGTTCGCCTGGAAGTTCTTCGCCGGCTACATGTTCCTGCCCTACATCGGTATCGAAGGCGGCTACAACGACTTCGGTGCCGCCAACACGCAGGGTGTGCTGTTGAACCCCCCCGCCGGCACCGTTCCCCTGCCGAGCAACGCCGATGTCTACACGCAGATCTGGTCGCTTTCGCTGGTCGGCCGCATTCCAATCGGCCCGGCCGCGATCATGGGGCGGGTCGGCTACGGAGCGATGATGTCGAAGATCAGCGGCCTCGCGCAGGTGCAGGACCCGCAGACCGGCGCGATCACCAACTTCGACGCGTCGACCCGCGGAACCAGTGGCCAGATGATCTACGGCGCTGGTGTCTCGTGGGACTTCTTGCCGAGCTGGACGGCGCGATTCGACTGGGATCGTTCCCAGGGCGATGACGGCACCAATCCGAAGTACGACGTCGACATGTACACACTCGGCATTGCCTTTCGTTTCTGACCGACACGGTCGGTCATCCGAAGCCCCGCCCCGTGCGGGGCTTTTCATTGGTGGCGTCGTCCCGCAGCGGCCAACGGCGAGTCCTACAATCGACGCATGAAAGTGAACGGCACGTCCATGCGTTCGATCTGGCCGATCGGCGACAGCGCCGTCGGCGTGGTCGACCAGAGTCTGCTGCCGCATCGCTTCGAGACGCGGGAACTTGAATCGGCAGCCGCGGTGGAGCACGCGATCCGCACGATGGTGGTGCGTGGCGCGCCGCTGATCGGCGTGACAGGCGCCTACGGGCTGGCGCTGGCGCTGCGCTCCGATGCCTCGGACACCGCACTGGCTGCCGCGCACGCGCAGTTGCTGGCGGCCCGCCCCACCGCAGTGAACCTCCGCTGGGCCCTCGATCGCCTGCGCGCACTGATCGCGGCCCTGCCGGCGGCGCAGCGCGCGGCGGCAGCCTGGGACGAAGCCGGACGCATTGCCGAGGAAGACGTTCAGCTGAACCGTTCGATCGGCGCACACGGTGCGGCACTGATGCGCACGCTGCACTCCCGTGTCCGGCGACCGATCAACGTGCTCACTCACTGCAATACCGGCTGGCTCGCCGCGGTCGATCACGGCACGGCGCTCGCGGCGATCTACGCGGCACACGACGAGGGCATTCCGCTGCACGTGTGGGTCGACGAAACCCGGCCGCGCAACCAGGGGCTGCTCACCGCGTGGGAGCTGGCCGCGCACGGCGTGCCGCACACCCTGATCGTCGACAACGCCGGCGGCCACCTGATGCAGCACGGTCAGGTCGACATGGTCATCGTCGGCGCCGACCGCGTCTCGGCGCAAGGCGACGTGGCCAACAAGATCGGCACCTACCTCAAGGCGCTGGCGGCCCATGACAACAAGGTGCCGTTCTACGCCGCCGTGCCGTCGCCGACGATCGACTGGACGATCACGGACGGCCTGACGATCGCGATCGAGGAACGTGCGGCGAGCGAGGTCCTGATGGTGAACGGACTCGACGCCAGCGGGTTGCCCGCCGTGGTGCGGTTGATGGCCGGCGCGACCGCGGTCGCCAATCCCGCGTTCGACGTCACGCCGGCGCGGCTGGTGACGGGCATCGTCACCGAACGCGGAGTCGCCGAGCCGGCGCGGCTCATCGAACTCTTTCCAGAACACCGGCGCGCCGCATGAGCGCACCTGCCGAAGACGGCCCTGCTCTCCGGAGTGCAGTCATCGAGACCGCCCGCGCGATGAACGCCGCGGGCATCAACGTCAACAAGTCGGGCAACGTCTCGTCGCGCTGCAGCCGCGGTGCACAGCACGGGTTTGTCGTCACGCCTACCGGGGTGCCCTACACCGACCTGGCGCCTGACGACATCGTGTTCGTGTCGACCGCAGGAGACGCGGCCGGCACCCAGGCGCCGTCCTCCGAATGGCGCTTCCATCGCGACATCTATGCGTCCCGGCCGGAGTTCGGCGCGATCGTCCATACCCACTCGCCGCACGCCACGGCACTGGCCTGCCACGGTCGAGGACTGCCGGCCTTCCACTACATGGTGGCTATGGCCGGCGGCACCGACATTCGCTGCGCCCCGTATGCCACCTTCGGCACCCAGGAACTATCGGACCACGCGCTGCATGCGCTGGCCGGACGACGCGCCTGCCTTCTGGCGCACCACGGCGTGATCGCCTGCGGTGAATCGCTCGATCAGGCACTGGCACTGGCGATCGAGGTCGAGCACCTCGCGGGTATCTACCTCGCGGCCTGCGCGCTTGGCGAGCCGCCCCGCCTCGATGCCAGTGAGATGCAGCGCGTGCTCGAGCGCTTCAGGACCTACGGGCCTCGGGCTCCCGGCGGCCGAGGACACTGACGGCGCGACTCGCCTGCCGTTCGGGCGACCGGAAGAGGGTGGCAGCCCGACGGCAGTGCCCAAAGTGCGCCGAAATACCGCATTAATGGCATCCTTGAGCCATGAAACCCATGAGCCCGCTCGAAGCCGGCACGGCCGAACAGGCCCGAGCGTTCCGCGGCACGGTCCGCGCGACGCTGTGGCCGACGCGTTCGCTCGTCACTGCTGAGCGCTGGTTCGATGAACTGTATATCTGGACCGAGGGCGGCTCCGCCAGCACGACGCAGCGGGCCAAGATCCAGATCGAAGCCATCAAGGATGCCTTCGTGTGGCTGGAATATGACCTCGTCGAGCGCATCGGCGTGACGATCTCCTTCGGAACGATCGAGCGTGCGCTCGATCCGCTGACGGCGCTGTTCGAGAACAATGTGCTGCTGTCGCACCGCATCTTCGTGTTGATGCGCGGCGCTCCGCAGCGGCTGCGGTCACGCTACCGCCTGCGCGGCTTCGCCGACATGCTGCGCGGGCTGAAGGTCGCCGTGGGCTATCGACTGACCGCGCCGCGCGTCAGCATGGAGATCAGCGGCGTCGATCTGGTCCAGCCGATCTTTGCCAAGGTGCTGGCGCCGGCCAACGCCCGCGCCGAGACATGGAGCGACCTGGCGCTCGAGGTGCGCGCGCTGGGGCTGGATACGAAGTCCACCATCGTCGGGGCGCTCGAGTCACGTGCACAGCGTGACTGCGCCGTGCGCGCCGGCTTTGAGCTTGGGCAGGGTCGCGCCGTGCGGCTGCCATACCCTCCTCCCGCACTACCGACAAAAAGCTGACACCTGCGCTTGGCTGTGGCGACCGATTTGTCAGAGAATCCGACGATGTTCGCGCCCCAGGAACGCGAACACACCATGGCCACCCCCGAACCTCGTCGCGAACTCGGTACGCACCACCTCGAAGTCGACCCCACTGTCGATCCGCTGAGCCGTTTTGGCTCGCGGGTGCGCGCGCTGGTGTGGCCAACGCGCACGCTCGTGGGATCAGAGCGCTGGTTCGACGAGCTCTATGTGTGGACCGCCGACTTCGAGCCTGATCGCTCGCTGCGCGCGCAGATCCAGCTTGCGGCACTCGAGCATGCGTTCTCGATGCTCGAACATGAGCGAGTCGAGCGCGTCGCCGTGACGATCTCGTTCGGCTCGGTCGAGCGCTCACTCGAAGCGCTCGTGCGGACCCTCGACAGCCACCGCCTCACCACGCATCGCTTGTCAGTCCTGCTGCGCGGTGCGATGGAACGGCTGCGCTGGCCGTACCGCGTGCGCGAGTTCATCGATCTGCTGCGCAGCTACCAGGTGCCGGTCGGCTACCGCTTCGCCGAGCCGCGCGCCAGCATGGAAATGAGCGCGATCGACTTCGTCGCCCCGGACTTCGCCAAGATGCTGGCCCCGATCTCGGTGCGCGAGGAAACCTGGTTCGAGATGTCGCGCGAAGTCAACGCCCTCGGCCTGACCCGCGAAACCTTCGTCCTCGCCGGCATCGAGCGGGAAGAGCAGCTGAAGCTCGCCAAGCAGACCGGATTCGTACTCGGCCAGGGGCGGGCGCTGAAGAAGCCGTACTTCCCGCCTCGGGTGATGCGGCCGCGCTGACGGCCGGATCGACCGCCCGCACCGCCATGGCGACCGCCGAGGGCGCGTCCGGCCGGGTGCAAGGACACTCGCACAGATCCGAGGCCGAGCCGAGGCGTCGACGGCGGAAGTTGCGACGGGGGCAGTGGCGATTAGGCGGACGCGCTAGTTGACCCGCACACGGAAGCGGAGCTCGAAGCTCGGGTTGTTGCCGGCGCCCGCCGCCGCAAACACGCCCTTCGGATTGACCCGGATGCAGGTCACCGCGGCGTCGAAGCCGTCGACATCGGGCACCGGCGTGTAGTTGGTGAACGGCGAGCAGCCCGTATTCGAAAATGACACGTCATCGGCCACGCTGGCAAGGCTGGTGAAGGTGTAACTCAACCCGCTCGACGGCGTGCCGTTGACGAAGGCAACCGGTCCGGAGCCCGCGCCACCCAGGTCACCAACGAACATCCGCGTGTTCGCCGGAATCGGATCCGCTATCAGCGTCGTGTTGTTGTCAGCCGTCCCAGCACCGGTATTGGTCACCTGCACCGAATAGGACACGACGGCGCCCGGTATCGCTTTCGGCAGCGTCGTTCCGTTTATTGGATCGGAAACCAATAACACGCTCTTGGCGACGGTAAACGACGGTATTCCCACCGTCAGCGTGGCGTTCGCAGCCACCGCATTGCTCCCGCCGCCGTTGACCGTAAGCTCGCCGACAGGAATCGTGTTCGAGTAGATGCCGGCAACTGTTGCGGTGACATTGACGATGATCGTGCACGAACCGTTTGCTGGGATCGTGCCGTTGTTAAGACGAATCCCGAGGTCACCCGGGTCGAGCGTGCCGCCGCCGCCACCGGCACGTCGTATGGTGCCGCCGCAGTTGTTTATCAGGCCCGTCGGGTTCGCCACAACCATTTGGCCCGGAGAAGTCGGGAAGTAATCGTCGAATGTTGCGCTTGTCATCGCGACGCCGGTCGGATTGGATAGCGTGATGGTTAGCGTGCTGGTTCCGCCGCTTGTGATGCTCACGGGCAAGAACGATTTGGTAATAACCGGCACCGCGTTCACCGCAACGTTGTCGGACGCCGGGTTCGCATTGGTGCCGGCGCTCGTGACGAGCGCGCCGGCGGCGATCGTGTTGGTGTAGGTGCCCACCACCGACGCAGTAACGCTGACGATGATCGTGCAGCCGCCTGCCGGGATCGACGTGCCGCTGGCCATCGTGATGCTGCCGCTGCCGGCGGTCGCGGTGACGTTCGCGCAGGTGCCGGTGCTGCCGGTGGTGTTGACCGTCATCGCGCCGGGTGCCACCGGCAGCGTGTCGGTGAAAGCTGCGCTGGTCGTGATCGCAATAGCGTTCGTGTTGCCGATCGTGATCGTCAACGAAGTGTTGCCCGCAGAGCCAAAATCCGCGCCGAATGCTTTGCTGACGGTCGGCCGGATAAGGATCGTATTGCTGGCCGAATTGTTTGCCGGCGTCACATC
>Ga0209254_10005077_pt1 | contig 12094 bp, 10 predicted proteins | sample FrelakmetDIP11DI_FD_187148 | JGI IMG/M metagenome (GOLD analysis project Ga0209254, IMG submission 187148) | Freshwater lake sediment microbial communities from the University of Notre Dame, USA, for methane emissions studies - DIP11 DI (SPAdes)... | ecosystem: Environmental > Aquatic >...
CCACCTGTCCGCGCAGGTCCCGCAGGCGCAGGGGCGCTGAGTTGACCCAGGACCCTTGGTCCATGCGCGTGAGCTCCGGGGCCGGGATTGGTGCCGCTAACGGCCCAGCCGATACCCACAGGGGGAAGGCTAGGAACAGCAGGGCGGCGATGTGGCGTACAGACTTCATGTGGATCCTCTCGAAGTGGCAATGTCCACCGCCCGGACGTCGGTCTTGCGTCGCGTCCCGTGATCGGCCGCCCTTCGGTGTCAGCCGACTATCCGGCCTGTCGGACCAGCCGGGTTCGCGGAAACGGTGCCTGCCAACCGAACCCGACGCAGCGACGCGGGGGAACCAAAAGGGGGGCCCCGCTGTGACTCCGGTGTTGGAGCTCGTAGGCCTGGCCAGGAGCCGCGGCGTGTGGACTCCCGACTGATGAGTCGTTGGCGCCGGGCAATCGGTTACATGGAGCAGGAGCCTTGCGGGAGGGTTTGCGAACCCGGTCGACGGAATGGAAGAAGAATCCTCAAGGGGTCATCCCGAGGTGCTTTGGTACCATAGGCACTCCTCCCTATCGGACTCACCCATGGCCCAGGAATTGAGCCCCGCAACCCAGGGCGCACGCCACGAAACGGTGGCCGCGGTCGACCTTGGCTCCAACAGTTTCCACATGATCGTGGCCCGCATCAACGGCGGCCACATGCAGATCATCGACCGTTTGAAGGAGTCGGTTCGGCTGGGCGAGGGGCTCACCGAGAACAAGTATCTCGACCCCCAGGTCGCCGAGCGGGCCCTGGTCTGCCTGGAGCGCTTCGGCCAACGCCTGCGGGACTTCCCCCTTGGCAGTGTGCGAGCGGTCGGCACCAACACCCTGCGGCAGCTGCGCCCCGAGACCCGCTTCCTGGAGCAGGCGGAGCTGGCGCTGGGCCATCCAATCGAGGTGATCGCCGGCCGCGAGGAGGCCCGACTCATCTATCTGGGGGTGGCCCACGGCCTGGCGGCTGGACCCGAGCGCCGACTGGTGGTGGACATCGGCGGCGGTAGCACCGAGATCATCGTGGGGCAGCGCTTCTCCGCCCGCCTGCGGGAGAGCCTGCACATGGGCTGCGTGAGCATGACCCGGCGCCACTTCGCCGACGGGCGCATCGGCACCAAGGCCATGCAAAAGGCGGAGCTCACCGGCGCCCTGGAGGTACGGCCCATCCGGGAGATCTTCCGCCGCTCCGCCTGGGCCTCCGCTGTAGGCAGCTCGGGCACCATCAAGTCCATCGCCGCCGTGGTCATGGCTGAGGGTTGGAGCGAGGACGGCATCTCGGCCCCGTCTCTCGCCCGACTTCGGGACGCCATGGTGGAGTGCGGTAAGGCCTCCGCCCTCAACCTGCGCGGTCTGACCGAGGATCGCAAGCCGGTTTTCCCCGGCGGCGTGGCGGTGCTGCTCGCGGTGTTCGACACCCTCGGCATCACCCACATGCAGGTCTCGGACTACGCCCTGAGGGAGGGTCTGGTCTACGAGATGATGGGTCGCGGCCACCACGCGGACGTGCGCGAGCGCACCGTCTCCACATTGTCACGCCAGTTCCAGATCGACCAGGAGCACGGGCGCCGGGTGGAGGCCACCGCGCTCCAGCTCTACCAGCAGGCCGCCGGGCCCTGGTCCCTAAGCCAACGGAGCCATGCCCTGATGCTGTCCTGGGCCGCCCGCCTACACGAGATCGGCGTCATGGTCTCCCACAGCCAGTACCAGAAGCACGGCGCCTATCTGTTGCGCAACGCGGACCTCGCCGGCTTCACCCGACAGGAGCAGGCGGTGCTCGCGGCCCTGGTGCTGGGGCATCGCCGCAAGTTTCCGGTCCAGGAGTTCCTCGGACTCCCGAGGGGGATCCAGGACTGCGCGCGCCGGCTCTGTGTGATCCTGCGGCTTGCGGTGCTGCTCCATCGCGGGCGCTCGCCCGTCACCAAGCCGAACCCGGAGCTCCAGGCCGAGGGCGAAACCCTCTCACTGGGATTCCCAGACCGGTGGCTGCAGGATCATCCCCTGGCCCAGCTGGAGCTGGAGCAGGAAGGGATCCTGCTGGGGGCGGCCGGGATCACCCTGGGCTTTCATTGAGGCCCAGCGCGCTCGGACTCGGGCGACGATGGATCTGGGACCCCAGCAGCCGTGCCGCCGCCCTGGGGCGGGCTCGGGTCCGGATCCGCATCCGGGAAACGGCGGGGGTCCACCTCGTCCTCGTCCAAGAGGATGCGCCGTCCATCCCCCTCCAGGTCCTCGAACTGCCCGCTGCGGGCGGCCCAGAACAGGACCGCGACGGCCACCAGGCCCAGGAGCAGCATGCCGGGGATCAGGCCGTAGATGACCTCCATGAGGAACCTCCGCAAGCAAGCAACCCTTGGGAACCCGTATCCGTTTCAGTACTCGCGTTCATTTGTGTTCAGTCGCGGACTAATGCCTCTTGGAGTTGAAGAGTCCGCGGATACGTGCCGAGTTGCCGATCACCGCCAGGGAGCTCAGGGGCATGGAGACCGCCGCGATCAGGGGCGTGACGATGGCGGCCATCGCCAAGGGCACCATGATCAGATTGTAAGTCACGGAGATCCCGATGTTCTGGCGGATGGTGCGGAGTGTGCGGCGGGACAGCTGGGCCGCCTCCACCACCCGCTCCAGAGAATCCGACATCAGCACGATGTCCGCGCTGGCGATGGACACATCCGTTCCGCTACCCATGGCGATACCGACGTCCGCCCGCACCAGGGCCGGTGCGTCGTTGACCCCGTCCCCCACCATGGCGACCCGCCCACCGTCCCGCTGTAGGTCGGCCACCACCCGGTCCTTGTCCTCAGGGAGCACCTCGGCGATCAGGTCGATGCCACCCAGGGCCGCGGCCACCCGCTCGCCATTGGCCCGCCGATCCCCGGTAAGCAGGGTGACGCGAATGCCCTCCGAGCGCAGGCGGTCGATGACCTCCCTGGCCCCGGGACGGATGCGGTCCTCAGTGGCGAGCACCAGGACCTCCTGGCCATCCAGGGCGCAGTGGATCACACCCAGGGCGTCGGCCTCAGAGAGCGCAGGGGCCGAGTCCGGCCCGTCCGACGTCGGGATGCCGTGGCGCCTGAGCCAGTCTGCACTCCCGACGGTCACCTCCACCCCGTCCACCCAACCCCGGATCCCCGAGCCTGGGACCACCTGGACGGACTGGGGGGCGGTCCCCTGGAGGCCGATGCCCGCCCGCTCGCAGAGCTCGAGAACCGCCGCCGCCGCCGGGTGCTCCGAGACCCGCTCCAGGGCCCCGATCCGACGGAGGGCCTCCCGCTCCTCTTGGCTAAGCGCGGGCTCATCCGTGTCGAGCCGCCTCCAGGGACGCGGATCGGCCCGCAGCGCGGTAACCGCCGGGCGCCCCTCGGTCAGGGTCCCGGTCTTGTCGAAGACGAAGTGATCGATGGACGAGAGGCGCTCCAGCACGGCGCCGTTCTTCACCAGGATGCCGCGGGAGGCCCCGAGTCCCGAGGCCACCGCGACGGCCATGGGGGTGGCCATGCCGAAGGCGCAGGGACAGGTGATGATCAGCACGGACGTGGCGGCCAAGAGCGCCAGCTCCAGGTCCTCCCCAATCCACAGCACAAAGGTCAGGGTCGCGAGCCCCAGTGTCAGGGCCACGAACCAGGGCACGATGCGGTCCGCCAGGCGTTGGATAGGGGCCCGGCTGGCCTGGGCGTCCTCCACCAGTCGGATGATGCGCCCGAGGGCCGTCTCCCTGAGAGTCGCAGTCGTACGGAGCTGCAGCACGCCCGCGCCGTTAATGGTCCCCGCGGACACCAGCTCCCCCGGACCCTTGGATACCGGCCGGGACTCACCTGTCAGCATGGACTCGTCCAGCTCGCTCAGACCCTCCAAGACCTCCCCGTCCACCGGCACCCGCTCCCCGGGGCGCACCAGGACGCGGTCCCCGGGACTGATGGAGCGCACCGGCACCACGGTCTCCTCCCCGTCGCGCAACATGGTGGCTACCCGGGGTTGGAGGTCCAGCAACCGCTGGGTCGAGGCCACCGCCTGCCGTTTCGAGGCCGCCTCCAGATAGCGCCCCACCAGGATCACGAACAGGAAGTTGACCACCGTGTCCCAATAGACATCCCCGACCAGGGACCCGCTGAGGGTGACGTAGAGCGAGTAGAGGTAGGTGATGGAGGCGCCGATGGCGATCGGCAGATCCATGCCGAGGTGCCCGCTGCGCACCCCAATCCAGGCACCCCGGTAGAAGGGATAACCGGAATAGAGGAGCGTGGGGGTGGCGAGGATGAGGCCGATCCAGTGGAAGAGGCCGCGGTAATCACCCCGATCCGCACCGGCGTAGAGGGCGATGGAGACCCACATCAGGTTCATCATCGCGAAGCCGGCCCAAGCCAGGCGGTAGAGCATGGCCCGGTTCTCCCGCCGTAGGGACCCCTCGGCGGAATCGGGATCGAAGGGGACGGCAGCGTAGCCGATGTCGCCCAGCCGCCGCAGGATGCGTGAGAGCTTGAGCCGCCCGTTGTCCCAGCGCACCCGCAGCCGCCGCCCCGTGAGATTGACCCGGGCCTCCTCCACCCCGGGCAGGGTCTTGAGCCCGTTCTCGATCAGCCAGACGCAGGCGGCGCAGTGGATCCCCTCCACCAGGAGGTTGATCTCCCGGGCGTCGCTCCCGGTGTCGACGAACTCCTCCTGCACCGCGTCCAGGTCGTAGAGGGCGAGGTTCTTGGGCAGCTCCGGCGGCGGGCCCAGGGGCTCGCCCTCGGGGGTGCGGCGGTAGAAGCCCTCGAGCCCGGCGGCGAAGATAGCCTCGCAGACCGCACGGCAACCGGTGCAGCAGAAATCCCGTTGTGCCCCCGCGACCAGGGCGGAGATCGGCTCGCCCGGCACCACGGGCAGACCGCAGTGGAAACAGCGCCCGGCAGACTCCTTCGCCGCAGGAGTGGACGACTGGTCCGGGTCTCGAAGACCCGCAATGGTTGCAGGCACAGATCAAGGACGGGCGACGCTGACCCGTGCGCCGGTGGTGTACTCGTCCCCCCCCTGCTCCACCGCGACCAAGGTATCCCACACGCCGACCAGCGGGAAGGTCACCCGGGCGGCATAGCGCCCCTTGGCCTCCTCGACCATGGGTGCTGAGAAGTCCATGGCCTTGTCGGAAGGTCGATAGGCGAAGAAGGTCACCCCGTCCGGCGATACCGGCTGACCCGCCTTATCCACCAGGACGACGCGAAGCGTGGTGGGCTCGCTGGCCTTGATGTCGGATGGCAGGTCCGCGCTCAGGGTCCAGCCCGGATCCCGGGCGAGGCGGGACATCAGGGTCCTCTCGTAGTCCTGGCCCCGCTCATAGAAATCGTCGTTGACCAGCCCCGGATTGGTGGTGACGGCCAATACGACCATGGTCAGGTTGACCCCCAACACCACCACGACCATCCCAATCCATCCAATCACCCAAGGGCTGCGCCAGGCGGAGGTCGCCTTGGCCTCCGAGCTTGTCGTCGTCTGCATCGGACGTATCCTCTCAAGCTGGGTACGGGCGGTACGCACCGCACGCGATCTCGGGTAAACGAAGAATGATGACAGGCACCTCACCTTGGGGGCCTTGCCATTCGATGGCCGCGGTCAAACCCTGACCCGGGGGGTGCCCGTTCTCTCGTTCGCCCCCGATCTAGCGACGTGGACCGATGAAGACGCTGTCCCGCTCCGAGCGAACCACTTGGCCGTTTGGCCGAGTCGCCTCCACACGGAACCGGATGGGCTCATGCTCTTGGGCGAGGTCCTTCTTAGGAACCTTGACGAAGACCATGGCCGGCGTCACCGTTCCATGACGGATGGTCACGGGCTCCTCGGCACCGACCAGCCGCAACCCCTCGGGCCCCGAGGCGCTGATGGTAACAGACAGGTCCTCCGGCGTTTTGTTCAGCATCTTGAGCGTGTACTTATTCTGAACGGAGCCGTCGCTCAGGGTGACAAACAGCGGTGCCCGCTCGTGGAGGACCTTCAGGTCAATGGCCGCAAGCGAAGAGAGGCCGTAGACGATCCCCGCGAGGGCCAGGGTGAGGACGGTCGAGTAGACCCAGACCCTTGGGCGGGACAACAAGGCCTTGACGGGCCTACCTTCCATCTCATCGAGGGAGGCGTACCGGATCAACCCCTTGGGGCGCCCCACCTTCACCATGACCTCATCACAGGCGTCTATGCAGAGCGCGCAGGTGATGCAACCCTCCTGCTGGCCATGGCGGATGTCGATGCCCGTGGGGCAGACGGCCACGCACTGTTTGCAGTCCACGCAGTCCCCGGTGGTCCGATTGGCCTCCGTCTCCCCCTTCTTGATGCGCCCCCGCGGCTCACCACGCTTCACGTCATAGGTCGGAAGCACCGTGGTCTTGTCCAGCATGACCCCCTGGATTCGGGCATAGGGACAGAGCCAGAAGCAGGCCTGCTCCCGCAGAAATCCGGCGAGGACATAGGTCCCCACGGTGAACAGGGTCACCGTAATATAGACGGCCGCGTTGGCCTCACCCGCGAAGAAGTCGCGCCACAGGCTCGGGGCATCATTGAACCAGGCAACGAAGCTGAAACCGGTGGCAAACCCGATCAACAGCCAGATCAGATGTTTCGAGGTCTTGACGAGCAGTTTGTGTCCGTCCCAAGACGCCTTGTCGAGCTTGCGGCGCTGTGGGGGCGTGCCCTCGAGCTTCTCCTCGACCCAGGTGAAGACATCGGTCCAGACGGTCTGGAAGCAGAAGAAGCCGCACCACACCCGCCCAACCAGGGCCGTTGAAACCGCCAGCAGGATGGCGAAGAAGAGCAGCAGGAGGGAGAGCATCCAGAAGTCCTGGGGCAGGACGGTGGCGCCGAAGATGTGGTACTGCCGGCTCGGTATATCGAACAGCACCGCCTGACGACCATCCCACCGCAGGTAGGGCCCGAGGAAGAACACCAGCCAGACGGCTGCGGTCAGCCACTTGATGGTCCGCCAACGGCCACCGATCCGCTTGGCGTGGATGGTCTCGCCGCCCGTGTTGACGTGCCAATGCTCCGCGTCGGCGTACAGCGCGTCGACCGCGGCCTCGGCCCGAATGGGTTCGTTCAGGTTCACAGAGGATCTCCAGGAAGGGTCCACCGCCGCGGCTCGGCCCCGGCAGGTCGCCGGACCCGAAGCGGCAAAGCTCGCGAATCTACGCCGCGCCGGCCCCCGACGCCATGCGATAGGTCAATTTTAACTTGGTGATTTCCGTCGGATTCCAGGAATAAAAAAGGGGGATACCCGATCCCCCTTTCCGATGCCACAGCCCCCAGTGAACGCCGTCACTGCCGTTGGTTCTTATGGGCCTCCGCATCCTGCTTGATAAGGGCCGACACCTTGAAGTAGAGAAAGACGACGATCACGATGGCGATCACCACCATCAGGATCGACATCCAGGCCACCGGGTCCCAGTTCATCATGTTGGTCAGCACGTTCATGGCGCTCGCTCCTCTCTCCCGTCGTTTTCCTCAGCGGGCGACCCCTGAGGCCGCCCGCTGAGCCAGCACAACCCGGCTCAAGTACCCTATTTGCCGCCGCCCAACTCGTGGACGTAAACCGCGAGCTTCTTGATATCCAGCTCGCTGAGTTTTTCCGCCCCACCACGGGACAGGTCTGGCCCGAAGGCCGGCATCACCGCGTCACGCGTCTCCGGGACGCCCGCCTGGTTGACGCCGTAGAGGATGGTGTGGCGGGCGCTCTCGTAGCCGCCGGGCTGGAAGCGCCAGATGCCGTCGATCAGGTTGGCCGCGCCCACGGTGACCACATCCCCGTTCGGAAGCTCGGCAAGGATACCGTTGGCCTTCTCACCATGGCAGGCCGTGCAGCCCTTCGCCTTGTAAAGGGCCCAGCCCTCCGGGCTGCCACCGGCCCCACCCGTATCGGCCATCTGGACGACCCAGTTCGAGAGGGTATCCACCTCCGCCTCCGACAGGATGTTCGCGTGGGCCGTCATGGCGCCCTTACGGCCACCCTTGATGCTCTCGATGAGCTTCGCGGTCGTGCCCCCGTAGAGCCAATCGTCATCGGCCAGGACCGGATAGCCCGGGTTCCCCTGGCCGCCGCTGCCATGGCAGGCGGAGCAGTAGTCACCGAAGAGCACCTTGGCCGAGGCCAGGGTGTACTGGCTGAGACCCGGGTCGGCGAGGATCTGCTCGGGGGTCATCCCGGCGATCTGCTCCTCGAACTCCGCACGCCTCGCCTGGACCTGCTCAAGACCCTTTTGGTACTCCTTGATCTGGCTCCAGCCTAGGATCCCTTGGGTGGGCTCCTGTCCGATGGGCCACATGGGATACAGGATCGCGTAGCCCACCCACCAGGCGATCGAGGCCCAGAAGGCCAGCATCCACCAGCGCGGCGGCGGGTTCTTCAGCTCCCGCAGGTTGTCGTCCCAGATGTGCCCGGTATTGTTCTCACCGGGGAAGGGGTTATGGTCGGCCATTGTTGTCTCCGTTGAACTCGTTGTCCTCTTCGAACGGGATGTGCTTCTTCGACTCGAGCCGATCCCGGTTCTTGGGACGAAAGACCTGGAAGTACGCCACGATCATGAGGAGGAAGACGACGACGGTGATGGTCAGCCCGATCCAATCATTTGTCGTCATCGCCTCCCAATCGGTGTGGAAGTACTCGGCAAGACTACTCACGGTAGGCCTTGTTCTCGTCCAAGGCCGCCATGGTGCCCAGCACCTGCATATAGGTCACCAGGGCGTCCATCTCGGTCTTACCTTCGACCAGGGCGGGAGCGACCTCAATGTCCCCATCCGAGTAGGGTACGCCGATGGTCTGGAGGCCCTTCATGTGCCCCTGCATCTTCTTGCCGTCTACATAGGCGTCATCGAGCCAGGGATAGCCGGGCATGACCGACTCCGGCACCACGGAGCGCGGTGCCCGCGTGTGTTGACGCTGCCACTCGTCGGAGTACTTGCCGCCGACCCGGGCCAGGTCCGGACCCGTGCGCTTCGACCCCCACTGAAACGGATGATCGAAGGCCGACTCGGAGGCCAGGGAGTAGTGGCCATACCGCTCCTTCTCATCCCGGAAGGGGCGGATCATCTGGGAGTGACAGAGATAACAGCCCTCCCGCTGGTAGATGTCACGCCCGGCCAGCTCCAGGGCCGTGTAGGGGCGCACACCCTCACCCGGCTTCCAGTTCCAGGCCGCCTTGCCGCTCGCATCCACCGTCACGATGGGCTCGGCCCCTGCCTTGGCCCAGATGAGCTCTGGGTGCTTGTTATGCTCCATGGTGTTCTTCATGTAGAAAAGGGGCACGATCTCCACCAGACCGCCCACCGAGAGGGCCAGTGCCAGGAAGGTCAGGAGGCCCCAAATGTTGACCTCCATCCATTCCTGGAAGCTCTTCGCCTTGGTCTTCTGCTCAGCCATTGTTCTTTACCTCCAGGAGTCAGGCCGCGGCCGGCAGGCTGCGGGCCTTCGCCAGGCTGCCCTCGGAGGAGGACTTGGCGACGGTCATCAACACATTGAAGAGCATCACGATGGCGCCGAAGAGGAAGATGGCGCCGCCGATGGTGCGCATGGCGTAATAGGGATGCATGGCATCCACGGACTCCACGAAGGTATAGGCCAGGGTGCCGTACTCGTCGTAGGCGCGCCACATCAGGCCCTGCATGATCCCGGAGACCCACAAGGCGACGATGTAGACCACGGTTCCGATCGTGGCGGTCCAGAAGTGGAAGCCGATCAGCCTTTCCGAGTACATCTCGGTGTGGAAGAGGCGGGTCATCAGGTGGTAGATAGCGCCGATGGAGATGCCGGCCACCCAGCCCAGGGCCCCCGAATGCACATGGCCAACGGTCCAGTCCGTATAGTGGGAGAGGGCATTGACGGTCTTGAGCGACATGACCGGACCTTCGAAGGTGGACATGGCGTAGAAGGCCAGGGCGATGATCAGGAAGCGCAGGACATAGTCGGTCCGCAGCCGATCCCAAGCCCCGGAAAGGGTCATCATGCCGTTCACCGCGCCACCCCAGGAGGGGATGATCATGGCGATGGAGACGGCGGCACCGAGGGAACCGGCCCAGTCAGGCAGGGCCGTGTACTGGAGGTGGTGGGCGCCGAGCCATACATAGCCGAACATCAGCGCCCAGAAGTGGATGACCGAGAGGCGATAGGAATAGATCGGACGCCCCGCCTGCTTGGGTACGAAGTAGTACATGATGCCGAGGAAGCCGGCGGTCAGGTAGAAGCCCACCGCATTGTGACCCCACCACCATTGGATCATGGCGTCCTGCACGCCGGAGAAGACGGAATAGGACTTGAAAAGCCCCACCGGGATCGCCAGGCTGTTGACCACATGCAGATAGACGATCATCACCATCATGCCGAGGAAGAACCAATTCGACACATAGATGTGCGAGGTCTTGCGCTTGGCGATGGTCATGATGAAGTTGAACGTGAAGGCCAGCCAGACCACGGCGATCAGGATATCGATCGGCCACTCCAGCTCGGCATATTCCTTGGATTGTGTGAAACCCAGGGGTAGCGTGATGACGGCCAGCACGATGATCGCGTTCCAGCCCCAGAAGACGAACCAGGCCAGCTTGTCGCTCCAGACCCGCACGCCGCAGGTGCGCTGCACCGTGTAGAAGGCGGTGGCCATCAGGGTACAGCCCCCGAAGGCGAAGATGACCGCGTTGGTATGGACGGGGCGCAGGCGTCCGAAGGAGATATAGGGGCTATCGAAGTTCAGCCACGGCCAAGCCAGCTCCGCGGCGATGTAGACACCGACGGAGGCACCTACCACCAGGTAAACGACCGCCATGACGGTGAACCAGCGTACAACATCGAAGTTGTACTTCCGCTCCAATCCGGATTCCATAGACCCTCCCGGGAAATTCAGGAAAAGACACGAAGGACGCGGCGCTCCAGCCCTGTAGTTCTCGACCCCGGTCCCTGGCGCGCAGGCGTCGGCAATCACACTGGATCGGCCCCCGAAAGTCAATGTTAGGAAAAGCTGGAAACCCGCGACCCGGTCAACCGCCGCAGCTTTTGTTGATCTGGATCAGCCCGCAACCCCAGGCCGGGGGGGTGATTGACCGGATCCTCGTGCCAGGGAGCTCGGGCCGGGTCCCCAGGGGGTCGTCGCGCCACCCGGGCGGCGGCGATCTCCTACTTGAAGAAGGAGTCCACGGAGAAGCCCTCCTTCTCGAGGATATCCCGCAACCTGCGCAGGGCGTCCATCTGGATCTGGCGGACCCGCTCCCGGGTGACCCCGAGCTCCTGGGCCACCCGCTCCAGGGTGGAGTGCTCATAGCCGCGCAGACCGAAGCGACGTTCCACCACCTCTCGCTGCTTGTCGTTGAGCTTGCCCAGCCAATGCTCGAGGTTGGATTGGATGTCCTCATCCTGAATACGATCGGTGGGGTCATCCGCCGACTCGTCCTGGAGCATATCGACGAGCGGCTTGTCGGCATCCTTGCTATAGGGGGTGTCCACGGAGGCAATGCGCTCGTTGAGGCCCAGCATCCGCTTGACCTCACTGGTGGGCTTTTCGAGCACCCCGGCGATATCCTCCGTGGTGGGCTCATGATCGAGCCGCTGGGCGAGCTTGCGCGCCGCCTTGAGATAGATGTTGATCTCCTTGACGACGTGGATCGGGAGACGCACGGTGCGCGTCTGATTCATGATGGCCCGCTCGATGGTCTGGCGGATCCACCAGGTAGCGTAGGTGGAAAAGCGAAAGCCCCGTTCGGGGTCGAACTTCTCCACCGCCCGGATCAGACCCAGGTTGCCCTCCTCGATGAGGTCCAGCAGGGGCAGGCCCCGGTTGAGGTAGCGACGCGCGATCTTCACCACCAGCCGCAGGTTGCTCACGATCATGCGCTGGCGCGCGGCATTGTCCCCGCGCTGGGCCAGGCGCGCGAAGCGCACCTCCTCCTCAGCGGTCAACAGGCGCGACTCACCGATCTCGTTGAGATACAAGCGGGTCGCGTCGAAGTCCCCGTCGCCAGACAGGAACCGTGCGCCCGCGGACTCCACCGCGTCGAGCTCGCCGACGTCGACGCTGTCCGAGTCCTCGCCCGGCACCACGGCGATCTCCTCGGAATCCTCGGCGAGCAGCAGGAGAGAC
>Ga0209254_10005078_pt1 | contig 12093 bp, 6 predicted proteins | sample FrelakmetDIP11DI_FD_187148 | JGI IMG/M metagenome (GOLD analysis project Ga0209254, IMG submission 187148) | Freshwater lake sediment microbial communities from the University of Notre Dame, USA, for methane emissions studies - DIP11 DI (SPAdes)... | ecosystem: Environmental > Aquatic >...
GTCTTGCCCACGTTCATGCGTCACTCCCGGCTCGCCAAACCCGGAAGCATCGCAAATGTGCAAATTGAAATTCAAATCGTGGACACCCATGAATCGCTCAAAACCCGCTTCAACATTGGCTTTTACGCCATCATGTTTCAATTTAACCGGACACTACTGAAAGGTTAACTTGACTCAACCAATAAGGAGCGACGACTCGGATTTTGAATAAAGATCCGCCGCCGGATATCCAGCTTGAACTTCAGCGGGTCAGCCACCTGCCAGTTTGGGCTATGTGGCGACAGATTTGGATTGAAGTAAGGGTCCCCTGATTCAATAACCTCCCCCCACTTCTCAATGAAACGAGCACTATCACCAGGATGTGGGTCTTCATGGCTGCGGCCACGCGTAAACGACTCGTGGTGAATCAATGAAGCATGCGCGCAGAACTGCACGCGATATCCACGCCGACCCACTCTCAGACACAAATCGACATCCCCGTAGCCGATGGCAATATCTTCATCGAAGCCTCTGACTTCTTCAAAAACGGACTTCCTGATCAACATGCAGGCTGCCGTCACCGCTGTCACCTCGCGATTGCAGATGAGGGATCCAATGTAGCCCAAGTCCTCTGGCGCATCACTTGTCATCCGGAAACGGCCAAGGTTTTCTGCCACGCCGCAGCAGGCCACCACCACACCGGCATGTTGGATCGTCTTGCGATCCGGGTAATACAATTTTGCACCAACAATTCCGACATCCGGTTTCTGGCCCAACTCCAGCATGCGTTGCAGCCAACCCGGCTCAATGGCTTCGATGTCATTGTTGCAAAAAAGATAATGTGTATGGCTGCCGTCAAGTTGTGCCACCGCCCAGTTGTTGATGGCTGAGAAGTTGAACGGCCCGTTGTAGCGCAACAGTGTCACCCGCGAGTGAATGCGTTCGAAATAGGCGAGCGAGACCGGATCGTCGGATTCATGGTCTATTAACACGATCTCATAGGCAACATCACCGACTGTGCACTCGATACTCTCGATGCAAGCTCGCACCAGATCAACATGATTTTTTGTCGGGATGAGAATCGCCACCTTCAAACCTGATACTAGCGGGTAGCGCACATCGAAGAAGTTGAAATTCCGTCCGTCGCCGACCACACCCTTCTCACCACATCGTTGTAGATGGTGCTGCAGGATCGTCTTAGAGGATTTCATAACCTGGTGGATCATCTTATGGCCTGCCGAAGCGCCATGGATGCGCCAGCGGTAGAGCACTTCCGGAATATGGACGATCTTTTCCGCCCTCTCGCTGGCACGCAGGATCAGATCATAGTCCTGGGATATGCGCAGACTTTCGTCCAGACCACCCAACGCCCTCAACAGGCTCGCCCTGAAACCGATCAGGTGGACGATATAAGGGTGCGAACGTAGATATTCCGGCGAAAACATGGGCCGAAATATTAAATGCTGCACCTTCTTGCCATTCTCCCCGACTAACACCTCGTCCGAATAGAGCATATCCGGATCGTCCTCCAGCACGGCCTCGGCCACCCGAAACAACGCTTGCTCTTCCAGCAGATCATCGTGGTCCAACAACACGACAAAAACACCCTCAGCCATCGCCAGCGCACGGTTAGTGGCACTAGACACCCCGCCGTTTTCCTCTGCGAAGTCCAACCGGATACGGGCATCGCGAGAGGCATATTCCTCCAACACCGAACGCACATGGGGCGAAGCAGAGGCATCGTCGGCGATGCACAGCTGCCAATTTGGATAAAGCTGCACCAGCACAGAATCGAGCATCTCACGCAACATCGGTTCGGGCGTATTAAATGTCGGTGTCAATACCGAAATTCTGGGTAATCGGGGGAGTTGCAGCAGGCGAGCGCGGACGAGATCGTCCTTTTGAAGGATCGGCAAGGCCGAGTTCTCGCTGCCCATGGCATCAGGCAACCTCAGGATCGCCTGTTTCAGGCCGGTCCATCTGGACAAACGGGCCAATGTCCAAAGCCTGCGTCCTATGAAAAACCAATTGCCGGGCCGCCGCAACAGGGGGGCGAGGCAGTGAAAGAGTTTCCGCAAGCGCCGGGTATTTCGACCGAGACAACGGGCGGGTCGAGAGATGCTCCAGCTGGTCGAGGCAAACACCTCTTTCAATTCGCACTCGACCCGCTCTAATTCCCTGTTCTTGAGCTCCACTGCCTTGGTCAGCACCTCCACTCGATCAGTCAGGCGCTGGCGCTCCTCCTGGCTTGCAAAAAGATGCTGTGCCAGATCCATTCCTGCTTGTTGTTTATAAACTAAGCGTTCCTCCATTTTTTGATATGCTTTCCAAAACTTCGCAACATCAAGCATAGCCTTCGCTTGGGTTGACTCCACAATTTGCGGCATCGGGAAAGCCACCTTGGACACTGGTTTTTCCAGGTTCGCGGCCGAGGACGAATCAAGCGGTAAGAGTCGGTGATAATCAGCGACCATTCCTTGCACTGTACAGTGTGGTAAGTCTGCCAAATTGGCGCGCACTTTTGCCAGAGCGCGTCGGTCGGCATCGAGCCGGCGCAACAATACCAGCATGGCATCCGTGCTTGCTTCGAACAAAAATCCCGTTTCATCGGAAAGGATGCGCTCCCGAAAACTCCCCAAGTTGGTTGCCACCGGCGGCACGCCCAGCATGAACAACTCTGATAGCGTATAGCTGTATGTCTCCGGCCAGATACTCATGAGCAACCCCACATGTGGCCGAATTGCCTGAACATGGCCAGGCAATTCTCCATGCGAGTAGCTCTCGATAATGTGAACTCCAGGCTGATACTGGAACAACTCGGCCATTTCGCCAGCGCCGAGCAGATGTACCTCGGCAAATGTCATCAACTGCTCAATAGCTGCCCTAAGCAATTCGACCCCTTTGCTTACCGACAATCGTCCAAGAACCAGTAACCGCAGACGTCCAGAATCGTATCCAGAATCTGGCGCAATTGCATCGCCGAGTGCGTCATTTCCATGGGGCAGCACGACATTCACCAGATTTGCGAAGCGGTTGTCCAATTGCGCCAGGCACTCAATCACCGAGCGGCTAGGCGCGACCCTGATAATTCCGCGCTCCTCGATCAACTCCAGAAAACGTTCTCGGACCGCGAGCTTGTCGCTTAGGGCATATCGCCTACAAACATTGAAGGCATGATTTTGGTTGTGACAGGACGCCAATTGCGCTGGATCGCATTGCTGGCACACTTCACCAAAGTGGATATTGATCGCCGGACAATAAGGGTAGTAATCATGATGGATAAAGAGCGTCGGCAGACCGGTACCCAGCACATCCAGCGCGTGGCCGATCAGGGAAGATACCAATATCCCCTGAACCCCATACTCCCGCAGCACACAAGCTAACACATGCCGATACTCGGAATGGGTGGTCACCGTTCCTCCAATCGGCATGGAAAATAACCAGAGCCGAATCGGTTCCACGTCTATTGATGCGGCATCGTAGAGCGCGATCCCTTCAGCGGCGTCCTCACTGAGGGTGAAGGGTCTAAGTACCAGATTGCGCCGCGCAGAATCCGCCCGACAATAATCGTCCAGCCACTTCTGAACCCCCCCCCCCAGGGCATGTACGACATGCAACTGGACTGGTCGGGTGTTCTCCCGTGCATCAGGCCTATTTGCACCCTCCTCCTGTTTTGGGCTCGCAATCTCATGAGTTGGCGAGACATGCTGATGAGCCTTCCGAAGCAAGGCCAGTTCGATATCCACAGCCATCCGGAATGGCCTGACCGGATCGGCAATGACAAAACGGCGGATCAATGACTCGTAATCTGGATAGCGCTCCCTGACTTTCGCCACCCCCAACGAACGCAGCACACTGTTCCCCGTTCCGAAGCTGACGCTACCCTGGTGAAATACAAACACATCGGCGCACAACACGTTACGCCATCCTGCCGCAACCGCTCGTCGACTAAAATCGTTTTCTTCCCCGTAGCCCTTGCCAAAACGCTCGGCATCGAAAAGCCCCACGGCCTTGAGACAGTCGCGTCGGATATACATGCAAAACCCCATTGCGGTTGGGATTTCAACCACCTTACCTGCATTTACCTGACGAAACACGGCATCCAAATCTGCCAGATCCATGGCTACTGGCATCGGGTTATCCGCCAGGAATGTCGGATAGCTGCAGATCGTCGCGTTATTGGAAAAAGGGGTGGCCGTTCCTATGCTGGTATCTACATATGCACAGCGACGCAAACGGTCGAGCCAATCATTAGCCACTTCGGTATCGCTGTTCAGCAACACCACATCGCGCTCTGGATGCAGCGCCATACTTTGGTTAACCGATGCAACGAAGCCCAGATTCTCATTATTCTTGAGCAGGGTGATTTGCCCCTCCCCGGCGAGCGATTCCAGATAGCCATCAATCTCTGGTTCAGGGCTGCAATCGTTGACCACCACGAGCTCGAAGGCAATGCTTTGGATCGCTGACAGGACGGATTCCAGACAACGTCGGGTGGCCATGGCGGAACGGAAAACAGGAACGATCACGTCAACGGCAATCCGCCTCACGTCCTGCCCCATTTCCGAGCCCTCCCCGTTCAAAATGGCCGCCGTCCCAGGCGCAGGTCGATCAGGTACTCCACCGCGTCACGATTGGATTCGCCCAACTTGATGCGCTCGCGGTTGATTTCGCCGACCATCTTCGCAGCTTCGGGCGGTGCTTCACCCAGCCATGCTGTCGCGTCCCCATCCAGGGCAACTATGCCATCCCGCTGTTCCGCATAGACATTTAGCCATGATCGACGGTCGCCCCGCACGTGAACGACATACGCTGGCGCCTCAACCTGCATGGTCAAGAAGCGGCCCCGTTCGATCGAACGGCACGCTTCCCCACCGACCATGGCGGCGATGGAATTGCTGAGATCGGCCTGCTGGGCCATAACCACCTGCTTCCCTTTGGGGAGAGAAGTCTTTCCAACTACGACAAACGGCACCCTCGACAAGGCGCGAGGCCCGTGCAATCTGATTTCCTCTGCCCTCATCGGGGTCATGGCCCGGTGATCGCCGGTGATCAGGAGTACCCCGCGTTCAAAGAAACCAGTCGAGCGCAGCCGCCTGAAAAAGTTTCCCAGTTGGCGGTCGGCATATCGAATCGCTGCTTCCTCGCTGCGAGTATGGGTCTCAGGGTCAAGGTAGGGTGCATGTGAACTGACGGTCAGGAGCGTGGCGAAGAACGGTTTGCCCTTGCCGTCTCGTGTGCCGTACCAGTTGATAAAACGCTCGAACAAAGCTTGATCGGGTGCCGCATTGAAATGAAAGCGCGGCCAATTCGAATAGAAAGGCTGCTCTGCGCCCTCAACGTGTCCAAAACCGATCTTCTGGCACCAATCGCCCTTATCCAGAAAACCCAGGTCGCCCGTGGTAAAAAATAGGCTCTCATAGCCTTGCTGATGCATACGCGTGGGAACAGCGCCTTCCGCCGATTCGAAACCTTCGTATGCCTTGGAACTGCCATATCGACCGACAGAGGGCAGCGGCACCCGCCCGGCCAACAGGGCGATCAGGCCATGATCAGTCGTAAACCCGTTCGCGTGAAAGTTTGCGAACCAGGTGTTTTTCTCTGCAATCCGGTCTAGTTCCGGTGTCCAGCCGACCCCCCCCATAAGGTGGGAGTGATAGGCAGAGAGCGATTCGACGACAAGCAGAATGATGTCTGAGCGCCCGCCCTCTCCGGCAATGCAGGACATCGCAGTGGTCTTTGTCGTCCCCGCTTCAGCCGATTTAATGAAATCGGCGCCATAGGGCGTGTCCACCCCGCCATCGAGGTTGTTTACAACCCAGTTGCGCAGCTCGGCATCATGCACGAAGCGAAACCGCGCGTCGGAAAACGAATTTGCGACAAGCACAAGGACAGCGGCAAACAGCGCCATGAAGACGGCAACTTTAGGTTGGCGTTCGCGCCCGACCGTAGCGGCAATAATCGTGAGCACGCCAAAGACCAGCACGCCGACGAGCATGACCAGCCAGGCGCCATTGGACTGAATCGATATGAAATCTCCGATGGCGGAAAACTCCGTACCGAATTTCCTGAGATCACTGAAGTACAGACGGTAAGACAACGTTTTGAAAACTACGACATCTACCGCCGTCAGGGCCACCAGCCCTAATGCGGAGAGGGCGATTACTGCCCGCGCCACCCGACCTCGCAGCAAGAAGGCGAACGCACCCAAAACCGCGACGGCACCGACCAACCAGGAATCGCTCGTCAGCGACTCCCTGAAAAACATTGTGCCCTGCCCAATCTCCCAGCCTAGACGCTGTTCGACAAGCGTCGCCCGGAACAGAGCGATAGCCAAGGTAACGGCCAATATGGCGAAAAAAGCCAGCCTAGCAGGCCAAGGGGGCTTTAACATCATTTTCTGCTAGGCACTTTGATTTCCGCGGGTTGGGCTGAGGTGCGAAGCAGAATGCTCAACTCTCGTTCACGTTGTGCTTCCAGCATCAGGTTAAGCTTAGAGCCATTATTCTGCCTTATTTGGTACTTGGAAAAACAACTCAGCAACTTCCCAATAATGCCAGAGCACGGGCTCCTCGCGAATCAGGGTCTCCAAATTCGCGAAAGCCTGGTGGCACAAGGCTTCCAGGTCACTAGCGATCCCCAGGTCAATAATGCGCAGAAACCGATGGCCATCGGTTAACCTGAAACCATTCACATACAAGATTACAGGCAGCCCCCGATCGACAGCCACCCTCAGCACCCCTACCGGCATTCGGGCTCGCATACCCAGAAAGGGGATGTTTTGGCTAACTGCCACTTGTGTCGGCGGGACATCCAGCAAGGCAATGACCTGACCATTTGAATGCAGTGCCCTCAACATTGGGCGCAGACTGGCCGACGTATCCAAAGGCTCGTTGCCAAGCGCATCTCGAACAGCACGATTTCTGGCCCGGTAATACTGATAACGCACCCAGCGGCCAGGGAACATGTCGCGCCGCAAAGGCGCCGTCAGGGGGTGTGGATGAAGCCCGGCAGCGCCCGCATGCCAGAGCGCCCACATGCCACACCCCCAATGGAAGGAACAAAGGATGGCGGCCTGCCCGGGGGGCGACCAGTTCCCCGTGACATCCATATGACGGTCCATCCAGCGCAAGGACCGGAAACGCACCAAATAATAGTCGGCATGGTCCACCATCATGACCAGTCGGCGGTGGCGCTGCCAACGCCCCAGATCCTGAAACCAACCATGGTGGTGCGCAAAAGCATAGGGCTGGGCGCATGACTCACGGTAGAGAAACGTGAACCGGGACAACACCCGAAACACCCGATAGCATATTCGCCAAGGCAAAATAATAGCCAGGCTGGGCACCAGCACCAGTTCCAGCAAATCAAGAAATTCAGCCTTAAGCCGCGCCCACCGGAAACTCATGACCAACGATGTGGCAGTCTAACCAAGCCCACCTCCAGTGTCGGATAAACTTGCAGGAAGCGTTTGCATTCCGGCCATTCTTCATACACCAGCACTCCCTCTGCATCGAATAGATAGGCGCTTACTGTGTATTCACCCGAATACAAAGGCAGGTCAGGAAAAGTCAGCACCGAGCGCCAGCGCCCGTCACCCAGCGCGACAGGCGTCGTCGCGTCGGCATGGGTTCCCACTGCCGTGATGCCCACGCCGTCCGCGCGTTTGAGCATTACGGCAATGTGAGGTATCTCGTCGCTGTGAACATAGGCCGTTACCGTAATTTCCAGGTCCTGCGATTTCAGTAGCGGGGGGCTCACATCATCCAGATTTGCCACCTCGACCGACTCAATGCCTGCACGACGCTCGGACTCCTTCCCTGAAATGGATTTCGCCGGCATCCCAGACTCCACTGCTTCGGCTGGTTTATCCTGGGCTCGTACATGTGTTTCATAACCTGCCAGCACCGTCTCCGTTTCCCCCAGGGCTCGCACACGACCATGGCTAAGCCAAAGCGCCTGATCGCAGAGTCGGCGCACATGGTAGAGCGAATGGGAACAGAACAGGATGGTGCACCCCGCATTCCGGAAAGCCTCAATGCGCTCCACACATTTTTTCTGGAAATGCTGGTCGCCCACAGCGAGGGCTTCATCGATGATCAGGATATCCGGCGAAACGGATGTAACCAGGGCGAAGGCCAGACGCACCAGCATTCCTGAGGAATAAGTCTTCACCGGTCGGTCGATGGCAGCCTCAAGCTCCGCGAACGCGATGATTTCCGCTTCAAGTCGGCGCATCTCCTCTTCCGGGATTCCCATCAGGGCTCCTGCGAAATAGATATTATCGCGTCCGGTAAACTCGGGATGAAAGCCAGCCCCCAATTCCAGTATGGCTGTCAGTCGACCGCTGCGCCGAACTTCTCCGCTACTGGGCCGCAAAGTCTCAGCAATCAGCTTAAGCAGCGTACTCTTGCCAGCGCCGTTATCGCCCACCACGCCCAGGCAATGCCCCCGCTCCAGGGTAAACGTGACACCCTCCAGTGCCGACTGGCGAACTGTCATCCCTTTCCCGGTTAAAAGCTGACGCAGTCTGGCCCGGGACGAATCCTGTATCGGGTAAGATTTCCCAAGATCGCGTACCTCAAGCACAGCAGAACCTCATCACAACCAGTCCACCAACTGGTCGCGACTGTTGGCGATCAACCGGTCCAAAAGCGCCGCCAGCCCAACCAGCCAGAGAAACAGAGCCTGCCAGACGATAGATTCTGGCCATGCGTTGCTCAGCAGCACATGCTGAAACCCCAACACCACCGGCGTCATTGGATTGAGCCAGAGCAGCCAGCGCAATCCCTCAGGAAACATTTCAATAGAAAAGAGCACGGGGGAGGCGAACAGGCCAAGTGACAGGAACAGGCCAGCTACCTGCTGGACATCGCGCACGGCAGCTACCATCAAGGCCAAGACATAAGCGGTCAGAAAGGCCAGGGCAAAAAGACCCACTATTAGCAACGGCAAAGCCAGTAGCGCCAGTCCTGCGCCCTGACCCAAGGCATAAACCAAGGCCACCAGCGCAATCAACGGCAAAAAGGTTATGATACTGGCCGCCACCACGCGAGCAGGGAATAAAACCGGCGGCAGGGGATTTTTCTGCAGCAAACATCCCTCTTGCACGATGCTCTGCATTCCGCTTGACACGGCTTCAGAAAAAGCCATCCATGGCAACATACCCGCAATGAGGTGCAACCCCACGGAGCGGGAGGCATCACCCTCGCCCACCCGAGCCTTGAAAACCGTATCGAAAAGAAGGTAATAGACTGCAATCATCAGCAGCGGTTGAATATACAGCCAAACGGCACCTAACACCGAGCCTGCAAAACGGGCCGAGACTTCCCTCCTCGTCATCAGGGCAAGCAACCGCCGACTACACCAAAGCGCCCTTAAATCGTCGGCCAGAGCGGTCTTTAACATCATTTGTCACCCAATGGCATGAATTTCCCCATATAGACATAAGGAAAGAAAAAAGTATTCATGATATCACTTGGCTACGCTCGCCCTGACCATGACGTTTCCAAATGTCCTGGTAGAGTTTCTCCAAGTCACGGGTAAAGCGTTGTGTGTTGAATAGTGGGGAGGTCACGCGCTGCCTGGCAAGTTTTAGACGTAGCACCTGGCGTTTGGTTGGGCTTATAGCCAATTCGTGCGCCAGTTCGAAATAAGCCTCGTCGCTTTCAGTAACGAGTTCAGGCAGGCCCATGGCTAGTAGCAGGCTAGCCGCCATCCGGCCAACATAAGTTTCTCCAATCCGGGAGATGAGCGGAACCCCAGCCCAGAGCGCATTGCTGCAAGTCGCCCCAGACGTATAAGGGAAAGTATCCAGCGCCAAATCGGCCAGTTGCAATCTTCCAAGGTGATCCGCCAACGGCAAAGCTGGCGAAAATATCAGGCGCGATGCTTCCACGCCGTGCGCGTTCGCCTCCTCACGCAAATTATCGACCGCTACGAAACTTGGCTGCAGCAACCAAAGAACACTGCCAGGAACAGCCCGTAGCAGACGGCACCACAATGAAAATCGTTCCGGCGTGATCTTGTAACTCTGGTTGAAACAGCAGAACACGAAGCCTTTCTCGGGAAGTCCGGCTTCACTTCGCGCAGGAGCATTGCCGATAGTTTGCGTGTCATCGTTGGGCTGATAACAATGCGGCATCAGGGCCAACGATTCACTATAATTGTGCGCATATTCCGGAGGCGTCAGGACCGGATCGCCGATGATGTAATCCGCTAGCCGCGAATGTCCCATGCTGCCTGGGTAGCCTAGCCAATTTACAATCACCGGCGCTGGGCGCCAGGCAACGATTCCGGGCCTCGTCTCACCGGTGAATCCATTCAAATCAATCAGTATATCGACCTCATCGGCGGCAATGACCTGGGCCGCATGGAGATCAGAGTGGCCTGATAAATCACGGAATGGATTACCAAGCGATTCTATCTTCTGGCGATAAGCGTCATTGCTTGTCGGCCCATATGAGTAAATGGAAACTGTGAAATGCTCACGATCGTGACTCTCCAACACGGAAAGCAATAAAAACACGACCGGATGCGCATGAAAGTCTGCAGAAAGATAGCCGATGCGAAGTCGGCCATGCATCGGATGTACAACTGGATCAACCAAGGGCGTCATGGAAAGCGTAGAACCACAAACCGCCTCTGCGTAGAGGCGGCCCGCTTCTCGCAGTTGTTCGGGCGTAAACAGGGGCGACGCCAGACACTCGAAAGGCGCGATGCCAGACGTACCGTGGGTCAACAGGTCTTTTACCCTACTGTCATCTTTTTCTAAGTCCTGCCAATCGCATAGTTGGCGCCGCACGAAGGCCAGCTTCCCTGCCGCATGGGCATAGCCAGGGGCCAATTCCACGACCTGGCGAAAGATCGCTGCCGCCTCACGATAATGACGTCGTGCGGTTAACAATGTTGCCAAATTGTTGAGCGTGCCCACATCAACGGGCACGAGCTTCGCCGCGCGGCGAAAGGCCTGTTCCGCCTCATCCTGACGGTGCAGACGAACCCAGAGTAGCCCCAGATTATTCAGTGCCTCCAGATGATCTGGTTTCAGACGCAACACCTCACGGTAGTCGCTCTCCGCCTCAACAAACTGCCCCAGTTCACCCCGCAACACCGCGAGGTTGTAGCGGGCAGAAACAGAATCCGGTTCGCAAGCCAGCGACTGCAGATAAGCCCTCACAGCCTCCTGTTGCTTGCCTTGATGGTGCAGGACGTACCCAAGGTTATAAAAATTTGCCCAGTCCGGCGCGCTTGCCACAACCTTGCGAAACAGGGATTCTGCCTGGGGAAACCGGTTGCGAGACATTTCGATATGCGCCAACAATCGCATCGCTTCTGGATGCCCCGGCTTGGCATGAAGGAAACGACGATAGCTCGCTTCTGCCTCATCCAGAAGGCCCTGCTTGTGCGCGTTAAGCCCGTGGGCAAACAAGGCATCCAGTGGCGTGCTCTGAGCGGCCATTTTAGGTTTGCTTTGTCGGTACAGGCTCGTCGTACTGTTGCAACACTGCCTTCTACAAGACCACTGGCGTTTTTCCGCCCTGGCTGTGTTGATCCCAGATCGCCTGGTAGAGACGTTCCAGATCGCGGGTAAAGGCCGTGGTATTAAATAGTGGTGCTTCGGCTCGGGCCGATTTCAGTTTCTCGCGCAGGGCCGCGAGTCGCTGTTTATCGTTGGCTAAGGCGAGCGCTACTGAATAATACTGATCTAAATCAGTAGTGATGCACTCGTCCAGGCCGACTGCGCTAAGTAGGCTGGCGCCGACGCGGCCGGCAAAAGTCTCACCCACGCAGGTCACCATTGGCACCCCCGCCCAGAGGACATCGGAGCCGGTCGTATGGGAATTGTAAGGTAGCGTATCAAGGGCCAGGTCGGCGAGATGCAAACGCCCACGGTGCTGCTCGATCGGGACTGATTGACCGAAGATCAAGCGGTCGACAGCAAGGCCTCGCTGCACGAACTCCCGCTGAAGATTAGCCTGCCCCACCTCCTCAGGAGCCAGCAGCCACAGCACGCTGCCAGGCACAGCGGCCAGCAATTGGCACCATACATCGAACATTCCTGGGTTGATCTTGACCGAACTGTTGAAGGAGCAAAAAACCAAGGCCTCGGCC
>Ga0209254_10005079_pt1 | contig 12093 bp, 7 predicted proteins | sample FrelakmetDIP11DI_FD_187148 | JGI IMG/M metagenome (GOLD analysis project Ga0209254, IMG submission 187148) | Freshwater lake sediment microbial communities from the University of Notre Dame, USA, for methane emissions studies - DIP11 DI (SPAdes)... | ecosystem: Environmental > Aquatic >...
TGTGCGGCACCCGGCTGGTGCGCTTTGGGCGCATGCCCGCCCACGACGCGCTGGATCCGGCGGCGCATACCGTCGCCTCACGGGCGACTGAGCAACGCCTGGCAAAAGGGCACAAGCTGGTGATCGTCGAGTCGCCGGCCAAGGCTCGGACGATCGGCCGCTTCCTGGGCCGGGGCTACCGGGTCGAGCCGTCGGTGGGCCATGTGCGCGACCTGCCGGCCAACCGGATGGGCGTGGACATTGAGCATGACTTCTTGCCGCGCTATGTCATTCCCGAAAAGAAGAAGGCGGTGGTGAAAAGGCTGCAAGACGAGGCTCGCCAGGCGTCGGAGGTCTATTTGGCCACCGACCCGGATCGGGAGGGCGAGGCGATTGCCTGGCATCTGGCCGCGGCCCTGGAACGCCAGATGCGCGGCGTGCCGGTCCACCGCGTCGAATTTCACGAGATCACCCAGGAGGCGATCGAGCGCGCCTTTGCCCAGCCGCGCCAGATCTCGCAGGAACGGGTAGACGCCCAGCAGGCGCGGCGGATCCTGGATCGGGTGGTGGGCTTTACCCTCAGCCCGCTGCTGCGGGACAAGATGGGTCGCAAGGGCCTGTCGGCCGGCCGGGTCCAGTCGGTAGCGCTGCGCCTGGTGTGCGAGCGGGAGCGAGAGGTCGAGGCGTTTGTGCCGGTGGAGTACTGGACGATCGAGGCGGAGCTTGCCAAGCGGCCGCACAGCCCTCGACTGGAGGGAGTGGGGGCCTCTGGCGGGCAGACCGCCAGCTTTGTGGCAAGGCTGGTGAAGGTCAGAGGCCAGGAGCCGGATCTGGGAGACCAGGCAGCGGCGCAGGCCGTGGTCGACGACCTGCAGCGCTCGTCCTACGTGGTGGACCAGGTGAGCCGCCGTGAGCGGCGCCGCAGTCCGGCGCCGCCGTTCATCACCAGCACTCTGCAGCAGGAGGCCAGCCGCAAGCTGGGCTTTACTGCGCAGCGGACGATGGCAGTAGCCCAGGCCCTGTATGAGGGCAAGGAGGTCGGCGGAGAGCAGACCGGGCTGATCACCTACATGCGCACCGACTCGGTTCACGTGGCCGAGTCAGCCCAGGCTGAAGCCCGGCAGGTGATCGGGGAGCGTTTTGGCCCGGCTTATGTGCCCGACCAGCCGCCCCAGTACAAGACCCGGGTGCGGCGTGCCCAAGAGGCCCACGAGGCGATCCGCCCCACCAGTGTCCGGCGCGATCCGGCGTCGCTGCGTCGCTCGCCGGCCTCGCTGAGCCGCGACGAACTGCGGCTGTACACCCTGATTTGGCAGCGGTTCGTGTCCAGCCAGATGGTTCCGGCAATTCTGGACCAGACCACCGTCGATGTTAGTGCGGGACCTGCGCCCCAGGACCGGCCATATCTGCTGCGCGCCACCGGGTCGGAGGTCAAGTTCCCGGGGTTCACGCGGGTTTACGAAGAAGGCCGCGATGAGGCCCAGCCGGCAAACGGGGAGGACGCGGAGGATGCCAAGGGCAAGCTGCCGCCCCTGGAGCGGAGCGATCTGCTGGACCTGGTGCAACTGCTGCCCGGCCAGCATTTCACCGAGCCGCCGCCGCGCTACACCGACGCCGCGCTCATCCGCGCCCTGGAGGAGTATGGCATCGGCCGGCCCAGTACCTACGCGCCGATCATGGCCACCTTGCAGGCAAGGAACTATGTGGAGCGGGTGGAGCGCAAGCTGATCCCCACGCGGATCGGCTTGATAGTCAACGACCTGCTGGCCGGATATTTCCCCGACGTCGTGAATGTCGAATTCACTGCCGAAATGGAGGGAAAGCTAGACGCCATCGCCGCCGGCGAGCAGGCATGGGTGCCGATGTTGCGCGAGTTCTACGGCCCGTTTGCCGCCTCTGTCGAAGAGGCGCGGGACAAGATGCCTGTGGTCGAGCTCAAGCCCGAGCCGACCGGCGAGCTGTGCCCCGAGTGCGGCAAGCCACTGGTCGTCAAGTTCGGCCGGCGGGGCAAGTTCATCGGCTGCAGCGGCTGGCCTGCCTGCCGCTACAGCGCGCCGATCCCGATAGCAGGGATCAAGTGCCCGCAATGCGGCGCGCCGGTGGTCCCAAAGCGCACGCGCAAGGGCCGGCCCTTTTACACCTGCACCAACTACCACGCCGACGACCCAACCGCCTGCCAGTGGATCTCCTGGCAGCAGCCCAAGCCAGATCAGGTGTAACAAGACGGACCAGTGGGCTTGCCTTTTTTGCTGTGTTGGGCTATAATATGTCCGGAGGCGGTCGCGTCCGTCGTTTGTGCTTGGGTGCGCTCCGCATGTAGCTGCGCAGAACTCAAGAGGAGCGGGTTTTGTCCAGGGTAAAAGTGGTAGCTGTCATCCTTCTGTCCTTCCTGCTGCTGGGCCAGGCTTCAGCGGTTCAGGCCGATCGAGCTGCCGATGACCTGATCGTGACCACAGGCGAGACCTGGAAGGCATCGCCGGTAGGCGAGGACTGCGCCGGACCTATCGACCTTGACGGTCGCTCCTGGTACGAGGCCGGGTTCGACGATTCCCCCTGGACCGACGTATCGCTTCCGGACAGCGGTACCATCCCGGACGGCCAGGACCGCTACTATCGCCTGTGGTACCACGTCGCAGAGCCAACGAGCACCGAGGTGACCCTCTCCAGCGACGACAGCGCATGGCTGTACGTGAATGGGCAGCTTGTCGGCCAGTGGGGCGGCGATTGCCAGGGCGAGGGAATGGCTGATGGCGTGGTGGTTGACATCGGTGCCTACCTCCGGGCCGGCGACAACCTGATCGCCGTCCACGTCCACAATGGGCCGGGTGGTTCTCTTTTTGACCTCCTCTTCCCGGCGCCCAGCTTGCCGCCGCCCACCGCCTTGCCGGCTCCTTTGACCAAGCCTGCGGGTGGCTGGGCACCGCTCGTCCCCTTCCTCGACCTGCCCTACGATTACAGGTACTCTAATTTTGCGGTAGAGTCGGGCGCCTCGGGCCAGGGCGGTGGGGTCAGCGCCTACTTTGATCACCAATCCCCCACCTCATGCTCGGGGCGCAGCGGTGGCTGTTCTCCCTCTGACACCAACGCCGTGCAATTCAACGGCTACGACGGCGGCGTACGCGGCGAGGACCAGTCGGGCTATGGGGTCTTTTATAACGGACACAGCGGCACCGACTATATGCTCGGTACCGGGCGGGCTGTGCTGGCCGCGGCCGATGGGATTGTGATCTTTGCGGGCGAGGTCCCCAGTGTGTGCAGTGACGGCCGGGTGAGGCGAGCCAATGTTATCAAGGTACAACATGCCAACGGCTACACGACCGAGTATTGGCACCTGTCGTCTTTTGCGCCGGGGTTAGAGGTGGGCAGCGCCGTCAGCCGTGACCCGGCCCAGCCGATCGGCTATGCCGGCAACACCGGCTGCACCACCGGTCCGCACCTGCATTTTGCCGTCTATAACGCCTCTCACGTTGCCGTCGATCCCTATGGCTGGAGCCCCAGGCCCGATACGCCCTGGTATGGCCAGAAGGATCCCTGGAGGGCAGCCAGCCGCTATTTGTGGATCCGTCCCCTGCCCGCGGCAGCCAGCACCGATTCTTCGGCGCCGGCTGTGGTCTACTCGACCTCTGCTCTGGCGCGGGTGATCGTTCCCGCCGAGGCCTATTCTGAGACGCTCCGTGTCGAGCTGGCAGAGGCTCTTCCGGCGGCTGTCATCCCTCGAAACAGGAGCCTGCACGCCTTTTCTGTGGCTGCTTACACCGCCGGCAAGGCGCCTGTCTTGACCCTGACAGGAGAGGCCATCATCGAGGTGCGCATGCCGGCCGGCCGCCTACAGCAGTTCTCGGTCAATGGATCGATCACTCCGGCGCTCCTGTGGTGGGATGCTCAAGCCGCCCGGTGGCAGGAGCTGCCCACGGCATGGGATCCGGCGAGTCGCATCGCCAGCGCGTCGGTCTCGCGGCTGGGTACCTTTGCACTCTCGGTGCGCGTCCACTCTGTCTATCTGCCCGCCGTGTCCAAGAACGCCACCTACAGCGGGCCGCGTGACACACAGCCGGTTCGCGACCTCCCCTATAACAAGCCGGGCCGCTGACGCACAGTGGTCAAGAACTGACGGGCCAATGCAGTTATCGCTCGCCTGCCATTATCAGGGGAAGGCTCAGCAGGTACAATATCTCCTGGATGTCGACGTTGCTGTAGTAAAAGTGCAGTATCCACTCCCAAGTCTGGCCCTGGTCCGCCCAGTACTTTGACCCCCACTGGGTCATGTGATCGCCGTCGGTCGGCTCGCCGTTGTATTCGCCGGCGTAATAGTAAGCCGGAGAGACGCTGCCGTCGCGTACCATTCGGTAACCCCAGGTGTCGTCCACCGCTTGGTCGGTTTTCCAGTAGGAATAGGCCGGGTTGTACACCTGGTCGCACGTGCTGTCTACTACGTCTGCCCCGTATTCGGGCCACTTGCCGCCACGGTTGACCCAATACCAGGCGTAGGTCTTGACCGCCATGGCGCCCGCCTTCAGCGACTCGGCCGGCCAGCTTCCAATCCATTCGCTGGGCAGGACGTGCTTGACATAAAAATTGAAATCGACTATCTCTACATACTGGATGGGGGGCGGGACGATGCACGCTGTCTGGCCGGTGATTCCAACCCGGATCGTCGCCGGTGGGTAGAGGCTCGATTCGGGAAGGTACCCCTGCCCCCTCGCCGGTTGGCTGTCGATCTGCGGCTCGCCGGTCAGCGCTCGGGGCGGCGGGACGGCGATCACAACCGGCGCAGGTCCCAGTCGGGCGTCCAACCTGAGCGGGTTGTCGCTGTACAGACGAACGTTCTGAAGTGTCCAATCGCCATAGCCCGGCGCGGAGACCACGATAGTGGCGGTGTAGACCGCAGAAGGTAGGGGGATCGTGCCGAGGGTAGATCTACCTTCAGAGTTTGTCTGGGCTGACACTGCCAACGCGGGGATTGAAACATGTGCGCCGGGGATCGCAAGCCCGGTAAGGCCGTCCGCGACTTTGGCTTCTACTATTGTGGTCCATGCCTGCGCCGCGATCGGATCGTCGTACGGGGATGCGTCGTATGCCGCAGGGGTTGGCGACTGCCGATTGTGCAGGCAATCGTCGCGACCAGGCCACTGGCAGTCCGGCCCGGTCGGGTTGTCCGGTTGTGTGCCGGTTGTTGCATTGCCGCCGGGCAACATAGCCAGCAGCAGGAGAATAGGCAGGAACGTGCCGATGATTCTCATTCAGAACCCACTCCATACTCGTTGCAAGATCACTGGGCGTGCCACCAGGTGTGCTTCACGCTTGACTTATCGGCTACCGAAGTTTATAATGGTTTGGCTTTTAGGATATTGTACCACTGAAAGGGTTTCTGGCTTAATCTCATGGGGTCAGACAGCAATCTGGTAGGCGGGCGATATATCCTGCACGAGCAACTGGGCACCGGCAGCCAGGGCGCGGTTTATCGCGCTGCTGACCGGCTGACGGGGCAGACGGTAGCCCTCAAGCGGGTCATCGCCCCGCTGGAACGGCTCGACGCCGCCGAGGATGAGCTGCGCCTGACACTGGCCAACGAGTTCCAGACGCTTGCCTCGCTGCACCATCCGCACATCATCGGCGTGTTAGATTACGGCTTTGACGCGCAACGACAGCCCTATTTCACCATGGAGTACCTCCACGACGCCCGGACGATCCTCCAGGCCGGAATGGACAAGCCGGTTACAGCACAGGTGGAGCTGCTGATCCAGGTTCTCGAGGTGCTGGTTTATCTGCATCGGCAGGGCGTCCTACACCGCGATCTCAAGCCGAGCAACGTGCTGGTGGTCGATGGGATGGCTCGGGTAACCGACTTTGGCCTGTCGGTGCCGCGCGACGAGGCCAGGGGCACTGTCGGCACCTTCGCCTACCTGGCGCCTGAGGTTCTGGTGGGCAAGCCGGCGAGCGAGCCCGCCGATCTGTACGCAGTGGGGATCATCGCCTATGAACTGTTTGCCGGCCGCCACCCCTTTGATCTGACCAACCTCAGCCGGTTCATCGACGGTGCCCTGAATGTGAGCCCCAATTTGGCAGCTTTGGGGGTTGACAACGCGTTGGCCGAGGTGATCGGCCGGTTGCTGGCCAAAGAACCGCGCTCGCGCTATGCCAACGCTGAGGAATGCATTGCCGCTTTCAGCCAGGCGGTGGGGCTGGCGCTCCCCTGTGAGAGCAGTGCCATCCGCGAGAGCTTCTTGCAGGCCGCCAAGTTCGTGGGCCGCCAGGTTGAATTGGCCAGGTTGACCGCGGCCCTTGACGCGGCGCTGGGCCGCCACGAGCATGCGGCACAGGCCGGACGGGGGTCAGCGTGGCTGGTCTGTGGCGAAAGTGGCGTGGGCAAATCGCGTCTGCTGGACGAATTGCGCATACGCGCCCTGGTCCGGGGAGCCCTGGCGCTCCGCGGTCAGGGCGTCGTCGGCGGTGGCCTGTCCTTCCAGTTGTGGCGGGATCCGCTGCGGCGGCTGGCTCTGACGGTCGATTTCAGCGTTCAGGAGGCGGGCATCCTCAAACCGGTTGTGCCCGACATCGACGCTCTGCTGGGACGTGACGTGCCTGACGCGCTCGAATTGGGGGGACAGGCCGGCCAGCAGCGGCTCCTGAGCACGATCATCGGCGCTTTTCTCAGGCACAGGACGCCTACCCTGTTGATCCTGGAAGATTTGCATTGGGCCAGTGAGAGTCTCGACGTGCTTGGACAGCTTGTCCCGCTGGTCGCCAACCTGCCGTTACTGATCGTCGGTAGCTATCGGGACGACGAAACGCCCGAGCTGCCGGATCAGCTGCCGGGCATGCGGGTGATCAAGCTGGAGCGGCTGTCTGAGCGCGAGATCACCGAGCTGAGTGGCTCGATGCTGGGCGAGGTGGGGCGGCAGGCCGAAGTACTGGCCCTGTTGCAGCGGGAGACCGAGGGCAACGCGTTTTTTCTGGTCGAGGTGGTGCGCGCCCTGGCCCAAGAAGCCGGCCGGCTGAGTGAGGTTGGCCGGGTCGCCCTCCCGGCGCGGATCTTTCCTCGCGGGATCAAGACGATTGTCGTTAGGCGCCTGGAGCGGGTGCCGACCGAGGCGCGATCGCTGCTGCACCTGGCCGCAGTGGCCGGGCGCGAGATCGATCTGAAGCTTATGTCCAGGCTGGACGGCCAGCTCAAGCTGAGCGATTGGCTGACCACGTGCGCCAACGCCGCCGTGCTCGAGTTCCGAGATGGCCGGTGGCGCTTTGCGCACGACAAGCTGCGCGATGGGCTGTTGAGCACCCTGGACGACACACAACGGGCCGATGCGCACCGGCGGGTGGCCGCGGCGATCGAGGAGGTCTATCCGGGCGACCCCGACCAGGCTGCTGCGCTGGCCGGTCACTGGGCGATCATAGGCGACAGGCGGCATGAGCGACACTATGCCAGGCTGGCCGGCCAACATGCGGCGGCGCGATTCGCCAATACGGAAGCGATCTCCCATTTGAGCCGGGCTCTCGACCTGATCTCATCGGACGACGCCGGCGCGGAGCGGGTGGAGCGTTTTGACCTGTTGCTGGCCCGCGAGCAGGTTTACGATCTATTGGGGGAGCGCGAGGCACAAAGCCGGGATCTGGCGATCCTGGCGGCGTTGGCCGAGCAGTTGGACGACGGTGGACCGCGGGCAGCCAGGCGGTCGGGGCAGGTAGCCCTGCGCCAGGCGAATTACGCCCAGGCGATCAGCGACTATGCGGCGGCCATCGCCGCAGTCCAACGGGCCATCGAGCATGCCGGGGCGGCCGGAGATGCAGCCCTTGGGGCGGGCAGCTATTTGCAGTGGGGGACAAGCCTGTGGCGCCTGGGAGACTTTGATGGGTGCCGATCGCGGCTCGAACAGGCTCTGGCGCTGGCCCAGGCGGCGCGGTCACGACAGTTGGAGGCGGACAGCCTGCGTGCCCTGGGCATCGTCTGCTACTACATCGGTGACTATGGCCGGGGCCAGGCCTACTATGAGCTGTCGCTGCCGATCAGCCGCGAGATAGGTGACCGGCGGGGTGAGGCCGCCAGCCTGAGCAACCTGGGCGAGGTGGCCCGCTCGCAGGGCGACTATGCCGCGGCCAGGGGCTATTATGGGCGGCGCCTGCAGATCTGCCGGGAGATCGGCGACCGGCAGGGCGAATCCATCGCCCTAGCCAACCTCAGCCTGGTGGCCCATACCCTGGGCGACGACGAGGCTGCCCGGGGGTATGCGGTGGAGATGCTGCGGATCGCGCAGGAAATCGGCCACCGTTCACACCAGGGGTACGCTTTGAACAACCTGGGCCACGCCCTGGCCGGTCTGAACCGTCTGGCAGAAGCTGCCGAGACCTACCGGCAGGCTGTGGCGCTGCGACACGATCTGGGCGAGCATTTCCTGGCGATGGAGTCGCTGGCCGGCCTGGCCCGGGTGTTGATGGCCGAAGGAAAGCCGGCCGAGGCCCAAGCCCACGTGGAGGAGATCCTGGCCTACTTGAGGTCCGGTTCGCTGGATGGCACCGACGAGCCGCTGCGGATCTACCTGACCTGCTACCAGGTGCTCAAGATGGAGAAGGACCCCCGCGCCCAGGAGATCCTGACCACTGCCTACGAGCTGTTACAACAGTGGGCCAACAGGATCAGCGACGAGGACTTGCGCCGCTCGTTCTTGAAGAATGTGCGCGCCCACCGGCAGATCATGGACGAGTATCAAACCGCCCGTTCACAATGGCATGTCGCATGACGGCGGCTCAAGGCGTCGGGCTGCGTCCGCTGGCTGAGGCGGTGGACGCAGCGGAGCAGGTCATCGGCGATTACATCGTGGCGATTGCCCCCGCGCATCAAGGGCGAGGTGTGGGCCGGGCGCTGCTGAGCAGGACGCTGGGGCCGGCCTGGGAAGCAGGCATCCGGACGGTCGATCTGACGGTGACTGAGGAGAACCGGCCCGCTGTGGCCCTCTACGAGCGGCTGGGTTTTCCCTCAAGCGGCGGATGACTGCCTACGTGTGGGAGGTGACATAATGAACGCAAGGGCGCAAGCGAAAAAGGAGCAGGTCATTGCCGAGCTGATCGAGGCACGACGGAGCATCCTCGACGCGGCGGCTGTCCTGCCGGCGGAGCAGCAGGACGAGGTCTTTCTCGGCGTCTGGTCGGTGAAAGATCTGCTGGCCCACCTGGTAGGCTGGGACCTGACCAACATGGCAGCGGCCAGCCAAGTCCTTGCCGGCCAGCTTCCGGCCTTTTATGCCTCTCACGACCGCGATTGGCAGAGCTACAACGCTCTCCTGGTGGCGCAGCACAAGAAAACCGATTGGGTCGACATGGTGGCTGCGGTGGAAGAGTCGCACCGCGAGCTGATCGAGCACGTGCGGACGATCCCGGCAGAGGAGCTGGATAGGGACAGGGGAGTGCGCTACAAAGGGTACAAGGTGACCATCGCCCGGCTGTTGCAGGCAGAGAGCGGCGACGAAAAACGGCACGCTGCGCAGATCAGAGAGCACTGGGGGCTGAGTGGGAGCCTGGATGTGAAATGAACGAGCCATCTGTGGTGGAGTGGTTGCTGCAATCGAACGAGCCGTGGACTCGCTACCGCACCCTGGTCGACCTGCTGGACCGGCCACAGAACGACGCTGAGGTGGAGGCCGCCCGCGCGGCCATGGTAGCCCATCCCCAGGTGCAAGCGCTGGTCGCCGATGTGGCCGCCTGGCCTGGCTATGCCATCCGGCGGCACAACGACGCCGGCCATCCGCTGCACAAGCTCGGCATGCTGGCCGATTTCGGCCTGCGGTCCGGTGATCCGTCCATGGCCGCTGCCGTCGAGGCGGTGCTGGCCCACCAATCGGCGGAAGGGGCCTTACAGAGCCTGATCAGCATTCCCAAGGCGTTTGGCGGCGACGACCAGGACCACTGGGCTTGGGTTCTGTGCGACGCGCCGACGCTGGTCTATGCCCTGCTGGCGATGGGTCTGAGGGACGATCCGCGCTTGGCGCGAGCGGTCGATCACCTGGCCGGCCTGGTCGAGGAGAACGGCTGGCGCTGCGTGGCCGCACCAGAGCTGGGCCGGTTCCGCGGGCCGGGGCGCAAGACCGACCCGTGTCCCATCGCCAACGTGTATGCCCTGCAGGCGCTGGCCCAGGCGCCGGGGTGGCTGGATACCCCCGCCGCGCATGCTGGTGCAGAAATGCTTCTGCAGCACTGGCAGCTGCGGGCCGAGAGCAAGCCCTACCTATTCGGTGCCGGCACTGACTATCGCAAGCTGAAATACCCGTTCGTGTGGTACGACATCCTGCATGTGGTCGACGTGCTCAGCCGGTTCCCCTTTACCCACGGCGACCCGCGTCTGGGGGAGATGGCCGCGGCGATCGCGGCCCAGGCCGATGGGCAAGGGCGGTACACCGCCACGTCGATGTACCAGGCGTGGAAAGGCTGGTCGTTCGCCGACAAAAAGAACCCGTCGCCGTGGCTCACCTTCCTGGTGCTGCGTGCCCTGAAACGTATGGGGTTGTGAAAGATGAGCTTCCGCGTTGCCTATCCCACCGTCGAGCACCAGCGGGCAGCCGAAGCGATCGCGGGCGCCTTTTCGCAGCACCCCGACGCGGAGGCGGTACTTCTGGTCGGCTCGTGCGCCCGGGGCAAAGCCCGGTGGGATAGCTGCCTGGACGTCATGATCCTGGTGCTGCCCGACGTGCTGGCGGCCAGGCGGGGCGAGCTGGAGCGGTGGTGGGATGATCTGTACCAGGCCGAGCCCGCCTTCCAGGCGCTGCGCCGGCTGGCCAGGTTCTCGCATGTCGATCTAGAGTTCGTCGACGGCTGTTTTGCACCCGGGCCCCATGGCTGGGTCGGCGGTCCCGACGAGTTCGAGCTGGCGATTGGCAACACGCTGGTCTACAGCGCGCCGTTGTGGGAGCGCGGCGATCATTTGCAGCGGCTCAAGGCTCAGTGGCTGCCCTACTATGGCGAAGAGCTGCGTCGGGAGCGGCTGGCCATGGTCCGCCGCCTCTGTTTCAACAACCTGGAGCACATACCATCGTACGTAGAGCGGGGTCTTTACTTCCAGGCGTTCAACCGGCTGTACGACGCCCTACGCGAGTTCCTGCAAGCGCTGTTTATCGCCCGCCGGACCTACTCGATCGCCTACGACAAGTGGATCCGGGAGCAGATCGAGGAGATCCTGGGGCTGCCGGAGCTTTACCGCCAACTGCCCAGGCTGCTCGAGATCCCTCACTTTGAGAACGAGGAGATAGCGGACAGGGCGAGGAACCTGTGGCGTCTCGTGGAAGAGTACACCGGACCTGACAAGTTCACATAAACCCAATACGCCTGCCTTTCTGATCAAGGATCAAGCTGGCTGATTGCCATAATTTTGACGTGGATGGTTGACCGTGTTATACTTGCCCCACCGCATGTTGACTGTGCGCATTCCAGGATGGAAGGGAGAAACCGATGCGACTGACGAAACTACGGCAGAGCCTACTAGAGAAAGAGGTTGATGCTCTGCTGATCAGCCAGCCTGAGAACCGGCGCTATCTCAGCGGCTTTACCGGCTCGGCCGGCTGGCTGCTGGTGACGGCCAACCGGGCGGTGCTGGCTACCGATTTCCGCTACTACGAGCAGGTGGGCCGCGAGGCGCCCGACTGGGAGCTGGCCCGGATCACAGACAACTTGCAGAAGCTACTACCCGACCTCTTGGCGAGCGCGGGTGTGCGCCGCCTGGGCTTTGAGAGCCAGCACGTGACGGTTGACCAGCTCGCCACCTGGATGCAGGCGACCTCCGGCGTCGAATGGGTGCCGCTCAAGGACACGGTCGAGTCGGTGCGGATGTTCAAGGACGAGGCCGAGATCGAGGCGATGCGCCGCTCGGTAGCGCTCACCGACGAGGCGTTGGCCTATGCCCTGGAGATGATCCGGCCGGGCATGACCGAGCTCCAGGTAGCGTGGCTGATCGAGAGCTATATGCGCACCCACGGCGCCAGCAAAGTGGCCTTTGACCTGATCGTGGCCGCCGGGCCGAACGGTGCGCTGCCCCATGCCCACCCCGGCGACCGGGTGATCGAGGCCGGCGATCCGATCGTGTTCGATCTGGGCAGCGTTGTTGACGGCTACTGCTCGGACCTGACGCGGACG
>Ga0209254_10005082_pt1 | contig 12088 bp, 5 predicted proteins | sample FrelakmetDIP11DI_FD_187148 | JGI IMG/M metagenome (GOLD analysis project Ga0209254, IMG submission 187148) | Freshwater lake sediment microbial communities from the University of Notre Dame, USA, for methane emissions studies - DIP11 DI (SPAdes)... | ecosystem: Environmental > Aquatic >...
CGCCGCCGATGGCAGGAAGCTCCGCTCGGTGGGCAAGCTGGAGAACGGTTTTGAATATGAAGCCCAGCTGCTCGTGCTGAATAAGAACGGCGCCATCGCCGTGAACAATGACGAAACCACTCTGGCCTTCGACCAGTGCGACAGCGTGACCCTGATCCTCGGGGCGGGCACGAACTTCCTCCAGGATCACACCAAACAGTGGCTGGGCGTGCATCCCCACGCCGCGGTCACGAATCGGGTGGATTCCGCCGCCAGGCAGAGCGTGGCGAAGCTGCTGTCACGCCATGTGAAAGATCATCGATCCCTCTTCCGCCGGTTTACGCTCGATGTGGGGACCACCGCACCGGACCGGCTGGCCGGGACCACCCTGGCGCGGCTGGAGGCCTACGCAAAAAACGCGACGGCCGATCCGGATCTTGAAGCCTTGTTCTGCCAGTTCGGCCGCTATCTGCTGATCGCTTGTTCGCGACCGGGATCTTTGCCCGCCAATCTCCAGGGAGTCTGGAACGACAGCAACGAACCCGCCTGGGCCGGCGACTACCACTCGAACATCAACGTCGAAATGAACTACTGGCCGGCCGAGCCGGCCAACCTCGCCGAATGCCACCGGCCGTTCATCGACTACGTCATGAGCATCCGCGAGGTCAGCGCGAAGAACACGCGGAGAAACTACGGCAAGGTCAGGGGCTGGACCGTCCAGACGATGAACAACGCCTGCGGCGTTTCGTATTGGAAATGGAACCCGCCCGGCAGCGCTTGGTATGCGCAGCATCTGTGGGAGCATTTCGCCTTTGGCCGGGATAAGGGCTATCTCCGCGAGACCGTCTATCCCGTGCTCAAGGAAGTCTGCCAGTTCTGGGATGACCGCCTGAAACGGCGGCCGGACGGCACGCTCGTCACCCCCGACGGCTGGTCGCCCGAGCACGGCCCCGCCGAGGAAGGCGTGACCTACGACCAGGAGATCATTTACGATCTGTTCACCAACACGATCGAGGCCGCCGACGTGCTGGGCGAAGACAAGGAATTCCGCGATCACATCGCCGGCCTGCGGGACAAGCTGCTCAAGCCGAAGATCGGGCGGTGGGGGCAATTGCAGGAGTGGGAAGCCGACAAGGACGATCCCAAGGATGACCATCGCCACGTCTCGCATCTCTTCGCCTTGTATCCCGGCCGCCAGATCACCCGGGCCGCGACACCCGAGCTGGCCGAGGCCGCCCGGGCTTCCTTGCAGGCCCGCGGCGACAAAAGCACCGGCTGGAGTCGCGCCTGGAAGATCAATTTCTGGGCCAGGCTGTGGGACGGCGATCACGCCTACACCATGCTGCGAAGCCTGCTGAACGTGGTCCGCGAGACGAAAACCATTTACGGCGAGAGCGGCGGCGGCGTCTATCCGAACCTGCTCGATTCCCATCCGCCGTTCCAGATCGACGGCAATTTCGGCGCGACCGCGGGCTTCTGCGAGATGCTGGCGCAAAGCCACACGGGCCGGATCCATCTGCTGCCCGCGCTGCCCAAGGCGTGGCCGACCGGGAGGGTCACCGGCCTTTGCGCGCGGGGCGGATTCGAGGTGGACATGAGTTGGGCCGAGGGCCGCTTGACAACGGCCGTGATCCATTCCAAGTCCGGCCTTCCCTGCCGGGTCGTTTGCGGGGACCAGAGCTGGGATTTCAACACCACGGCCGGGAAGTCCTATCCCCTCAAGCTCCCGGAAAGGGTTTAACGCTCCAGAGAAAGCCTGAAAGGTCAGCACCTAGGGAAAATAAGATGCACAAGAGCGCCTGGGCCATCTTCCTTTTGTGCCTGGCCTGCTCCCCAAAGGATCCAGGCGTCAGGCCTGAGGGTGCGGACGCGAAATCAGCCGCCCTGCCGGAATGGTTCAGCGGCGGGAAGTTCGGAATGTTCATCCACTGGGGCCCCTATTCCGTGTTGGGCGGAGAATGGAACGGACAGAGGATCGAGCAGGGAGATATCGCCGAATGGATCATGCAGCGGTTCCAGATACCCGTCGCAGAATACCGCAAGGTCGCCGCCACTTTCGATCCGGCACAGTTCGATGCGCGCGAATGGGTGGCCCTGGCCAAGAACGCCGGCATGAGATATCTCATCATCACCGCCAAGCACCATGATGGATTCGCCATGTTCGATTCCGGGGTCAGTGGCTACAATATCGTCGATCATGCGAAATTCGGCAGGGATCCGCTCAAGGAACTGTCGGAGGCCTGTGCCGAAGCCGGGATCAAATTCGGCGTTTACTATTCCCACCGTGAGGACTGGGACCATCCGTACGCTTACGGAAACACCTGGGATTTCGATTCTTCACAGACCAGCCTGGACACCATGGATCATCCTGAGCTGTTCCGGAAATACCTGGACGACAAGGCCCTGCCGCAGCTCAGGGAATTGCTCACCCATTACGGCCCGCTCGGGATCGTTTGGTTCGACCGGGGGATGTACACCCAGGAGCAGGGAAAGGAATTCGCCGACCTCGTTCATGCGTTGCAGCCGAATTGTCTGGTCAACGGCCGGGTGGGGCACTACGATCAGGAGTTGCTCGGGGATTATCAGAGCCTGACCGATAACGGGATGCCGGTCGGGGGGATCGAGGAGGCCTGGGAGACTCCTCAAACCCTGAATGATACCTGGGGATTCAGCAAGTTCGATCAGAACTGGAAGTCCGCCGGGGATATCATCAAAAGACTGGTGGCCATTGTCAGCAAGGGAGGGAATTACCTGCTCAACGTCGGGCCCACCGGCGAAGGCGTCATTCCCGGCCCTTCCGTGAAGATCCTCAAGAGCGTCGGCGAGTGGATGGACAAGAACAGCGAAAGCATTTACGGAACCTCTCCCTCGCCCTTTCCGGCCGAGTTCCCCTGGGGGTTCTGCACAAGAAAGGGGGACCTGCTTTATCTTCATGTCTTCGACTGGCCGACGGATGGCATTCTGAAGCTTGAGGGCTTGAATAACCGGATCCGGAATGCCTACATGCTGACGGATAGGGCGGGGAAGCTGAAGGTCGATCGGGATGAAAGCGGTCTATGGCGGATCTCTTTACCGGCGTCACGGCCCGACACGATCGATTCCGTCGTCATAGCGCAGATCGCCGGCCCTCCCGATATCGACCCCCTTGTGGTTCGGCAGACGGGCGGTGAGCCGGTCATGCTGGATTATCTGACCGCCTCCACCCGCGGCCGGGCGGTCAAACGATTCAACCGAAAAGGGGAGGAAGGCCAATTCCATATTTCAAAAATGGAAGGACCCGAGGATGTCATCGAATGGCATGTGCATATGGCCGATCCCGGAATGTATGACGTTTCCATCACCTATGCGGCCATACCCGGCTGGGAAAATGGCCGTTACAAGGTGAGCGCCGGCAAGGAACAGATCACGGGCACGGTGAGATCCAGCCAGGGCTGGTATGAATACAAGACCGAAAACATCGGGCGGATGCGGGTCTCAAAAAAGGGAGAGGTGCTCTTTCGGCTTTATCCCGAGCATCGGCTCGATCATTACCTGATGTATTTCAGATCCTTGGAATTGGTTCCGATCGACCGATGAGCTTCCTCGACCCAAAAGACAGATCGCTCCGCACCAAGCTTGAGTTGCACTCTCGTGAAAGCGATCCCGTCCAGAGTTAGGGGAGTCGAGGGTAACTCGGAGATCTGCCCGGTATGGGGATTCCACGCCTGGAGCTTGAGCTCGCTTTTCAGTGTGACCGGCATATCCACGCTGTTTTCCGATGAATTGGCGAAAAAATAGATTTGCTGTCCGTTGAGTATCTTGTGCAGATAGGTCAGGTTACCTCCGGTTGCCGTAAAATCGGTTTCGAAACGAACATCCCGGGCCTGACCCGTTCCATCCAGAACGGTTTTCAAAATAGCTGGATTGGGCGCCGGAATGAAGTACGCCTGCCCTTTTCGCCGGTTGGTATGCCGTGTAAAGGTTTTCAATTCCGACAGGATGTTCCGTTTCTGCAAATCGAGGGCTTCCAGTTCCGAAATCGAAACCGTATCCATTTTCCCGCTTTGCAGGACGATCCTGATAGCGGCGGTCGCAAGACCATTCATATCGACGATCGCTTCGGCGCTCCCATCCTTAACTCCCTTGACTTCAACATGATCCCGAACATCGATCTCCCCGCCCTTTTCATTCAGACACAACACCCTGCAGGTGAAAGGGGTATCTGCCGGTGAGGTCATCCTGATCCGGCCAACATTTCTTAGGCCACCTAAACCTATTTCCAGGTACTCATTCTGCAGGTTTCCCTGCGAGGGCTTCCATGACGTTTCTTTTTTTCCGTCGATCGCATTGGCCGGAATGAAGCCTCCCGTATTCCAGTTGCTTGTTGAAGAAGCCGTCACCAGCCCTGGAACGTTATAGGCGTGTTCCCCGAACATGTCTGTTATCAATTGCTTAACTTCCTGATCTTTCCCCGCTTCAGCGGAATGTTCCGGCAACGCCGACGTGGCGATCACATTCCCTCCGCCGTCATAAAAACGTTTGATATTCCGCAGGTTGCTCAAATGTATGGTTTTCGAACCCGGGATGATCATTACGGAAAACATCTCCTGGTTGTTCTCGTTCATCAAACGGATCTCGTCCCCGTTCACCCGACATTTTTCATCGAGGATTTCCGGATGGAGATAGGTGAAATCCCATCTGATATCCAGGGAAAGCATCTCCCCGACATCCAGATAATCAGCCTCTCCCGGTATGATCCCGCCCATTCCGGGATCACCCGGTCCGAAATGATAACTCCCCTGCAAGGAGGCGATCGGATAGAGGATCGCGATATCAGCCACATGCCGTCCGCCCTGAAGCATTCCCTGCAATCGGCCGATGTATTCATTGAAAGCCGGAAGTGCGGCGCCGAACTCCTTGCCGGCAGGCGATAAATCCGGCGGTATATCAACGGTATCGGTATACCACACGGCATGAGGCTCCATCAGGTTGATCCCTTTGGCAAACTGGTCCATGGCCTCCTTGTAGAGATCGTTTTCAGTGAACTTGCGGGTCGCCCCAAAGCACTCCGTGGCCACAACCGGACGATCATAATTATTGGCCGCCGAACTGATGACCTTGTAAATAAGGGATGACCTCCCGTAATAAAAGATCTGGTCCACGGCCGGGATGTCCTGATATTTGAAGGCCTTGATCAGATCGCCGCAAGTTGCTGCGGGATTGACGATCTCCTCCTGGTCGACATGGCCTGTGAGTTGTATCTTATGGGCCCGGCACCAGTCGTTGATGGTTTTCGGAAAGCCCTGGGCGTACAATTCCGCCCTGAATCCCAGCAGGGCATTTCGTGCCGATTCGGTTTCCGGGCCAATGTCAAACCACAGTGATGGATAATACGGGACCGGACTGTATCCGTATTTGGCCACGAATTTATTGTTGAATTCGCCGGTCCAGGTGCGGGCGCCATCAACCCACCTCAAACAGGGCTCATCATAAAAGGCATAATCGATCGTGGTTCCGAAATGCTCCGGGAATGCCCGGTAATATTTTTCATACGTCAGCTCGATGAACCGGGAAACCGCCTCCGGACTGAGGTAATCGCAATGGCTCCGGCCCGATGAGGTGTCGGGCTGAAGGGTGAAGATCATGACCTTCCAATCGCCCGCAGGCAATGCCCCGGAAAGCGTCTTTTTCCCGACATGACCGGAAAGGTCGATCCGTTGAAAAGAGGATGTTTCCATGCCGACGGCGCCCATCACGGTACCCGGCGGCAACGGGCGGGAGAAATGACCAGGACCTTTGACCTCAAACAGTTCCATGTCAAGCCGCTTGCTCAGGGCCTCCGGAAATTGCTTCACCAGCTGGCCGCCGGCCGTGCCGCTGGGAAAATAAAACTCATCGTACAGGTATAATTTCATTCCGAGATCGCTGGCGATCTCAACGGCCGCTTTGTACTGGGCCAGATATTCCGGAGTCATAAAATCCGGAGTCATGCCATGGGAAGGAACAATGCCCAGTCCGTAATAGCCGGCCTCTTTGGAAGCCTTCATAATCCTGAGCGTTTGCGCCCTGCTCAAGGGAGCGTTCCAGAACCAGAGCGGGCGCGATTTGAGGCTTAACGGTGGATTGATGAAATTTTGTTTCAGCTGTCCGATCAGATCCGTCCCGCACAGCATCAGTAAACAAGAAAACCGCAGGAGCGTAAACCCGATCCTGTTTTTCATGGTTCGTTCCGTTCAAATGAAAAGTCTGTTTTATCCTCCGCCTTATCCTTTATCCACCCACTCATCGTCGAGTTCCCCTCCGCATTGTATTCAACCGCGTTCCGGAGCATGGTGATGAGCATCATCTTAGCACAAGGGCTGGATCCCTGTGAGGGGGTCAGGTCACTTTTAAAGGTCGCCCATTGCGGTTGACCAGTCTCCACCCCGGTGATAATATCCGGACGTCGAAATCGAGAATTAGGCCCTGCGATCCCTCGGGGTGATCGTCATCGTCAACCGAGGAGGAGGGGAGGCATGAGGCCCTTTAGGACGGCCAAGAAATTGGCATTCATGGCGCTGTGCGGAGGACTCTTGCTGGTCGCCGGGATCTTCGGGGCCCAGGAGATCTTCGACGCGATCAAAGCGGGAGATCTGACCAAGGTCAAGTCCGCCGTCGGCAAGGACCCCCGGGCATTGAATTCCCTGGACCCTTATGACCAAACGCCGCTGATCGTCTCGCTCCGGGAAGGGAAGGCGGAGATCGCGGCCTATCTCATCGCCGGCGGAGCGGATATCAACGCGCGCGACAGGTCCCACGCTTCTCCGCTCTCCTACGCCATCACGGAGGGCTTGACCGATATCGCCAGACGGTTGATCGACGGGGGCGCCGATATCGACACGCCCGCGATGTGGGACCTGAGGCCTCTCGCCTTCGCCCTGGAATTCGGCCGGTTGGACATCGCGAACATGCTGATCGATCAAGGGGCGGCCATTCCCGTCGCTCCGGGAGAAGAATCCTATCGGCTCTTCTTTTCCGCCTGCTCAAACGGGTTCGCGCGGCTGGCGGACAAGATGCTGGAGAAGGGATTCACCATAGGCGAGAATCAATACACTCACGGCCTGCCTCATCTGGCGGCGGCCGGTGGCTCGGCCGCGATCGTCGAAAAGCTGATCCAGCTCGGCTTCGCCATGAACGGGAAGAACGAGCTGGGATGGACGCCTCTCCATGCGGCCGCGGAAAAAGGGCGCAGCCAAGTCATGGCCATATTGTTAGCTCGGGGAACGGACATCAACGCCAGGACGCTCTCCGGCAAGAGCGCGCATAACATCGCCGTCGCCTTGGGCCACGCAGAGGCCGCCGATGTGCTGAAAAAGAAGGGCGCGGACCTGTCCGACCAGAAGTTCCCTCTTCTCAAAGGACCGTACCTGGGACAGGGCGGGCCCGGGGACAAGCCCCAGCCGTTCGCCCTGGATATCGTGACCACGCAATACATGATCCATGGCAATGTCGTCTTCACCCCGGACGGGCTCGAAGCCTATTGGTCGGGCACATACCCGGCGGCCGGCTCCGACAAGCTCGATTATCAGATCCTCATGATGAGACAAGAGGACGGGATCTGGCGGGCGCCGCGGCTGGCGCCGTTCTGCCGCGTCGAATATCAGGACGACTGCCCCTTTGTGACCCCCGACGGTCGGAGGATCTTCTTCCTTTCGAAGAGGCCCCTCCAGCCGGGAGGCCCGCTCGCCGATAAGGAGAATATCTGGTCCGCCGAGAGACAAGGGAACGGATGGGGGGAGCCGCGGCCTCTTGGGGACGACATCAATGCGCTGTCCGTGCACTGGCAAGTCTCGACGGACCTCAAGGGAGACCTCTATTTCGGCGGACAGGACCCTGCGGGAAGGACGATGAGCGATATCTTCGTCTCGAGGTACGAAAACGGCAGGTACCTGAAACCCGAGAAGCTGGGGCCCGCGATCTCTTCGAATGATCTCGAGCATTCGCCATGCATCTCCCCGGACGGTTCCTACATCATCTTCTCCCGAGCCTCGCAACAGAGGAGGCAGTTGGGCATCTTTATCAGCTTCAAGAAGAAGGATGGCCGCTGGGGAGAGCCCGTCTGCCTCAATGAGATCATCGGCTGTCCGACGGCCACCCAGTGCACCTCGGTCACGCCCGACGGCAAGTGTTTCTTTTATATCTCCTGGCTTTCGAGCGACTGGGCCTCCTATTGGGTCAAGTCCGATTTCATCGAGCGGCTGAGGCCGAAATAGCCCGGCCTATCGTGCTTGGCCGGCTAGTTATTCTTCTCCGGGCAACGGACGCTTTCGGGATAATTGGCGAAGGCCCGGCGCTGCTCTCCGGGCAGGGCCTTGAGGAACTCCACGTTGTCCCAGACGGCGTTGATCATGGCGGCGTTGGCCGCGGGCGTGTACTCCAGGAAGTCGGCCTTGGAAACCGTCTTGTGGATGTCGCCCATCAGCCATCTCGCGCCGCAGGCGAAATCGAAATCCTTCACGGACAGCACGCGAACCTGCGGATTGGCCGTCGTGCGGAAGTGGATGGCCAGCTTCTCCAGGTCGTAGACGATGCTCCACTGCGTACCGCGCGAGGCCACCTTTTGCAGGATGTCGAAAGCGTAAGCCACCGGCTCGGCTTTATCGGTCGCATAGGACCCGGCCAGCCAGGCCGCCCGGGCGAAGCGGTTTTCACTCGAGATGCGGCCGTCGGCGTTTGAGATCTGCGCCAGCCCGCCGCCGTCCAGGCTCCGGTAGTAGGCCAGGGAGTCCTCGTAGGGGCTGTTGGCGCAGGCGGCCAGGGGCAGGTCCGCGCCCCGGTAGCAGGTCATCTTGCCGGCGAGGTACTCGATCACCGCCGTGTCGCCATTGGCATCGGCGACCAGGAAATGGAGCGGCGCCACCGAGTTGTCGGAGATGCGGATGCGGCCGTCGCTGGCGGCCACGTCGGCGACCGTCGCGGCCGTATCGAGCTGGTGCTGGATCCACTGCAGCTCCTCCAGGCCGAAGCGCTCGTCTTTTTGCGGGTAACGCGACTTCGGCGACTCGTGCATCATCTGCTCGATCACCAGCCCGGCCTCGTTGATGCCGCCGTAGGGGAACTCGCGGCCGTTCTGATTGAAGCTGACGCTGCCGTACTTGGCGACCCAGGTCAGCGGCTTCTCCCCGGGCGTCGGCAGGGAGGTCTTCGCCGCTCCCCGCAGGTTCACATGGATGTGACCCGGGCCGGCGGGGAAATCGAAATTCCTGCCGAAAAAGAGCCTGCCCTGGCCGTCTTTCAACACGAAAGTGGTGCAGGGCTCGAGGCTTCCGGGCAGGATCCAGGCGAACAGGGCCAGGCAAAGCGTAAATCGGGTCGCGTGCTTCATGAATCCTCTGTTTATCATGGCCTCTCCTTGAACGATAAAACCATCCGTCCAATCCTTAAGACGAAAACGGCGGGAATAGCGTTCCTTGAGACTAACAACCGCCGGAGAGCTGGACTCCCCCCGTCTTGAGTAGAAAAGGGCCAAAGAGTGATGGGGACGCTGGGACTGCGTTTCGGATAAAGGAATGGTGGGCGATAGAGGACTTGAACCTCTGACTTCTACCGTGTGAAGGTAGCACTCTACCGCTGAGTTAATCGCCCACGGCTCAACATTTTAACGAATTCGCCCGGGAAGTCAAACTTCCCCGGCCTTCCGGCGGACGGCCTGGCTGCGACCGATCGCCCGGACGAGCGCCGCGGTCAGCGGGCAGCGCATCAGGAACGCGATGACCTTGTTCTTCCAGCCGGGGATGCAGACGACGCCATGGCCCAGGCGGCGGAGGGAGATCCGGACGACCTTTTCAGCCGTCATCCAGAAGGGCTTGGGCACGATGGCCTTGTCGATGTCCGCGACGGCGTGGAACTCCGTGTGGGTCATTCCGGGGCAGAGGGCCTGGAGGACGACGCCCTTGGACCTCACCTCGGTCTGAAGGCTCTCGGAGAACATGACCAAGAACGCCTTCGTGCCGCTGTACATGGCCCCCGAGAAGGGCGAGAAGGCGGCTACGGAAGCGACGTTAATGACCGCGCTCCGGCCCCGGTCGACCATCCTTGGCAGGGCCGCCCGGGTCAGCCGGATGGTCGCGTCGACATGGACCTTGGCCATGGTCAGGTGATCGGCCGTTTCGCCCTTGACGAAGCCGGTCCGGCCGCCGTATCCGGCGTTGTTGACGAGGAGGTCAAGCGCGGGGTCCGCGGCGATCCGGGCCTCGACGGCGGCCAGGCCGGATTCGGTCGACAGGTCGGCCGGAACGATCTCGACCCGCACTCCGTGCTTTTCGCGGAGCCCGGCGGCGAGCTCTTCGAGCCGGTCCCGGCGGCGGGCCACAAGGACGAGATCCGTGCCCGCCGCGGCCAGCTGGCGTGCATATTCCGCCCCCATACCGGCCGAGGCGCCGGTGATCAACGCAGTCTTGAAGGTTGGCTGCGGCATCGTTCCCTCCTCCCGCTAGTCTACGGGAACGGGAGAGGCATTTCAATTGACATCGCCCCTTTTCCCCATGATAATAAAGGCAATGGCCATCACCCGCTGCCCCTATTGCCACGCCATCATCGACGAGAACGATAAGTACTGCAACAACTGCGGCACCCAGCTGCTGTTCTCCGAGGACGAAGAGATCGAAGAGGAGATCCCGGGCGAGAAGATCGTCGACGCCGAGGTCGAAGAGAAGGACTACACGGTCGACGAGCCCGAGGACGAGAAGCGCCCGGCGCCGGCCAAGGACCTCGACAGCGAGATCGACGAGGAGCTGGCCCAGGAGCTCCGCGAGGAGACCGAGGAGCTGGCCCTCGACGAGCTCGTCGCCGAAGAGGCCCGGAAAGCGGGCGAGGACGACGTCACCGAAGAGGTCATCCTGGTCGATGAGATCGAAGCGGCCGAAGCGGCGGACAAGGACAGCTCCAAAGCTTTGGTCGAAGAGGGCCCGGCCGGATCGAAGACGGCGGAGCCCGAAGCCGGCGATGACGAGGAAGAGGACGAGGAAAAAGAAAAGGTAAAGGAAAAGGACGAGGACGAGGACGAGGAAGAGGAAGAGGGAGAGGAAGAAGAGCTGGCCGACGAGCTCGAAGACGAAAAGGAAGACGAGGCTGCCGAAGAAGAGCCCGAAGAAGGAACGAAAGGGCCGCCCCGAACCGGCGTTGAGCCTGACGCGGAGGAAGAAACCCGGGAATACGCGGCAGCAGCCCTGAAGAAAGTGAAGGAAGCCGCTCTTATCCCGGAAGCGCCCGTCCCGCCCGAGGACGAGCCCGTGGTCGAGTACGTCTCAGAGGTCGCGGCCCCCGACGAGGCCGCGACGGCCGGCGAGGCGGCCTTCCGCCCCGCGACCTTCGACACCAAGGAGTTCGAGGACCTCGGCCGGACCGTCGAGCTGAGCAAGGAGAAGGTCGACAAGTTCCTCGAGGGCATGAGCGAAAAGAGACCTCCGGAGCCGCCTGCTCCTCCGGCGCGCGAGGAAACCGCCCCGGCGGCGGCCCCCATTCCGTCGACGGGATCGCTCCCGCCGTGGGCCAGCACGATGAAGGGCGCGCCCGTCTTCGCGGAAGACACCGGATCCGTCGAGACGCGCAAGTTCCGCGGCGGCGAGCCGGCGACCCCAGGAACGGAGGAGGAGGTCGAGATCTTCCCGCGGCGCCGGGGCGCGGATTCGACCATCGGACTTCCCGAAAAGGTGAGCCAGTCGCCGCTGCCCTTCGGGGCGCCCGCGCCTGAGGAGGAAGCGGAAGACGAGGAGGCCGGGGACGAAGCGGCCGAAGGAACGATGGTCCGGGACTTGACCCCCGAGAAAGTCGTCCTGTCCGCTGGACAGATTCGGCCCTTCCGCGAGACGGCCCCGGCCGCCGCGCCCGGCGGCGAGATCGAGGCGCCCGAAGAGCGCGAAGAGCCCGAGCCGCGGCCGCCGTTCAGCTTCTCCGTCTTCTTCAAATCCAAGGCCTTCGACGTCCTGTTCGTGGGCCTCTTCTGGCTGGTCGCGCTGTGGTTGGCCGCCTCTTCGCTGGGCGTCACCCTCTTCGCCATTCTGGGCTCGATGTCCGGCCCCATGGTCCTGCTCTACGCGGTCTTCGTCTTCATCTATTTTTTCCTGTTCAAGTTCTTCCTCGGCGAGACCCT
>Ga0209254_10005083_pt1 | contig 12088 bp, 11 predicted proteins | sample FrelakmetDIP11DI_FD_187148 | JGI IMG/M metagenome (GOLD analysis project Ga0209254, IMG submission 187148) | Freshwater lake sediment microbial communities from the University of Notre Dame, USA, for methane emissions studies - DIP11 DI (SPAdes)... | ecosystem: Environmental > Aquatic >...
CATTCTGCTCGAGCAGGTGCGTGTCACCGTCGGTGACGTTGGCGGCGGCTTCGGCATGAAGACGCTGCTGCACCCCGAGGACGTCGTCTGCGCCCACGCCGCGCGCAAGCTCGGCCGGCCGGTGCGCTGGCGCGCCACGCGCATCGAGGAATTCCAGGCCGCCAGCCACGGCCGCGACCAGGCGGCGCAAGGCGAACTCGCGCTCGATGCCGACGGCCGCATCCTCGGCCTGCGCGTGCGCATCACCGGCAACATCGGCGCCTACGGCCACGGCCCGGCGGCGATCATCAACCTGATGGTCGGACCGAAGGTGGCGACCGGCGTCTACCACGTGCCGGCGCTCGATCTGACGTCGCGGGCGGTGATCACGAACACCAACGTCGTCGGCGCCTATCGCGGCGCCGGGCGGCCTGAGGCGATCTTCCTGATCGAGCGGCTGATGGACCGCGCCGCCGCCGAGATGAAGATCGACCCGGCCGAACTGCGTCGGCGCAACCTGATCCCACCGTCGGCGATGCCCTACCGCACGCCGATGGGCGAGACATTCGACAGCGGCAACTTCCCGCACATGCTCAGCCGCGCGCTCGCCGCCGCCGACTGGGCCGGCTTCACGGTGCGCAAGCAGGACTCCGCCGCGCGCGGCCGGCTGCGCGGCCGCGCGGTGTCGACCTTCCTCGAGTGGACCGGCGTGGTGCACGAGGAAACGGTGCGGCTGCAGGTCGAGGCCGACGGCCGCGTGCGCGCCTTCACCGCGATGCAGGCGATGGGCCAGGGCATCGAGACCAGCTACCTGCAGATCCTCGCCGACACGCTGCAGATCGACGCCGCGCGCATCGAGATCGTGCAGGGCGACAGCGATGTCGCCGCCGGCCTCGGCAGCATGGGCAGCCGGTCGCTGTATATCGGCGGCTCGGCGATGCTCACCGCCTCCAACCAGGCGATCGACGAGGGCAGGAAACTCGCGGGGGACGCGCTCGAGGCGCCGCCGGCCGACATCACCTATGCCGCCGGCCGCTTCACCGTCGCCGGCACCGACCTCGGCATCGATCTGGCGCAACTGGCAGCCCGCCAGCCCGGACAGCGCATCGCCATCAGTACCGTGCAGAAGGTCGACGGCCCGTCATGGCCGAACGGTGTGCACGTGTGCGAATTGGAGATCGAGCCGGAAACCGGCAGCGTGCAGATCGTCCGCTACACCACGGTGGACGACGTCGGCCGCGTGATCAACCCGCTGATCGTCGCCGGCCAGGTGCACGGCGGCATCGCGCAGGCAGTGGGCCAGGCACTGATGGAGCAGGTGGTCTACGACGACGACGGCCAGCTGCTGACCGGTTCGTTCATGGACTACGCGCTGCCGCGCGCCGACGACCTGCCCGACATCGACACGCACACCGACGAATCGTCGCCGTGCCGGATCAACCCGCTCGGCGCCAAGGGCGTCGGCGAACTCGGCACGGTCGGCGCCACGCCGACGGTAATCAACGCCGTGCTCGACGCACTGCGCCCCCTTGGCGTGACCGACATCGCCATGCCGGCCACACCGGAGCGGGTGTGGCGGGCAATCCGAGAGGCGCAGGCGGGCCCCGCCTGAGGCGTGGCAAACGGGTACGTGTCGCGCGCCGCAACCGACTGCCGAGTCCCGCGGATGCCGATGCAGGGTCCGCTCGCGTTCGCTCTGTTCTGGCTGGTCGCGCTGGCCGTGGGCTGTGCTCTGGTGCTGCTCCTGCTCGGCGGCGGCTTCGCCTGGCTCGCCCTGGTCGGCGCAACGGGGGCGGTTGTGCTGCTGATGGCGATGGCACGCGACCGGCGCAAGCCATGAGGCGCCGCGCAGGGCGCCGTGGCAGGACCCACGCCGCAATGGCGGGCGTGCGCCCTGCGCCCCGGACACGGGCAGCAGACGAAAGGCGAATCCGATGCACACCGCGCTGCTGCTGATCGACATCCAGAACGACTACTTCCCCGGCGGCGCGATGGAACTGGTCGGCAGCATCGAGGCCGGCGGGCGCGCGGCGATGCTGCTCGCGGCGTTTCGCGCGAAGGCGCTGCCCGTGATCCACGTGCAGCACATCTCGACGCGTCCGGGCGCAACCTTCTTTCTGCCGGATACCCCGGGCGCCGGGATCCACGCCTGCGTCGCGCCGCTGCCGGGCGAGACGGTGATCCGCAAGCACTTCCCGAACAGCTTTCGCGAGACGCCGCTGCTCGGGCAACTGCGCGAGCGGAAGATCACCGGCCTCGTGATCGGCGGCATGATGACGCACATGTGCGTGGACACGACCACGCGCGCCGCCGCCGACCTCGGCTTCGAATGCCGGCTGGCACACGACGCCTGTGCGACCAGAACCCTCGCCTTCGGCGGCGCGACCGTGGCCGCCGCGGACGTGCAGACCGCCTTCATCGCGTCGCTGAATGGGGCGTTCGCCAGGGTGCAAAGCGCGGCCGAGCTTGGCGCGGAGGTTGGGCAGTGACGGCCGCGAACGGACGCGCCATCGGCGCCACGATCCACGCCGGCAGGCCGTGATTCGACGGCCTCCGACGCGCCTTCCGGTCGGCGGGGCGGGGCGGAGCCGACGCGGCGCGGGAAGGCCCGGGCCCGGCGGGGCCGCATAATCCCGGCCTCGTAGACGCTGCGCCGATGTCCGGACTCGCACGCTCGCTCTTCCCGCTGCTCGGCGTCCTCGGCGCCACCGTCGCCGTGTTCGCGGTGACGATGCTCGCGCCGCTGGCGGTCGCGTTCTTCGGCGACGAAGAGGTGCTGGCGGCCTACGACCTCGCCTTCCTCGTCACCTTCGCCAGCGGCGCATCGCTGTGGCTGGCCACCCGGCGGTTCAGGCGCGAACTGCTGCCGCGCGACGGCTTCCTGCTGGTGACGATGATCTGGACCGTGCTGCCGGCGTTCGCCACGCTGCCGCTGCTGCTGCACCTGCCGGGGCTGTCGTTCACCGACGCCTACTTCGAAACGGTGTCGGGGCTGACCACCACGGGTTCGACCACGATGTCCGGGCTCGATTCGCTGCCGGCGTCGATCAACTTCTGGCGCTGCCTGCTGCAATGGATGGGCGGCATGGGCATCCTCGTGCTGATGGTGGCCATCCTGCCGATGCTCGGTGTCGGCGGCACGCAGCTTTTCCGCGCGGAGACCGCCGGCCCGATCAAGGACACCAAGCTGACGCCGCGCATCACCGACACCGCGATCGGCCTGTGGAGCGTCTACGGCGCGATCTCGCTGGCCTGCTTTCTCGCCTACTGGGCCGGTGGCATGGGCGGGCTCGACGCGGCGATGCACATGTTCACGACGATGAGCCTCGGCGGCCTGTCGCCCTACGACGCCAGCTTCGGCCACTTCGCCTCGCCGCTGCTCGAGTGGATCGCGGTGTTCTTCATGACCGCGGCGAGTCTGAACTTCGCTCTGTACTTCCTGTGTCTGCGCAAGCGCTCGATCGGCGTGCTGCTGACCGACACCGAGGCGCGCGGCACGCTGCTCGTCATGGTCGGCGGCGTGCTGCTCGTCGCCGCCTACCTGCTCTGGCAAGGCGTCTACGCCGATCCGCTCGTCGCCCTGCGCAACTCGGCATTCAACGTGGTGTCGATCGCCTCGACCACCGGCTATGCAACGGTCGACTTCAGCCAGTGGCCGAGCTTCGCGCCTTGGTTCATGCTGATGCTCTGCGGCCTGGCCACCAGCGCCGGCTCCACCGGCGCCGGCATCAAGATGATCCGCTTCATCGTGCTGATCAAGCAGGCCCGTCGCGAGATGCTGCGCGCCCTGCATCCGCGCGCGATCCACCCGGTCCGCCTGGGCGAGGCGGCGATCGAGAACAACGTGATCTTCGCCGTGCTCGCCTTCATGCTGATGTACGGCACGACGGTCATCGCGCTCACTTTCCTGCTCGTCATCTCCGGGCTGGACGTGATCAGCAGCTTCACGGCGGTGGTCGCCAGCATCAACAACACGGGGCCGGGGCTGAACCAGGTCGGGCCGGCGACCAACTACGGGGGCCTGAGCGACTTCGAGACCTGGGTCTGCTCGATTGCGATGCTGCTCGGTCGGCTGGAGATGATGTCGGTCTACGTGCTGTTCATGCCGGCGTTCTGGCGCAAGTGAACGGGACGTGCGGGCGCCGGCCGGCACGGGCACCCCGGCCGCCGGGCTGCGTATCATCCGCGGCTACCGCAAGGCCGCCTACGCGCGCCTGCAACGCATCGGCATCCCCCCTCGAAAGGAAAACCAGCATGCGCAATCTCGTCGTCAGTGCTGCAATCGCCGTCCTTGCCGGGCTCGCCCTGCCCGCTTCCGCCCAGACCACCGCGGTGACCGCCGCCTCCGCCCCCGGCAAGGGTGCCGTTGCCGAAACCGTCAAGGTCGAGGCCAGCATCACCGCGATCGACAAGGCGACGCGCGGCGTCACGTTGAAGAACGCCAACGGCGAGGAAGTGACCGTCATCGCCGGGCCCGCGGTCAAGAACTTCGATCAGCTGAAGGTCGGCGACCGGGTCAGCCTAGAGTATCTGCGCGCGCTGGCGCTCGAACTGAAGAAGGGCGGCGGCCTGATCGTGCAGCGCACCGAGCAGTCCGGCGCGGCCGGCGCCAAGCCGGGCGAGCAGCCCGCCGGCGTCGTCGGCCGCCAGGTCAAGGTCGTCGCCGACGTGATCGACGTCGATCCGGCCAAGCAGACGATCAAGCTGAAGGGCCCGCAGCGCACCGTCGACCTGCACATCGCCGACCCCGAGCAGTTCAAGCGCGTCGCCAAGGGCGACCAGGTCGAGGCCACCTTCACCGAGGCGGTCGCCGTCGCCGTCACGCCGGCGAAAGCAGGCGCCGCTCCGGCGGCCAAGGCCGAAGCCAAGAAGGAAGAGAAGAAGAAACCGAAAGGCGGCTGCTGATCGGTTTCCCGCGCCGCCCCGCCGTCGGCGGCAGCGGCCAGGAATCGCCCGGGTCACCGACCCGGGCGCTTTCGTTTTCACCCGCACCTTCTCGAACGGCCCGCAGCCTGCGTCGCGCGCCGTCTCGGCATCCGCCCGCCTGAGCGCCGGGCTCGCGGCACCGCCTGATCGACACCAGCCGGAAGCTACGACGCCTTGCCGTGCGCTGGGCCACCCGCGCCGGCCAGCAGCCTGCCCAGCCACGTGCGCGGCGGCTCTCGCCCGCTGCGCAGGTAGTCGATTGCGCCGTCGTCGGCCAGCGTGTGCCGCTGCAGACTTTCGACCCCCGCCTCGCCGGCAAACAGGATCCGGTCGCCGGCGTGCAACGGCGTGTGCTCGTCGGGCAGCAGCACGTCGCGGCCTCTGGTCTGCAGCAGCAGCGGCACGGCGTTCAGCCGGCGCAGGGGGTCTTCGGGATCGGCCAGCAGGTGCGCCAGCATCAGCGGCGGCTCGGGCCGCTCCACCAGCGCATGGCGCGCGCCGAGCAGCGCGGTGTCGCAAGCGATCGACCACGTGTGCGGCACCTGCTCGCCGACCGCATCGCGCAGCCGTCCGGCCACGCCGACGGCCCAGACATCGTTCTGTCCGCGGGCCAGCATGAGGAAGCGGTTCAGCAGCGGTGTCGTCAGCAGTTGCACGCACTCGTGGGTCATCAGCACCGACTGCACGAACTCGATGTCGGCGCGGGCGGCCTCGATCAGGCTGCGGTTGCCGGCGTCGTTCTGGCGCATCACGACGAACAGCGCGCGCCTCAGGCGGCGGGCGTTGTTGACGATCGCCAGGTTGTTGGCGTCGATGCCGGTGCCGGCAATCAGCCCGCAGGCCTCCTCGATGCCGGCCTTGCGCAGCGCCTCCTCGGCCAGCGCCGAGCCGAGGATCCCCTCCTCGCCGCATTGCGCGGGATCGATGTCGATCGCCTGATAGGTCAGGCCCGCCGCCTGCAGCGCCGCCGCGACCGACTGCCCGAAGCGCCCGTAGCCGGCAATCACCCAGTGCCCGCGTGGCGCCTCGACGCGACGCGGCGGCTTCGCTCCCGGGACGCCGCTCAGCCAGTCCTCCAGCCGCAGCACATCGGGCTGCGCAAGCGCCATGCCCAGGTTGACGGCGAAGGTCGCGAAGGGATCGACGATGATGACGTCGCCGACCGTCTCCAGCGTCTGGCGCGCCGCGGGCGACTTGACCCGCGCCAGCACCGGCAACCCGCGGGCGAGGACGCGGGCGCCGATGACGATGGCCTGATTGGCCTCGTCGCCGCGGGTCAGGGCAACGAGGCCGGCGCAGTTGGGCCGGCGCACGCCGGCCGCCTCGAGCACGTCAGGCGCCCGGGCGTCGGCGATCAGCAGCGTCGACGGCTGCCGCGTGTCGAGCACCTGGTGCGCCTGCGCCCGCTGCGCGTCGCTCTCCACGACTACGGTGGCGAAGCCGATCTCGTCGAGCGCCGCCACCAGCCTTCGGCCGCTCTGGCCATAGCCGCAGACAACGAAGAACGGATCCGTCATCCGGCGCACGGTCGCCTCGAAGCGGTGGCGGGCGACAGCCTGCCGGAACTCCGGCTGCCGCGCCAGGCCGAAGATCGAGCCCAGCATGTAGGTCCAGCCGATCACCGTAAGGTAGATGCTGAAGGTCATCCACAGCCGCTGCGCATAGGAAAACGGGTAAGGGATCTCGCCGAAGCCGATCGTGGTGGCCGTGTAGGTCATCACGTAGAAGGCGTCGAACACGCTCATCCGCCACGGCCGGCCCTCCGGATCGACGCCCGGCATCAGCACGAGGCCGAAGATCGAGATCGCATAGACCACGATCACCGTGACGATCGGCACGCGCAGCCGGCGCAGGGTCGGGACGAGGATGTCTGACATCGTTACCGCGCCCGGCTGCCGGAGACGAAGCCGCGCCCGCCCGCCTCAGCGCGTGCGGCGCAGCGTTTCGCCGATCAGCAGCGCCACGGAGATGAAATTCGCGGCGAGCGCGCCGCCGGCGAGCGACACCACGGTGGCCATCACCTCGCCCTCGGTCGGCAGGCCGGCGACCCGGGTTGCCCACAGCCAGACGATCGAGGCCGCAAGCAACTGGATCACGGCGACGAGGCTGGTGGCCAGGTGCACGGCGCCGATGTGGGTGCGGTCGCCGAACTTCAGGGTCATCGCGATCAGGTTCACCACCACGGTGGCGGCGAGTTCGAGTTCGTGATGGTGCTGCGGGTTATCGATTTCGCCGATGAAGAAGCCGAAGTTCAACGTGAAGGCAAGGATCACGAAGGCGCCGAAGATGACTTTTTCGAGGTTCACTCTCTTCTCCTTGCCGGCGCGTCGGGGGCAGCGCGGTCTCCCGCCCCGGATGGTAAGCGAGCCGCAGCGCGTCGAGGTCTATCTCAGCTGCCAGAACAGCGCCGCGTCGAACGGCGCCCAGGCCGCGGTGCGCACGCCGGCATCGGCGAGCACGCGCCGGATCCACTCGTTGCAGGTCAGCCAGGCCGTGTAGCGGCCGGTGCCCTCGTAGAAGGCGTCCGTATCGAAGTAGCCCGGATCGTCGATGCGCAGCGGTCGGCCGGCGGCATCGCGCGCGAAGCCGGCGCGCAGCGCGGCGACGAGCCGCCGGTATTGCGCCTCGGCGAGGTCGATGCGCCGCACCCGGTAGTCCTGCGGCCGCGCCAGGTAGTCGACGTACATGGCCGCCGGCCCGAGGCCGAGCACGGCCGAAGCCGCCGTGCGCGGGCGCAGGTCGCGCCAGGTACGCGTGCGGATGAAGAAGTCGCGGTCGCCCCAGCCGAAGGCAATCCAGTCCATCACCGGCGAGGCGGCCAGGCGCGCCGTGTCGACCACGTCGGCAGGCGGGAGTTCGGCCCGCCAGTCGTACGGCGCCGCCGCGGGCAGCACCAGTTCGGCGTGCACGCCGTTGGTGCGCAGGAAGACCGTGACGCCGCCGGCCTCGGGCGGCGTCGGCCGGAAGTCGCGGTTCACCGGCAGCAGGCCGAGCGCGAGCGCCAGCAGCAGGTACACGAGCGGCGGCAGCAGCACCGCCGCGGCAAGCAGCGTCAGCCGGCGGCGCATCGGTGCGCGGCGACGCTCAGCGCAGGCGGTGCATCGCCTGCGTTCAACGGCGCAGTTCGCGCACGCCGTCGGCCGCGCCGAGCAGCAGCACGTCGGCGCCGCGCGCGGCAAAGAGCCCGTTGGTCACCACGCCGACGATCTGGTTGATGCGCAGCTCGGTGGCCACCGGATCGGTGATCGACAGTCCGTGCACGTCGAGGATCGCGTTGCCGTTGTCGGTCACCACGCCGGCGCGCCATTTCGGCGTTCCGCCGAGCTTCGCCAGTTCGCGCGCCACGTGGGCGCGCGCCATCGGGATGACCTCGACCGGCAGCGGAAAGCGGCCGAGGACCTCGACCCGCTTGCTGGCGTCGGCGATGCAGACAAAGGTCCGCGCCACCGCGGCGATGACCTTCTCGCGCGTGAGGGCCGCGCCGCCGCCCTTGATCATGTGGAAGGAGCCGTCGATTTCGTCGGCGCCGTCGATGTAGACGGGCAGATCCTCGACGTCGTTGAGATCCAGCACCTCGATGCCGATCGCCTTCAGCCTGGCGGTGCTGCGCTCCGAACTCGAGACTGCCTGCTGCACCTCGAGCCCTGCCGCCGCCAGCGCGTCGATGAACAGATCCACGGTCGAGCCGGTGCCCACGCCAAGCACTCGCCCCGGCTGCACGAAGCGCAGCGCCGCCGCGGCTACCTCGCGTTTCAGTTCCTGCTGCGTCTTCGCCATGGCTCCGCCGCCGGCCGTCGACTGGACTGCCGCGATGTTACCCGGCGCGCGACGAAGCATCGCTCCTGAGCGGACGTTCGCACGGACCGCCTGGCCGCCTCAACGGCGCTCAGACTCGACCGCGCTGGTCTGGTCTGATCAGGCAAGCCGACGACCGCTCGGCCACGGTCACCCGTCGATCGCTGCGGCGACGGCAAATTCGGTTGGTCCGCAGGAATTGACGCGGCCAGCCCAAGACCGTCAGAGCCGGCTCCTCACGGGCCAACAGCAGCCTTGAATCCAGTCGGTCGCGCGCAGCCGCAAGGAGCCGGTACCACGACACACCTATCAGGCTTCGCCCCGCCTCAGGGACCGTCGCGCCGATTCCCCCGGGCTCGCAGCAGCAGCCGGGCCGTCGGATGGCGGTCAGCGAGGTGGCCCAGCGGAATCCTGGCGAGGTTGCCCAGCGCCGCCGAACTCGGGCCGGATCTCGCCCGAGCCGCGGTAGGCCGGCTGCACCTGCGCCTCCGGGGTGGGAGGCAGCAAGTCGCGACGCACGCCATACAGCGGCACTCCGGCCGACGTAAAGCCGTGCCGGGCACGCTCCTCAAGCGCGCGGAGATACTCGAGTTGCGCCAGCTCGCGTTGGATCGCCCGGCGCAGGTAGGGACTGTCGACACAGGCGCCCACGCCGCAGGGCGCCCACGGACCGATCCATCCGTACCCGTGCGGCCCGTAGCGATGTGGCGCATAAGGACCGTACCCGGGCCACGCCCAGCCGACAGTCACCCCGGCAGCTACCTGAGCCTCCGACTCGGCGGCTCCCACCGCCGCGAGCACCCCGCCGAACACCGCGGCAACGATGCGAGACTGCTTCACGATGTCGGACCTCCGACCGTCGACTCAACGGCACTCGAACCCGGCGCGTGGCCAAGTCGACCGATCGTAGCAGCGCCCCCTGGCCGGCGACTGCGAACGCGTTCACAAACTGCATGCGCAAGCAACGCATGACAGGACGGCCTGACAGCAGACCCTCCGACCGACTCTGTACGACCCGGAAGGGACATGCAGGTCTGCCGATTGCGGACTACCAGCATGCCGGATGGCAGACCGCCGGCTGGAACGCGGAGTGCCGACCAGCGCCACGCCATCTACGCTATTCGCGTATAGTGCGTCAATGGTGTTTATCGAGCTCACTCCCTTCGTCGCATTCCGAAACGAACACTGGACGGATGAGGACTTGAGGGCGCTGCAGAGCTTTCTACTGGTTTCACCAGAGGCTGGCGACCTTATCCGGGGCGGATCGGGGCTGCGAAAGCTACGCTGGTCCGCTCAAGGGCGAGGTAAGCGGGGAGGTGCCCGCGTCATCTAATACTGGCACAAGCCGAAGCACCACGTCTAATTGATCTATGGCTACGTGAAGAGCGAAATGGAAGATCTGACGCCGCAGCAGATACGGGTGCTGGCGGAGTTGATGAAGGATGTGAAGGATGGATAAGCGGCATTTCGATCGATTGGTCAAGGGCGTGCGCGAGATGAGACGCCACATGGCCGGCAAGTCCGTCCGGGGTGCCCGCATCACGGAACTTTCAGAGCCTGACGTTCGCGCGATTCGCGAGGCTGCGCAGATCAGCCAATCTCAGTTCGCCAAGCTGATCGGCGTGAACCTGCGCACTCTCCAGAACTGGGAACAACACCGGACGCGCCCGACCGGACCCGCACGAGCACTGCTGAAGATCGTCGCGTCAGACCCGAAGTCTGCGATCGAAGCGCTACACGCTTGAGCACGGCGCGCGTTCCTACGGCTGCTTCTTATCCAATTCAGGCCCGGTCACCAGCGGCTTTTCCTGGCCGACTGTTGCCGACCGAGGTGAACGCCGAGAGCGGGCGTAAGTCGATCCACGCTGCCGCCACGACCGACGGCTTACGGAGCCGACCTCGAACTGGAACAACCGGCCAGTTCCGGCCCTTCGTTCGCTCCTGACGCGCCATTCCGAACGACCGGTGATGAAGTGGAGCCGACGTCGCTCGGCGGCGGGAACCAACGGCGTCCATAGCTCCCGATTGTTGACGTTCACGATTTCGATACTCGAAAGCACGGCGCCTGGCGTGAGCGTCAGCTTGTCAGCGTGACGAACTGGAGCGACCGACCCTCAGCCGACTCTTTATCGCACGCGAACTGGTCGTTCAGCGGGGCACGCGAAGCCGCCGTTCGGATGCGCTCTTGATCAACGACTACGAATGCGTTGCCACGACTGGCAAGAAGTGTCGGTGTTGTATACAGACTGCGCGCGGAACTCGAAACGGATCACGAACCCGATGCCACGACTCAACCCGGTTTGCGCATGACCAAACTGACTTCCGACCTTCCAGACTGGATTCGTTCGGCGCGTCAGCAATGGCGCTGGCATGGCCAAGTGCGCCCGCCCTTTGCCACGACACCGGGGCCGGGACAGATATCGGTCTGGGACTTCCCGCGCCCGCCGCGTCTGGCGCCCGACATCCGTGAAGTGGTGGTGCGCTGGGGTGATATCGAAGTGGCGAGCACGCGGCGCGCCGTGCTCGTGTTGGAGACCGCCCACCCGCCGAGCGTGTACTTGCCGTGGGACGACGTGGCACGGCATCTATTGCGGCCGGCGGCTGGTGGCTCATTCTGTGAATGGAAAGGGCCAGCGAAGTACTGGACCTTGGCGCAGGGCGATCGCCGCCTGCCCGGCGTGGCTTGGAGCTACCCGCAGCCGCTGACCGGTGCCGAAGCCCTGGCCGAATGCGTGGCGTTCTATCCGGCGGCGCTGGAATGCCGCATCGACGGCGCGGCCGTCATGCCGCAGCCCGGCGGCTTCTACGGCGGCTGGATCACGCCCGAGTTGGTCGGCCCGTTCAAGGGCGAGCCCGGCAGCGAGAACTGGTAGTCGCTGACCAAAGCGCCGTTGATAACAAGTCGTTGAAGTACGAGAAAAACGCTCCTGCAATCGGCAGCTGATCCAGAACCTCGCCGAGGTCTCCCGGATGCATCATTCGGTTATCGGTCCGCCATGTCCATCCCGGGTCTAAAGAACTCACATTGTTCGTATTGCGGCGCCCTCTTCGCCGCCGACCAGCCGTGGCCGCGGACCTGCGCCGGTTGCGCGAGCACCAGCTACGTCAACCCCCTGCCCGTGGCGGTGTTGCTGCTGCCGGTCGATGCCGGCGTGCTGGTGGTGCGCCGCGCGATCCCGCCACGCCAGGGCCAGCTCGCACTGCCCGGCGGTTTCATCGATCAGGGCGAGTCGTGGCAGGCCGCGGCGGCGCGCGAAATGCGCGAGGAGACCGGCATACTTGTCATGGTGGACGAGATCCGGCTGTTCGATGTGCTCAGTGCACCCGATGGCACCGTGCTGGTCTTCGGTACTGCCCAGCCGCGCCGCGGCTTCGACCTGCCGGCCTT
>Ga0209254_10005084_pt1 | contig 12088 bp, 12 predicted proteins | sample FrelakmetDIP11DI_FD_187148 | JGI IMG/M metagenome (GOLD analysis project Ga0209254, IMG submission 187148) | Freshwater lake sediment microbial communities from the University of Notre Dame, USA, for methane emissions studies - DIP11 DI (SPAdes)... | ecosystem: Environmental > Aquatic >...
AGGAAGACATTGACTTCATGGTTGATGCCCTTGTAAAAGTGTGGAAAAAGCTTGGAATGAACTAGAGCTTGTAACTACTTTCTATGAAACTAAAGATTTTGTATGTTGTATAAAAACCAAGATTTTTTGGTTTGACCATATTTTAAAATCACCAAGTGCAATGTTGCTTATCGTCCTGCTCTTGTTAATGGTTATAAGACCTTCAAAAGACCATTTGAGACCTTCGAGCTTGATGCTGGCCTGACCAAAAAAAGGCATTACAGACACGATCATACCTGGTTTTGAGAAATAGTTTTTTACACCTTGATGAGCTAAAATTTCAAATCCTCCTGAATAACCAATAATCCTGAGATTCAAAGATTCCTCAAGACCAAAAAGTGTGTAATTGAACAACATATGGTCTGGTCTATCCATGGATAAACCTTGGATACCAACAATTTTGATCAAATCAAACCCAAGACTTGACAGTTCGAAGCAAGCCAGTTCAGCATCAGTGGAATCTTTATCTTTAGGAAATTCCTTGACCTGAGCCCCTTTTGATATTGCCCATTTTAAACCTTCTGGAGTCACGGAATCTAAATCGCCAATAACTAGATCTGGAATGATATTAAACGATTTTAATCTGTCTGATCCAGAGTCTGCTGCACAGACATATTCATAAGGTTTTGCCATGTCGAGATCTTCATTTGAAATACATCCGCCAAGAGCCAGTAGAGCTACTTTGGCCAAACCTTAACTCCTCCGACATAGGATGCGATTACAGGCATTTTTGCAGCTTCATGAGGCTCTCTTCCTCTGAAATCTTGAGAGAATATTGCAAGATCAGCAGCAAATCCTGGTTCAATACTACCTCGTTTTGGACCACCGATCAATTTGGCTGAATCTAGCATAGCAATCTTCATTGCTTCATGGAATTTTATTGATTCTTTTAAATTAATCTCTTCTGTGTTCTCACCCTTGCGTAAAGTGGCACAAGCAACGGCTGTTAGAGGGTTGGCATCAACAACTGGTGTATCAGAACCAAAGCCCACTGGAACGCCGGTCTCGGTTAGTGAGAATAGAGGATATGAAACTGATTCAAGTTTTTTCCATTCTTTTTTTATAGCATCAACATCCAAAGGAATATGAGCGGGATTTACAACAACTGAGATCCCCTTGCTCCTTAGTGTTGCTATGGTTTGTGGTTTAGCGCATTGAAAATGTTCGATAGTATCCAAGCCTTTTGGTTCATTTATTGCTAATACAGCGTTTTTAACTGCTATATCACCTATTGCATGAATGGCAACACCAAGACCAATACGATGGGCTTGATCTATAATGTGTTTCATGTCCTCTAGCGAGGTCACTTCAAGTCCGTAAGTGCCATCAGAGTATGGTTCTGAAACAAGAGCGGTTTTAGATCCAAGTGATCCATCGGCAAAAAGTTTCACTTGGCCTGTCCAAAACATAGAATTGCCAGTTCCTGTTTTTGCGCCAAGATCTATGGCCCAAGGTAACGACTCAACTGGGATACATCCACAAACACGCATTGGTAAAATCCCTTTGCGTTCCATATTTGCCAAGGTGACGAAGTCTTCAATTGAACCAAATGAACGACATGAAGTGATTCCTTTCGCCAAAAGGTGCATCATAGAGGCAAGCAGATATGATTCAAGTTTATCTGCTGTCAGTTTGGGAATATTTGGTTTTAAAAACTCACAAAAAGATTCTTGCAGAATTCCATTTGGCTCACCATCATTTCCACGTTCAATACGACCACCTTTTGGATCTGGCGTATCTCGAGTAATCTTACAAATATCAAGCATTCTCTTGTTCACAAGTGCTGAATGCCCGTCAACTTTGGTTAAAATGGCCGGGTGTTCGGCACAAGCATCGTCTATCAGACTGTGAGTTGGTGATATCCTGTCTGACCAGAGTCTATCATCCCATCCAAAACCTTGAAGGACGTCACCCTCTGGCAATTTTAATACGTATTGTTGTAAACGAGCGAGGAATTCTAGGGAAGTCGTACATCCTCTTAAGTCGCACATCAGAAGCGTCTCACCAAGCCAATGCAGATGAAGATGGGCATCTGTAAATCCAGGTGTAATTAATGCCTTAGGATAGTGATGCACCTTTGTGTCTTGTTGTTTTAATTCGTCAATAAGTCCAATGGATTTAATCTCACCATCTTCGATTAGCACAGCATTGTCAGAGAATTCACATCCCCATACGTGTGCCCCTGAAACAATAAATTTCATCAAAAAACCTTAACTTTCACCTTTGGAGTTTGGGTGATGTAAACACCGTCTGGTATTCCACTGACTTTAACCTCTAGGACGTAATCACCCGGAGGTTTGCCTGTAATATCGATGGTCAGTGAAGCTGTAAAAAGACCTGAAATAGATGAGGATGGACCTTTGAACTCAACCCAAATTCGATCATTATCAAGCTTGTAATTGGAATTTTTTGGAATGACATCAATAGGTATCATTAGTCGTTTGGTCGCTATGGGTTCAATCCGAATGGTCAACTTTGTATTCTTGGTGTCTACAAGAACAACACCCTTTGGCACTTCAAGAGTAAGTGTTTCTTCAGTAGTTGTGACCAGACCATTAAGACTAAACGGTTCTGTGTATATTTGTTTGATTTTCTGAATTACATCGTAAGATCCTGATATGGTTACAGACTTTGGTACCCACTCGGTTGCCATGTTATAGCGGTCAGGTGGGAGATTACCTGTAAAACGGGGGACTATTGGAACGATATTAATTTGTTCTCTTGTCTTTCCCTGAATCTCAACGCTAACAGTTTGGAAATTAAGTCGCATCTTGGCCAAATCATCCTCAGAGAGTTCTTCGTCTCCATTATCGTATAATTTATAAGGCAGTTTAAGCTTATTCTCTCCCTCTTTGAGCGTGTCAAGGTTTATTGTTACCCTGACTTTTGAGAGCTTTGATACGATAGACTCTGGACCAGCTACAGGCATCTCTTGTGGTTCGATGGTGGTTTCACCCTTGGTCAAACCGTATGGTGCTTGTCCTTCATAATTGAATTCTATTGGCAGATTTTTTCTAGTTGCTTTCTCAAGAGTCACAGTAAGTTTGTTTGGATTAACTGATACTCGGTTGATAGAACTTGGGGCATTAACCTGGACATCTACCTGATGAACACCAGCTTCTTTACCAAGCAAGTCAACGTATGCTGTGACATTGGTCTCTTTGATTTCATCCATAAGCACTTTTGAACCAACAAGCGTCACAGTGACAGTGGCTTGGCTCATTGATGTGATGATGTACTCATCAGGTGTTGTTGTGAGATTACGTGCAGTGACATTGACAAAAAACACTCTTGGAACTTCTGGTCCTTGGCTTTGGTAAACATAAAGCCATATTAACAGAGCTAATACAAGTGCAGTCACTTTTAGGCCAAGGTTTGAACTTAATTCCTTAAACATTGACCCTCCTGGGTTTGAACATCCTTGTTCGCGCTCTTAGCATATACCTTAGAAGCCCTTCTAGCTCAACTTGAGAGAGATATCTTGTTAGTGACCCTGCTGCTGCAAGCGAGATGATGCCAGAGCTTTCAGAGACACAAATTACTATGGCATCAGTCTCCTCGGACAAACCCATAGCCGCTCTATGCCTTGTGCCGATGTCAGATTCAAGATTTGGATCAACAGAAAGTGGAAAGACGCATCTAGCAAACATGATGCGATTGCCTTTGATAATAATTCCACCGTCATGTAGAGCGGTGCCAGGATAGAAAATAGACTCGATTAATCCCGACGAAACCTCACCATCAATTTTGACAGCGCTACTCTCATAATCAGCAAGGCCAACTTGGCGTTCAATGGCTATCAGGGCTCCAATTTTGGAAGATGACATATGGCCAACAGCGATTGCTATCTCAGCCACTATTGTTGTCAACTCTTGCGACTCCATGAAATCAATTGCTTTGCCAAAAACTGACCGTTGACCCAAGGAGCCTAAGGCTTTTCTTAGCTCTGGTTGAAATAGTATTGCAAGAAGAATTGGCAATGTGGTTGGCAAAACTTGGAGTGTCGAACGGATTATCCAGTTAAGCGCTAAAAGACCAAACCACTCAGAAAGTTTAAGTGTGACTAAGAGTAAAACAAAAAAGATTGCTAACCCTTGGAATAGCTGTAGTGCTTTTGATGCCTGAACAACTTTAAGGACAAGGTAAAGTATGATTGCTATGACTAGGATATCAAGAAGAGTTATGGTGATAGGAATGTTGCCTGGGACTGAAGGAATAATCGCTTTCAGGATAGAGCGTAAAACCTGAGTCAGCAGATCAAGAAACGGCACAAAGACACCTTCCTTCCATTAATTTGCTCATCATACTATTTATACCACAAATCAAGTAGATGTGATAGTTAAGATATATCCAGATGCAAGAATGAGACACAAGACATTTGCAACCTTCCAGCATGAGCCTCTAAGTCATCTAAATGTTGAGTAACATATTAGTATTACAAATCCTGTCTGCAATAGATTTATCACCCAACTTCTACTATCACAAGAAAATAGCCAATCCAAAACCTTCCTGTTTACACATGATCATACCCTTCAAACTTTCTCCACAAGGAATTTATCTCCAAACTATGTACTTCCTACCTGTGTACGAAATCGCCTTTTTCTATAGAGCAAATAGAGAGAAACTAACTCCTATAAACAATCAATGACAGTTTTTGAAGTGTGAACAAGGTGTGAACGTTCACACCAACATATCAAAACACTCATAAATGTTCACACTTATCAAACATAATCAAAGTTTGTTCAATTGGATTTTAACACACATTTCAAAAAGACCTGCCTGTGAACAATTTGCAAAGTGTGAACGTTCACAGCTGATATGTAAACAAATTCACACCTCCCCTTGGATTTTGTAGGGGGAGGATAAAGGTTGGGGTTATCTTTTACTTTTAAATTACATCTAATCGTCATCCCAAACTTGATCTGGGATCCAGAACTTTTCAACTTACGTCATTCCTGCGAAAGCAGGAATCCAGAAATATTCATAAGGATTGTTTTGGTTATTCATAGATTCTGAGGTCAGGTCGGAATGACAAATATCTTTTATTCCAGTAATATAGTAACTTTATCCTTGTTTAATGATGCTTCTATGAAATCGTTAACAACCGTTAACAGGTTTTGCTTTTTTGTTGATCTTCAGTTTTCACAATAAACTAGTAATAATCCTTTATAGATTGTATTTTGACCAAGTTTTAGCATACAAGTTGTAAGATTCAAAAATTACATCAAAATTGCCATTTCGTTAACAGGTTTTAATCCTTATTTATGCAAGTATCTTACTACACCTTTACGAGTTTAGTTTATCTGAACCTGTTAACGAAATAGACATGTCAAACTGTCCAACCATGGGAGATGCTATGTTGCTATTGTAGTCATACGTGTAGTCAAGATCAAGAAGAGTGGTTTGACCATGAACAGCATCAAGAGCTGTCATCCATCCATTTGCATTGTATGTGTAGTTGGTTTGCAGAGATGCTCTTGTAATTATCATAAGGGTCATGGCTTTACTTATCCCAAAGTTTATAACAATACAAAGTATCACCTTGCAAACCATAGAATTTGTTATCATTAAATACATACTTTGAGAATATCTTATCCACAGAGTATGAGTATATGCCTTCAAATTCACCTGTTTCAATGTTCATGTAGAATCTGTTGATTGTGTAACCGTAATAAGTATCAATTATTATCTGATCATTATGAACATTAATTTTATATTCATCAATGTTAAAAGGTTTACTCCAAATGGTTCTGCCTATTTTGGCATCTATTCCAGATATTTCATAAAATGATGTATCTGTACAACCGAAATTTGCTTTCAAAACTATGAGTATACCTTTCTCCAAAATAGTACACTTGTAGATACCATACCCCACTTCCCATAATATCTCATCGTTTAACGTGTCTAGGCATATTACCTTGCAATATGGGAGATAACAATCATATCCAGAAAAGAATACTTTGTCCTCATTTGCAAAAAAACCTAGTATTCCTATCGGAAAAGGAAAATCTTTATGATATATCTTTTTCCCACTTTTAAAATCATATTTTACTATTTCTCTAAGAATAAAATGAAAAATATTGTTACCAGATATTATATTTATACCACCTGTGGCGAACTGATTATATCCATATTCACCTACTATTTCACCAGTAAGAATATCATAGAGAAAAACATCTTTATCTTTGTATACAAGGAATGTATTCTCTATATGCAATGGATTACGATCTACAGAATTATCAAAAATAAAATTGGTAAATGTAAAATCAAAATTACATAAAAGTTTATAACTACTAAGATCAACACATCTTAAATAACGTTTGATGTTTTTGTTTGAATCACCTTCAAATATTATAGCTTGTTGTGGTAGATAAAATGATCTGCTGAATGATACATTTTAATTATTTCATCCACGTCTTTGCTATAATCAGTGGCTGGAAAAGTAGCTTTTAATAGACCATTTGATGGATCAACAAGCTTTATTTTAGAATTAGAATCTGGTCCTTTAGTATAGACAATCAGTTGATCATTAACTTCAAAATCTTGAACAAATGGACCAAATTCCCAACTTACACTTACATGATCCAAGGCCACTTGGTTGAAAGGTAGACCAAGTAGTTGAAGAATAACTAACCAAATTATCAATTTCATTTGCAAGTTTGATACATATAGGATAATATTTGTTTATCAAGCATTGTGCTTGCATAATAACTTTAAAATTTGGTAATAATTGGACTATTGTTTTAGATAAACCTGCTAAGTGAAATCATAAAAAAATCCCCCAAGAATGTTGGGGGATTTTTATTCGAAATGTCTTGTTTAGTAAACGTCTTTTACGATGTTGGCTGCAATGACGTGGCGTTGAATCTGGTTTGTGCCTTCATAAATCTGGGTGATCTTGGCATCACGCATCATCTTTTCTACCGGATACTCTTTCATGTAGCCATATCCGCCAAACACCTGAACAGCATCAACAGTGACATCCATTGCCAAGTCTGTGCAATATAGTTTGACCATTGCTGCTTCCTTGGAGTATTTAGTGGCTCCTGAATCAATCCAGCGAGCGCAGTTATAAAGCATTGATCTGCCAGCCTCAATCTGGGTGGCCATATCTGCAAGCATGAAACCGATTGCCTGGAAGTTGATAATAGCTTGACCAAACTGCACTCTTTGCTTGGCATATTGTAGGGCGGCTTCGTATGCGCCTTGAGCGATACCAAGACCTTGAGCGCCAATACCTGGACGAGACTTGTCAAGTGTTCTCATACCAACCAAGAAACCTTGACCAACTCCGCCGATGATGTTGGCGTCTGGTACACGGCAGTCTTGGAACACAAGCTCTGATGTCACTGATGAGCGAATGCCCATTTTGTGTTCATCTTTGCCATAGGTGAATCCCGGTGTGTCTTTTTCTACAATAAAAGCGGTCAAACCACGAACACCCTTGGTTTTATCTGTCATTGCAATAACGGTAGTGAAATTTGCAACACGACCATTTGTGATGAATTGTTTTGTGCCATTTAATATCCAACTGTCACCGTCCTTTACGGCGGTTGTGGCTATGTTCGAAGCATCAGATCCAGCATTTGCCTCGGTAAGCGCAAATGCAGTAAGAAACTCTCCAGAAGCGGCTTTGGGAAGGAATCTTCTTTTTTGATCATCATTGCCCATGATGACAAGTGGGAATGAACCAAGAGCATTTACAGCGTAGGATACTGCTATTCCACCATCCACTCTGGCAAGCTCTTCGATGATCAAGCACAACTCAAAAACGCCAAGTCCCAATCCATCGTATTCTTTTGGGATATAAGTCCTCATTAAGTCGGCTTTTGCAAACTCTTGAATGATATCCATGGGGAAGATGCCCTTCTCGTCAAGCTCAGCACGAACAGGCAACATCTTGGTCTCGGCAATTTCTCGAGCCAGCTTTTTAATCATCTTTTGTTCATCAGTCAGAAAATAATCCATTTTTTATTGCCTCCTTACTAAAATTTTGATACTCGGATTCAAAAACGGTTACAATAATGGAACAACGCACAAGATGATATGTATGAGAGGTGAGATGAAAAGGTTAATTATAGCTATTGTTCTTCTGACTGTTTTAACGCTTAACGCCTGTGGTGGAGAGAAAACAGCGCGTGAAATTGATATCCCAAAACCTTCTGATCAGGTTGCATCAGGGGACGTCAACACAGCAACTCCAAACGAGGAAAACGCACTCCAAAACCAAAACACAGATCCTCAAAACCAAGAAACCCCCAACACAACGACAGGTGGCATTACAGACCCGACATTCCCAATAGCCACTAGAGCAACTGACTGGACAATGAGCAGAAGAACGCCTGATAATATGTGTCTTGTTGATGCTGATATCACCTTGCCTCTTGGCAAGGTGTTTGACAAGCAGGAACCTCAAAAAGGTGAATATAGATTGGTATCTTTTGCAGCACCACAGCAGAATTGGATCATGGGAAGCCCTGCGGTAACCAAAGATCGTATATACTTTGGCACTTCAATTGGCTATTTCCAGTGCCACAACTTCACAACATCTGAGCCGTTATTTAGAAATGAGGAACAACTCAATACAATGAGAACTGCTTTTGCCGCAGATAAGGACATGTTCTTCTTTGGAACAGCCGATGGCTTGATGTATGCCTACGATCTACTCGCCGATGTGCAAATGTGGAATTTCCCAACAGGGAAGAACATCTCTGCACCACCGGGTGTAACCGATGAGAAATACACGATGGCTTCAATTGCAGGAGGTCCAAACATTGTTGGTGACAGGCTTTATTTTGGCGCTTTTGATGGCAAGCTCTACTGTCTAAACAAAAAAACTGGTAAAAAGATTTGGGATTTTTCAACAAAAGGCAAAATATATAGCATACCTGCAATATCAAATGGACGTGTTTATTTTGGTAATTTTGAGGGTAAGGTATTTTGTCTTGATGAAAAGACTGGCAAGTTGATTTGGGAAAAATCTTTGCCAAAATCAGTATTGGCAACTCCTCTTGTTTTTGGCAAGAGGCTATGGATTGGCTGTAAAGATAACAAAATGTACTGTCTGGACGTTAATGATGGCAAAACATTATGGTCATATCAATGTCCCTCATCAAAGTATGCCTTGGAGTCTTGCCCGGGCATTGATGAAAAGAACATCTATTTTGGAGATCCTGAAGGGTATTTCTATTGCATCGATCGAATCACTGGCAAAGAGGTTTGGAAAAAGAAGATTTCAGAGAATATAATAAACTCATCACCGTTGATCATCCGTGACAAGATTTTCATCGGCTCATTTGATTATAACCTTTATGCCTTGGACAAGACAACTGGCAAGGAATTAGACAAATTTGCGACCCATGGAAGCATCTATGGCTCCCCAATTGTCATCGGTGATGAGATAATCGTTCCGGATTATGACTCAAATGTCTATATCCTCAGATCAAAGAACAAAAAATAATCTTTCTGGATGCAAATTTGTCCAAATTCATATGCAAAAAGGATAGATGTTTTAAGAAGCTTGAGAGATTTCTCAAGAAAATAAAAAAAGCCCTCTAAGGGCAGGTCATTTGTACTGGAGCGGGAAACGGGATTTGAACCCGCGACCACCGGCTTGGGAAGCCGACGCTCTACCCCTGAGCTATTCCCGCTGCCAGTTGGGATTATACTGAGGATGTATTTCTTGGCAAGGTTTCACATGAAACCCCAGTATTCCTTCTTTTTTTTTTTGGATCCTTTGCTAACGAACAAGTGGGCTCCTCTGGTGAACAACGCCATTTTCTAACGCTATCAAAAGCTCAACAAAAACTGGATTTTCAAACATTGTTTCTCTCCTTTCTTTTGCAACTTCGTTTTTAGACGTAAAGACTCAGTGTTTAGAAACATATGTCAGTGTTTCATAAAACTGATACCCAAAAATTTGCCTATAGTTTCACGGTATATTTAACCTAATCTATAAATTTGACAAGTTGACCATAAATTTGATAGAATAACTTTAAGGAGGTTCTAATGACAGACGATATTGGAAAGAAGGTTGAAGAACAAGCTCAGGAGTCAACGAAAAAGGTGAAAGCATTTTTTGCTGGGTTAGACCAGTGGACTATGATTGCTGTAATTGCGGCTTTAGTAATGGTCTTTTTTGGCAATTTTCTAGCTGTTGCCAATCCATTTTCACTAAGTTGGAATTTCTGGATTACTCTTGCTTGTGCTGTTGCAATTGGAGCAATGGTCTATCTAGAGATGACCCAAAACAAGATGGCGTTCAAAGATCTTCCTCTTTGGTTAAAAACTTCACTTTGGGTTGGAATCTATGTCTTCATCACTAACCTGTTTGGCTTTATTGCGATGAGATCATGGTTTTCTCCATTACTCGGAATTGAGAACTTGTTTAAATAGATTATTTTAAAAATTTGGTTTTGTCAGGACTTGTTATCAACTGGGCCGCCTTCGAGGCGGCCTTTGCTATTTCATGAGTCGCATCAGTAATTGAACTTGATACATCCTTACTCACTTGAAATGCTTTGCCAGAAAGGAATTGGGCATTGACCCAACCAAGAATTGAATCGAATATCTCTGGATTTTGTGCATAAATAGCAATAGCAAGCGATACCAAATAAGGAAAAACCATCGGACCGAGTTTGGCAGTAACTGATGTGATATTGAAACCTGCAAGGACGATAAGAGCCAATAATGCATAGCCAATAATCTGCTTGAAACCAAAGAAAAGTGCGGTTGCGGCAATTATAACGAGATAGCTCGAGATCGAACCTGAAAAAAATGAACTTTCATCACCTATAATTAATCCATACATGACAGCTAAAATCCACCAGTTTAAAACCAGCACAATCCAAGCTAGAAAATTCCTTGGTCTTTCGAGCCATCCTCTTGCAATAAGCACTGAAACAACTGCCAAACCAACGACACTCCCAACTAGACCTGGCGTAAAGAATACTTGTCTGCTTCCAAAAAGAAATTCGGACAGTCTATCCAACCAAAGAAATGATGGCCACATATACTTAGGCACAATCCATACCGACGAAAAGTAGATTGATAGAGCCTGAAACAAAATGATAGCCCCGTATCTAATATGCTGGGCAATTGACGAACGCTTGCGAATGTCAGTGTAAAGGTCCCTAACAACTAGAAGTCTTTCCGATGCCTGAGCAATATCATACTTTTCAAAGAGGTGGTCCTTGTAGAGTCTGATATCCTCCTCGGAAACAGTAAGTAGGGTTTTATCTTGGTCTTGAAGAAAGTTCTTAAAATCATGAATTGATTCAAAAGACTCTGAATTATGCAAAAGAAATTTTTCTACAAAATCTTTCACCTTGAACAAAATTATATCTAGTCTTACTTGGTCGTCAACCTAATCCAAAGATGGTTGAAAAGTTTGGATACATTGCTTATATTTGAGAGTCCGAAAGGAGGTTGGGTGGTCGAGGCAGTTGCCATAGCCTGCACCCTCCTGATGGCTACTGGTCAGATTGTCATCAAGACAGGTCTGACAAGAATCGGAGGACTGAGTGCGGGCAGAGACTTTTGGTCATCCATCATTTCTTTTATTTCAAATCCTTTTGTTATACTAGGTATATCTCTCTATCTAATATCAGCTGTCACATGGATTTGGGTCGTTTCTCAAAGACCACTCTCATATATCTATCCCTTTTTAGCATTAAGCTACGTTTTTGCTCTTGTTGGTTCCAAGGTTTTCTTGCATGAGGACATCCATCCTTTAAGGTGGATTGGTGTAGTAGTTATTGTCATAGGGATATATTTAATCTCTAGGACATAAAAAAATGAAAGGAGTTTGCAAAATATGAAGTTTTTGAACAAGTTCTTGCTCGCGCCAGGTCCGACCCCGCTACCAGAGGAAGTTAGATTGGAGGGTGCCAGAGATATCACCCACCACAAAAACCCAGCGGCTAAGGAGATGTTTGTCAAAGTAACCAATGAGATGAAATGGTTACTTGGCACGTCAAATGACGTCTATCTTTTAGCTTCGTCGGGAACAGGTGCCATGGAAGCAGCCATGCAAAACCTGGTCAACCCG
>Ga0209254_10005085_pt1 | contig 12086 bp, 11 predicted proteins | sample FrelakmetDIP11DI_FD_187148 | JGI IMG/M metagenome (GOLD analysis project Ga0209254, IMG submission 187148) | Freshwater lake sediment microbial communities from the University of Notre Dame, USA, for methane emissions studies - DIP11 DI (SPAdes)... | ecosystem: Environmental > Aquatic >...
GCACGAAGGGATTGGCTTCCCTAAAGTGGAGTTGATCCCCGGCGTGTACACGGTCGATCAGTCTCAGCCCATCGTGGTGAACCCAGCCACTGTGTCGCCTGCGGCTGAGTCTGTGGCGGCGGAAGCGGAAAAGCAGCAAGCAGCCGAAGGCGGCGAGCATCCCGAGGCATACCAGGTGCTGCCGTTCTTCCGCACGCCCACCGGCGACATCAACACCACCCTGGCGCTGGCGCTCATTACCATGTTTATGGTCCAGGTCTTTGGGGTGCGGGCGCTGGGCGGCAGCTACTTCTACAAGTTCGTCAACATTCCCGAATTGAAGCGCGGTGGGCTGGGCATTATGATGTTCATCGTCGGCTTCCTGGAATTGATTTCGGAAATCGCCCGCATCCTCTCGTTTACCTTCCGTCTTCTGGGCAATATCTTTGCGGGCGGCGTGCTGCTGCTGGTGATGACGTTCATCGTGCCGTTCTTCGTCCCGATGCCGTTCCTGGGACTAGAACTGTTCGTGGGCTTCATCCAGGCGCTGGTGTTTGCGATGCTGGCGCTGGTGTTCATGAACATGGCCATGGCGAGCCACGGCGATCACGGCGACGAGCATCACTAAATCTGGATTTCGACGCGGGCATGCTGTAAGTGCCGGCGGTGAGCAATCACAAAAATTCTCATGACCCCTTGAGGAGGATGGTAAAACATGGAAAAGGCTTTAGTTGATGCGTTGCGCTTGTTGGGCGCGGGTCTGGCGATCGGTTTGGGCGCGATCGGCCCGGGCATTGGCATCGGTATCTTGATGGCGGGTGCCCTGGAAGCGATGGGCCGCAACCCCGATGCGTCGTCTAACATTCAGACGAACATGATCCTGGGCGTGGCTTTTGCTGAAGCGATCGCGATTTACGCTCTCGTCGTCGCGCTAATCCTGATGTTCGTCGTGGGCGCATAAGGGGAGGTGAAGCGTGGAAGGATTAGGCATTAACCTCACGCTGCTCGTCGCTCAGATCTTCAACTTCTTTATTCTGTTCTTGATCCTGAGCGCAGTAGCTTATAAACCGATGGTGAAGTTCCTCGACGGTCGGCGCGAGAAGATCGCGAAGGGCCTGGAGGATGCGCGCCAAGCCGAGGAGCGTCTGGCGAACATCGAGAAGGATTACCAGTCGCGCATGGATGCGGCCCGCGCCGATGCGCAGAAGATGGTGGCGGAGATGACCGCCAATGCCGAGAAGAACGCAGTGGCGATCGCGGCTAAGGCCAACGAAGATGCGGCCAAGATCAAGGCTACCGCGCAGGAAGAAGCCGAGACCGAGCGCAACAAGGCTCTGGCCGATCTGCGCTCGCAGGTGGTGACGCTGTCCATGGCCGCCGCCAACAAATTGATCGGCGAGTCAATGGACGAGAAGCGCCAGCGCACGCTGGTCAACGAGTTCTTCAGCGGCGTGCGTGACGGCAAGATTGTCTTGCTGGAGCCCGGCGCGAAATTGGAAGGCGCCAAAGCCGAAGTGACCTCGGCGCTGCCGTTGGCGCTCGACGAGCAAGTGGCCATTCGCGCCGATCTGGCGACGCGCGGCACACTCGACGTGGACTTCAAAGTCGATCCCAAGATTCTGGGCGGCCTGGTGGTGCGCTTGGGCGATCGAGTGGTGGATGCGTCCGTCTCCGGGCAATTGGAGACGTTGAAGCAGAGCCTGGGCTAATGTCTAGCGGTTAGTCGCGGGTAGTTAGTTGTTGATAAAACGCCGGGATCATTATTGATTCCGGCGTTTTCCATTGGATCCATTGATTGACACGAATCTGCACGTAGGTCGAATTGGTGTAGATTCGTGCGATTCGTGGATCGGCTTACGCCTGGAGGTCTGATGCTCATTCGTCACGCCACTCACAGCGATCACGCTGAATGGCTGCGCATGCGTTTGGCTTTATGGCCCGATTGCCCGCTGGACGATCATCACAGCGAGATGCAGGAGCAGCTGAACGATCCGGCGCGCTATGCTGTGTTCGTCGCCGAACGCGCTGCAGGAACATTGGGCGCCTTTCTCGAAGCGTCCCTGCGCACGTATGTTGATGGCTGCCACACCAGCCCCGTCGGCTACATTGAAGGCTGGTACGTCGCTGCGGATTTGCGGCGACAGGGTGTGGGCGGTCTACTGGTGAAGGCCGCCGAGCAATGGGCTATCGATCGCGGCTGCGGGGAGATGGCATCCGATTGTGAACTCGATAATGACGTGAGTTTCCGCGCGCACCTCGCGTTGGGCTACGAAGAAGTCGATCGAGTGATTCAATTCCGCAAGTCGCTAGCCGCCGATTGAAATATGTCGAAGTGACAGACTCCGTCAAAACGCTCCAACCGCGTTCAAAGTGGACGGCCTTCGTTCGCTGGTACTAATCCGCTATATGGCATCCGGGACGATTTCGCTATCATCTCTCTTGGGGAGCCGCGCATGCTGCCTGGTGCGCGCCTAGCGACGAATGCAATCGACTTTCAACATCCGGTTAAGGAGATCCAATCATGAAACTGCGACTTAGCTTAGCGCTATTACTATCGATCACGTTGGCAGCCTGCGGCAGCACACAACCTGCGCCCACCACGGTCCCCACGACTGCGCCTGAAGTCAAACCAACCAGTGTGCCGCCCACGCAGCCACCGCCGACCGCCATGCCGCCGACAAACGCGTCGGTTCCAGCGACGAAAGCTGCGCCACCCACCGAACCCCCGCCTGCTCCAACGAATACCGCTGTTCCCCAGCCGACGAACACAGCCAAGGCAGCCCCCGCAGCAACCAGGCTGCGATCCACGCCTACGTCAGCTGGCCCATTGGCGGCGGCCATTTACACCGCCAACTGTCGCAGCGCGCCGACGACCGACAAGCCGGGCCGCGTCATCGTGCAAATCTCGGTCGAAGCCAGCGGCGGCAACGGGCGCTATCGTTACTTTTACCAGGACAAGGAATCGTCCACCAAATTCATCGAGGTGGCCGGCGAAAAGGGCACGCGCATCATCGGCGAAGTCAAGGTCGCTTCCGGCGATGGGCAAGAGATCAAGAAGGAATTTGATATCGCCGTCGGCCAATTGACCTGTCCATAACTTCACTGGAAAACCAAACAGCCCCGCCTCAATGAGCGCGGGGCTGTTGGCCTGATGTAGTTCATGCCGTGCGTGCGAAGAACTCGTTCTCGATCTCGATCGACGCCGGATACGAAGCGCAGCGCATGAACGGCGCAAACGCGGGATATGTCTCTTTGGCTATCTCATACGCCTGAAGCGCAATACGTCGATAAGCGAAGTGGCCGTTGGGTGCGCCGCGCAGCTGCGTGAAATGGAATAGTTCGCGCAAGTTCAGTGTCAACAGCACACGCCGATTGTACGCATTCGGCACGACGTAAGCTGCCTCATACAGAAAGCCCTCTGCAATTACACGATAGGCCTGGGCGGCGGCCTGCAGCGCCCGATCGTACTCGGCGGCGAACCCGGCCTCTGCGATCGCTTTGGGTACGGCATAACCCAGCTCCGCTGTCAACGGCTGCGGCGTCTGTGTCATGATGCGATGGCGCTTCACGTCGAAATAGGCCCCCTGATCCATCACGCAGTCCAGCGTCAATGTCGTATGCTCTAGCTCGCGCAGCGGCACGTCAAACTCGCCCCGATCGGCCAACGCTTGCCCGATGATCTCTGTATGCTGTTCAGCCGTCATCGCATGAGCCTGCGTCAGCGCCTGCTCAAAATCGATCCCGCCCGCGCGATATAGAAACGCCGCCACCACTTTCGCTTCGGCGTCTTGGTCGTAATCCACTAGCTTGACTGCTTCCCGCGCTGCTTGGTCATTCTGCTTTCCGTCTTCCGCGTTCCGCACGGCGTTGTGTCCCTGTGGAATTTGTTTTTCCAGATACTCGCTGCGATTGGCGTACTTCACCAGCGTGGGCACCTCGCCCTGTGCCACGCGCTTCATCTCAACGCCAATCTCGCGCACCTCTTCCAGCGGATGTGACATCAGCTTGCTGATGGCGTGTTCCAACACGCGCGCGTTGGCCGTCATGCCGAGATTCGCCAGCGTAGCCGTGGGCAGCAGATAGCGGCAGTTGTCGATCCATTTGCTGCGGATACGGCCTTCGTACCTCTTGTCGTTCTCGCCTTCGTGGCGTGGATACTTACTCAAGATCACGGCGCGCACCGGCTCGATGCTGGCGGAGTACGTGTCGAACAGCAGATGGATGGTGTCACGATACAAACCGGCGTACTTCGACGCGACGATGTTGGCCGGCGTGTAATACGCATCTCGATCGAACACTTGATAGCGCGTTGATTTTTCCGTGTACGAGGCCAGCCGATTGCTCTCGATCGACTCGATGGCCAGGCGCGAAACGTTTTCCAGCGCTAGGTGCAGCACGGCGTGCTCGGCCACGCTGGCGTGACCATAGCCTACGACCCACTTGTCGTGAAACTCGGCAGACTTCTCATCAGTCAGCCCAGCGGCGATCTCACGGAACGACTCCGGCGAGCGGCTGGTCTTCGCAAAGGCGACGGCGATCACTTCGGGGCTGAGCTCTTTGGGATTGAGCAGATAGATGTCACGGACTTTCATAAGTTCCCCCTTGCCTAACGAGTAATGCGTAATTCATCCGCCACTCGTTACGCATTACTTGTTACGCCTCACGCATCACGTTATCGCTCAACAAACTGCGCGTCGTCTCCACATCCGAGGTGATCTGCGCCACCAACTCTTGCACGCCGGCAAACTTCTGCTCGCCGCGCAGGCGTTCAAAGAAGTCGAGCGCGATGTTTAACCCGTACAGGTCTTTATCGAAATCCAGCAAATGCGCTTCGACGGTGCGGCGCGTTTCCTCGGTTACCGTGGGACGTGTGCCGATGTTGATCGCGGCGCGGTACGGGATGTGCCCCACCCACGCGCGGCAGGCATACACGCCATTCGCTGGAATCGCATGATCCTGCCACACATCCAGGTTTGCCGTCGGAACCCCGATCGTCTTTCCACGTCCATCGCCCGGCACGACCCTGCCACTCAAGCGAAAGGGACGGCCCAACAGTTTGGTCGTGTGTGCGACATCACCTGCGCGCAGCGCCGACCGGATGTTACTGCTGCTGATGATCTCGCCGTCATTGGTCAGCGGATCGACGGCGTGGACGGCAAAGCCGCGCGCCTGGCCCAACTGCGTGAGGAACACCGCATTACCTTCGCGCTGATAGCCCAGCGCAAAATCGTGGCCGATCCACAACTCGCGCATGCGCACGTGGTGCAGCAATTGATCGACAAAGTCAGCTGCGCGTACCTGCGCCGTCTCCCGCGTAAACGGCAGCTCAATCAGCAAATCCACGCCGGTCTGATTCAGCTGTACCAGTTTCTCTTCGGGTGCGGTCAAGTAGTATGGCTGGGCGCGCCCCAACACCACGCTGGGATGGGGAAAGAACGTGATCACCACAGAGGCGCGCGGCGTGTTCAAAGCCGCCGCGCGCACTTGTTTGATCAACGCCTGATGGCCGCGATGTACGCCATCGAACGAGCCGATGGTTACGACCGCATCTTCGGTTAGTTGGGCTTCTTCAAAACTGTGGACAAGGCGCATAGATTTTTAGTGCGATAGTGAGGTAGTGCGATAGTTGGCACAGCGATTTGTTCATTTGTCATTGTTCATTAGTCATTGACCAAGACTTTTTCCGCGCGCCACCAGTGTTTCTTTTGATCGAAGACGAGCAGGGCAATGAGATTACCGTGTTCATCGTGGGCGCGGCAGCGTGTGCCTGCCAGTTTCAGCGTGAAGATTGGCGCGCCGTTGAGGGCACGCCGCCGATCGGATTCACTGATTACGACCAGCGGCCAATCGCTCAATGCTTCGTCAATGGGGTGCAGATGCATGGGCCACTGTTCTGCGCGCGCTGCTGCTTCGAAAGCGTCCAGTGGGATCGCTTGATCGATCGTGAACGGGCCAGCCGCCGTGCGCGTCAGTTCGATCAAATGGCCGCCGGTGCCCAGCACCGCGCCGAGATCGTGCGCGATCGATCGGATGTACGTGCCCGCCGAGCAGCGTACTTCGATGGTGGCCTCGGGTGCTTGATAGCCAAGCAGTTCGATCGAGTGGATGATCACCGATCGGGCTGTGCGTTCGATCTCAATCCCCTGGCGGGCGAGTTCGTACAATTTCTGTCCCTCGCGCTTGATGGCGGAATACATCGGCGGCACCTGCTGAATCTCGCCGACAAACTTCGCCAGCGCGCGTTCCACCTCGGCGCGACCGAGATTCACGTCACGCGTGGCGACAATTTCGCCGTCGGCGTCATAGGTGTTCGTCTCAACGCCGAGGCGAATTGTAGCACGATAGGCTTTGTCATGGCCGAGGAGATATTCGCTGATGCGCGTGGCCTGCCCGAGGCACACCACCAGCACGCCGGTCGCCATGGGATCGAGCGTGCCTGCGTGACCGACCTGTCGGATCTTCGTCGCGCGCCGCACCCGATTCACCACATCGTGCGAGGTCAAACCGCGGGGTTTGTTGAGGATGAGAATGCCGTCACGCATGGGGCATCGCGTCTCACGCTAGGGCGCCTGACGAGTCGCATGTTGTTTCAGCGCCTGCAGCACTTGCTTGACGGCGCTGTTCAGCGGCCCGCCGATGGTTGCACCCGCCGCCAGCGCATGCCCGCCGCCGCCCAGCGCTACGGCGGCGTCGGAAACGTTATAGCCCCGTTTGGCACGCAGGCTGATCTCTACACGATGGTCGTCTTTCTCGACGAGCACTGCCGCGCGATCGACTTCATTCATGCTGACCAGAAAACTCGACAGACCCAGATCGGCGCTGTCCACACCGCAGGCATCACGCATGGCTTTGCTGACGGCCGCATACGCCACACGATCCTTGATCCTCGTGGCACTGAGGGCCTTGCCCCATAAACAGACCAGGGCTTGCGAGCGGCGATTGAACTGGTAATCGATGCTGTCATGCAGCGACGCGCCCGCTTCCATGCAGCGTTCGGCGTACTGCAATTGCCGTGCTGTCGTGTTGGGTGTGCGAAAGCCCAGCGTGTCGCCGACGATGCCGTACAGCAGGCAAATGGCAATGTCCTGACTGAACGGCGCGCCCATCCGATCGGTTAGCTGCAAAACCATCTCGGCCGTGGACGCCGCCGCCGGATCGACCCAGTTGATTTGTCCGAAGCGTGTGTTGGAGATGTGATGATCGATGTTGATCAGAAAGGGTTTGGGATCGGGCAGGTTGGTCCACACTGCGCCGAGTCGCAATTCGTCACCACAGTCCAACGCCACGACTAGATCGAACGGACCAGCGGCTTGAGTGACCACGGCAGCATGGCCGGGCAGCATGGCGAAGCGATCGCGAATGGCGTCGGCACACGACGGGGTAACGGTCTTGCCCTGCGCGCGAAGCGCATGGGCCAGGCCCAGCAAGCTGCCAATGGCGTCGCTGTCGGGTGAAACGTGCGTAATGAGCAGGATGCCGCTGGCCTGCTGAAGACGTTGGATGAGGGCGGCCGTGTCGGGCACAGGCGAGGACATGGGTGACTAAAGTGCTCGGGCAGACGCGTCGCCCTGTTGTGCGTCCGCCTCTTCAATCTGGTCGATCAGCCGCGAAATACGATCGCCGGTCTCCAGCGATTTGTCCCAGTGGAAGTACAGGTTGGGCACCACGCGCAGTTTGAGGCGTTCGGCCAGGCCGTGGCGCAGAAACTTCCGTGCGTGTTCCAGACCGGCCAACACATCGTTGCGGGTGGCTTCGCCATGCAGCGAACTGACGTAGACGTTGGCGTTGTACAGGTCGGGCGAGATCGTCACGTCGGTGATGCTGATCAACTCTAAACGCGGATCGTCGATTTCATGCTCGATCAATTTGCTCAGTTCGTGGCGCACTTGCTCGGCCACGCGTTGTTGTCGTCGGGTTGTCATGAGACTCTCTCCACACGGGGAGAACTACTGCACCTTCTGCATCGTATAGCACTCGATCAGGTCGCCCTTGTGAAGTTCCTGGAAATTCGACACGCCAATGCCGCACTCGAAACCGACCTTCATTTCCTTCACGTCTTCCTGCACATGCTTTAGCGACGAAATGGTGCCTTCGTGGATCACTTCCGCATCGCGCTTCACACGCGCGCTCGCGCCGCGCTGGATCAGGCCTTCGCGCACCATGCAGCCCGCGATGGTGCCCACGCTCTTGATCTTGAAAATCGCGCGCACCTCAGCCAGGCCCAGCGCCACTTCCTTGTACACCGGATCGAGCATGCCGGCCATGGCTTTCTGAATGTCTTCGGTCAGCCGATAGATGACGCTGTACGTCCGAATATCAATGCCTTCGGAATCGGCCATCTTGCGCGCCGGATCGTCGGCCTCGACGTTGAAGCCCACGACAATGGCCCCTGACGCCACTGCCAACGAGGCGTCGTTGTTGCCGATCGTGCCGGTGCCCGTGTGCAGAATCTTGACCTTCACCTGGTCGTTGCTGAGTTTTTCCAGCTGATTGACGATCGGCTCGATCGAGCCTTGCACGTCGGCCTTGAGAATGATCGGCAGTTCTTTGACTTCACCGGCCTGCACGCGGCTGAAGAGATCGTTGAGCGATAATGCCTTGCGCACCACTGGCGCGCTTGTTTCTTGTGCCGCCGACTGCCGCGCTAGCAAGACTGCTTTGGCGGCCTTTTCGTCCTTCGTCGCTTCAAAGACATCACCTGCCGCCGGCACACCACCTAACCCGGACACGACCACGGGTGTTGAGGGCGCGGCCTTCTGAATGGCCTTGCCCTTGTTGTCGTGCATGGTGCGAACGCGGCCCGGCACCGTGCCGATGACCAGGCCGTCGCCGACCTTCAAAGTGCCGTTCTGCACCAGCAGCGTGGCGACGGCGCCGAGTGACTTGTCGAGGCGGCCTTCAATCACGGTGCCCACCGCCAATCGATCGGGGTTGGCTTTGATCTGGTTGGAATCGGCTACCAGCAAAATCGCTTCCAGCAAATCGTCAATGCCCTGCTTCTTCTTGGCCGACACCGGAATGCACAGAATCTCGCCGCCGTACTCGTCAATCACCACACCCGCGTCGTGCATTTCTTTCTTCACGCGTTCCGGGTTGGCGTTGGGCTTATCGATCTTGTTGAGCGCTACGATGATGGGCACATGCGCAGCTTTAATATGCGCGATGGCTTCCTTGGTCTGCGGCATCACGCCGTCGTCGGCCGCCACGACCAGAATCGCAATATCGGTGGCCTGCGCGCCGCGCGCCCGCATGGCCGTAAAGGCTTCGTGGCCGGGCGTATCGAGGAAAGTAATCTTGCGTCCGTTATGCTCCACTTGATGCGCGCCGATGTGCTGCGTAATCCCACCGGCTTCACCGCTGGCAACGTCAGTGTGGCGGACAGCATCCAGTAACGAGGTTTTGCCGTGATCGACATGGCCCATAATCGTGACCACCGGCGGGCGCGGCTTCAGTTTGTTGGGGTCTTCCTTGGCGTAGAGACGATTCCACAACGTGCCCGACAGATCTTCGGTCGACGCTTCTTCGATCCGCTGTTCTTCGCGCGGATCATAGCCAAGGCCCTGCAAGACGATAGCCGCCGTGTCAAAATCGATCTGCTGGTTGATGCTGGCCATCACGCCGTTGTTCATCAACTCGCGGATGATATTGATCGGGCTCATTTTCACGCGTGCCGCTAGATCGCGCACGCTGATGATGCTGGGAATTTCCACAATTTTCTCTGCCATACCTCACCTCCAGGTGATCCGGCGATCACCTGCGGCCGATCGCTGAGGGCGATGCGGCGCGGCCTGCTTCAACGGGCAGGCCGCGTGGTGCGGCAAGCAGAAAGCCCGTTGAGGTTAAGGCGCTACGATGATGCCGGTGGTGATTTTACTGTGCGGTTTCATCTTCTTTCGGAAGCGTCGCCGCATAGACTTGCAGCTCCGCCCGATCGGCGTCCTCAATCCGATCAATTTTGAGCGCGTGGGCCAGCCGCCCTGCACTTAAAGCCCTTTGCCAGCACGACCCGGTCGCATGAATATAGGCGCCGCGTCCCGGCGCTTTGCCGGTCGCGTCGAGCCGGACATGCCCATCGGTCTGGCGCACGACGCGTACCAGTTGGCGCTTGCCCTGCACGGCGCGGCACCCGATACACGTGCGTTGGGGAATGTGCTTCGCCATCTCGACTACGCTAAGCTTCTTCCTCGAATTCGATGACGTCTTTGCCGCGGCCGGCCTTGTGCTGCTTCTTGGCAACGACCACGCCGTGCTCTTCGTCGAAGACCAGCGTGCGGTCTTTGCGCTTGCCCTTCTTCTTGCCGCCCTTGCGTTCCAGTTCGTCTTCGTCCTCGATCTCTTCGATATCGATTGGGCCTGCGGGGACGACAACGGCACCCTCGGTCGCTGCTTCCGTTGCCGGCGCAGCTGCAACTTCCGGTTGAGTCTCTGCCGCAGCCGTGGCTGGTGCGGCGACAACTTCGGCTGTGGGTTCGGCGGCCACTGCCAGTTCGGCGCTGGCGATCGGTTCGGCGGGTTTCTCCAGATCGGTCGGTTGTTCGACCGCCGCCGGAGCAGCTTCGATGCTCGCGGGCTTGAGTCCCAAGCCCTTCTCATCGATCACCTGCTTGATATGTGCCAGCCCCTTAGGCCCGATGCCGTCAATCGCCAGCATGGCTTCATCGCCACTTGCCAGGCGTTCGTGAATCTGGCCCACATTGGTCAGCCCGGATCGTTCGATATGTTCCAGCACGCGTGAATTGAGGCCCAGCTCGCCGACCGGCATGGCGTACGCCGGGGCAGGAATGCGCGCTCGATAGGCATTGATGGCTTCCTGCCGTGCCGTTTCACTGGGCAGTAATTCCATGGCTGCCGGCGGCGCTTCCGCAGCGGCCTGGGCGGCGCGCGCCTGCTCACGCTCGGCGCGTTTGCGTGCGCTGACAAAGTGACGCTGCCCGTCCACCAGCAGCTTGATCTGCTGCATCTCATCCGTGTTCCACGGCAGCTGTTGTTCAGCATGACGCTGCAGTGCGGCTTGCACCAGCGCCAGTGTCCCTGCCAGTTTCTCTTTGATCTCCGGATCGGCGTCCACGTGTGCCAACGCTTCGCGCGCAGCTTCCGAAGAGCCTTTGATGTCGATGCGCCAGTTAGTCAGCTTGGCGGCGAGGCGCGCGTTTTGGCCTTCGCGCCCGATGGCCAGCGAAAGCTGATCGTCGGGCACGACGACCAGCGCCATCTTGCCGTCTTTCACGTCGTCGTCAGGAAACACCGTCAGCACGCGCGCCGGCGAGAGTGCCTTCTGAATGTAGAGCGCCGGATCGGCATTCCACTCGATCACGTCGATCTTTTCGCCGCCCAGTTCGGAGACGATTGATTGAATGCGCACGCCGCGCATGCCCACGCACGCGCCCACCGGGTCGATGCCGGGCTGGATCGCAGCCACTGCGATCTTCGATCGGGCTCCCGCCTCCCGCGCGATCGATTTGATCTCGACCGTACCGTTATAGATCTCCGGCACTTCCAATTCCAGCAGGCGGCGCAGCATATTCTTGTGTGATCGGCTCACCACGATCTGCGGGCCGCGGGTGCTCTTCTTCACTTCCACCACATAGGCGCGCAGACGTTGATGCATTTGATAGCGCTCGCCGGGCACTTGTTCTTTCTTGGGCAGCAGCGCTTCAGTGCGGCCCAGATTGAGCGTAATGCCCATCTGGCCCATGCTCTGCACGACGCCATTGATGATTTCGCCTTCGCGCTCGGCGTACAAGTTGTACTGCGCGTCACGCTCCGCCTCGCGGATGCGCTGCAAGATCACCTGCTTGGCCGTTTGCGCCGCAATGCGTCCAAAGCCGTCCGGTGTCGACTCCACCATGATCATGTCGCCGAGGTTGGCATCTGACACGACTTTGCGCGCCTCGCTCAACGCCACTTCCGTTCGCCAGTCGGTGACCTCATCGGTCACTTCCTTTTCGGCGTAGATGTGTGCCAGGCCAGTCTGACCGTCGATGACGGCGGTGATGTTCTGGGCGCTAGACGCGTTGATATCTCGCCGATAGGCGCTGACCAGGGCCGTATTCAGGGCCTCCAGCACCACCTCTTTGGGCAAGTTGCGTTCGCTGCAGATTTGGTTA
>Ga0209254_10005086_pt1 | contig 12084 bp, 8 predicted proteins | sample FrelakmetDIP11DI_FD_187148 | JGI IMG/M metagenome (GOLD analysis project Ga0209254, IMG submission 187148) | Freshwater lake sediment microbial communities from the University of Notre Dame, USA, for methane emissions studies - DIP11 DI (SPAdes)... | ecosystem: Environmental > Aquatic >...
CATTCTGCACTTGGCATGGCCCAGCACCGCGCCGAGCATGATCGGAGGGCCAGCGCAGGCGATCAGGGTCGGCTACCGCCAGCCTGACCGATCCGGGCTGGCCGGGGGTAGCATGAGGACGCGCCCTCAAGCAGCCGCAGTTCGCGCCGGCGCCGCCACCGCGGCGAGAGTTCTTCTGCGCATGCGCTAACTGCAGTCGACCCGGGGGCGCAGGACCTGGCCCCGGGATCGCGCTGACCCTTGGGCACTACCGCCAGGCAACACGATGCCGACATGCCTCGGATCATCGCGCGCCTCGCTTTCGGTTGACTGGAGGAAACGTCATGAAATTCCTGCTCTTGCTCTCGGCCACCGCGACCATGGTTGCTGCCTGCGCAGCGCCGGCAGAATTTTCCTACCTGAACGGTTCCCGCTGGACCACGGTCGAACTGAATACCTACGACACACGAATCATTTCGGTTGATGGGTACACGCGTCGGCAGAACGAGAAGCTTTTTGTCGACCCCGGTGTCCGGACCATCGTGCTCGAAGCGGTGCCCACGGCCGGCTTCTTCTGGCCCCAGCAGCGCGAGATCGTGGTCAAGGTCGAGCCCTGCATGCAGTACTGGTTCGAAGCCAAGCGGGTCAACCCCTTGTCGCAGGACTGGGAGCCGCGCGTCAACTACGCTGACCGGATTGCCGGCTGCAAGCCGGGAAGCCACTGACTGCGGCGCGCCGCGCTGCTGCGCTGCGCGTTGAGTGGGCAAAAAAAACGCGGAGGGGAAGAACCCCCTCCGCGCTGGACTTCTGCGTAACGACAATTAGAAGAACTTGTACGACGCCGTCAGGTACACAAACCGCGCCAGCGGGTTGTAGAGCGTCGCGTCATAGCCGGCCTGGAACTGGTTGCTCACTGGCACGAAAATCGGCGGATCCGTATCGAAGATGTTGTTGATACCGAGACGGAACGTGGCGTTCTTCAGGCCCGTGTAGGCGAATTGCAGATCCCAGATGGACTGCGAATCGACGAAGTGCCGCTCGCCGTCCCACTGGCGGTTGCCCGTCTCGTAGCCGGTGTAGAAGTTCTGGATCAGCGTAGCGCCCCAGGGACCCCGCGTGTAGTTGAAGGCGAGCTGGTGCTTCCAGCGCAGTACGACACCGCCATTGTCGCCATCCAGCACAGGATTGCCATCCGCTTCGACCATCGTGGCGACCTTCTTGGATTCGAAGCCGCCCGGACTGGTCTGATCGAACTTCGTGTAGTAGGTGCCGAACAGGCTCGCGCCCAAGCGGCCGAAGTCGTAGGTCTTGGCAAAGTTGAACTGGACGTCGTAGCCCTCGACCTTGGCGTCGCCGGCGTTCACGAAGACCGCCTGGGTTTGCTCGATGTCTCCGGTCGGCGTGCGCTGAACCAGGCCCGCATAAGCGGGGTTGCCCGCGGCGTTGCCCGAGACGACCTCCTGCGTCGACGGCTGCGCGATCAGGTCCTCGATCTCGATGCTGAACCAGTCGAGGCCGAACGAAAACTCAGGCACCGGCTGGAGGATGAAGCCGATCGTGGTCTGCGTCGACGTCTCGGGCTTCAGGTTCGGATTGCCGCCCGAAAGCTCGTTGACCTGGAGATTGGTCTGCCCGGTCACCGGATCGGTGAACTGGGCCGAGGAGCCCAGCAACTGCGGCGTCCAGAGATCCGACAGCGAGGGGGCCCGGAAGCCGGTGCCGTAGGCAGCGCGCAACAGGAGTTGCTGAATCGGCTGGTAGCGCACGCTCGCCTTGTAGGTGGTCTTGCTACCCACGTCGTCGTAGTCGTCCCAGCGAATCGCGCCCGTGGCTTCGAGCCCCTTGATGATCGGCACCGCGATCTCACCATAAAGCGACGTGACAGTGCGATCCTCTTTGATCGCGCCCGAGGCGCCACCAAGGCCCGAGATATCACCGCTCAGGAGCGCCGGGGAGGGGCTGTAGTCCAACTCGTCCTTGGAGTAGGAGGCGCCGGCGGCATAGAGCAGCGGTCCTGCAGGAAGCTCGGCGATCGTCCCTCCCAGCTTGCCGTCGAACACGGTGGACGTGACGCTCGACTCCAGCGTCGGGCCTGCATACTTGGCGGCCGCTAGCGCAGAGGTCATGGCCGCCGATTGAGTAAGCGACCATGGGTTGTAGTCGCTTCCCGGAGCGTTGACGACGTCCGCGAAGTCGACTTGCGAGAAGTAGCCGTCGGTGACCGACCCTTTCAGCTCGTTCTTGTTGTAGGCGTAGGCAACTTCGTAGTCCTGCTTGAACACCTGGCCGCGGGCACCGAGGACCAGTCGCGTCTGGGTCGATTCGTCCTGCGTCGTACGGAAGCCGAAGTCGAAGACGCGCGAGGTGAAAGCAAGGTCCTGCCCGACGAGTGCGCCCTGGCCAATCGAATTTAGATAATTCGCAGCAACCGAGTAGTTCGGATTGCTCGGCCGCAGCAGCAGCGCGGGAACCTTGTCTTCGTCAAGGAAGCGGGAATCCGTCGTCATGAAGCTGCGGCGCAGCGGTGACGGCTGGATCGCAAAGGTGACCTCGCTCTTGCTCCATATGAAGTCGCCGAAGAACTCCACCGCCTCGTTCAGCTTGAAGGCGCCATTCAGCGACAGGCCGTACGTCTCGCGGTCGGGAATGAGATTCAGGAACGCCGCGGAGTCGAAGGCGCAGAAGTCGTAGCCCCGGCTGGTCCCGAAGAAGTCCTTGTACATGTTGATCGATTCGCAGTTGTTCGTCGCGGCCAGCGGATTGCCGTAGCCGGTGCCCGGACTGTTGCCGAACCCCGGCTGGCGCACGCCCCTGAATCCGTCAGAACCCGTTGCGCTCGTGTTGATTGCGCCTTCGATATTGCCGGTTCCGGTCGCGCCCGAAAACAGGAAGGGTTCGACGTTTCCGGTCTTTGCAAAGTCGCGGTCTTTCGACCACAGGTTGTTCTGGCGCTCCCATGCGAAGCCCGCCGTGATGTTGAAGCGGTCTTTGTTGATATCCCCGTAACCACCAATAAGACTGAGCCGGGTGTTTTCGCCGCCACCGCTCTGGGTGGGGGTGCCATAGGTGGCCGAGGCCTCGAAGCCTTGGTAGGACTTGATCAGGATAAAGTTGATCACGCCGGCGATGGCGTCCGAGCCATAAATAGCGGACGCGCCGTCCTTCAGGACTTCGACGCGGTCGATCGCCGCCAGCGGTAGGTTGTTGAGGTTAACTCCGTCGGCCGCGCCGAAATTCGCCACGCGCCGGCCATTGACCAGAACCAGGGTGCGGTTATCGCCCAGGCCGCGCAGCGAGGCGGTCGACGCACCATACGTCGAGAGCCCGGCTCCTTCCGACGATTGGGTCCCACCCATCGTGGCCACCGCGGATACCTGCAACAGCAGGTCCTGCACCGATGTCACGCCGCTCTTGGAGATTTCTTCCCGCGTAATGGTCTGGACGGGCAATGCTCCTTCTGCCTCCGTCCTGCGAATCGCAGAGCCGGTGATCTCCACACGCTCGAGTGTCTGCTGTGCAGACACCTGAGGCGCAACGCTAACGAGGCCAGCGCTGAATGCTGCGCTGACCGCGAGACTCAGTCGCGTCTTTCTGAACATATTCCACTCCTCCAGTTGGATGCCCGAACCTGGACCGACCCCGGACGGCTCTGATTGCACTCCGGAACAAGGCCTTCTCGGTACGTCGCGAGGGTACCCAATGTCATCCGTTTGAAACGAGATTTCGGGCTTCCACGCGACCCGCCACGTCCCGGGTGTCGCGCCGAACCAACAGCAGCGATTGTTTATTGCAGTGCGCAAGAACCTGAGGTTTGGCCGGCCCCGCACGTGCGTCGGCCGTCAGGCAGCGATGTCCGTTCCGGATGCCCGCTTCAGCCGCGGCACGGCAGCGAGCAGGGCCTGGGTGTAGGGGTCGCGCGGTGCCGCCAGCAGCGTCGCCGCGTCGCCCTGCTCGACGATGCGCCCATCCTTCATCACGGCGATGGCGTCGGCGAGGTACTCGACCACGCCGAAGTTGTGTGTGATGAACAGATACGCGATGCCGAGTTCGTTCTGCAGGTCCTTCAGCAGATTGAGAATCTGCGCCTGCACCGAGACGTCGAGCGCCGAGGTCGGCTCGTCGCAGACGATGAGTCTGGGTTCCACGGCGAGTGCACGGGCAATCGCGAGACGCTGGCGCTGGCCGCCGGAAAATTCGTGCGGATAGCGCGCCAGGGCGTCCGGGCGCAGGCCGACGCGCTCGACCAGCGCGCGGATGCGTTCGGCGCGCTCCGCTGCAGTGACTTCAGGCCGCAGCGCAAGAATTCCTTCTTCGAGGATCTCCTGCACCCGCATGCGCGGGTTCAGCGAGGCATACGGGTCCTGGAAGATGATCTGGATCTTGCGACGCGCGTCGCGCAGCGCGTCACCGTCAAGCCGGTCGAGCGCGGCGCCCTCGAGCGTGGCCTCGCCGTCGATCAGCGCGATGCCGCGCAGCAACTGTACGAGTGCCTTGCCGGTCGTGGTCTTGCCGCAGCCGGATTCGCCGACCAGCGCGAGCGTGCGGCCGGCCACGAGATCAAAGGAAATGCCGTCGACCGCCTTGACGTGGCCGACCGTCCGCCGCAGCAGCCCGCGTCGTATCGGGAAGTACACCTTGTAATCGCGCACGCGCAGCAGCGGTGTCGCCAGTGTCGCGACCTCGCGCCGTGCGCCGGTGAGCGCTTCGCTTGGTGCGCGAACCTCGGCCGCCAGCGCCGCAACGCCGTCGCGATAGAGGACACATCGAACCTGGTGCCCGGGCATGGGTTCCAGCAAAGCGGGCGGTACCGCTCGGCAGGCGTCGTGCACTTGCGGGCAGCGATCCGCGAAACGGCAGCGATCGAAGCGCTGGTCCAGGGGCGGAACGGTGCCCGGAATCGCGGTCAGGCGCGACCGGCGCTTTGCGCTGTCCGGCAGTGCATCGAGCAGCATCCGGGCGTAGGGATGCAGCGGCCGCGCGAAGAACTCGGCGGTGTCGGCGACCTCGATGATCTGGCCGGCGTACATCAGTGCCACGCGCTGCGCCACCTCGGAAACGATGCCGAGGTCGTGGGTGATCAGCAGCATGGCCATGCCCTGCGCGCGCTGCAGCTCGACCAGCAGGTCGAGGATCTGCTTCTGGATCGTCACGTCGAGCGCGGTCGTGGGCTCGTCCGCGATGACGATGTCGGGTTCGCCCGCGAGCGCGATGGCGATCATCACGCGCTGCTTCTGGCCGCCCGACAGCTGGAACGGATAGTTGTCGATGCGCCGCTCCGGCTCGGGCAGTCCGACTCGCTTCAGCCACTCGAGCGCGCGCGCGCGAGCCGCGGCGCCGCGCAGCGGCGTATGGTGCTCGATCACCTCGATGATCTGGCGACCGACCGGCAGCACCGGGTTCAGGCTGGTCGACGGTTCCTGGAAGATGATGCTGACGCGACGACCGCGGATGTCGCGCATGCGCACTTCCGGAAGTTGCGCCAGGTCTGTGCCCGCCAGGTCGATGCGGCCTCCGAGCACCCGGCCGTTGTCCGGCAGCAGTCGCAGGAGGGACAGCGCTGTCATCGACTTGCCGCAGCCCGATTCGCCCACCAGCGCGAAGGTCTCGCCGCGGGCCAGCGTCAGCGACAGCGCGTCGACGGCGTGTACCAGGCCGCTTTCGGTGTCCAGCACCGTGTCGAGCGTGTCGATCGTCAGCACGGCGGTGCCGTTCGCTTGCCGACTCATGTCGCTTCCTTCAGCCGGAACCGACGCGGGCGGAAGGCGCGGGCCCGCGGGTCGAAGGCCTCGCGCACGGCGTCGGCGAAGAGGTTCGCTGCCAGGACCAGCGCCAGCATGAAGGTGAACGCGGTGGCCAGGTTCCACCAGACGACCGGATCGCGTGACATCTCGCTGCGCGCCAGGTTGATCATCGAGCCGAAGCTCGACGAATTCGGGTCGACACCGACGCCGACATACGAGAGCACGGCTTCATAGAGCACCAGTGCCGAGAAATCCAGCACCGCGACGATCAGCACCAGGTGCATGACGTTCGGCAGGATGTGGCGCCGCATGATGCGCCAGTGGCTGACGCCGAACGCGTGTGCCGCCTGCACGTATTCGAGTTCGGATATCTTCAGGGTCTCCGCGCGCAGCAGCCGGCACAGCGTGGCCCAGCCGGTGATGCCGAGGATCAGGCACAGCAGGAACAGGCGGAACTCCGCGCGCTCGACCCCGGTCGCGAAGTTCTCGGCATTGCGGTCGATGTAGACATTGATCAGCAGCACGAAGGCGGCGACCAGCAGGATCGGCGGGATCGCCGACAGCACGGTGTAGAAGTACTGGATGACGTCGTCGACCCAGCCCTTGAAGTAGCCGGCCAGCACGCCGAGCGCAATCGCCAGCGGCAAGGTTGCGATGGTCGAGAGCGATCCGATCACCACGGCGGTGCGGACGCTCTTCAGCGCCTGGAACAGCACATCGTTGCCGGTGCGATCGGTGCCGAACGGGTGATAGACCGGCCAGACGGCGGCGAGCCAGCCGACGAACATGCTGAGCACGGCCGTCGTCAGCACGATCGCGCGCCAGGGAATTTCGGTCTGCCCGCGCAGCATCTCGCCGAGCGACTGGCTCCATCCGCCCGCGGTGCGATCGCGCAGCGCCGCGATCGCGAAGGTCAACAGCAGCGCGGACACGAGGCCCCCGGCGATTCCAGCCAACGAGCGCTTGAGCAGGTCAGGCTTCCACTCGCGCGCCGGATCCTGCAGGTGCGACCCGCCGTGGGCCAGCCGTGGCAGCTCGCGCACTTCCCTGCCGTCGACGACCGCCGTTTCGCGCTGGAACGACCAGTAGGCGAGCGGCACCGAGTAGGTCTTTTCGCGTGCCTCGACAGCGTGCCTCAGCAGCAGGTCGAGCGGCGACACCGTGCGCGTCGCGTAGGCCTCCGAGGCGTCTGCGGCCGCCCCGGGAACAGCGGCAAGGCGCGGCCGGAAGTGGATCGAATCGAGCAGTGCAATCGTGATGAACGCGATCAGCACCACCGCGGCCGACATCGCCGGTGCGTCATGCAGGACGTGCTGCCAGGTCTTGCGCAGGTCGGCGTTGCGCCGCACGTGCACGACGTACGCGATGACCGTGGCTACCACCAGCCACAGCACGAGGTCGGTCCAGAGGAAGACGAACTTGGGCACGGTGGCGTCGATGCTTCCGGTCGTTTCAGGCGAGCCGTACGCGCGGATCGACGAACGTGTAGGCGATGTCGGTCGCGAGGTAGGCGAGGATGTAGAGCAGCGAACCCAGGAAGACCATCGTGTGAACGATCGCAAAGTCCTGCCCGGCGATGGCCTCGACGACGTAGGTGCCGAGTCCGGGGATGCCGAAGAACGACTCGAACACGATCGACCCGAGGAACGCATAGGGCAGCAGCGCGCCGACGTGGGTCAGGATCGGCAGCCAGGCGTTGCGCAGCACGTGGCCGAACAGCACCGCCGGCTCCGACAGTCCCTTCGATCGCGCGGTGCGAACGTAGTCCTTGCCGACTTCCTCGAGCAGCATCGCGCGGAACAGTCGCGCTTCCGACCCCAGCTGGAAGACGATGCCAACGACCAGCGGCAGCGCGAGGAACTTGACGAGATCCAGGCCCGGCACGAAGCCCGACAGCGGCACCAGCTTCAGTGTCTTGCCGAAGAACCACTGCGCCATGATGATGTAAAAAAGGCTCGAGATCGACATCATCACGACGCAGACCACCGTGCCCCAGAAGTCCAGGTAACTCGCGCGGAAGAACACCAGCAGCAGTGCGAAGGCGATGCCGGAGAACACCGTGAGCAGCAGCATCGGCCCGGCCAGCGCCAGGCTCGCCGGGATGCGGTTCGCGATCTCGTGCGCGATGTCGCGCCCGCTGTCGCTGGTGCCGAAGTTCAGCGTGAAGAGGCGCAGCGACCGGTCGTAGAAGATCGTCTGCCGTACCTTGTCGAAGCCTTCGGCCTTCGAGTTGAACCACAGCGGCTTGTCGTAGCCGCGCTCGGCCTTCCACTTCTCGATCGCGTCCTGCGAGACGCGCTTGGCGCCGATGTTGAGCCGCGCGATGTTGTCGGGCGAGTTGACGGCGAAGAACAGCGTGAACGTCAGCAGGTTCACGCCGACCAGGATCAGCAGCGCATAGCCGATGCGACGCAGGATGTAGTTCAGCACGATGCGGCGCGCCCGGGTGCAAGGAGGCTCACGACGCGCCCTTCGGCGCGGCGAGTGCGCGCCCAGCCGTCTCGCGCTCGCGCCGCTTCCAGCTGCGGAATGCCGGCACGATGGCCGCGACGATGAGCAGCAGGATGATCGCGACCGGCCACCAGATCGGCCGGTTCCATTCGGCGATCTTCGCCGCCCGCAGTTGCGGATCGACCTTGAAGTACATCAGCCGGTCGTTGGCGAGCGGTGCCGGCTTCACGTTGCCGACCCAGGCGTGATGCACCGAGCCCGCATACGGGTTGTAGCCGAAGGCCCAGGGCGCATCGCGCTGCAGGATGCTGATCATCTGGTCAACGACTTCCTGCTTGCGCGGGACGTCGTCCAGATAGCGCATTTCCTCGAACAGCTTGTCGAACTCGGGGTTCTGATAGTTGGCGGTGTTGTTGCCGTTGCCCTGGGTGGCCGCCTGCGAATTCGGGCCGTACAGCAGGAACAGGAAGTTCTCCGCGTCGGGGTAATCGGCGAACCAGCCCCACCAGAAGATCTGCAGGCTGCCCTTGTCGGCCTTGTCCTGGAAGCGGTTGTAGTCGGTCGCGCGCATTTCGAGCTGCACGCCGAGCTTGGCGAACTGCTTGACCATCCACTCGACTTCGGCCTTCAGTTCCGGCGTCAGTGCGCGCCCGTAATCGTAGTTGAGCACCAGCGGCTGGCCGGTCGCAGCACTGCGCCCGTCCGGATAGCCGGCCTCGGCGAGCAGTCTCTTGGCTTCCTGGATCGACTTGCGGCGCGGCTTGCCGTCGACGACGTCGTACACCGTGCGATTGACAAGGTCCGGCCGGTACGCGAACACCCCCGGCGGCACCGCGCTCATCGCCGGCTCGCCGGCGGCCTTGCTCTCGAACACGCGCACGAATTCTGCCCAGTCGATCGCGATCGACAGCGCCTGGCGCAGCTTGCGGTTGCGCTCCTGCTCTTCCGGTGTCTTGCCCTTGCCGACCACCGGATCCCACCAGTTGAAGCCGAGGTACCAATTGGAGATCTCGAGCAGCTTCGGCATCTGGATGCCGCGTTCGCGGAACAGTTGCGCGATCGCTTCGGAATTCTTGACGTCGTAGTCCAGGTCCTGGAACCAGTCGAAGCGCGAGACGTCCGGATTGTCGTAATAGCCCTGCAGGAACTTGGTCTTGTGTGGGATTCTTTCCTTCTCGATCGAGAACACGACCTTGTCGATGAACGGCATCGTCTTGCCGCAGTCGGCCAGCAGCCCGGCGGCCATGTCGGCGGCCTCGCCTGCGCAGGGATACGGCTCGCCGCGAAAGTTCGGATTGCGTGACAGCACGTGGCGACGGTTCTCCTGGTATTCGGTCAGCATGTACGGGCCGGTTCCGACCGGCCAGTAGTTCATGCTGAGGTTGCGCTCGTTCATGCCCGGCTGCGCATAGAACTTGTCGGCTTCCCACGGCACCGGCGAGAAGAACGACATCGTCAGCCAGTACTTGAACTGCGGATACTTGCCCTGCAGGCGGATGCGCAACGTGTGGTCGTCAATCGCTTCCGCCCCGGCCAGCGGAAACTGCCGGAAGTCGAGGAACGGCAGGTTGCGGTCCGTCAGCGGCTTGCCGTTGCGCAGTTTCTCGTCTTCCTTCGAAACGAGCTCGCCGTATTCCTTGAGTCCCTTGATGTGCTCGGCCATCGGCGAGAACGACGGCGACTTGATCCGCGTCGTGGCCAGGCGCTTGATCGCATAGACGTAGTCGTGGGCCGTCAGCTCGCGCGTCCCCTGGTGTTCGAAGTCGAACGGCGTGCGCTTGTCACCGAGTTCCTTCTCGGTGAGCGCGTGATAGCGGTACTCGCCGGCCTCGTTCTTTGCAAAGGCGGGGTGCGGCGCGTAGCGAATTCCTTTCCGGATCCGGATGTCGTAGACCGACTCGGCGATGTCAGCGCCCGGCGCATCGGCGGGCAGCTCGCGGCCCTGCTTGTCGTAGTAGCGCGGGGTGGCGATGGCCTCGGCGGTGCGCGGCGCCACTTCGTACGGGCGCTTCAGGTAATGAAACCGGTACAGCGGCTCGTAGACCGCGTAGGTGTACGGGGTCTCGTCCTGCGAGTACGACGCAGTCGGGTCGAGGTACTTGGGCGATCGCTCGGTGAACGCGGTGAAGAAGGTGTTGGTCTTCTCGGCGCCGCTCGGGTGCGGGCTGTTGGTGACGCGATCGCAGCCGGCAAGCAGGGTCACCAGAGCGACCATGCCTGACGCCAACCTGCCGCACACCGTCTTCATCCCGTCCTCCCCGCGTGGTCGCGGCCGGCTACCTGACCCTCGTGAGGCCGGCAAAAGCCGCGCATTGTAGTGGCGCGCCAGAGGCGACGGTGCCTCGCCGTGCCCCGGTCTCACTCTCAGCGGCCCGTATACTGCGCCGCAACGCATGTTGACGCCTCTTGCCTCTGCGGCCAGCCAGCCGTTTACCTGGACCGTCCGCGTCTATTACGAAGACACGGACACTGGCGGCATCGTCTACTACGCCAACTACCTGAAGTTCTTCGAACGCGCGCGTACTGAATGGTTGCGCGCGGCCGGGCTGGAGCAGCAAAGACTTCTCGACGAGTTCGGCCTGCAGTTCGTCGTCGCGCACATCGAATGCGACTACCGGCAGCCAGCCCGCCTCGACGACCTTGTCGAAATCGACTTGCGGATCGCCAGGGCCGCGCGGGTGTCCATCGTTTTTGAGCAGACGGCGCGTCGCGCCGACACGCTCCTGGCGACGGCCAGTGTGAAGGTGGCCTGCGTCGATGCCCGCCGTCTGGTCCCGATGGCCATGCCCACCACGGTGCTCAACGCCTTTCGTACCCTGCCCGGATTCAGCGCCCCGCAATGACACCTGTCACCGACCTGTCGATCCTGTCCCTGATGACCAAGGCCACGCTGGTCGTGCAGCTCGTGATGCTGCTGCTGGCCGTGCTGTCGATTGCGTCCTGGACCGCCATCTTCCAGAAGGGCTTCGCCATCAAGCGCGCCAAGCGCGAGACGGAGGAATTCGAGCGCCAGTTCTGGGGTGGTGCCGAGCTCTCCCAGCTCTACCAGCAGGCGTCGAATCCGCGGCGGAAGAGCGGCACGCTCGAGCGCATCTTCGAGTCCGGCATGAGCGAGTTCCTGAAGCTGCGCGGCCGTGGCGACGCGCAGGCGACGCTCGACGGTGCACGCCGCGCCATGCGCGCGTCGTACCAGCGTGAAATGGACGGGCTCGAATCGCGCCTGAATTTCCTGGCGTCGGTCGGCTCGGTCAGTCCCTACATCGGACTGTTTGGCACTGTCTGGGGAATCATGCACGCGTTCACGGGTCTATCGAACCTGCAGCAGGCCAACCTGGCGAGCGTCGCGCCCGGCATCGCCGAGGCGCTGGTCGCGACCGCGATTGGCCTGTTTGCGGCGATCCCGGCGGTCGTGGCCTACAACCGTTTCGCCAACGACATCGACCGGCTGGCCAATCGCTTCGAGAGCTTCATGGAAGAGTTCCTCAACATCCTGCAGCGGCAGCGGACCTAGCCGCATGGCGCTGGTCGCACGCCGCACCGGTCGCCGCCGTCGCATGATGGCGGACATCAACGTCGTCCCGTACGTCGACGTGATGCTGGTGCTCGTCGTCATCCTGATGGTCGCCGCGCCGTTCGTGAATCCGAGTGTCGTCAACCTGCCGAGCGTGGCGAAGGCCGGGCAGCAGAAGGAGACGCCGGTGCGCGTTGTCGTGCGCCCGAATGGCCGCATCTCGGTCTTCGATGCCAATGCGAAAGAGCGTCCAGTGGCGACCGCGCAATTGGTCGCCGCGGTGCGCGAGCGGCAGGGCGGTAAGTCGGCGACTCCGGTGGTGATCGAAGCCGATGGCGAAACCAAGTACGAGGCCGTCGTGAAGGTGATGGGCGAACTGCAGAAAGCGGGCATCGAGCGGGT
>Ga0209254_10005087_pt1 | contig 12083 bp, 9 predicted proteins | sample FrelakmetDIP11DI_FD_187148 | JGI IMG/M metagenome (GOLD analysis project Ga0209254, IMG submission 187148) | Freshwater lake sediment microbial communities from the University of Notre Dame, USA, for methane emissions studies - DIP11 DI (SPAdes)... | ecosystem: Environmental > Aquatic >...
TGCAGACAGTTTGCCTGCCGAGAGGCTGAAGCTTGATTTAAAGGATCGAACCCTGTATGCAAATTGGGTTTCGGCGGGAAAAACAGCTCCGGCCTATTTTATTTTGCATGGTAATGGAGAAACGCTTTCCGATTGGCGGCCGCTGCAGGCATATCTCCTGCAAAATGGGTATTCTTCTTTTGTTTTTGACTATTCCGGGTTCGGAAGCAGTTCTGGTAAACCAACTGTTGATAAACTGGACGAAGATGCATTAGCTGCCTATAAAAAGTTTGGCGAGTTAACGCCGGAATCTACTGAACGCATTGCATTTGCACATTCATTGGGGTGTAGTATACTGATGAATGTGGCAAATCAATTACAACCCCTGCCAAAGAAAATTGTGATTCACGGCGCTTTTTCTACCGGGAGGGCTATCCTGGTAAACAAGGGCATGTATTCGGAATATACCAAATGGCTTGTTCCCGATATTTGGAATGGATTAGTGCAGATCAGAAATTTAAGCATGCCAATTTATATCTTGCACAGCCCGAACGATAAAACTATCCCTATTGCTATGGGTGAAGAGCTTGCAGAAGCTGCTGGTAGCAATGGCCGGTTTTTAAACCTTGAAACGGGAGGTCATAATGCGGTGTATGAATCGCCCAATGACAGCACCTGGCAACCAATATTTAGCTTCATAAAATAATTCCAAAATATTTAACCATGACAAAGTATTTATTTGGCCTCATTTTGATGCTTAGCTTTTCAAATAATCTCGAGGCACAAAAAACAGCCATCATCTGCAAATCTTTAATTGATGGTACCGGGAAGATCATTTCAAACCCTGCCGTCATTATCGATAGCAATAAAATCAGCGCGATTGTTAAGAAAGAAAATATACCAAAGGGAATCACTGTGATTGATTTGGGAGAGTTTACCCTCTTGCCCGGTTTAATTGATATGCACGTTCATCCTAACCTGACAACCGGGGATTACCAGGTAGACCATTTGCGCGGTTCTTCCGCATCCAAAGCATTAATGGGCTTGAAAAATGTGCAGGACCTTTTAGCAGCAGGCTGGACGACATTGCGTGTAGCCGGCGATGGTGATGTGGGTTATGCGAATATGGAAGTCAGGAACGCCATCAATAAAGGAATGTTTATCGGCCCGCGGATTTATGGTGCGGCCCATTATATTTCAGTTACCGGCGGTGGGGGTGATATCAATTTTATTTCTCCTGAGCAAAATATAATTGCCGACGGGTTAATTGCCGACGGGCCGGATGAAATCCGCAAAGCTGTTAGAAATGAAATAAAATATGGCAGCGACTGGATCAAGTTGCTGGTAACAGGTGCTTTTATGTCGGCAGGCGATAATCCAAGGAATGTACATTTCAGTCCCGAAGAATTAAAAGCCGCAGTGGAAGAAGCCAATCGGAGAGATGTGCCGGTAATGGCTCATGCACATGCAACCGAAGGTATAAAGCAGGCAGTAAAAGCAGGAGTGCGTACCATCGAACATGGTTCATTCCTCGATGAAGAAGCCATGGACCTGATGATACAGCATGGAACCTGGTTGATTCCTACCTTAAGTATCAAACTATTTCACCAGCAGGAACTGCCTGAAAGTAAATCAATGCAAAAAGCCACAGAACTGGCAAAAAAATATAATGATGATCTATACAAGAATCTCCGAATTGCTTTTAAAAAAGGCGTCAAATTTGGACTGGGCTCAGATGATGTGGGCTGGCCGGCGACTTTCTCAGCAAAGGAATTTGAAGAATATCTGAAACTGGGTATGACGCCCATGCAGGCCATTATTTGCGGTACAAAAGTAAATGCAGAGATATTGAAAAAAGGTCACGAGATAGGTACAGTTGAAGCCGGTAAATTTGCCGACCTTATTGCCGTTAAAGGAGATCCGTTGAAAGATATAACCGAATTGCAAAGAGTAAAATTTGTGATGATAGGAGGCAAGGTAGTAAAGAATGAAAAGTGAATCCATTGATGCCAAAAGAAGTGCAACAGAAAAAGCAAAAGCGTAGCTACAATAATTCCTTCATGAGAAAATTGCCAGGTTGCAGCTTTCCTAATGCTATTGAAAAAGATATGCATGGCATGCAGCCATTGCCTTCTGTTTTGATGAAGGCTACCATTGATGCTGCAAATGACTACCGTAGTATAAAGTATCAGGCAATTTCAACTGAACAGTTTGATTCGGCGAGGATTTCGCAATTGGCAAGGGTGATAGCTCGTTCATTTGCCCTGAATGAGCCGATGGCAAGGCATATCCAACCGCCCCGGAATATGCCTCAATATGTATATGGCAAAAAGCACAAAGATGATTTTGGTGAAGATAATTTTGGTGACTGGACTAAGGAGAATATCATGTACTGGATTATTCGCTTATTTGTTTTAACGGAACCAGGGAGTTCTTTAAATGATATTCAGGTAAATAAGCAACTTCAAAAATATTCGCTGGCCATTTTAAACAATGAATCCAAAATTATTGGCGGTGCATTAAACCTCCCATTATCAATGGCCGATCTTGAAAATGAATTTCGAAACAATGATCCTTTTATACAGGCAGTGTACATATGGTTCCAGCCCATTCACCATTTACTCCTGGGGCAGGAAAGTGAAGCGTTGCAGACTTTGTGTAATCACTATCCTGATTTTAAGGCTGCACTTGAATTTGGAAAAGTGGGTATTCATTTTATGGTTGCCCGTTCTCCATCTCTGCCAACTGAAGATACATTTGAATTGGTGGTTGCTTCAGTTGAAAGGTTTAAGGAGCTGAATTATACTTATGTTGTTACCGCTGCGGCTAATCAATGGACTGGAGCGGCTTTTGAATTGCTCGGCGGTGTAAGGGTGCATTTTGCCCCCTACCGGGCAGAAAAAAAGTTAATTGCAAGTTCAGAAGAATTGCCTCACAGGGTATCGAGTAAAGACGGTTTTATTTCTGATAAAGACAGTGGATGTATGTTTTATGTAATCAGGATAAATTAATACTGCTATGATTAATAAGACCAATAGCCCATCATCGGGTTCATTAAAAAGGGTTCTGGGTTTTCCTTCACTTTTTGCAGTAGCTATAGGTTCTGTGGCGGCACAATCGAGTTTTGTTTCTTTGCTGAATGGTACCGGATCAGGTGGCGGAGCTTTTTTTATTGCTTTATTCATTGCATTTATACTGACACTTTGTTACTCCTTTTCTTTCCTGGAATTGTCACTGATGATGCCTAAAGCCGGTGGCCTTGGCACTTTTACCGCAGTTGCTGGCGGGCATTTTGTTTCTATTGGTGTAATTCTGGGTGGTTACGTTGCAGTAGTTGCATTTTCCGGGCCTGCTGAATTGAAATTGCTCGAAAGCATTGTAGGTATGGTTTACCCTGGCAGTTTCTCACACCTGGGCCTGGTACTTCTCATTCTTTTTACCATTCTTAACCTGCTGGGAATTGATATCTTTTCTTCAGTACAAAATATAATCGTTTATGTGTTACTGGTAGCCTTGTTCGTTATTGGTATTGCGGGATTGAGTAACACAAGCGCCACAGGCATTAGTCTGGACAGTATAAGCAGGGATTTTGTTGGTAAAGGGGCGTCAGCGCTCTCGCTAATAGCCCTGGCTTTGTGGTCCTTTGCCGGGCTGGAGTTTGTATGCCCGTTCATTGAGGAAAGCAAAAATCCCCGGAGAAATTTGCCCAAAGCCATGTTGCTGGCGGCGGTTGTATTATTGGCGGTGTATGGACTGTTGAGCTATGCCGGACTACGTCATGTGCCGCTAAAAAACATGGCGGAATCTGAAATACCGCATTGGCTGGTGGTGGAATCGCTTTTTGGAAATTCTGCAGGATTCATCATGGTCGTATTTGCCATTACAGCTTCATCAAGTGTAACCAATACGGTTATAGCCAGTATCCCCCGGATGCTTTATGGCATGGCACATCATGGCCAGGTACCTTCCATTTTCGGCCGTTTACACGCCCGGTGGAATACACCCTGGTTCGGAATACTGCTTGTTTTTATGCTGGTTGCTGTCCCGCTGATTTTATTGTCCAATGCAAGGGACTACATTCTGCTGATGCTGATTTCAGCTACAACTTTCTGGCTGGTGGCATACATGGTTGCACACCTCAATGTGCTTGTTTTACGCAAGAAGTATCCCACCTTTAGCCGGCCATTTAAAACACCTTTATACCCTTTACCGCAGATTTTGGGAATTCTTGGAATGGCTTTCGCTATATGGAACAACTCGCCCTCAAATGCCCTGTCAAGGCAGGTGTACATCAATTCCGGACTGATGTTTTTCGGTATTTCCTTATATTCTTTTTTTTGGGTGAAGTATAAAATGAAGAAGGGTCTGTTCGAAACAGAGCCGATCGAAGAGGCAATTACAGATTGATCAAATAAACAAAACTGATATTTTTTCATTCTTTACACCACTTTGAAGTAATATCATTAAAACTATGAGTGAAGATCAAAATATCCCCCCTGAAGAGGTGCCGAAAGAAAAAAGGCCGGACAGTCATTTGGCCAAGAATGAAAAATCAGATGACGCATACTCTCCTTCCGGAAAAGAAAATTCAATTTCTGAAGGGAATAGTAATATGGAAGATTTGGAGAAAACTAATACTAATCAAGACAATAAGAATATGGAAGTACATCACCACGCACATCATGATCACGGGAAAAAAAGCTTGCAATCTTATTTCTGGGAATTTATGATGTTGTTCCTTGCTGTGTTCTGCGGGTTTTTAGCGGAATACCAATTGGAGCACGTCATTGAGCACAACCGGGAAAAACAGTTCGTTCGCACATTTATAGAAGATTTGGAAACAGATACAGCAACGATCAGTCGGGTTTTGGCATTTCGTCAAACAAAGATGGAAAAGATGGACTCATTAATGCTTTTATTAAGCAGTCAGCAAATAAAAGGCCATGAGAATGATCTTTATTTCTTTGGCAGGACGTTAATCAGAACGATGTGGTTTCGAAGTAATGATGGAACAATTACGCAATTAAAAAATTCCGGTTCATTAAGATTGATAAGGAATAAACAGGCTGCGGACAGTATGATATCTTACCAGAAACTGGTAGAAACAATAAATCAAAACCAGGAAGATGACCGTATTGAAAGATATAACACCCACCCATTATTAGCACGTATCTTCAACCCTTTTGTATTTGATAAAATGGTAACGAAAGATGGAGTCAACAGGCCGGAGAATAATCCCCCCTTGCGTTCATATGACCCAAATCTTCAGCAGGATCTTGCCTTTAATGTTCATCAGATTAAAGGCAGCAATTTTATTATTGAGGGCAGGTTGAAATTACTCAATGATAAAGCGATTAACACCATCATGTTCTTAAAAAAGGAATATCATTTGGAATAAGCAGGTTTTTCCCAGGCTCCATTAACCATACAGTCAATTCATAACTATCTAAAAAAATCTGAATTTATGTCAATGGGAAAAATATTGCAACCAACGACCAAAACAGAGAGAATAAATTCAGTGGATATAATCAGAGGTATCGCCTTGTTGGGCATTTTATTAATGAATATTATCGGCTTTGGGTTATACAAGGCTTATTGGGATCCAACTATTTCAGGCGGAGCAACCGGGTTGAATTTGAATGCCTGGTGGATCAATACCATGTTTTTTGAAGGCACCATGCGTGGTATGTTTTCCATGTTGTTTGGTGCCGGAATCATTTTATTTACCAGTAGAACTGTTGGAGAAATAAATAGTGTATCCGTTACTGATGCTTATTTCCGCAGAATTCTTTGGCTTTTTCTATTTGGAATAATCCACGCGTATATTTTGTTATGGCAGGGAGAGATATTATACCCCTATGCATTGATAGGTTTGTTTGCATATAGTTTTAGAAACTGGGCGCCTAAACATTTAATAATCGGAGCCATCACACTGTGTTTGGTATTTACTGTTTGGAATAGTAAGGACTATTTCGAAATGAAAGACATCTCTGAAATTGCAGGATCTGCCCAAATAAAAAAGGCAGCGGGAACGACACTAACAAAGTCTGAATCAAAATCTATTGCCAAGTGGGAGGCGGAAATTGCCAGTAAAAAACCGACGCCTGAAGATGTTTCAGAGGCAAGGAACCAGTTGACGAAAGATTATTTCAGCGCGATGATGTTCAGAGCCCCAAGAACAAAATTTAATCAAACGAGTACTATGTACAGAGTTTTCTTTTGGGATATTTTCGCAATGATGCTGCTTGGAATGTGTTTCTTGAAGAACGGAATTTTGAAGGCTCAAAAATCTAACAAGTATTATTTGATCATGATACTGGCTGGTTATGCCATCGGCCTGTCAACAAATTATTTTGAAGCAAATTATATAATGACGCATAAATTTGAAATTCTATCATTTTATTATGCTGATATCACACATGAATTAGGCAGGTTTCCCACAACTATAGGTCATGTAGGTTTAATCATGCTCTTTATTAAATCTGGTATATTCCCTTTTTTGCAGCGGTCGCTGGGGGCAGTTGGACAAATGGCATTTACCAATTACATCATGCAAACCATAATATGCAATTTTATTTTTTTAGGATTTGGGTTTGCCATGTATGGAAAGTTTCAGCGGTATGAATTGTATTATATTGTGGTTGGCATTTGGATTTTTCAATTGATCGTTAGCCCAATTTGGTTGAAATACTTCCGATTTGGTCCCCTGGAATGGGCCTGGCGGAGCCTTACTTATTGGCAAAGGCAGCCCATGAAACGATGAAAAAAAGATTAATTTAGTCTCCCTGTTAGAATGGTAGTTCATTTTTTAAACTAATATAAAATGGAAAAATCTTCAAATTTTCGTAGTTTATTTTTATGTTTTAATGCTGTTATTGTATTGCTTTTTGCCGGTTGCACAACAACTGAAAAAGCAGATCCTGTGGATGCGAACATTAAAATGTATTCTCATGTGTGGGATGAGATCATGAATAAGGGTAAATTGGAAATGTTCAATGATTCCAATTTCACCAAAGATGTTGTCATGCACGCCAGTCCGAGTGATGTTGTAGGCATCGACAGCGCCCGGGCTTATTACGCAAACTTCCTCACCGGGTTTACCAATATTCAGTTTACGATCAAAGATATTTTCGGCCAGGGTGATAAGCTGGTAAAGCACTGGAATTTCAAAGGAACCCATACTGGTGATTTCTTTGGTATGCCCGCAACAGGAAAGCCATTGAATATTGACGGCACAACACTGGTTAGGATGTCTGGCGGAAAGATTGCGGAAGAAAGAGATTTTTTTGACAACCTCGATATGATGACTCAGTTAGGATTGATGCCTGCCGGGCAATGATTATTTTTTAATTGTAATTTTCATGTTGTTCGAGGTGTTCATGTTGTTCGAGGCGTCCGTGTTGTTCGAGGCGTCCTCGCCTCGAACCTTTATTCTTCCAGCTTCTAGCTGGATTTACGTTAGTCGCGGAACGCGACAATATAAAAGTGTTAGACAAATATGTCTAACACAACCCCACAATGTCTTCCATAACCCTATAAAGATGGGCAACTATAACCGTTTGTGATCCGGACTTCCGGTTCCGGGAGAGAAATCGGCACCAGGATTTGTCCTTTTTTGGTTAAGGAGAATCAAGTAATTACTATAAATATTTCGATATTATCCGAAAAATATATATTAAATTTAAGGATAAAACCTGAAAATTGGTAAAAAGACAGCTGACAAGCCTTATTCTAACAAAATTGAGCGACACAAAGGCTATTATAATTTTGGGCCCGAGGCAAGCCGGTAAGAGTACATTGCTTGAACATATTGAAAAAAATTTGAAAAAACCTGTTACCTGGTGGAATGGAGATGAATCCGATATCAGGATATTGCTGGAGAAGCCTACCTCTACACAAATCAAAACCTTAATTGGTATTGCAAAAACGCTGATAATTGACGAGGCTCAAAGGATAGAAAATATCGGGCTCTGTATAAAACTGATAAACGATAATCTGAAAGGGGTAAAAGTCATTGCAACAGGTTCGTCGGCATTTGAATTAGCAAATAAAATAAATGAGCCGTTAACAGGTCGGAAATGGGAATATCATTTATATCCATTTTCTTTTGGGGAGATGGTGGCGTATTCCGGTTTATTAGCGGAAAAACGACTGCTACAACATCGGTTGATATTTGGTTATTATCCTGAAATAGTAATTTCTCCTGGTAATGAACAAGTTCTGTTAAAGCAATTGGCGAATAGTTACTTGTATAAAGATATTCTTACATGGGAGCGCATTCAAAAGCCTGATAAATTGGAAAAACTCGTACAAGCACTTGCCCTTCAAATGGCACAAATAATCAGCTACCACGAGTTGGGTCAGATCTGTGGTTTGAATGCAGAGACAGTCGAAAAATATATTAACTTGTTGGAGAAAGCATACATTGTTTTCAGGCTTCCATCGTTTAGTCGCAACCTGCGGAATGAACTTAAGAAGAGTTATAAAATCTATTTCTATGATAATGGGTTGCGCAATGCAGTCATCAACCAGTTTAATCCATTACAACTGAGAAACGATACCGGACAATTATGGGAAAACTGGTTCATCAGCGAGCGATTGAAATTTCTGAACAATACGGAAAGAAATGCATCTCGTTTCTTCTGGCGAACATTGGCGCAACAGGAAGTTGATTATATTGAAGAAACAAACGGTCAAATAGAAGCATTCGAATGTAAGTGGAATCCAAAGGCTAAAGGAAATGTATCGAGGGCTTTTAAAAATGCCTATCCTGAAGCCACTACCAATTTGGTACATGCTGAAAATGCCGATGATTTTTTATTATGAATCTGAAAGATTAATTAATTTTTGGGTAAAATCAAAAAAATAGAGTTGAAACAGATCACGTAAAATATAAATGAAAGCAAAATCAATTAAAGGAAGCTCAACGAATGAAATAAGGGAAGCCCTACATGTGGCCATGCAAGATGGGTTTAAGCCTACGCTGGCCATCCTATTTATTTCCATAAAAATGGACAGGCAGGCGATTTGCAAAATCTTAAGTAAAGAAGGAATAGACTTTATCGGGGCAACATCTTCAGGGGAATTTATCAGCGGTTTTCAAACTGAAGGAGGAGCCGTAATCTTGCTGTTGGACATGCCCCGGGAATCGTACACCATTTTATTTGAACATATTGGTGACAGGGATATCAGTGAGGTTTCAGCAAAACTTGCACAATCGGCCTTGCAAAAATTTAAAAAACCTGCTTTTATTTTATGCAGTACGGGTGTTTCTAAGCAGGGTGTGATGTTCAGGGGCGATGTGCTGCTCAAGAGTATGGCATCGGTGGTTGGTCCGCATGTACAGATCTATGGTGGCATGGCTGGTGATGACGGCACATTTACCGGGAGCTATGTTTTTACAGATGATAAAGAAACTGACATTGGCGTTGCTGCGCTTGTCCTGGATGAAGATAAAATCAGTTTGCACGGCATGGCGATTTCCGGCTGGAAACCGCTTGGTTTGGCAAGGACTGTTACAAAAAGTGAGAATGGATGGCTGTATACAATAGATAACCAACCTGCTTTGGAAATGTATTTACGGTACCTGGGTAAGGAAGCCGCACCTGGTGAAGACAAGTATAAAATGTTTGAGGAAATTGGCGTACATTATCCATTCCAGGTTGAAAATGCCGGTGATCCGGTTATGCGGACTCCGTTTCTGATCAACAGGGAGGAAGATGCCATTAAACTCGATTTTGATGTGCCCGTCGGAACAAAGCTCAGGTTTTCAACACCCCCGGATTTTGATATTGTTGAAAATGTGCTGGAAAAAGCCAGTGAATTAAAAGATACGGTCCAATCTGAAGCCGAAGCCATGCTCATTTTTTCCTGTGCCGGAAGACTGAGTGCTTTAGGCCCGCTAACCACATTGGAAAACGATGGGTTAAGTGATCTTTGGAAGACGCCGATGGCCGGATTTTTTACCTATGGAGAATATGGAACAGCCAAAGATGAGAAACAGGAATTTCATTCCACTACATGTTGCTGGGTAGTGCTCAAGGAAAAATAAAAGATCACAATACAAAATAATAATGTCTCAATCCCGCCAACTCGCCGCCATCATGTTCACCGATATAGTAGGTTATACGGCGTTGATGGGTAATGATGAGCAAAAAGCATTTGACCTGCTGAAAAGGAACAGGGAAATTCATTTAAAAGCAATTGAACCCTATGATGGCAGGTTGATCAAAGAACTTGGCGATGGCGTACTGTTAAGTTTTCCATCTGTTTCCGATGCCCTCCTTGCTGCCATGGATATCCAGGAGGCCTGTGCGAAGACAACCGATATCCATTTGCGTATTGGTATCCATTATGGCGAAATCATTTTTGAGAACAACGATATTTTTGGGGATGCGGTCAATATTGCATCCCGGATTCAAACGCTGGGTGTGCCGGGATCCATTCTTTTTTCAAGGAGTATCGCCAATGAAATAAAAAATAAATCAAACTTTCAACTTACTTCGCTCGGGTCCTTTGATTTTAAGCATGTGGATGAATCCATGGAGATATTTGCCATCTCAAATCCCGGGTTTACTGTACCCCGGAAAGAAGATATGAAGGGGAAGGTAAAAAGCCCTGCTGATAAACCTGCGAAGAATAAATGGCTTTTGGTTTTTGCGGGTGTTGCTGTTTTACTGATAGCAGCTTTCCTTCTTTTTAAGTCTTCGTTGTTTAATAATAATAACGGTAAAGGAGATATAAGATCATTGGCTATCCTTCCTTTTGAAAACATACAAAAGGACAGCAGTTTGTTTTTTTTAACTGATGGAATTCCCGAAAACCTGATCAACAGGTTTTCGGCTATGCATCAAAGTATTAAAGTCTTTGCCCGTTCAGCCACATTTGGTTTAGCGGATACCGCCAGAACGACGGAAAATTTACACCGGCTTTTGAATTCTGACCTTGTATTGAGAGGACGTTTACAAAAAACGGTCGATGGCTTTTTTCTGCATTGTGAATTGATAGATGCTGCAAATCAGAACCAGCTTTGGGGCGATAAATATCAACTAAATATTAATGATGTTTCCCGGGTTGAAGCCAGCATCATTTCGGCGTTGATTCAAACGCTGAACATCCAGCCAAAGAATAAAACCAGTGCGGAAAAGACCAAAAAAGAAGTAAATCCGGAAGCTTATGCAGAGTACCTCAAAGGCCGGTATTTAAGTTATGGATCAACCCCGGAAGAATCGGAGAAAGCATTAACACATTTCCGGGAAGCAATCAGGATAGACCCTCAATATGCAATAGCTTATGCAGCCCTGGCTAATGAAAAAATAACCCAGGGGCTTTTCGCTACAGCCAGCCGGAGCGAAATTGTAAATGAAGCAAGGACGGCCATAGAAGCGGCCAAAGCATTGGAACCCGGGCTGGCCGACATTTATTCGGCGGAAGGAGCATTAAAATTTTATCATGATTGGGATTGGAAGGGTGCGGTGGAATCTTATAAAAAAGCATTGGAACTGGATCCCGCCAACGCCACCATCTATATCAGGTATTCCGCTACATTAGCTGATTTAGGCATGTTTAAGGAAGCATTACCCCTGGCAGATAGGGCAGTGGAATTAGATCCGGTTTCCATTTCCAGTTTGCACAACCTTGGTTGGTGCAATCTGTTAGCCGGCAACTTTAAAAAAAGCACAGAAGCGTTTGCAAAAGCACTGGAATTACACCCCACCTGGATTTGGGGACACATAAAAAAATCATATGGCCATATATTCCTGCATGAATATGACAAAGCATTGTTTCATGCAGAGAAAGCCCAGCAATTATTTAAAGATGGATGGGGATCTGAATTATTACAGACGACCCTGGTTTTTATTTATTCAGGATCTAACGAAAAAGAAAAAGCGAATGCTGTAATCAGCAGGTTTATTCAATATGCTGAAAAAAATACCGTAAAAGATCCCTATACGTTGTCGATGGTTTACTACTTTAAAGGTGATTTTAAGAAGGCTATTGAATGGGAAAGAAAAGCCATTGATGAAAAATCGACCAATGCATACTTAATGAACATTGCGCTTTTTTATGATAAAAAATTCTTTGATAGTCCGGAGCATCAGCAG
>Ga0209254_10005088_pt1 | contig 12083 bp, 9 predicted proteins | sample FrelakmetDIP11DI_FD_187148 | JGI IMG/M metagenome (GOLD analysis project Ga0209254, IMG submission 187148) | Freshwater lake sediment microbial communities from the University of Notre Dame, USA, for methane emissions studies - DIP11 DI (SPAdes)... | ecosystem: Environmental > Aquatic >...
CGAAGCTACCGAGGCGCCCGCCGCGCCCGAGGCAACCGCACCGCCGGAAGCAGTGGCGCCGGCCGAGGAGCCGCTTTTCGTAGGGTACTCCGGCCCGACCCAGCTGGACAACTTCCAGATCGTGCTCTGGGAAGGGATGAAGGAAAGGGCCGATGAGCTGGGCGTCAAGGTGGTCATGCTTGAGTCCGGCTGGGATCCGGTGAAGCAGGCAGCCGACATCGAAGACCTGTTGGCGCAGGGCGTCGATGCGCTGATCGTTAACGCCGCCGATGCAGACGGTGTCATCCCCTCGATCGAGAAGGCCAACGCCGCCGGCGTGCCGGTGTTCTCGATCGACTCGGCCGCCAACGGTGGTGAGGTCCTGAACCACAGCGGCAATGATCTGTACTGCATCGGCTACCGCAGCATGGAGAACCTGGCCGAGCAGCTCGGCGGGTCGGGCAAGGTCCTGCACGTCAACGGCGTGCCGGGGCTGATGATCGTCACCTGGAATGACGACGGGGTGAACGACTTCGTCGCCGCCAACCCAGATATCGAGTTGGTGCAGCAGGCCTATGGCGAGTGGGATCAGGCCAAGGCCCAGGCGATCACCGAAGACGTGCTCACCGCCCATCCGGATCTCGCTGGGGTCTACATCATGTCCGAGAGCATGACCGGCGGCGTGATCCAGGCGCTGGCGGCGGCCGGCCTGACCGATAAGGTCAAGGTGATGAACGGCGGGTACGGCCCCGAGAGCCAGCAGTGGCTGACGGATGGCAAGACCATCGCCACGATGGAATGGGCATCCAAAGAAGGCGCGGCCGACCTGATGCAGCGCGTCGTTGACTACGTGACCGCCGGGACCGAGCCCCCGGCGTGGAGCCCGTGGCCCGTCCTGATGCACACCGAGGGCGGGGAAACAGTCCAGGTCGACTGCCCGATCGAGGGTTGGGCACCGTAATCGGCAACAGATGAGGTAAGGGACCTACTGCTGGCCACAGCTGGAAGCAGTAGGTCCCGGCTCCACCCAGGCGCGCGGTACCTCCGTGGCACGGCGAGCGGCTGGGGCCGCCTGTCGGGGATCGAGCAAGCCTGAAAGGGAGTGGGAACATGGACGCCGGCGCGCCGCTGCTTGAGATGAGACGCATGTCGAAGTCCTTCGGCCCGGTGAAGGCCGTGGTCGACGTCGACCTGGTTCTGTCGGCAGGTGAGATCCTGGGTGTGGTGGGCGACAACGCCGCCGGCAAGTCCACCCTCATGAAGCTGCTGACCGCCGTGCACCGGCCAGATGCCGGCGAGATCTTGATCGAGGGTAAGCCCGTCCGCATCGATAGTCCGCACACCGCCCGCAAGCTTGGGATCGAGATGATCCACCAGGACTTCTCGCTGTCTCCCAATCTCAGCGTGGTCGACAACGTCTTCCTCGGCCGCGAGCTGACCCGATCCATCCTCGGCCTCCCCGTTCTCAACCGCAAGAAGATGAAGGAAGTCAGCCGCAAGGTCATTGGAGAGACCGGCATCCGCATCGATTCGGTCCAGACGCTGGTGACCGATCTCTCGGGCGGGCAGCGCCAGGTGATCGCCATCGCCCGCGCCTTGGCCTCCGAGGCCCGCCTCATCATCATGGATGAGCCGACGGCAAGCCTCTCCGTGAAGACTATCCCGCCCCTGCTCGACCTGATGCGCCGGTTGCGCGACTCGGGCATGGCAATCATCTTCATCACGCATCGCGTGCAGGACATCCTTCTCACCTGTGACCGCGTCATGGTCATGCGTCGCGGGTCCTGCGTCGGAGTCTCGTCCCTCGGCAACACCACCATCGAAGAGGTCACCGGCTTGATCACCGGCAGCCGCGAGGCCTTCGGTATGCTCCCCGACCACGCCGAGCACTAGCGTTCGGTCTGGCCGCCTGGACACGGCACGCATGGACAACGCGTTGTTCGTTGGCCTGGACGTTGGCACGACACATGTCAAGGCCGCCGCCTTTCGACCCGACGGCGAGCAGTTGGCCCTGGCCGTGCGAGGCTACCCTACGCACTACCCGCACCCTGGCTGGGCGGAACAATCCCCAGCAGACTGGCAGCGCGCCGTCCGCGACTGCCTAGGCGATCTACTGGACGGATTGGGGCGTGAGGCAGATCGCATCGGAGCTATTGGACTGTCTGCACACGCGCCGAGCCTAATCCCGGTTGATGCCCAGGGTCGTTCGCTTCTCGAGCGTGTGCCGATCTGGCAAGACGAGCGGAGTGTGCCGCAGGCACAGAGCCTGCTTGATGAGATCGGCGTCGAGTGGGTCGGTCTCGGTATGCCCTTCGCCTCTTTCGCCGCCAAGCTTCGCTGGTTGACCGAGACGCATCCGGCTATCGCCGCCGATGCGGCCTATGCGCTCGGCGTCAAATCCTACTTGGCGCTGTGGCTCACCGGGCAGCTTGCCACCGATCCGTCGAGCGAGCCGGGCAGCACTGCGGCGTGGGACCCTGTCTGTCGGGCCTGTGGCTGGTCGCTGGATCGTCTGCCGCCAGTGCTTCCAGCGGATGTGATTCTCGGACCGATGCGAGACGGGTTGCACCAGGAGTTCGGATTGAGGCGCCCAGTGCCCGTGGCGCTTGGCCTGAATGACGGGGGGTCGGCCGCCCTGGCCAGCGGCGCGATCCTGCCTGGTAGAGGCCTCCTCGCTCTTTCCACCAATGGCGTGGTCTACCTCGTCGCTGATGACCCCGTTCCGGCTGGGGATCGGCTGGAGCGCGCCATCTTCTGCTGGCCCTACCTGGACGGCCGCTGGATCATTGGCGGGCAGACAAAGGCTGGCGCTGCCAGCTTGGAATGGCTGGCGCGGATCATGGCGGCAGGCTTCGTGGGCGGAGAAGACCTGGAGCGCCTACTTGCTGAGGCCGCCGGCAGCCCGCTCGGCAGCCGGGGGGTGAGGTTCTTCCCCTATCTCATGGGGCAGGGGACCCCTCGGGACAACCCTCTGGCGAGGGGCGCCTTCTCCGGCCTGACGCTGAGTACCGGTCGGGCGGATCTGACGCGAGCTGTGCTCGAGGGTGTGGCCTTCGCGCTGCGCGAGGCCCTGGAAGAGCTCGAGCAACATGTGCCGGGGATTGATCGCCTCAACCTCAGCGGGGGTGGGGCGCGCAGCGCCCTCTGGCGCCAGATCACCTCCGATGTTCTGGCAAGGCCGCTCGGCCACTTACAGGCGGACTCGTTCCTGGGTGCAGCGATGCTGGCTGCGGTAGCCGTTGGAGCCCATTCCGATACAGGCGCGGCGGCGCGTGCGATGGCTCGCACAAGCGATGCAAGGCTGCCGGATCCTGATGCGGTAGAGAGTTACGCCGCGCTCTACTCACAGTTCATCCAGCAGCGCGAGGCGCATGCTGGGTTCTTTCGGACCTAAGGTGAAGGCAACAGTCTGGATTGGGTCTCCCGCCGGTACGAAACCGGGACTTCACCGCAAGGCGGTTAGACCTCCGGGCACGTCATGAGCGTTGGCATGTCCGGCGAGTGTTACCCTTGGGACAGGCCCAAGGAGTCCCGTCGGAACAGGAGCGCGTGATTGTGACTGACCATCCTCTGGAACGAACCGTTCAGTTAGAGCGCATGACCTCCCCGGAAGTCAAGCTGGCCTGCAAGGCAGCCAAGGGCGTGGCGATCATACCCATCGGGGCGATCGAGGTACACGGTCCCCACCTTCCAATCGGTACGGATTCGATTGAGACCTACGAGATCGGCCTGCGCGCCGCGCGGCAGGCTGGCGTGGTCATCGCCCCACTGATCTGGTACGGCAACTCGCGCTCATTCATGGACTTCCCGGGGTCAATCGGCGTGCGGCCAGAGGTGCTCAAGGAGTTGGTCAAGGACATCGCCTTGAGTCTGATCCGCCACGGGTTCGACAAGCTGGTCGTGCTGGACGGCCACGGCGGTAACTACGGCATTCTGGATGTACTGATTGAGGACCTGCACCTGGAGACCAAGGCGTTGGTCTGCCATGCGCGCGCCTGGGAGCTGGCGACACTGCCCAAGCCGGAGGGCACGCCGGACTACGACGGCCACGGTGGATCGTCGGAGACCTCGGTGATGCTGGCGCTGTGGCCCGATGACGTGGACCGCAGCCGCTTCATCGACTCGGCCCCGGAGATCAACCTCACCCCGATGGGGTCGGTCTTTCCCAGCCCATCCGGCAAGTACTCCAAGGGGCCGATTGTCTTCCCGCTTTCGATGGGCGAGATGGTCGAGGCCGGGCATCACGGCGATCCGGCGAAGGGCTCTGCCGAGCGCGGAGAGGCACTGATGGCCGTCAAGGCCGAGTCGCTCGCCGAGTTCCTGGTGGCCTTGAAGGAAGGCAAGATTCACTGGCGTCGTTGAAGCTGCGAAGAGGAGGTATCGGTTATGAAGGATCGTGATGATGGATCGGGGTTGGTCTTTCCTCTACAGAGCCACCGCTCGACCGACGACGTCTTCACCTGGGACGAAGTCAAGGCGATCATGGACAAGGAGATTATGCGCCGGGCGGAGTACGTGACCCGCGTCGTGGAAGCGATGCGCGAACGCTTCGGCGACGAGGCACTCGAGGTCGCAGCGCAGGCGATCTATCAGATCGGCTTCCGCAAGGGCCAGGCCCGCTCCGTTCAAGTCCAGGATCAGGGCAAGCAGAATGACCTGCAGAGCCTCTCGGAGATGGTCGCACACAAGATGGCCCGCCTCTATCTCGGGACGACGGCCGACATGAAGCTGGGCGCGCTAACCGTGCGCGAAACCTACTGCCCGCTTCCGGTGTACTGGAAGTCAATGGGGATGTCGGACACAGAGACGGTTCGCTACTGCAAGATCTTCGACCAGGTCGACAAAGGCATGGTTGAAGGCTACAACCGCTCGCTGACGGCGGACCTGGGAGGCGCCGAGGAGCTTGCCCAGCTCGGCTACTGCCAAATGGTCGTTCGGGAGAGGAGTCCGCAAGAGGCGGCGCCCAACTCCGGCAGCGAATAGGCGCAGTACTGCTTCGCGGCAGCCAACCTCGAAGCCCACCAACATGCCATTGCAGCACCCCGAACGCCAACCGCCGCCCATCAAGGGCGGCGGTCCTGGCCTAATGCGTGACCTTCTGGATGGCGGCTCAGACCAGGGCGCGCTCACGTAGATACGGCAGCGGCTCGGCCGGGTTAGGGGAATCGATCTCACGTGCGAGACGGTGGCCGTCGAAGATGGCGTCGGCCACGTGGAGGCGAGGGGCAAGGCAATCGCCGATCCGGTAGACAGCTTCGACCCCGTTCTGGGTGAGCAGCTTGGGATCGCGACGCAGCTGGAGATACAGGTTGTCCCGCGGGACCCGGCTCGTCACCAGCAAGGTTGCCTGCGTGGGCCAGGCGACGGCCAGTTCTGGCGCGGCAAGGGCGTAACCAATCACCACGTCGGGCAGGATCTCCTGGACGAGGTGCGCCGCGGCAATCTGCACCCCTAGCCGGCGAAGCTGAGGGACGAGGAACAGGCCTTCCCCGGTGAAATCCATCGCCGGCCCAGCGCCAGCGAACGGCGTGATCAAAGTAACGGTCAGTCCGTCGCGCGCGAGCTTCTCGGCCAGGCTGGCGCCCATGAAGTAACCCTCGCAATCGTAGATCAGCACGTGGTCGCCAGCGATCGGCTTGTGATCGACCATCAGCTGCTCGGGGGTGAGCACGTGTGGCAGCCCGGCATCGGCACCGGGGATCGGCCGCCGGTCGAGGCGATTCCAACCGTCGCCGGACCACTGTGACCCCGTCGCCACGATGACGATGTCGGCGCCGTAGGCCAACACGTCCCCGGTGGACAGCCGCCTGCGCGTGACAACATCGACGTTGCGCTTCTTCGCCCGGCGCGTGGCGCGATCATCGATCACACGGCGCCAAGCGGACATCCCGGGCAGCTCAGCGACCCAGTCGAGGTGCCCTCCGACAACCTCGGCCGCCTCGACCAGGTGGACGGCGCTCATCCCGCGCTCGGCCAGCACCGTAGCGCACTCCAGGCCGGCAGGACCCGCCCCGACGATCAGCACATTGCGCGTGTGATTGGACGCCTGGGCGAAGAGCTCAGGATGCCAGCCGCGGCGGTATTCCTCGCCGGCCACGGCGTTTTGGGTGCAAACTATGCGCGCCCCCGTGCCATAGCGTCCGACGCAGACGTTGCAGCCAATGCACTCGCGGATCTCGTCGATCCGGCCCTCTTCGATCTTGCGCGGCAGGAATGGATCGGCGATCGACGAACGAGCCGCCCCGATGATGTCGACCTTGCCGGAGCGGATCAGCTCGACCATCGTGTCGGGGCTGGTCAGGCGGCCGACGACGACGATTGGCTTGGCGGTGTGAGGCCGCACGCGCTCGATCCACTTCCACTGGAAGTTCTCCTGGAAGAAGCGCGAGGGGCCGGTGTCCTTTGGCCAGAATGCCAGCGTTTCGCCACCCACCTGTAGGTCCCAGAAATCGACCAGCGGATCGGCCAATTCGATGAAGGCGGCGGCTTCCTCATCGACCCGGATCCCTTGGTCGGTGCCGTGGAGCGTGTCGGCAGCGAAGCGGCAGGTGATGGAACAAGTCCCACCGACAGCCTCCCGCAGTTGCTCCAGGGTCTCAATGGCGAAGCGGGCGCGGTTCTCGAACGAGCCTCCGTACTCGTCTGTCCGCTTATTGAAGTACTTCATCATGAACATCAGGGGCACAGTGGCACCCTGCATGGCGGCGAAGTTGATGATGTCGAAACCCGCAGATCGGGCAAGCAAGGCCGCGCGCACATAGGCGCGCTGCAGCTCGCGGATGTCGTGTTTGTCCATGGCGTAGGTGGCGCCAGCCCAGAATGTATCGTGGATTGTCCCGGAGACGGCCCGCGCCGGGAGGCGGGACTCGTAGCCCGAGGCGCCGCCGATGGCGATCAGCTCCGCCCCGGCGAGTGCACCGTGACGGTGCACCGAGTCACACATCAGGCTCCAATTGCGAGCGTCATCTTCGTCCCATATGCGGGAATGGGTTTCGGCGCCTCCCCAGCAGTCATACTCTGGGTGAATCGAGAGCCCGGAGGTGTTGATTACTGCCCAGCCGCCTTCGGCCTTGATCTCGCGGAAGCGGGCTTCTGAGCGCGGGCAGGCCTCGCCGCTGAACCCGCTGGCATGCGGGGCCTGGTAGAAACGGTTCTTCATCGTCTTCGGGCCGAGCTTCACCGGCTCGAACAGGACGTCGTAGCGCGGCTCGCGTGCCATGGGGGTCCTCCTACGAGCGGCCGCCCGGCGGGCCGGAATGCTGCACGGCAGGTGCGGCGTATGTGTCGCATTCCGTCTCTTGGATGCGTGGTGTGCCGGGCGCCGTCCGACGGCCTACTTGCGGTGGTTGAGCAGCCAGTGCAGCGCCAGGTCGTAGTCACACCATTCGTGGAGCTGCCAGCGGGCGACCTCGTCGAACTCGAGCAGACCGTGAATACGCGTGTGGTTGTACTCGCCGATGGGTGCGCATGCGTCCACTTGCTTGATGCGATGGTAGAGGCGCAGCGTGTGATGCGTGATCTGACGCGGGACGATCAAGTCCTTCTCGGTCCAGAAGATCAGCGTTGGCACCCGGGCGAGTCCCTCGACGTAGTTGAGGGCGCTGCGCTCGGCATACCGCTGTGGGACCTTCGAAGGCAGGCCGCCAACTTCGTTGGCGATCCTGCGCGCAGTGTCATATTCCTTGATTCCGGGCACTTCCGAGGTGGCCAGTTCTTCGTGCCAGGCGGCCAGATCGACAATTGGATTGAAGGCGACCACCCCCGCGATGCGATCCGGGTGCTTCCCCGCCAGAACCAGCGCTTCCTGGGCCCCCATGCTCAACCCGCAGGCGTAGACGCGCTGCTTGTCCACCGGGTAGCCGTGGTCCCCCAGGGCGTCGATGAGATAGGCCATGTCGGCGATCTGTTCCGGGCCGGCGAGGGAGCAAAGCGTCTCTCGATGGTGGTGCCCATGCGGCGAGGCGAGGATCACCCCATACTTCTCCGGCAGACCGTAGTAGCCGCGGTGATACTTGCGCACCAGCCCCTGCAACCCGCCGTGGTAGTCTTCGGCAGCGGTCCAGGTAATTGCGTGCGGCGCGAGCAGGAGGGGCAGGGGCTGTCCCAGGTCATGCGAAGGCGAATAGATGTCGACCTTCACTGGGCATCCATCGGCCGGTGAGTTGAACTCCATCGACTGCAAACGGGATGCATCCGGGGGGAGACTGGCTGGGCGTTCTTCGACCAAAGGCATGGTTCGTTCTCCTGCGCGCCGGGGACTCCGGCTGGCTTGCGGGGTGCGAGCCGTCACTGCAGCACCCGACGCATGGGCACCCTCTGCTGCAGTGACGGCCTGTCGCCGCTCTTCCGAGCGTCCTGCGCCCGAAGGGATCAGGCCAGGCCGAGCTGCTCGTCCTGCGAGCGGCGGTCGAGGTAGACCCTCACGTGCTGGATCTTCCCGTCCTTCATCTGGAAGAAGACGCCCTCGCGGACGTTGAACGACTTGCCGGTCGCCTTGATGTCGCCATGATCATGCAAGAAGGTTGCGGTCATGATGTTCTCGACGGCCACCATGTCCCCTTGGGCGACCATGGTCTTGGTCTCGATGCGCCAGTCGGGATAGGCCTTCCACAGCTCGGGAACGAACTTCGACATCTCGGCCTTGGTCAGTGGCTCGGGGAAGTACACTTCGTGCGACGTCGTGTCCTCGGTGTGGCAGGCCCAGTAGCCCTCCAGGTCTTGCCGGTTGAAGGCGTCGATCGCCTTGCGGACCATCTCCATGTTGTGCTCTTCCTTCGCGCCCATGACTCTTCCTCCTGTGAGATGTGGTGACTCGTGGATATCGTTCATTTGCTGCCGACCTATGCCTCCGAGGTTGCGGATGACTCTTCGGGTGGCCTGCTGGCAGTGGTCGACTGTACCGTTGTCCTTCCTCTCAAACCTCCCAGCGCGGCTGCCGGCCGCTGCAGGCTAGACGATGAAGGCCCGCTGCTCACTCAGAAGGGTGAACAGACGCACAAATCGCTCGTAGGTCTTTGAATACACCTGGCGGTTTTCCTCCAGGGGTTCGAAGGCCGGGCCGAGTTTGACGAAGGCGAGTGAAGCCTGCTGGAAATCACGGAATGCGCCGAGCGCCACAGCGGCGCACATGGCTCCGCCCACCATAGCAGCATCCGGGTTCTGCACGGTGCGGAGAGGCCGCCCGAGGATGTCGGCGTGGATCTGATTCCAAACCGGGTTCCTCGATCCGCCGCCAGCCAAGCGGATCTCCTCCACCGGAACGCCGGTTTGTGCAATGGCATCCAGCATCCAGCGGATTTCAAGCGAGATACCTTCAAGCACAGCCCGCAGCACATGGCTGCGCCGGTGGGAAAGCTTGAGGCCGATCAGCGCCCCGCGGGCGAACGGATCGACGAGTGGGGCCGTTGAGCCGTTGAAGGTGGGAAGAAAGATCAACCCGTCACAGCCTGGAGTCTCCACGCTGGCCTGCTCGACCAGCAGGCTGTAGGCATCCTGCCCGGAGCGGGCCGCGCGCTCCATCTCCTGTGCGCCGAACTCGTCTCGCAACCAACGGAGGACCGTGCCGGAGGCCTGAGTGTGTCCCTCCATCTCCCAGGCGTCGGGAACCACGTGTGCCGCGCAGTTGAGCGTGTTCGACGGATCGAAGGTCGGCTTGGCCAAGAACACCTGGACGCCGGTGGCCGTGCCGACGTTGACCATCACGCATCCGGGCAGCACCACACCGGTGCCGGCCGCGGCGCACTGTCCGTCGCCCCCACCGGCCACAAGCGGCGTCCCGGCCAGGAGTCCCAGCTGCCGCGCGGCGGTTTCGCTGAGTCGACCGACAATCTCCGTCGCCGGAATAAGCCGCGGGAGCTTCTCCAAGGGGAACGCAAGCAGTCCGGCGATCTCCTCGCTCCACTGTCGTGCGCGAATGTCGCACGGGAAGAGGTAGCTCCCGGACGAGAAGTCGACTAGCGATTCCTGGCAACCCAGCCAGCGGAGGAATAGCGTCTGCGGCGGCCCGATGCTATGCGTTCGCTGCCAGATCTCTGGCGCTTCCTGCTGCAGCCAGAGCACCTTGGACACGCCGGTGATCGGCACGATGGGGTGACCACTGATGCGGTAGTAGCGTTCTGACCCCACGAGGCTCTGGAGGCGCTCCACCTGCGACAGCCCGCGGTGATCCATCCACACGATAAGGTCCATGAGCGGCTGCCCGGTGGCATCCATGGGGACGACCGATCCCCGCTGGTTCGTCAAGGAGACTGCTGCGACCCTGCCGGCGGGGATGTCGGCAACCACCTCGCGGCTCGCCTCGGCAACCAGCTGCCAGGACTCGGTGAGGCTCTGTTCGACTCGATTGGGTTGTGGAAAACGGAGGTGCTGTTCCCGGGAAGCGACCCGGACCAGGCCTCCTGCCGTGGAGAACACGCCCACCTTGATGGCACTCGTGCCGAGGTCGAGCGAAAGGACGAAGTCGCCGTTGGGTGGCACGCATGACTCCGGTGTGCGGCTTCTGGCTACGCAGTTGTGGTATTTGGTTGAATAGTACAACTATGGAGTTCGATTGTCAAAGCCCACGAAGCAGAATCGAACACCCGAGCTGGGCTGGTCGACAACGCCATGCTGCGCGAGTCGCCTACCGATCTCACCGCCGCGCCACGGGAGGCCGGAGTGCTGCCGTTCGCGGCTGATTGTGAACCTTGGCCCGGCGCGTGCGCCAATGCTCACAAGGCAGGTTCGGGAAAGGATCCGTTGTCAAGACCAAGCGGGTCTCCAGCTTGGAGGGCAGGCCGGCGCCTTCTTCCTGCCCCAACTCGGCTGGGCGTGAGCGTGGCTAGCGAAACCCACTCGCCGAATCATCTCTGTGGGGTGTGCCGCACCGCGATCGTTTCCATCGAGGATCCTGAGGCGGCCATTTGACCGCATGACTTCCTCCGCTTGACCTCTGCCCCCACCCGCCATATACTTTTCGGCTGTGGAGACCGACGGTCGGTCTGTCGAAAGCTCGGCGCCAAGGCGCAGGGAAGCTCGGTCCGGCAGCCTGAGGGACGAGATCCTCGACGTCGCCCAACGCCTGGTCGCCACCAAGGGCTTCGAGCGGATGACCATCGAGGACATCCTTTCGGAGCTGCATGTCTCCAAGGGCGCCTTCTATCACTACTTCGTCTCCAAATCGGACCTGCTCCAGGCGCTGGTGGCGAGGATGGGGGAGGACACGAGGGGGATGCTGCGGCCAATCCTCGAGGACCCGTCCATCCCGGCCGTCGTGAAGCTCCAGCGTACATTCGATGCCGCGGGCCGCTGGAAGTCGGCCCGCAAGGACTACCTGCTTTCGCTGCTTCAGGTGTGGTACCACGACGACAACGCCGTGATGCGCCACAGAGTGCGCTCCGACACGTTTGCCTGGCTCACGCCGTTGCTGGGGAACGTCGTCCGGCAAGGGATCGAGGAGGGCGTCTTTGCAACCCGCTTCCCCGAACACGCCGGCCTGGCTGTCTACTCGCTGCTGTTCGAGGTCGGCGACCTCCTGGCGGACGGAATCCTGTCCAGCCGAGCCGGGGAGCAGGCCTTCGCCGAAGCTAGCCAGGGGGTGGCGGCCTTCACCGACGCCATCGAGCGCGTCCTGGGCGCTCAGCCCGGCAGCCTGCACCTGATCGACCCGCACCTGCTGCAAGAGTGGTATGAATCACCGGTCCCGGTCGTCTGAGTTCGTGGCGCCATCGGCGCAGTCGTGCATGAGCGCGCCCGGTGGCGCCTGGAGGGAACACCCACGATGAGACTCTATCTGCGCCTCGCCTGGCGCAACATCTGGCGCCACCGCCGGCGGACGATCATCATCGTCGCCGCCATGGGCTTTGGTCTGTCGCTGATGATGATGTACGACGGGCTGGTCGACGGCTTCAACCAGGCGATCTATGGCAACGCCATAAAAGTTCTGGGCGGCAACATTCAGGTGCACGCCGAGGGCTACCGCGACAGCCCCGGACAGAAGCCGCTGCTGCCGCTGGCCGATGATGCCGCCGTGCTGGCGGCCGTGCGCCTCCAGCCCGGGGTGGTGGCGGCGGCGCGCCGCATCAACACCGGCGGGCTGGCCAGCAGCCGCGAGGGCGCCTTCGCCG
>Ga0209254_10005089_pt1 | contig 12081 bp, 10 predicted proteins | sample FrelakmetDIP11DI_FD_187148 | JGI IMG/M metagenome (GOLD analysis project Ga0209254, IMG submission 187148) | Freshwater lake sediment microbial communities from the University of Notre Dame, USA, for methane emissions studies - DIP11 DI (SPAdes)... | ecosystem: Environmental > Aquatic >...
CGTGGAGGGTGGGATCCTCGCGATCCACACCAGCGACGGCGTCAAGGTCGACGGGGCCAACGTGGTCATGACGGACATCCTCGGGAGTAACGGTGTGATCCACGTGATCGACGCGGTAATCCTGCCAAACTGAGGGCATGGGGGCATGGCGCTGGCCTTGGTCAATACCAGGACGAGACGAGAAGCGCGCCGGGGACTTGTCCCCGGCACACTCGCCCCAATCCTCCGACGGGCCGGGCAAGATCCCTGCAAGCCCAAACCCCAAGCTTCGTCGCTACGTCAACTAAGAGGAAGATTCCATGAGCCTTCGCATTCCCACCCTGATGACCGCCGGACTCCTAGGCCTGCTATTGACCGCCGGCTCCTTCGCCACTGTCCAGGCCGGTGACAGCTGCCCTATGGACAAGAAGGGCGAGAAAGACAAGGGCACCAGCACCCTTTGGTGCCCCGCGACCACTGTCGCCTCCCAGGCCATCCCCTCTGTTGCCGTCCGTCCCTGAGGACCATCCCGGCACTGCCCTGGCGCGCCCTGTGGGACCGCCAGGGCTACACAGCTCCTCCCGCGACACTGCTTCTCACCCAACGCCGATGTTCGGCTTCTAGCCAGGACCCCTGTCTTCGTAGCGGTAACCGATTCCGTAAACTGAGTGAATGAGCTCGCGCTCGGGCAACAGCTCCGCCAGCCGGCGCCGCAGCTTCTTCACATGGCTGTCGATGGTGCGGTCTGAGACCACGCGATGGTCCCTGTAGATTCGGTCCATGAGCCGCTCCCGGGAAAAGATGCGGCCAGGGGCCTGATGGAGGGTCTCCAGGAGTGCGAACTCCACCGCAGTGAGCTCGATTTCCCGGCCCCCTGCGCGCACGCGGAGGCTCTCCGGATGCAGCTCGATGGGGCTCGTCCCCCCGTCGTTACCGGCCTCGGCGGTGGCCCCCAGGGTCCGGCGCAGCACCGCCTTGACCCGGGCCACCAGCTCCCGGGGGCTGTAAGGCTTGCAGACATAGTCGTCGGCTCCGAGCTCGAGGCCCAGCAGCCGGTCGATCTCCTCCACCCGAGCCGTGGTCATGATGATCGGGACCTGGCTTTCCGCCCGGAGCTCACGGCACAGGCTGAGCCCGTCCTTGCCCGGCAGCATCAGGTCCAGGAGGACCAGGTCCGGCCGCTGCGTCCGGAACCGGTCCAGCACCGCGGATCCATCACCGATCACCTCGGTCCGAAACCCAGCGGCCGCCAGATAGTCCGCCACCAGTGCCGCGAGGCGCTCCTCATCCTCGACTATAAAGATCCGCGGGTTAAGCAGAGTACTCATCGTATCGCTCGAATACGTTGCCGTTTATTCCCCTACCGGTCAGTTTCGAGTAGCGAGGTTTGCTCGTCCAGCCAGAGACATAGGCGCCGAGGCAGTGGAAAACCGGGGTGGAGCGCGTATCACTCCCACACTCCCTCGGGCCTCGGCCCTCGGCCCTCGCTACTCGTTACTCGCTACTCGTTATCCGCTACTCAATCGGCAACTCCACCCGGATCCAGAGCCCCCCGCCGGGAGAAGGCTGGGCGCGGATGGACCCCCCATGGGCCTCCACCACATTCTTGGCAATGGCGAGCCCCAGGCCGGCGCCTCCGGTGTAGCGGCTGCGGGACTGATCCAGTCGATAGAGCCGCTCGAACAGCTGGTCCAGCGCCTCCGGTGGCACCCCCGGGGCGGAGTCCTGAAAGTCCACCAGAACCAGACCCCCCTCCTGCCCCAGGGTGACGCTGAGACCGCCCCCGGGATCTGTGTACTGGAGGCTGTTGTGCAGGAGGTTTCGGAAGAGCTGGGACAGACGATCCGGATCGCCCCTGATCTCCCTCGCCGATTCGCGCTTGTCCTCGAAGCTCAGGCTGAGACCGGCAGCGGCGAAGCGGGGCCTGCAGCTGTCCAGGTCGGCCTCCAGGACCTCGCCGGGGTCTGTTCGGACCATGCGGTAGCTGAGCGCCCCCAGGTCGCTCATGGAGAGCTGGTAGAGGTCGTCCACCAGGCGCCCGAGGCGCAGCGTGTCCAGATGGAGCCGGTCCACGGACGCCCCTTCGAGCGGGCGCACCCCGTCCTGGAGGGCCTCCAGCTCCGCCCGCAACAGTGCTATGGGAGTACGCAGCTCGTGGGAGATGTCTGCCACCCAGCGCCGGCGCGCGTGCTCGTGCTGATCCAGGGCCGTGGCCAGGGCATTGAGGTCCCGCCCCAGGCGGGCAATCTCGTCACCCCCTTGGACCGAAACTCGAGCCCCATAGTCCCCGGAGGCCAAGCGCCCCATGGTCTCCTGGAAACCGTGCAGGGGGTGCACCAGGCGTCGGGAGAGGGGGTAGGCGAGGGCGGCGGAGACTAGGAGCATGCCGCCCGCAATGATCCACAGCCGGCCCCCCTGGCGGGCCTGGAACTCGAGCTCGGGCCACTCGGCAAGGGGCGGACCTGGGATCAGGGCGAGCTGACCCAGGGTGCTGCCCTCGAGCTCCAAGGGGATACGGAGGGTACCCGAGAGCAGGGACTCCCGGCCGTAGATCACGTTGCCGGAACCATCCAGGAGCATGAGCCGAAGCGCGAGTGGCACGGATCCATCACCCTTGGCCTGGTGCTCCAGGGCGTGACCTGGCGGCCAAACTCCGCCCTCCCCCAGGTTCCGTGGCATCCAGGGGGGAAGGTGACCGCGATGGGGGCGGCCCCGCTCCCGCAGCATCCGCTCGCCCCGTCCCATCAGCAGGGCTACCCAGAGCCGCTTGTCCTGGCGCAGCCGCTCCCAGGAGCCGTCCTGAGCGTGTAAGGCCACTAGGCGGTCGGCAATCTCCGCGATGCGCTCGGACTCCCGAGCGTTTACCAGCTCGGTCAAGCCCCGCTGCATGGACCAGCGGACGAAGGCACTGGTCCCGATGACCGCGATCAGGCTGGCGAGCAGCAGGGTGAGGAAGAGCTTGGTCCGAACAGAGAGCGACATGGATCGGATAGTTGCGAGTTTCGAGTCGCGAGTAGCGAGGTTTCCCACCGCGGGTAGGGGTATCGCACAACCGCGCACCCAGAGCTGGCTCAGATCGCGCCTGCAAGTAGCATGGCCGGCTCTCGTGCAAGAAGCATGGAACTGCGGGTGCGGCGACGCAACGCCAGGGCGTCGAACCGCCCCGAGGGCTGAGGGAAGTCATGTCACCTTGCCCTAAGTCAAGATAATCTGTGCCTGCCTTTGGCTCACCCCGTTGGCACCAAAGAACCTGACTCACCTGAGAGGAGCCGAGATGAAGATCACCCCAATCGCCCTGGCCGTCTCCGCCGCCCTGACCCTGTCGCTGTCGAGCGCAAGCGCCGTCGCCGACGATGCCGCCCTGCGCGAGCAGGCGAAGTCCGCCGGGCTCCAGGCCTTGCCTTACGGGACCGGGCAGGTGACCGACAACGTGCTGACCCGCGAGAAGATTGCCCTTGGAACCCTGCTCTTCTTCGACCCCAGGCTGTCGGCGAGCGGCGTCATCAGCTGCAACACCTGCCACAATCTGGGGACGGGAGGTGATGACAATCTGCCAACCTCCGTGGGACACGGCTGGCAGAAGGGCCCCCGCAATTCACCCACCGTGCTCAACGCCGTTTACAACACCGCTCAGTTCTGGGACGGCCGCGCCGAGGATCTGAAGGCCCAGGCAAAGGGCCCGGTCCAGGCGGGGGTGGAGATGGCCAACACGCCCGAAGCGGTGGTGGTGACCCTCAAGAGCATGCCAGAGTATGTGGAACGCTTCGGGCGTTCCTTCCCGGGCGAGGCGGACCCGGTGACCTTCGATAACATGGCGCGCGCCATCGAGGCCTTCGAGGCGACCCTGGTGACCCCTGGCGCCCCCTTCGACGCCTGGATCGAGGGTAATGACAACGCCCTAACGGCGGATGAGAAGCTGGGCCTCGACCTCTTCATCAGCAAGGGCTGCACGGCCTGCCACTCGGGGGTGAACTTCGGGGGCCAAGCCTACTATCCGTTTGGTCTGATCAAGCGCCCCGGTGCGGACATCCTGCCCCCGGAGGACAAGGGGCGCTTCCAGGTCACCAAGACCGCCTCGGACGAGTATGTCTTCCGCGCGGCGCCCCTGCGCAACATCGCGCTGACCGCCCCCTACTTCCATTCGGGGCAGGTGTGGGACCTGGAGCAAGCCGTGGCGGTGATGGGCACCGCCCAGCTCGGCACCGGGCTCAAGGGCGACGAGGCCAAGCTGATCGCCGTCTTCCTCGGCAGCCTGACCGGTGAGCAGCCCAGGGTGGAGTACCCGATCCTGCCGGTCGAGACGGCGCAGACCCCTAAGCCGCAACTCTGATGGATAAATCGCCGGGGCCCCTCGTGGCCCCGGTGCCGGGAAGCTCCGCGAGCGCGGGAGGTCTTTGGACCCATTCCTGCGTAGGAGGCAGGGGATCCCGCGGATCAGGATTTCGACTTCTCTGACCTCTCCATCTTCTCTCCTTTCTCTGTCTTCTCTCCTTTTTCCGCCTTCTCGCTCTTCTCCGCCTTCTCTCCGTTCTGGCCCTTGTCTCCCTTCTCGTCCTTCTCTCCCTTGTCGGTGGACTTACCGTTGCCGCCCGGACCTGCCTTTGCCCCGCCTGAGCTCGACATCTCCTCGGGCCGCCGATCGCCGCACGGCAGGTAGCCCGCGGTCGGGGTCTGGTCGGTCTTCAGGGCCGTTTTGAGGGCCTCGCAGATGGTGCGCAGGACCTTGATCCGGGCGTGGGGCTTATCGTCACCCTCCACCAGGGTCCAGCTGGCGGACTTGGTGCTGGTGCGCACCACCATCTCATTGACCGCCTCCCGGTAATGGGTCCATTTCTCCCGGTTGCGCCAGTCCTCGTCGGTGATCTTGTGGCGCTTGTAGGCGACCGTCTCCCGGTCCTTGAAGCGCTTGAGCTGCTCCTCCTGGCTGATGTGGATCCAGAACTTGAGCAGCACGACGCCGTTGTCCACCAGCTGCTCCTCGAAGCGGTTGATCTCGGAATAGGCCCGGCGCCACTCCGCATCGCTGGCGAATCCCTCCACGCGTTCAACCAGGACCCGACCGTACCAGGAGCGGTCGTAGATGGTGATGTAGCCGGCCCGGGGGACATGACGCCAGAAGCGCCACAGATAGTGATGCGCCTTCTCCTCGTCCGTAGGGGCGGCCACCGGGATGGCACGATAGAGCCGGGCATCGATGGCGGTAGTGATGCGGCGGATGGCGCCCCCCTTGCCGCCTGCGTCCATCCCTTCAAACACCAGGACGGTGGAGCGCTTCTTGTTGTAGGCCTGCCAGGCGAGCTCGTTGAGCTCTGCCTGGAGCTCCTTGATCTCCTTCTTGTACTGGGCCGCGTTTAGGGAGAGTGAGAGGTCAAGCTGATCGAGCAGGGTGATGCGGGCGCTGGCACCCGCCGGAAGCTCCGGGCTCCCGGAGGAGTGGCCGTGGTCTTCCGGGGCGGGCTCGCTCAGCCGCGTGCGGATGGCGTGGAGCAGGGTCTTGCCGACGGTGAGATCCCGGTAGCGGCGGTCTTCGGCTTCGATCAGGTACCAGGGGGAGATTCCGCGATCCGTATGCAGGATGACCCGCTCGGCCACCCGCTCGAAGGCCTGGTAATGCTCGGAGAACTTGGCCTTGCTTGGGACCATCTTCCAGCGGCTGCGGTCGTCCCGGGACAGCTCCTTCAGCCTGGCCTTCTGGTTGTCCTCCGAGAGGTGGAACCAGAACTTGACGATCAGGGCCCCATCCTGGATCAGCATGCGTTCAAAGTCGACGATGCGGTTCAGCTCCGCGTCCAGCTCGGCATCGCTGCAGTGGCCCTGGAAGCGGTACTCGATAGGGGTCATGTACCAGCCGCCGAACAGGATGGTGATCTCGCCCCGGGGGGGCAGGGTGCGCCAGAAGCGCCAGTAGCGGGGGCGTGCCCGCTCCTCGTCGGTCTCGTCCCAGAAGGCGAAGGTCTGGACCCCCCGGGTGTCGAGCCACTCGTTGAGCCGGTTTACCACCTCGCCTTTACCCGCGGCTTCCACCCCGGAGATGATCACGACAACCGGCACGTCGGTCATGCGCAGCTCCCGCTGCACGGCCAGCAGGTGGGTGCGCAGCTCCTCCTGCTGCTCCCTGAAGTCTTCCTTGGAGACCGAACGGCCCACTTTTGTCGCTTCGAACATCGTCTGGACTCTCCTGATGGGGTTGTAAAGGACAGCTACGAGTGTCGAGTTACGAGTGGCGAGGCGTGTCCGCCCTGGGACCTGGCTCGCGATGAGCGAAAAGCCCCGGGGGAATCCGTGGCACACCAGGGGTCCGGGTGCTCCTTGACGCTCCCCGGGGCGCAGCGCACGGACAGGGTAGTGACCTTAACCCGAAGGAGCCTCCCTCGGGATCCGCCGGCCGGGGAAGTTTAGGTCAAGACTGGGGCGGGAGACACCACGGATCGCGGTCGACCCTGTTTGTCCACTGCCACGTAGACAATCAGGGCTTCGGCCACCTGCCGACGGCTCCTAGGGTCCGGCTCACCCTGGGCCCAGGCCCGAACCTCGATCCCCACGGAGGTGGTGCGACCCAGGCGGTCCGGGCATAGAGCTCAACTAGGTCACCCACCAGGACCGGGGCGATGAAGCGAAACTCCTTCACGGCCACGGTAGCGACCCGCCCGCCGCTCACCCGGATGGCCAGGGTGCTCCAGGCGATGTCCGCCTGTGACATCAACCAGCCTCCGAATATATCGCCGTAACCATTGGTATCCGCCGGCATTGCGACCACGCGGATCGCGAGCTGCCAGGCGGTTGGCTCCGCAAGATCCGGGGTGGCAGGGTCGATCATGTATGTCCGATGTAGAGGGCGTCCAGGGTCTCTCGATACTCGGCGAGGATACGGGCCCGCTTCAGTTTCAGGGTGGGGGTCATCAGGCCCGACTCGATGGACCAGGGACGATCCAGCAGGGCCACGCGCAGGATTCTCGCGTAACCGGGGAAACCCTGCAGGCGGTGATTGATGCGCGCGAGCAGCGTCTGCTCCAGATCGGGGTACCCTTGGGCCGGCCCAAAGGCGGCGGGCAGGCCCTCACGTGCCGTGCAGCCAGCATACGCCTCAGGGTCCGGGACGGCGAGGGCGGCGAGGAAGGGTCGGCCCTCACCGATCACCAACACCTGGCTGAAGAGGCCGTCCCCGAGGATGGCCCCCTCCAGATCCGCCGGTGCCACCTTCTCCCCGGTGGACAGCACTAGGATTTCCTTTATCCGTCCGGTGATGAAGAGGTGCCCCTCGGCGAACCTGGCCTGATCTCCGGTGTGAAGCCAGCCCTGGGCGTCGATTGCCGCCGCCGTGGCCTTGGGCTGGTCCCAGTAGCCGCGCATCACGCCGGGCGAGCGAACCAGGAGCTCCTCCCTGGGTCCCAGGCACCACTCGACCCGCGGCAAGGGCACGCCCACGCTCTCGGGGGCATTATCCTCGAGGGTGTTGACGCTCACCACCGGGCTGGCCTCCGTCAGCCCATAGCCCTGGAGCAGGGGTACCCCCAGCCCCACGAAGGTCCGGGCAATCTCGGGGGCCAGGGGGGCCCCGCCGCAGACGGCGACCCGCACCTGACCGCCCAGGCGGTCACGCAGCTTCCGGCCGACCAGGCGGTCCAGCAGGGGTGCAATCAGCAGGGTGGGACCCCAGGGGCGCCGCCCCTGACGGTGCTCGAACCGACGCCAGCCGACCGCTACGGCGGCGGCGAAAAGCCAGCGCCGCGGGGCAGGGCCCTGGGCCAACCGGTCCTTCACCTTGGCGTGGACGCGCTCGAAGATGCGCGGCACGGCCATGAGCACCGTGGGCTGATGAAGCTGCAGGTCCTCCGCCAGCTGGGGGATGGAGCGGGCATAGACCACCTCGGCCCCCGCCATCATCGGCAGGTAGTAGCCGGCGGTCCGCTCCAGGGTATGAGAGAGGGGCAGGAATGACAGGAAGCGGTCCTCCGTCCAAGCGGGCACCAGTGCAAGACAGGCCGCCGCGTTCCACAACAGATTGCCGTGGCTGAGCATCACCCCCTTGGCGGCCCCCGTGGTCCCGGACGTATAGACGATGGTCGCAAGTGTCCGGGGATCGGAGACCCGATCCTGGGGCGGCCCCGCCGCTTGGGGCAGCCAGTGGGCCAGGGTCGCCGCGTTGGTCGGGAGATCCGGGTCCGGCCGGGGCTCCAGCAACAGCACCCGGCGCAGGGCGGCCAATGTGGGGGCGATGGGCGTGAGCCCGGTCAGCATTTGCACGCCCTCCAGGAGGAGCAGCTGGGCGCCGGAGTTCTCTAGCTGGTGGCGCACGGACTCGGGTCGATCGTTGGGGTAGAGGGGGGCCGTGACCAGTCCAAGACCCAGGGCCGCCAGGTCGAAATGGACCCACTCGGGCCTGTTGCCCAGCATGATAGCCACCCGATCGCCCGACCTAAGGCCCTCGGCCCGCAGTGCCGCTTGCCAGCGTCCTACCTGCGCCAGGGTCTCGGACCAGGTTGTGGTCTTCCAGCACTCGGGCAGGGCGTCGTAGTGTGTATAGGCGGGACCTTGGGGGGTTCGGCGGGCCCGCTCGATCAGGAGGCCGCACAGGGATCGGCCCTCCTCGGGGTGGATCCGCGGTTGCCGCGTAGGACTAGGTTATTCTTTAAGACCGCCGCCGCCTCCCGTTTGCTTCAACCCAAAGGGAAAATATCGTTGACAAAGACGAGAATTTCTGGGCGCGAGCGATAGCAGGAGAGGACGGCGGCCATCGGACAGGGCAGGGAGCCGCGGCCCTGTGTAAGATGCCGCCCCTGGAGCGACTGGCGGCCCCTACCTGACCCCTATCGGGTCCGCTGCGCGGCTCGAGCCAGGGGCGGGCCGCTTCCTCACCCCACTGACAACCCCGGTGAAACCCGGGGACTGGAGGATTTCCGGTGTTGTTTGCCTGCAAATGCCAGGACCAGAGGGTCGAGGTCATCGAGGACCTGGCGCGCCTTCCGGAGGCCGCCTGGATCGACGTGTCCGAGCCCACCGAAGAGGAGATGGACCTGGTCGCCCCCCTGGTGCCCCATAGCCTCCCGGACGAGGAGGACGCGGACGAGATCGAGGCCAGTACCCGCTCCTACGTGGACGAGCAGGGGTTTCACCTCTCGATCCTGTTCCTCCACCAGGTGGAGGGAAAGCCCGAGAACACCAGCGTCACCCTCGTCTTCTCCCAGGGCCGCCTGATCACGGTCCACGATCGGGACGTGCCCGCCATCCGGTTGCTGCGCATGCGGGTACGCCGCCAGCCCGCGCTCATCTCCGACCCCTTGGGTCTCTTTGCAAGCCTGCTGGAGATCGCCGTGCTCGACCTGGGCGATACCCTGCAGGAGCTCTACCGGGATCTGGAAGAGACCAGTCACCTGGTGCTGGAGGACCCGGACTCAGACCTTGAGGATGCCCTGGAGCGCCTGGCGGGACACGAGAACGTCAACGGCAAGGTGCGCCTGTGCCTGATGGACGCCCGGCGCGACCTGGCCTTCGTGCTGCGCAGCGCCCAGGCATCCAAGCCCGCCGCCAAGCGCATCAAGTACCTGATGTCCGAGATCGACGCCCTGCTGCCCCACAACAACTATCTGTTCGAGAAGGTGAACTTCCTCCTCCAGGCGGCCCAGGGCTTCATCAACATCGAGCAGAACAAGATCATCAAGATCTTCTCGGTGGCCGCCGCCGCCTTTCTGCCCCCCACCCTCATCGCCAGCATCTACGGCATGAACTTCGAGTTCATGCCGGAGCTCCACTGGGAATACGGTTACCTGATCTCCATTGGCGTCATGGTGGCCGCAGGCCTGCTGCCGGTCCTCTACTTCAAGCGGAAGGGTTGGCTGTGAGCTTAGGGCAACCGCAGAGACGGTAAGCAGGCGCTCATGATCCGCCGCACGGACGGCCCGGATCCGGGAAGGGTATTTCGGGCTATCGACGCACGCTCTCCGGGGACAGTGGAGCATTAGGTAGCCCAGGGTGGCCCGGCCGGCCCCGGGTGGGGCCCAGGAGGGCGATCTTGGTGCCCTCCGGGCGTTGAAGGTCGATGCTCTTGACTCTCTAATGGAATTACAGGGCCGCCGCGCCCGGCGTCTGGTCCCGGCTTAGGACACGCGCGAGGTGGTTGCGCGCCGCACGGCGCGGCTGGGGGTCCGCAGGAGGATGGGGTCAGCGCGCTGGACAACGGAAAGCGCGACGGGGGGTCGCGCTTGAGGGTTCCCACCAAAGGAGGAGTGGACTAGAGCGAGGCGCTTCAGTACATCACCAATTTCTATATCACGCCCGAGCTGTCAACCCTCGCAGGCGCTCCTTGTCTCCCTCGCCCGAGTCCGGAATCAGGAGCCCCGAATGAGTAGTAGGGCGTCACGCATCTGCAGGAAGGCGATCAGATATTCAAAGATCATCCGCCACATCAACTCCATGAATAGGAGACTGAATAGGAACAGGAGTGTCGCAACGACGCGGTAGTGCAGAGGAATGACGACGGCAGACGTCTGTCGTGCCGTGTCATTGGCAAGCCCAAGCGGCTTGTAGCGGCGCCTCAGCCAGACCAGGAACAACCAGGATGCCACTGGCATGCCCAAGGCACCCAGATAATAAAAGACAATGAGCGCGTGGGGACTGATGAATGTTCTGAAGCGCAGGAAATCGAGCAGAGATTCCATCGCTCTCACTTCGCGCCTGGTCTCTGGCCCGCTGCCAGACGAACCCTCAGATAGGCGGCGGTAGCATTGAGCGTGTAGAGTTTGGGGTAATCGAGCTCCGGGATATCGACCCCGAGGCGTCGGTGGAGCGCGGCGATCCAGTTGACGAAGTCCATGGAGTCCAGGTCCAGGGACGCGCGCAGATCCACGTCGGGGGAAATGTTCTCCTCGGCGAGATCCGGGGCTATGTTGATGAGCTCCTCCAGGGCGGCCGCCCTGAGGCGATCGAGGGTCAGCTCGGTGGGGGTCATAGGGTCTCGGGCTCCTGCAGGTGCTGGCCCACCTCGGCCAGGAAGAGTGCCCCGCGGTGCCCATCGCTGTGACGGTGGTCCCCGGAGAGGGTCGCGGTGACCAGGGTGCGGGGGACGACCTGGCCGTCCACCACCCAGGGCCTGGGGCTCGGGGTGCCGAAGCCGACGATGGCGACCTGGGGCGGGTAGATGATGCCGTAGAGGCGGTCCACGCCGCGCTCCCCGAGGCTGGACACGGTGATAGTCGGATCCGAGAGCTCGGAGCTGCGGAGGGTGCCGGCTCGCACACGGGCGACCAGGTCCCGCAGGCGGTCCATGAGGGTGTCCAGGTCCAGCGTGTCGACATCGTGGATGGCCGGTGCCACCAGACCGCCGCCGCGGATGGCGGTGGCGGTGCCGACGTGGATGCCCGCGGCGGCCTCGAAACGACCCCCATGATCAAACCCGTTGAGCTCCGGGAATTTCTTGAGTGCCAGAGCGACCGCCTTGACGAAAAGCACCCCCATCAGAACGCGCCGCTCCGGGGGCCGCTCGGCGTTTCGCCGGGCGAGCCAGTCGCTCGCGGGGGTCAGGTCGATGGTCTGGCTCAGGTAGTAGTGAGGGATCTCGCGCTTGGACCGGGCCATGGCGGCGGCGATGGCCTCGCGCATGGCCGCGAGATCGAGACCGTGCCGGGGTGCCGGGCGCTCGGCAGAGGGGACTCCTCGGGCCGCCTTGCCGGCCGCCGCGGAGAGGTCCCGCAGGACGATGGCCCCGTCCGGCCCTGTGCCCGTGAGATCCTCTAGTGCCAGACCGAGATCGCGTGCCAGCCGGCGCGCGGCGGGGGAGGCGCGGCGATGCCCGGGGGGCCCCGCCTCGACGGCCTCGGTTGGCCCGATCGGGGGTCTCGCCGCAGGCTCGATCTGATCCTGCGCGGCCCCCTGAATCTCGGGGGGCACCGGAGGCGCCTCGCCCCCCGCTGCCTCGGCGGCCTCGGGTGGGGCGCCCTCGAGCTCCAGCTCCGCCATCGGGGTCCCGACGGGCACCGTCTGACCTACATCCACGAGCCGCCGCCCCATGACGGCGTCGTGGAAGACCTCCACCTCGATGGCCCCCTTCTGGGTCTCCACCACGGCGATCACGTCCCCCTTGGCGAGTCGCTCCCCCGGCTGCTTGAC
>Ga0209254_10005090_pt1 | contig 12079 bp, 9 predicted proteins | sample FrelakmetDIP11DI_FD_187148 | JGI IMG/M metagenome (GOLD analysis project Ga0209254, IMG submission 187148) | Freshwater lake sediment microbial communities from the University of Notre Dame, USA, for methane emissions studies - DIP11 DI (SPAdes)... | ecosystem: Environmental > Aquatic >...
GTGACGCCGGAGAGGCCGAGGCCGCATAATCGCGGCCCTTTTCCGGCCCTCGCTGCGAACCTCAAGACATGGCCCAGTTCATTTACACGATGAACCGCGTCGGCAAGATCGTGCCGCCGAAGCGCGTCATCCTCCGCGACATCTCCCTGAGCTTCTTCCCCGGCGCCAAGATCGGCGTGCTCGGCCTGAACGGCTCGGGCAAGTCCACGCTGCTCAGGATCATGGCCGGCCTGGACACGGAGATCGAGGGCGAGGCGCGGCCGCAGCCGGGCATCAAGATCGGCTTCCTGCAGCAGGAGCCGCAGCTCGACCCGACCAAGGACGTGCGCGGTAATGTCGAGGTGGCGGTCGCCCACATCAAGGACGCGCTTGCGAGGCTCGACGCGGTCTACGCCGCCTACGCCGAGCCGGACGCCGACTTTGACAAGATCGCAGCCGAGCAGGCCAAGCTCGAGGCAATCATCCAGGCCGCCGATGGCCACAACCTCGACCGCCAGCTCGAGGTCGCTGCCGACGCGCTGCGCCTGCCGCCGTGGGACGCCGACGTCACCAAGATCTCGGGCGGCGAGCGGCGCCGCGTGGCGCTCTGCCAGCTGCTGCTGTCGAAGCCCGACATGCTGCTGCTCGACGAGCCGACCAACCACCTCGACGCCGAGTCGGTGCGCTGGCTCGAGCACTTCCTCGAGCAGTACCCGGGCACCGTCATCGCGGTGACCCACGACCGCTATTTCCTCGACAATGTCGCGGGCTGGATCCTCGAGCTCGACCGCGGCCACGGCATCCCGTGGCAGGGCAACTACTCCTCGTGGCTCGAGCAGAAGGAGGCGCGCCTCAAGGTCGAAGAGCAGCAGCAGGGCGCGCTCAAGAAGATGCTGGCGCGCGAACTCGAGTGGGTGCGCCAGAACCCGAAGGCGCGGCAGGCCAAGAGCAAGGCGCGCATGCAGCGCTTCGAGGAACTGCAGTCGCGCGAGTTCCAGGAGCGCAACGAGACCAACGAAATCTATATTCCGCCGGGCCCGCGTCTCGGCGAGCTGGTGGTCGAGTCCAACGGCCTGTCGAAGGCCTACGGCGAGAAGCTGCTGTTCGAGAACCTCAACTTCAACCTGCCGCAGGGCGGCATCGTCGGCATCATCGGCCCGAACGGCGCGGGCAAGACCACGCTGTTCCGCATCCTCACCGGGCAGGAAACCGCGGACTCCGGCGAGATCCGCATCGGGCCCACGGTGCAGCTCGCCTACGTGGACCAGTCGCGCCAGTCGCTCGACGACAAGAAGTCGGTCTGGCAGGAAATCTCCAACGGCCTCGACCTGCTCAAGGTCGGCAACTACGAGACGCCGTCGCGCGCCTATGTCGGCCGCTTCAATTTCCGCGGCGCGCAGCAGCAGCAGTCGATCGGCGAACTGTCGGGCGGCGAGCGCAACCGCGTGCATCTAGCCAAGGTGCTCAAGGAGGGCGGTAACGTCATCCTGCTCGACGAGCCCACCAACGACCTCGACGTCGAGACGCTGCGCGCGCTCGAGGAAGCGTTGCTCAGCTTCCCGGGCTGCGCGGTGGTGATCTCGCACGATCGCTGGTTCCTCGACCGCATTGCGACCCACATCCTCGCCTTCGAGGGCAACAGCGAAGTGGTCTGGTTCGAGGGCAACTACTCGGAATACGTCGAGGACCTGAAGCGGCGCCGCGGCGAGGATGCCGAGCAACCCCATCGCGTGCGTTATCGGCCGCTGCACGCCTGAGGCCGCTACACTGCGCGCGGGGGAACGCATGGCCACGACACGACGCAGACCCACGCTCGAGATCGACGGCCGGCGCCTGACGCTCGCGAAGCTGCGGGCGTTCGAGGCGCAGCGCCCGGTCGTGCGGCTGGCTCCGGCGGCGCGCAAGCGCATGCAATCCTCGGTGGACGCCGTGGCGCGCGCCGTCGCGGGCGGCGAGGTCTGCTACGGCATCAACACCGGCTTCGGCGCATTTGCCAACCGGGTCATCCCGACGGGCAAGACCCGCAAGCTGCAGCTCAACCTGATCCGCAGCCACGCCTGTGGCGTGGGTGAGTCGCTGCCCGCGCCGATCGTGCGCCGCATGCTGCTGCTGAAAGCCAACGCACTCGCCGCGGGATTCTCGGGCGCCCGGCCGCTCATGGCGGACATGCTGCTCGGACTACTCAACGCCGACGTGCTGCCCGTCGTGCCGTCGCAAGGCTCCGTCGGGGCGTCGGGCGACCTCGCCCCGCTCGCCCACATTGGTCTGGCGCTGATCGGCGAGGGCGAAGCGGTGCTTGCCGGGGCCGAGCTGACGGGCGCCGACGTGCCACGTGCCGCAGGCTTCGAACCGCTGGAACCGCAGGCGAAGGAAGGCCTCGCGCTTTTAAACGGCACGCAACAGAGCCTCGCCCTGGCGCTGGACGGCCTGTTCCAGGCGGAGCGGCTGCTCGACGCATCGATCGTCGCGGGAGCGCTCACCGTCGAGGGCCTGGCCGGCAGCCACGCCCCGTTTGACCCGCGCATCCACGCCGCCAGCGGGCTGCCCGGCCAGGCGACCGTGGCGCAACGGCTGCGTTCGCTGCTCACCGACAGCGAGATCCTGCGCAGCCACGAGGACTGCGGCCGCGTGCAGGACCCCTACGCCGTGCGCTGCATGCCGCAGGTGTTCGGCGCCGTCGAGAACACGCTCAGCCACGCCCGGCAGGTACTGGGCGCGGCGATCAACGGCGTCTCCGACAACCCGCTGATCTTTGGCGACGACATCCTCTCCGGCGGCAACTTCCACGCCGAGCCGGTCGGCTTCATCAGCGACTTCCTCGCCATCGCGGTCGCGGAGCTCGCGAGCATCGCCGAGCGGCGCATCGACCTGCTCGACCGTCGCGTCAACCCGAACCTCAACATGTTCCTCGCCAGCGAACCCGGCCTCGAGTCGGGCTTCATGATGGCGCACGTCACGGCGGCGGCGCTGGTCTCCGAGAACAAGACGCTCGCGCACCCGGCGTCCGTGGACAGCGTGCCGACGTCCGCCGGCCAGGAGGATCACGTCAGCATGGCGCCGTGGGCGGGACGCAAGCTGCTCGCGATCTGCGCCAACACCGCGCTTGTGCTCGGCATCGAATTGCTCGCCGCGGCGCGGGCCGTCGATGCGATGCGCCCGCTCACCAGCACGCCGGAGCTCGAACGGGTCCACGCCTTCGTGCGCGAGCACGTGCCGCAACGCCAGCACGATCACCGCCTCGACCGTGACATCGAGACGCTCGCCGGCCTGGTGCGCAGTGGGGCCTGTTCGCGTTTCGTCGGGTGACGCCGTGCGGTCCGTGCTGGTCATCCTCGCCGCCTTCGCCGTCGTCACCCTGCTGCTGGCCTGGACCCGCTGGCTCGCGGGCCGGCGTTGGGCTGCGTCCGGCCAGCTGCTGCTCGCCATCGCCGCGGGTGTCGTGGTCGCGGTTGCGGTGCCGCTGACGCGGTACCTCGCGAACTTCGAGACGCAGCTCGGCAACCTGCCTCTCGCCGAACTGTTCTTCGAGCGGATCGCGCCGAGCCGCTATCGCGTCAAGCTCACGCACCTGCCTTCCGGCCGCATGCAGGTCGTCGATCTCCCGGGCGACCAGTGGCGGCTCGACGTCGATGCGCCACGGTGGGCCACCTGGAGCGCGCCGCTGGGACTCGAGCCCCGCTACCGCATCGAGCGCCTGGCGTCCCGGCCGGCGGGCCCGGCGGGCCGGGATCCTGCAGGCGCGGTGGATGCCGCCTCGCGTACCCTGGCCGCGGATGCCGGTCCGCCGCCATGGCTCGCGGGCCGCGGGGCGGGCCGCGGGGAACCGTTGCTCGCACCGCGCGTGATCCAAGGGCAGTGGCAGCCGATGGCGCCGGGCGGGCGGTTTGCCGTGCGCTTGACCGACGGGGGCCACCTGGCCGTCGAGCCGGTAAACGCCCCAGCGAGCGACGCCCTCGCCGCGCGCTGATACACTCCGGGCCAGTTGCCCTGCCGCGGATGCCGCCATGTCCGTCTACGTCGACGCGAACAGCCGCCTGCACCACGACCAGGAGCGCAGCCTGGCGCTCAATTGCCCGCATTGCCAGGTGTTCTCGCACATCACGGCGGTGTCGGTGCCGCAGTACGCCGAGCTGGTGGCGGCGCGGCCGAGCCACGTCGGCGTGGTGTACCGCTGCGACTCGTGCAATGCACCGATCTTCCTGCGCTTCGCGGTGAAGATGTACGCGGCCAACCGCGTCGAGCTGGCGAACAACTTCGTCGAGCTGGAGCGGGCGCGCGAGAAGTTCAATTTCACCTACCTCCCGGAAGCGAGCGAGAAGCTGTTCCGCGAGGCGCTCGGCAGCTACTCGGCCGGGCATTTCAACGCGTTCGCCTCGATGTGCCGGCGCACCGCGCAGGCGGTGATCCAGGACCTCGGCGAGAACGGCCGCATGAAGATCTTCAACCAGCTCGCCGAGGCGCGCGAGATGGCGGAGATCGACGCCGAGACCTTCAATACGGTGAAGAAGATCCTGTTCGGCTCCGATGCCGACGCATGGCCGTCCATGCCGGAAGTCGGGCCGTTCGAGGCCGGCGTGCTGCTCGAGCTCCTCAAGGACATGCTGTACGAGGCGTACGTCCGCAAGGGGCGGCTGCAGCAGGCGATGATGGTGCGGCGGTTCTTCGCCGAGGAGTCGTTGCCGAAGATCACCACCATCGGTCGCGCGACTGGCTCCGACTGACGCGCTACAGGCTGCTCAGCGCGGTCGGGAAGGCCGGCGCGGATTTGCGGGGACGCCGGGAACCGTCCATGGGGCTCGCACGCGACGTCCGTGTCGCGTGACGCCCCGCAAACCCGCGCCGGCCTTCCCGACCGCACGTCGTTCATCCGCCTTACTTCGTTTCACTAACGCGTGCGGCTGCGCCAGCTGACGCGACACGCAGCCGCCACCTCTGCGACAGCCGGCGAACCAATCGCGTCAGCGTAATCGAGCGTCGCGGGGCGTGGAGGGTTCCGGGTCCCTGCCCGAAACCGTGCGCGGCATGGACGCCGCGCCCGGAGCCCCCATGGAAGGGTTCACGGCGTTTTCGGGCAGGGACCCGGAACCCTCCACGCCCCGCGACGCGATCAGTCGCGACAGCGAGTAGATCGCCAGCCTAGCCGACCCAGACCCGCGCGTTACGGAACATCCGCAGCCACCCGCCATCTTCACCCCACTCCGGCGGCTGCCAGGAATTGAGCACCGTGCGGAACACGCGCTCGGGGTGCGGCATCAGGATCGTGGCGCTGCCGTCACGGCTGGTGAGACCAGTGATGCCGCGCGGCGAACCATTGGGATTGGCCGGATAGGTCTCGGTCGAGCGGCCGTGGTTGTCGACGAAGCGCAGGCTGACCAATCCGCCGTCGACACAGGCGCCGAGGTCGGCGTCGTCGACGAATTCGGCGCGGCCCTCGCCATGCGCGATGGCAATCGGCAGCACGCTGCCGGTCATGCCGGCAAAGAAGACCGACGCCGACGGCAACACCTCGACCAGCGCCACGCGGCCCTCGAACTGCTCCGAGCGGTTGCGCACGAATCGCGGCCAGTGCTCCGTGCCCGGGATCAGCGACTTGAGCGTCGACAGCATCTGGCAGCCGTTGCAGATACCGAGCGTGAACGTCTCGGGACGCTCGAAGAACGCGGCGAACTGCTCGCGCAGCTGGGCGTTAAACAGGATCGACTTGGCCCAGCCCTCGCCGGCGCCGAGGACGTCGCCGTACGAGAAGCCGCCGCAGGCCACCAGGCCGCGGAAGTCCGCGAGGTGCTCGCGACCGGCGATCAGGTCCGTCATGTGCACGTCGAGCGCCTCGAACCCTGCGCGGTGGAAGGCCGCCGCCATCTCCATCTGGCTGTTGACGCCCTGCTCGCGCAGGATCGCGACCCGCGGTCGCACGCCGGTCTGAATGTACGGCGCCGCCACATCGTCCGATGAACTGTAGGTCAGCTTTGCGAACAGGCCGGGGTCGCCCGGGTCCGTGGCTCTTGCGTACTCCTCGCGCGCACAATCCGGGTTGTCGCGCAGCGACTGCAGGCGATGGCTGGTCTCGGACCACGCCGCGCGCAGTTCAGTTCGCGATGAGTTGAACACCTCGCGGCCGGCGGCCCGGATCCTCACGCGATCCTCGCTCGTGACCCGGCCGACGACCTGCACCAGGCCGCCAAGACTGCAATCCTGCAGCACCTGCTGCACACGTTCGACGTCGGTCGTGCGTACCTGGACCACCGCGCCCAGCTCCTCGGCGAACAAGGCACCCACGATCGCGGCTGAACCGCTCACCGGCAGTTCGACGTCGACGCCGCACTGCCCGGCAAAGGACATCTCCGCCAGCGTCACGAACAGGCCACCGTCGGAACGATCGTGGTAGGCGAGCGCCAGGCCCTCGCCGCGCAGGCGGCCAATCGCCTCGAAGAACCGGCGCACGCGCTGCGCATCGTCGCAATCCGGCGCGTCGCGGCCGACGTGCCCGTAGACCTGGGCGAGGCACGAGCCGCCGAGCCGGTTGCGGCCGGCGCCGAGATCGATCATGAGCAGCGCGGTGTCGCCGCAGTCGGTGCGCAGCCGCGGCGTCAGCGTGCGGCGCACGTCCGTCACCGGTGCGAACGCCGACACGATCAGCGACACCGGCGCCACGACCTTGCGCGCCTCCTCGCCCTCGCGCCAGGCGGTCTTCATCGACAGCGAATCCTTGCCGACCGGGATGGCGATGCCGAGCTCGGGGCAGATCTCCATGCCAACGGTGTGCACGGTATCGAACAGGTCGGCATCCTCGCCGGGTTCGCCGCAGGCGGCCATCCAGTTGGCAGAGAGGCGGATGTCTTCGATGCGCGCGATGTCCGCGGCGCAGATGTTGGTCACGGCCTCGCACACGGCCATCCGTCCGGAGGCCGCCGCGTCCAGCAGCGCGAGCGGCGTACGCTCGCCCATCGCCATCGCCTCGCCATGCAGCGAGAAATAATCGCTCACGGTCACGGCTACGTCGCTCACTGGCACCTGCCAGGGGCCAACCATCGGGTCGCGGCTGATCATGCCACCCACGGAACGGTCGCCGATGGTCACCAGGAACGTCTTGTCCGCGATCGTCGGCAAGCGCAGCAGGCGGAACACCGCCTCGCGCAGGTCAACGGCCGCGAAATCGAAGTCGTCACTGGCACCCGACAGCCGGCGCACGTCGCGCGTCATGCGCGGCGCCTTGCCGAGCAGGGTCGCGAGCGGCATGTCCACCGGCGTGTTGCCGAACAGCGGATCCTCCACCGTGAGCCGGCCGTCGCCCGTCACTTCGCCGATCACGGCGAATGGACAGCGCTCGCGCTCGCACAATGCGCCGAACGCCGCGAGCTGCGCCGCCGCGACGATCAGTACGTAGCGTTCCTGCGCTTCGTTGCACCAGATCTCGAGCGGCGACATGCCCGGCTCGTCGCTCAGCACCCTGCGCAGATCGACACGGCCGCCGGAGGCGCCCTGGTGCACGGACTCCGGCACGGCGTTCGACAGCCCGCCCGCGCCCACGTCGTGGATCAGCAGGATCGGGTTGTCGCTGCCGAGCGCCCAGCAGGCGTCGATCACTTCCTGGGCGCGGCGCTGGATCTCGGGATTGCCCCGCTGCACCGAGGCGAAGTCGAGGTCGGCGGAACTCGCGCCTGCACCCACCGACGACGCCGCTCCGCCGCCGAGGCCGATCAGCATCGCTGGCCCGCCCAGCACCACGATCTTGGAGCCCGGCACGATCTCGGCCTTCTCGACGTGCTGGCGGCGGATGTTGCCGAGGCCGCCCGCGATCATGATCGGCTTGTGGTAGCCGCGCAGTGGCGAGCGGCCGTCCGACTCGACGCGCTGCTCGAAAGTACGGAAATAACCGTAGATGTTCGGCCGGCCGAACTCGTTGTTGAAGGCCGCCGCGCCGATCGGACCCTCGAGCATGATCTGCAGCGCGGACACGATGCGGTCGGGCCGCCCGAGGTCCTGCTCCCAGGGCTGCACCGCTCCCGGGATCCGCAGGTTCGACACGCTGAAGCCGACCAGGCCGGCCTTGGGCTTGGCGCCACGGCCGGTCGCACCCTCGTCGCGGATCTCGCCACCCGAGCCGGTCGCAGCGCCGGGGAACGGCGAGATCGCGGTCGGGTGGTTGTGCGTCTCGACCTTCATCAGGATGTCGATCGGCTCGTCGGACCCGGAGTATGCACCGCCGCCCGGTGGCGCGAACCAGCGCCGCCCATGCCAGCCTTCGATCACCGCAGCATTGTCGCGGTACGCGGAGAGCACGCCGCGCGGATTGCGCGCGTGCGTGTTGCGGATCATGCCGAACAGCGACTGGTCGCTGCGCTCGCCGTCCACGATCCAGTCGGCGTTGAAGATCTTGTGCCGGCAGTGCTCGGAGTTCGCCTGGGCGAACATCATCAGCTCGACGTCCACCGGGTCGCGGCCCAACTCGCGGAATGCGTGGTCGAGGTAGGCGATCTCGTCGTCCGACAGTGCAAGGCCCAGCATCGCGTTGGCACGCTCGAGCGCCGCAATGCCCTCGGCCAGCAGCGGCACCGTTGCCAGCGGCTGCGGCGCAGCGTGCGCGAACAGCGCCTCGGCCTCGCGGGCCTCGTGCAGCACGCTTTCGGTCATGCGGTCGTGCAGCTCAGCGCCGACCGCCGACCATTCCGCCTGCGACAGCGGCCGGCCCGCCTGCACGAAGTATTCGACCCCGCGCTCGATGCGGCGCACGGCCGTGAGTCCGCAGACATGCGCGATGTCGGTGGCCTTGCTCGACCACGGCGAGACCGTGCCGAAGCGCGGCACCACCAGCACCGGCTGGCCAGCCGGTGTCGTCCCCGGGGCCCGCGGCCCGTACTGCAGCAACGACTCGAGGACCTGCCGCTCGTCCCCGGTCAGCGGGCGCTCGACGTCGACGAAGTGCTGGTAGCGGGAGTCGAGCCGGGTGACGTGGCCGACCCGGTCGCGGATCGTGGCGAGGAGCTTGGCGAGCCGGAAATCGGAGATCGCGGGGGCGCCGCTGAGGGTGAGCATCGGGGTCGGGCTACTTGCCACGCGGCCCGGAATCACCGGGCGTGTACACCGGGAACGGGAACTGCGTCACGTTCGAGGCGTCCGCCGCCGAGATCTTGCTGACCCCCTGCTTGCGGACCTCGTCGATGCGGATCACGGAATGCAGCGGCAGGAAGGTGCGCTTCACGCCCTCGAATTCCGCCTTGATCTTCTCTTCCGCCGGGTCGACGACCACGGTGGAACGCTCGCCAAAGACCAGCTCCTCGACCTCGACGAAGCCGAACAGGCTGCCGTGGCCCACTTTGCGGGCGTAGATCTCGTAGACCTTGCCCTGGGCATGGAATACGACCTTGAACAGGTGGCTGGGCGGCATTCGTGAGCCGTTTGCTTGCGGTGAGAGCCGCGACATATTACAAGGAGGCCGCAATCATGGCCATCAAGCTGCGTGTCATCAGTGACCACTACCGCGAGCTCGGCGAGCACCGTTCGCGCGTTTTCGGCGTGAATGGCGGCACGATCGGCCGCGCCCCGGACAACGACTGGGTGCTGCCCGACCCTGAGCGCGTGGTGTCGGGTCATCACTGTGAAATCGAGTACCGCAACGGCGATTACTGGATAAAGGACACCAGCACCAACGGCGTGTTCGTCAACGACGCCGAGGACCCGGTGTCGGCCACGGGCCCGGTCGCGCTGCACGACGGCGACCGCCTGCGCATCGGCGACTACGACATGATCGTCAGCGTCGACGCGCGGATCGACTTCCTGCCGGCCGCAGCCGACGAACACTCCGCCGCCAAGCACCTCGACGAACACATCGGCGCCGACCTCGACATGGACAGCCTGCTGGCGCCCCGGGCGCCGGAGGACTCGGGGTCGATCTCGGTGCGCAACGCCTTCGGCATCAAGCTGCCGAGGAAATTCCGTGAAATGCTCGAGACACAGCCGGTACCGCGCACGCCGCCGGCACCGGCGAGTGCGGCCGCGCAGCCCTCGCCCCTGGTCGAAGCCGAAGTGCCGGTGTTGGAAGCCCCGGCCCCTCCGCCGCCCCCCGCCGCACCGGCGGGCATGGCAAACAGCGCGCCCGAGTGGGCCGTGCGTACCCGCGCCCTGACGCGCCAGGAACTGGCCGACGCGGTGGCGCGCCGCCAGAGCCGCATCGATGCGCGGCAACAAGTCCAACCGTTGCACCAGCAGGCCGCCACCTGGACCGACCTGCATTCCGCGGTCCAGGCATTCTGTCGCGGCGCCGGCATCGATCCGGCGGCGCTGTCGGCCGAGGCGCAGTCCATGCTGCCGCTGATCGCTGGCCAGTTGCTGCGCGAGGCGGTGGTCGGCCTCAACGATCTCGCCCAGTCGCGCGCCAAGGCGACGCCAGCGTCCGCCACCGGGGCGACGGCGGTCAGCAACCCGTTGCGCAACTCCTCCAGCGTCGAGCAGGCACTGGTGCGCCTGTTCGAGTCGCACGGCCGCCTGTACGGCGGCCCGGTGGATTCGCTGCGCGATGTGCTGCAGGAAGCGAAGGATCACGAGCTGGCCATGCAGGCCGCCATGCAGGCCGGCCTCGACACGGTGCTGCGCCAGCTGTCGCCCAGCAGCGTGGCGGACCAGTTCGAGCAGGGTCGTGCGCGCACGCTGGCGCCCGGCCAGGATCCGCGTCCCCGGTATTGGGAGCATTACGCGGAGTTCTACCGCGTGATCACCCAGCACATCGGCGACGGCCTGCCGCATCCGTTCACCGAGGAGTTCGCGCGCGTCTACGCGCAGACCCGCGACAACCTGCGCGGGAGCCGGCGCGAGCGCGAGAACGGCGGCTGATCAGCGCAGCGCGTCGAGCCCGAACATCTTCGTCAGCTTGCCGTCGAACATCGCGGCCGGCAGCAGCCGCTTCAGCAGCGGCAGCCGCACGCTGTTGGCACCACCGCGGATGACGCGCGGCGGAGGATTGCGCAGCAGCGCCTCGACGACCGGCGGCGCGAACTCCTCGGCGGGGGTCGCCCCCTGCTGCCCGGCCTGCGCGCGGGCACGGATGCCGCTCTCGACGGGCCGATAGATCGAGCCCTCGGGCAGGCGAATGGCCGCCTCGGCATGCTGGCCGAAGCTCGAGCGCACGCCACCGGGCTGGATCGACACCACGCTGATGCCGAACGGCGCCAGTTCCATGCGCAGCGCATCCGTGAGCGAATGGACCGCCGCCTTGCTCGAGCAGTACGCCGCCGCGAACGGCGTGGTGAACAGGCCGACGATGCTGCCCACGTTGGCGACCACCGCGCTGCCATTCTTCGCCACCGCAGCCCGCAGCAGCGGCACGGCCTGGGCGGTCACGGCCGCGGGCGCGATGACGTTGGTTTCGTATTGTCGCCGCAGGTCGTCACGCGTCAGGTCGACCACCGCGCCGACCTGCGAGAAGCCGGCATTGTTGACCAGCAAATCGAGGTGGCCAGCGTCTTTCGCCACGATGGCCAAGGCAGCGGCGATCGACGCGTCGTCGTTGACGTCGAGCGCGACGCCGTGGATGCCCTGCGCCTCGAGCGCTGCCAGCGATTCCTTGCGCCGGGCAGTCGCGTAGACGCGATGGCCGCGCTTGTGGCAGTCACTCGCAAGCGCGGCGCCGATGCCGCTCGAGCAGCCGGTGATGAGGATGGTCTTCTGCATGGACGCATCCTACACCGGGCAACCTCAGGGCATGGGCTTGAGCATCACCTCGCGCACGTACCGCGTACCAAGGTACTTGCGCATCGCAAGTCGCCCCGCCATCGCCTCGCGCTGCTTGTCCTTGTCGGCGGTCTTGTAGGTCTGGGCCTGGATCGCGTCCCATTTGGCTTCGTCGGCCGCACTGTAGTCCAAGGCCTTGCTGTAGCTCGGGTAGAGCGTGGCGATCGCGATGTCCCAGTCGCCGGGGCCGGTACGATCCTGCGTGAACACCTTCCAGTCGAGGATCAGCCCCTGCTTCTTCGCCTCGGTGTAGTTGCGCAGCGCATTGGTGCGCAGCCATTTCATATAGGCATCGCCCTGGTCGGCCTCGACCTGGTAGCTGGCAATCGCCCAGACCGGGCCGTCCGTGAAATGCTCCTGTGCCACGGCCGTGCCG
>Ga0209254_10005091_pt1 | contig 12079 bp, 9 predicted proteins | sample FrelakmetDIP11DI_FD_187148 | JGI IMG/M metagenome (GOLD analysis project Ga0209254, IMG submission 187148) | Freshwater lake sediment microbial communities from the University of Notre Dame, USA, for methane emissions studies - DIP11 DI (SPAdes)... | ecosystem: Environmental > Aquatic >...
GATCGACGTGCACCTGGTGCCGCGGCCGGCGCAGGAGCCGGTCGCCCACAGCGAACGGAGCCGGGGCGACTCCCGGCGCGTTGTCGAGCGCGAGCACCTCCGTGTCGAGGAACGCGTAGCTCGCGCGCGCCTCGAAGCCCCGCCGCGTCCGGAGCGCGAACGAGGTTTCCAGGCCCTGAGCCTGCGCGTTCGCGATGTTATCGGTGCGGTATCGGCTGTAATCCTGCATCGAGCGCCCGACGGCGACGATCAAGTCGTCGTAGCGGTTGAGAAACCACGTCGCGTCGATGATCACCAGGCCTCCCGCCAGCGCCTGTTCGACGCCCGCGTCGAGGCTCTTGCTGCGCTCAGGCTTCAGCCCGGGGTTGTCTGTGAAGGCGATCTCGAAGGCGTCCGGCGGGCGGATGCCGGTCCCCGCGCCGCCGTGAAAACGGCTCCAGTTGCCGCCGCTCGCGTCCGACGTTCGCAGGTAGTAGCTGATCGCCGCACGCGGGTTCGCCGCGACGACGCGATCCTCGGGGAGGGCTTCCCTCGGCGAGAAGCCGAGCGGGTCGCCTTCGATCGCGCCGCGCACGATGTCGTCGACCCTCAATCCGGCCGTGGCGAAGAGGCGCGACGCGGCGCGCCACCGGACCTCGGCGAAGTAGCCGGCCACGCGCCGCTCGATGGGCACCTGCTGGGCGGTGGTGCCGGTGATGTACGAACTTCCGGCCTGTTCGAGTTCGAGGGCGGCGCCGGCCGTCAGCGCGAGCGCCGGCGTGAGCGCGCGGTCGACCTGGCCGCGCGCCTGGAACCGCTGCGTCCGCGCGTCCGATTCACCCCATGGACTGACGAAGTTCGAGCGCTCGTCGAGGTAACTCGACTGCAGGCGCAGGGCCGTCTGCGGATTCCACTCGTGCGTAAAGTCGAGCGCCCCCATGGCCGCGTCGTTCGTGCCCCTCGACACGCGGTCGATGCCCGGATACGCCCCTATGGGATCGGACCCGAACGGCCCGGGGTTGCCTCGTTCGTTGGTGCCGAACCTTCCGGTCGCCCGCAGCGTCGAGCGCGGGCTCGCGCGCCAGGCGGCGGCGAGCGACAAGACCGACGCGTCGTAGTCGTCGTTGGTCACGACGCCGAGGGACGGATCCGGAGCCGCGCCGGTCCAGCCGTCGCTCGACGCGCGCTCGAACGACGCGCCCCAGTCAAAGGCGCCCTTCGATCCGGACGAGCCTGCCGCAACGCGGCCGGTCGCGTAGGACCCGGTCTCCAGGTGGCCGTACGCGGAGGGCCGGCCGCCGATCCTGGATCGCATCTGGACGACGCCGCCGATGGCGTCCGAGCCGAAGACGGCGCTCTGCGGCCCCCGCACCGCCTCGATCTGGCTGAAGCCGAAGGTGGTGAGATGGCCGAAATCGAATCCGCCGCCGAAGCTGTTCAGCTTGACGCCGTCCAGCATCACCAGCGTGTAGTCGGACTCGCCGCCGCGGGGGAACACCGAGGTCACGCTGCCGAGGCCGCCGGAGGGAGCCACGCTCATGCCGGGCGCGAGGCGCAGCGCGTCGGCGACGGTCGTGAGCTGGCGGTCTTCCATGTCGCGCCGCGACAGCGCGGTGACGCCGGCCGTCGACTCCGACTGCCGGAGCTCGACGTACGAGGCCGACACGACAACGGCATCGGTGATGGCGGCGAGTGTGAGGCGGATGTCGGCGTCGACCGCCTCCGCCTCTCCCGCCGTGACGCAAAGCGGTTCGGCGCGGAAGCCCTCAGCCGCCGCGCCCAGATCGTATGATCCGGGCGCTACGTTGCCGAATACATAGGCGCCGTCGGCCCGGCTCGGCGTCTGGCGAAGCAGGCCCGAGGCCGAGCGCAGGCTGACCACAGCCCCGGCCACGGGCTGGCCCGAAGGGTCCACCACGCGGCCCCGGATGGACACGGCTTGCGCCAGCGCGGGAGCCGTCGACGCCGCGAACGCGAGTACGAGCGCGATGAGGGGAAGAGCGGGAAACCTGCGCATCGAACCTCCAATCGGTGTGACCGCGCACCGATGGTTCAGGGTCGGGTCGACAGGTGTCCTGACTCGCGGATCGTCACGCGCGCGTCTCGTCTTCCAGCGCCTTCCGGCACCGTGACTGACTGCCGATTCGCGGCAGTCGCGACTGCGTACGCTCCCCGCATACAGTGGCGGGACCGTGTGGGCTTTTCACCCAGCTTCCCTGGTCGACCGACCGGGACGTTGTTGCCAGGCCGGAGTATAGCATGTCAGGATCAAATGGACCGGTTCCTCGGCCTGCGTGCGGCGGCTCAAGCGGGCCGCGAGAACGGGCCGAGGACCCGCCTGTCGTTCATGTTGGGAGAAGATCGTGTTTCGCGCGCTGGACTGCTGGAGATCCGGCAGAAACTGGACGTTGGCGAGAGGCTGACGTTCCAGGACGGCGTGCGCCTGTTCGAGTGTCCCGACACGCTGGCTATCGGCTGGCTGGCCAACCGCGAGCGCGAGAAGCGCCACGGCGGCCGCACGTTCTACAACCACAACATCCGCCTCGAGGCCACGAACGTCTGCGTGGCCAACTGCCTGTTCTGCTCCTTCGCGCGCCTGATGCCGGGCGACACGGACGCCTACACGCTCTCGCTCGACCAGGCGCTCGACAAGCTCCGCGCGCGCGCCCACGAGCCCATCACCGAGGTCCACGTCGTCAACGGCCTCCACCCGGACTTGCCGTTCGACTACTACACGTCACTGCTGCGCGGGTTGAAGGAGGTCAAGCCCTCCATCCACCTGAAGTGCTTCACGGCGGTCGAAATCGCGTTTTTCGCCGATCTCTACAAGATGACCGACGAGCAGGTGCTGCGCGAATTGATGGCGGCGGGCCTGGATTCGCTGCCTGGCGGCGGCGCCGAGGTGTTCGCGTCCCGTGTGCGGCAGAAGATCTGCGCGGACAAGTGCGGCTCGGACCGCTGGCTCGCCATCCACCGCACGGCGCACACACTCGGCATGCGCTCGAACGTGACGATGCTCTACGGGCACATCGAGACGCACGAGGAGCGCGTCGATCACATGCTGCGCGTGCGGGCGTTGCAGGACGAGACGGGCGGGTTCCAGGCCTTCATCCCCCTCGCGTTCCACCCCGACAACAACCAGATGCGCAAGCTGCCTGCGCCGCCGGCGTCGGAGACGCTGCGGGTGCACGCGGTGGCGCGGCTGATGCTCGACAACGTGTCGCACGTGAAGGCGTTCTGGATCGCCACGGGCATCGAGGTGGCGCAGGCGTCGCTGTGGTTCGGCGTGGACGATCTGGACGGGACCGTGCAGGAAGAGAAGATCTACCACATGGCCGGCGCGCGCACGCCCGAGATGATGACCACGCGCGAAATCCAGGCCGTCATCCGCGCGGCGGGACGCGCACCGGTCGAGCGGGACACGCTCTACAACGTCATCGACAGCTAGGGACTAGGGGCTGGGGGCTAGGCGCTAGTCCTGTCACGCTGCAAGACGGCGACTCAAATCTCCACCTTCCGCGTCGCTTTGTTCCACCGCACGGGCTTGCCGGACTTGTGCGAGAGGTTGCACATGTGGCCGACCAGCGCCGCGTGGTGGCCGAAGCGCACGTCCTCGACGGGCTTGCCGCCGGTCCTGATCGCCTCGATCCAGTCGCGCATATGAGCCCGGGTGGAGTCCTCGTCGGTCGGCGACCTGTATTCGACCGGGCCGGCTGTTTCGGGACCGTCGATGGGGTTGAGCTTGTCGTTCAGGTCCATCAGTTCCCTGAACCGCGCCGTGGTCGCCTTCGGCCACGAATGCGTGGAATAGCCGAAGCTGTCCGAGGGCGGCTCGTGAAAGAACGTGAAGGACCCGCCGTTGTATTCGAGGGTGCCCTCGCTGCCGTAGAACGTGAGCAGCGGGCCCGGGTGGCCGTTGTTCGACATGCTGGTGAGGCGCAGCACGAAGCCGTCGGGGTAGTTCACCATCGAGGTCATCTGGTCGGGCAGTTCGCGGTAGTTCTTCCAGTGGTAGATGTCGCCAAAGGTGAAGACGCTGTCGGGCTCCTGCACGCCCATCAGCTGGTGCGTGGCCGTGATGAGGTGCACGAACAGGTCTGTCGGCAGCCCGCCCGAGTAGTCCCGGAAGAGGCGCCACTGGAAGAACCGGCGCAGATCGAACTCCCGAGGCGGTGCCGGGCCGATGAAGCGCGTGAAGTCAACCGTGGACGGCGAGGCGTCGGGCGGGATCGGGTAGTACCAGGCTCCCGTCGTCGTGTTCCGGTGAATCTTGCCGTCAACGAGCGTCACCTTTCCGAGGCGCCCGCTCCTGATGAACTCCGCGGCCTTCTTCGCGCACCCCATGCTCATGTACTGGCTGCCCACCTGGACGGCTTTGCCGCTCTTCTCCGCGGCCGCGATGAACGCCTCGCCCTGCTCCCAGGAGTGCGTCATCGGCTTCTCGATGTAGACGTGCTTGCCGGCGGCGAGCGCGTCCTGCGTCATCTTGAGGTGCCAGTGATCGGGCGCGGCGACGACCACGGCATCGATGTCGGCGCGCGAGAGAATCTCCGTGTAGTCGCCGGTGACGGCGGGCGCCGGCGAGATCAGTTCCTGCGCGCGATCGAGGTGGCCCTTGTAGCAGTCGGCGGCGGCGACCACCTGGGCGCCGGCGATGCCAGAGGCGGCCTCCATCAGCAGCGTGCCGCGAATCCCGACGCCGAGGAAGCCGAGCCGCACGGGCTTGACCGACCGACCGACGGCACTGTTGACCTGCGCGCCGGCTTTCGGGGCGGTCCCCACCGCTGACGCGGCGGCGGCCAGGAGCGTCGACTTCTGGAGAAACTGCCTGCGGTTCATCGATGCATCAGCCGCCATGTCATCCTCCGTGCCGTGGTGTCGCAGCCTGTGGGCGCATGCTACGCGTCACCGGAAACGCCTGTCAACGCAGCGGCTGTCACCGATCCGGTCCGATCGGAGTCCTATGTAATGGAGACAATACCAGTCCGATTTGCCAGGATTGCTGGTAAAATAAAGGAATTCCACCACCGTAAGCCCGGTCGCTGCAAGGAGGACCATCAGAATGGCGCATGAACTGCCCGCCCTGCCGTACGCGCACGACGCGCTCGAACCGTTCATCGACACGATGACGATGCAGATTCACCATGGGAAGCACCACGCCGCGTACGTGACGAACCTGAACGCCGCGCTCGAGCAATACCCCGACTTCCAGAAACACGGCATCGACGACCTCATCCGCAACATCGCGAACGTGCCCGAGGCGATTCGCACGGCGGTCCGCAACAATGGCGGCGGCCACGCCAATCACGCGATGTTCTGGCAGATCATGGCCCCGAAGGCCGGAGGCGACCCGTCGGGCCCGCTGGCAGACGCCATCAAAGCGTCGTTCGGCAGCTTCGAGGCGTTCAAGGCGGAGTTCAAGAAGGCGGCCCTCGGCCGGTTCGGCAGCGGCTGGGCGTGGCTGGTCAACAGCAATGGCAAGCTTGCGATCGAGAGCACGCCGAACCAGGACAGCCCCGCGATGGAAGGCCGGCAGGCGGTGATGGGCATCGACGTGTGGGAGCACGCCTACTACCTGAAGTACCAGAACCGCCGGGCCGACTACGTGGACGCGTGGTGGAGCGTGGTGAATTGGAGTGAGATCGCGAAGCGGTTCTCACGGTAGCGCTTCGCTCTCACGACAGAAGCAAGAAGCAAGAAGTCAGAAGGGCCTACTGACGATTGTCAGAAGGAAACGCAAGACCGCTCGCGCGCCTTTCTCGTCTTCTTGCTTCTGGCTTCTTGCTTCTGACTTCTACTCTCCGAGCTTGCGCAGCTCCTCCACAATCTCCTCGTGCTCGGGAAACTCAGCCTGATGGTCCGCCACGAAGGCGTAGCGGATGATCCCTGCGCAATCGATCAGGAAGAGCGCGGGCCGGGCGATGTTCCAGGCATCGAAGCCGGCGCGGTGCCACACCCCGTAGGCCTTCACGGTCTCCCGCGAGTCGTCAATCAGGACGTCGAACGGCAGGCCGGTGTCCTCGATGTAGCGTTTCACCTTCTCGGAGCGTTGCGCCACGACGGCCATGACCGTGGCCCCGAGGCCCCGATACTGCGGCGAGTTGGCGGCCAGGTCGCCGAACCGGCGACGGCAGTTGGGTCACCACGTGCCTCGGTGGAACCCGAGCAGGACGGGCCCATGTGCGAGCGCGGCTTCGAGCGACACCGGCACGCCTTTCTGGTTCGGCAAGGTGAACAGCGGCGCGTGATCGCCCGTTTCGAGCGTCGTGCTTTCAGAACTTGGCATCGTGGGACCCCGTCTGGCGAAAACGGCCCGACCCCTCAGAACAGCGTAACGTCGACGGGCTCGCCCTTTTCGACGACATCGACCTGCGCCGGGATCTCGATGTAGCCGTCGGCCTGCGACATGCTCGTGATGTCGCCCGAGGCCTTGAACGCAGGCATCGCCCGCCCCTCCACGATTCGCACCGTATAGAACTGGTGCCTGCCCGTGGTCGACACGACGCGCTGGCCGAGCGGGAGGCGGACGACTCGCGGCGCCCACTCCGGCAGCCGCGCGAGCTTCCGCAGTGGCGCGATGAGCAGCATGTAGGCGTTCGACAGGCACGAGGTCGGATAGCCGGGCATGCCGAAGACAGGTTTGCCCGAGATCGTGCCGACAAGCGTCGGCTTGCCTGGCTTCACGGCGATGCCGTGAAACAGCACCACGCCCATGCGCTCGACGACGTCGAGGATGAGATCGCGCTCGCCGACGGAGCTGCCGCCCGAGAAGAGGACAACGTCTTCGGCGAGGCAGGCTTCGAGGGCGCGCGTCAGCTCCGGCACGGTGTCGGGCGCCGTCGGATAGGGCACCGGGCAGGCGCCGTGCTCTCGCAGCACCGCGCTGAGCGTGAACTTGTTGATGTCGTAGATGTGGCCCGGCTCGAGCGGCTGGCCGGGGTCGACGACCTCGTTGCCCGTCGAGAGGATGGCCACGCGGGGCCGCGCGTAGAGGTCGACCTCGAGCACGCCGAGCGCGGCAAGGGCGCCGATGCGGCTTGGATTGAGCACGTCGCCGGGCTGCAACACGATCTGGCCGACCCGGATGTCGGCCCCCTGCTTCGTGACGTTCTGACCCGGATAGACCGGGCTGAACACGCGCACCGACTGATCGGGCCGCTTTTCGGTCTCCTCGACCATGACGACCGCGTCGGCTCCCGCCGGCACCGGAGCGCCTGTCGCGATCTCGGTGCACTGTTGCGGTCCGACGGGCCTTGTCGGCAACTGTCCCGTGAACACCGTCTCGACCCAGGCCAGCGTCCGGGGATCGTGCGTGGACGCGCCGATGGTGTCGGCGGCCCGAACGGCATATCCGTCCATGGCGGCCCGCGTGAACGGCGGCACGTCGGCCTGCGCTTCGACCGGGCGGGCGACCACCCGGCCGTTGGCCGAGTCGATGCGCACGCGCTCGGTGCGTTCGATGGGCTGGATGGCGCCGGCGATCAGTTCACGCGCCGCTTCCAGGGAGATCGTTTCGCGAATCGGCCGCATGTTGTTCACTGGGCTCTCCTCAGGCGCTAGGGGCTAGGCGCTGGGGGCTAGTCAGATGCGGCTATCGCCGCATGGGTGGGACGAAAGCGTTCCGTCCCCGTCCGACTAGCGCCTAGCGCCTAGAACCTAGCCCCTACCGCGACGCTTCCCGAACCAAGTGCCCCAACTCCGGCAGGATCAGCTTCGTCATGGCCAGCCTGACCGCCGGCTCCGATCCCGGCAGCGACAGGATGACCTTGCCCTTTGCGAGACCGCCCACCGCGCGGCTCAGCATGGCGGCGGAGCCAATCTCCTGATAGCTGAGCATCCGGAAGAGCTCTCCGAAGCCGTCGAGCTTCTTCTCGAGCAGCGCCGAAATCGCCTCGTACGTCGTGTCGCGCGACGTAATGCCGGTGCCGCCCGTCATGATGATCACCTGCACGTCAGGGTTGGCCAGTTGGGCCTCCACGGCCTCTCGAACCTGGTCGGGTTCGTCGCGCACGACCTTCCGTCCCGTCACCGAGTGTCCTTCGGCCCACAGGAGGTCGCAGATGGTGCGGCCGCTCGAGTCGGTGGCCAGCGTCCGCGTGTCGCTGATCGTCAGGATGTACACGTGGGCGACCGCCGGAGAGAGTTTCTTGTGCTCGATGTGGCTCATGGGGGGATTATGGCAGGGGCCAGGGGCTGGGCGCTAGGCGCTAGTCTGGAGGTCGAGGCTTCCCTGGCCTGAGCGAAGTCGAAGGCAGCCTCGACGGACAGGCATGGTACGCTTTCCACGGATGATCTCGAGGGAATCATGAGAAAACTCGCGCTGCCTCTCGCACTCGTCTTCATCGCCACGCTCGTGGTTTTCGCTGCGGGCCCCGCGGCTCAGACTCCATCAGCTCGAGCAGCCAGGCTCGAGCAGCAGGCGGCGGAGAAGCGCCAGAAAGACGCCGACCTGTGGGTCGCGCGGACGATGGCGAAGATGACGCTGGACGAGAAGGTGGGCCAGCTGATCTTCTCGTCGATCAACGCCGCCTACCTCAGCACCGACAGCGACGAGTTCGAGCGGTTGCGCCACCTCGTGCGTGATCTCAAGGTCGGGGGATTCCACGTGTTCGGGGGCGCGGAGGCGCTTCCCCAGGTCATGCTCAACCCGGTGTGGGGCGGCGGCAGCGCGGCGCGCAAGGGCGAGCCGTACGCGGCAGCGCTCCTCCTGAACCGGCTGCAGTCCGAATCCGCGATCCCGCTGCTCACCTCGGGCGACTTCGAAGGCGGCGCGGCCTACATCCTCAACGGCGCGACGCGGCTGCCGCGGGCCATGGTCATCGGGGCCACCGGCGACGACCAGATGGCCTTCAAGGCGGGCGTGGTCGGCGCCACCGAGGCCCGCGCCATCGGCGTCAACATCGACTTCTACCCGGTCGTGGACGTTAACAACAACCCGCGCAACCCGGTGATCAACCTCCGGTCGTTCGGCGAGGACCCTGCCGCGGTGTCCCGGATGGCGGTGGCCTACATCAAGGGCATCCAGTCGACGGGCGCCTTTGCCACGGCCAAGCACTTCCCCGGCCACGGCGACACGAACGTCGACACGCACCTGGGCCTTGCCGTCATCAACCACCCGCGGGAGCGTCTCGACGCGGTCGAACTGGTGCCGTTCAAGGCGGCGATCGCCGCAGGCGTCGACGCGGTGATGTCGTCGCACATCGTGCTCCCGGCCCTCGATCCGGCGCCGGGCATACCAGCCACGCTCAGCCGCCCGATCCTGACCGGCATCCTGCGCAACGAACTGAAGTTCGGAGGGCTCATCTTCACCGACTCCATGACAATGGATGCCATCTCGAAGATGTTCTCGCACGACAGGGCCGCGGCCGAGGCGGTGAAGGCCGGCGTGGACTTCGTCCTGCACTCGCCGGATGACGATGCCGCGTTCAAGGGCATCAAGGCGGCCCTGGCGGCGGGGGAGATTAGCTCCGCGCAGCTTGACGCGTCGGTCGAGCGCATCCTTCGGGCGAAGGCGCGGCTCGGTCTGCACGTGAACAGACAGGTGGACCCCGCGGGAATAGCGGCGAAGTTCGGCACCCGCGCCCACGCGCAGGTCGCGCAGGAGATCAACGACCGGGGGATCACGCTCATCAGGGACGAGCGCAGCCAGGTGCCGCTCGCGGTGCCGCGCGACGCGAACGTGCTCTACCTGTCGGTGCTCGACTACGCGTCGGGCTGGCGCGAGGGCGTGCCGAGCCGGACGATAATCCCCGAGCTGAAGAAGCGGTGGCCGAACCTCACCACGATCGAGGTGACGGATCGGACAACCGCGTCGGAGCACGAGCTCATCCGCGCGCTCGCGAGGCGAGCCGACGCCGTCATCGCTGGCGTGTTCGTGCGAATCGCCTCCTACAGCGGCCGGATGGACCTGAGCCAGGCCCAGATTGCGCTGCTCGACTCGGTGGCGGCGCAGGACAAGCCGTTCGCGGCGGTGTGCTTCGGCAACCCGTACACCGCCATGTTCCTGCCGAAGCTGCCGGCGGTGCTGCTCGGCTACGAGTTCTCCGATTTCACCGAGCGCGCGGCCGTGAAGGCGCTCGCGGGGGAGATCCCGATCGGCGGCCGGCTGCCGATCCAGTTGCCGGGGATGTTCCCGATCGGCCACGGCCTCACGCGGGCCGCGCGGTAGCAGATGGCCGTCGCCGTGCGGACTTTCGTCGTCGCGTCCCTGGCCGTCCTGGTGCTGGCCGGGCCGACCGCAGCGCAGGTGATGCCACCGGCGGGCCTGGTTCCGCCGACGGCAGCCGCACTCTCGGATCCTCCCGCGCCGACCGCGCCGGCGAGCGATTCCGCGCCGTCGTACAACGACTACTTCGAGGCGCTGGGCTACAGTTTCAGCCGGGGCCTCTTCACCAGCGAGCAGGCGCCACCCCTGGCGATCGGTTCGGCGGCGGCGCTGGCGCTCTGGCCAGTCGACGAGCGGGTGAGCCGCGCCGTCCGCGGGCGGGTCGGCGGCCTCGGCAAAGCCGGGGACATCATCGGCAGCCCGATGGTGATGGGCGGGCTGAGCGCGGGGCTGATGGTCGCCAGCCTAGGCAGCGACGACACCCGGTTCCGCACCTACGCGTTCGCGTTGAGCCAGGGGCTGATCGTCGCCGGGTCGCTGACAGCGGCCACCAAGCTCGCGACGCGGCGGACAAGGCCGAACGGCTCGAACCGGCGGTCCTTCCCGTCGGGCCACGCCGCGGCGACGTTCGCGCTCGCCACCGTCTCGTCCCACTACTACGGCAGGAAAGCGGCCATCCCGCTCTACGCGCTCGCCGGCGCGGTCGCCTTTTCGAGGGTGATGTCTGGCAACCACTACCCGAGCGACGCCGTGGCCGGCGCCACGATCGGCTATCTCGCGGGACGCGCGGCCATTCTCGCCGCGCAGCATGTCAGCGTCGGGTCGCCCTCCGAGGGAGGCGTGAGCATCTCTTTCGTGTTCTGAGGCACCAGCCGCACCCATACCGCGCGATGGTCGCTCGAGCCGGCAGGATCCACCACGCCGGACGCCGGGCCGTCACCGGCCGGCGCGAGGCCACGCGTAAACACGTGATCGTTCGACCACCAGAGGCCCAGTCCCCGGGAGGTGCCCGGCAGCTGGTCGGTCAGCCAGAGAAATCCGCTCTTCGTGAACAACGGCCCCGGCGCGCGCGAGTTGAAGTCGCCGCCGATGACCACGGCATCCGAGATGCCCGCGACATCGTCGAGGAGCACACGGATCTGGTGCTCGCGGTTCTCGGGATGGACCGCGCCGGGCGCGGGCAGATGAACGGCCACGGCGCGGATGCGCAAGGCGCCTCGATGGACGGTGGCCGATGTGGCCGCCCGCCGTGCGCGCGTGCCGAATGCGGCGTGCGGCAGCAGGAGCTTGCGAGGCTCGTCAAGCGGCCACGGCGAGAGGACCGCGGTGCCGAAGTCGCGCTTCGCCTGCGGGTGCACGGTGCTCGGGTAATACACGTAGTTCAATTGCAGCGCGCGGGCGAGGCGTTCCACGCCGGGCGCGTCCATTTCCTGGAGCAGCAGGATGTCGAACCCGCGCAGGTCCGCGCTGGAGCTGAGCAGCTCCGCCGCCCTGTCGATCTCGATCGAGAACCGGATGTTGAACGTCACGACGCGAATCGGATCGCCCGGTGCAGGCACCGGCGCCGGCGGGATGGACGACGCGTGGCTGCCCTCGAAGCCGGGCCCTTCCGGGTCGAGGTAGTTGCGGGTGGTCATGCAGGAGAGCGTGGCGAGACCGAGCACAACGGCGAGGAGACGGGTGGCGTGGCGGATGCCAAGCGGAGAAGGGGCGGCGATTACGGCCATGCCTCACGATACCAGATCGAACCGAACGGCCCTTCCGTCCATCCCGCGGCAGCGGGCGGCTTCCGGTTTCACCGCCGGAGCGCTGTCGTGATAGACTTGAGGTTTCCGGCGGTTGCCGATTCGGCTGCCGGAGCACACCGCGTGCGCCCTTAGCTCAGCTGGATAGAGCGTCTGGCTACGAACCAGGAGGCCGCAGGTTCGAGTCCTGCAGGGCGCACCATCCTCCGCACCACTACGGTGAGAACACCCTCCTCGTGGTGCTTCGGCT
>Ga0209254_10005092_pt1 | contig 12079 bp, 8 predicted proteins | sample FrelakmetDIP11DI_FD_187148 | JGI IMG/M metagenome (GOLD analysis project Ga0209254, IMG submission 187148) | Freshwater lake sediment microbial communities from the University of Notre Dame, USA, for methane emissions studies - DIP11 DI (SPAdes)... | ecosystem: Environmental > Aquatic >...
CGCTCCGGGCTGGGTCGCGACCCCGCTCACGCAGGCGTTGCAGGACGATCCGGCGCGCAGCGCGGCCATTCTCGCGCGCACACCGCTCGGACGCTGGGGGAAGCCCGCGGATATCGCGGGCATCGTGGTGTTCCTGTGCACGCCGGCGGCGTCTTTCATCACCGGTGCGGTGATGCCGGTGGACGGGGGCTACCTCGTCACGTGAGGCAGGGGGGATGATGGAAAAGGCTCCGCTCGGCAAGGTCGTGCGTTATCTCGAAACGGGCGAATGGAAGGCCGCGCACCATCTGGTGCAGAAAGACGCGTCGTCGCTGGGCTGCTGGGCGCACGGCATCGTCCATCTCATCGAAGGCGATCTCGGCAACGCGAAATACTGGTATCGGCGTGCCCACCGCGCGCTGCCCCACGAAAACACCGCCAACGCCGAGATCGCGGCGCTGAAGGCGACGCTGACGGACGGCACGCATTGAGCGCCGCCGGGCCGTCCCAAGGCGCTCATAGCGCCCCCTCGGGGGGCAGCGCAGCGGCGCCAGCCGCAAGCGTGGGGGCACACCGTTGAGCGCCGCCGGGCCGTCCCAAGGCGCTCATAGCGCCCCCTCGGGGGGCAGCGCAGCGGCGCCAGCCGCAAGCGTGGGGGCACACCGTTGAGCGCTGAGGCTGGCATGCGCGTGGCCGGCATCCGGCCCGACCTCGCGGTGGCGGCGATTCCGGATGACGAGCGCGTCTGGGTGCCGCAGGCGCCCGATGTGTGGTTCCGGCCGCTGCTGCTCAACACCGTCACCGGTGGCTGGTGCAATCTGCTGCGCGTGCGCAAGTCCGGCGTTTTGCACCGGCACCGGCATCCGATGCTGGTCACCGGCTATGTCCCAAGCTCGAGATGTGCCGGCGGCACTACGCTGCCGTCGGCCTCGGTGCGGACTACGTCGACGCGTTCGTCCGCTGATGCCGCGGGTCGGGATCCGCCCGGCCTGCACTCGCCTATAATCGACCGATGTTCGGAGGCATCGTTGCCGTGGGAACCGGCGCCGCGCTTGGCGCCTGGCTGCGCTGGGGACTGTCGACGTGGCTCAATCCGCGCGTGCCCCATTTTCCGCTCGGCACGCTCGCGGCGAACCTGATCGGCGGCTATCTCGTCGGCTTCGCCATCGCGTTCTTCGCCGCGCGCCACGAACTCCCGCCCGAAGTCCGGCTCTTCGCCATCACGGGCTTTCTCGGCGGACTCACAACGTTCTCGACGTTCTCGTCGGAAGTCACGCAACTGCTGCTGCGTGGCGAGTACTGGACCGGTGGCAGCCTGGCGCTCGCGCATCTCGCGGGCTCGCTGGTGCTGACCGTCGCCGGCATCGCAACCTTTCGTGCGCTCGCCGCTTGACGGCAATCCGTTTACGCAAATTCAAAGGAGAGATTCATGCCTCACGCCATTCGCATCCACGCCAACGGCGGTCCCGAAGTGCTGCGCTGGGAGGAGGTCGCCGTCGGCGAGCCCGGCCCGGGCGAAGCACGCGTCCGCCACACGGCAGTCGGCGTCAACTACATCGACACCTACCATCGCAGCGGCCTCTACAAGCTGCCGCTGCCGTCGGGCCTTGGTGCCGAGGCGGCCGGCATCGTGGAGGCGGTCGGGTCCGGCGTCGAATGGGTGAAGCCCGGCGATCGCGTCGCGTATTGCGGCGGCCCGCTCGGCGCGTACAGTGAAGCGCGCGTAATCCCCGCCGATCGGCTGGTGAAGCTGCCCGACGGCATTTCGGAGCGCACCGCCGCGACGCTGATGCTGAAGGGCCTCACCGTCCAGTATCTGTTCCGGCAGACCTACAAGCTCAAGGCGGGCGACACGATCCTGTTCCATGCCGCGGCGGGGGGCGTCGGCCTGATCGCGTGCCAGTGGGCGCGCGCGCTCGGTGTCACCATGATCGGCACGGTCGGCTCCGACGAGAAAGCCGCGCTCGCGACGGCGAACGGCTGCACGCACACGATCGTCTACACGCGCGAGAATTTCGTCGAACGCGTGAAGGCGCTCACCGGCGGCAAGGGCGTGCCGGTTGTGTACGACGGCATCGGCAAGGACACGTATCCGGCATCGCTCGACTGCCTGTCGCCGCGCGGCCTGTGGGTGAGCTTCGGCAACGCCTCCGGTGCGGTTCCCCCGGTCGACATCATGCTGCTGGCGCAGAAAGGTTCGCTCTACGCGACGCGCCCGACGCTCTTCACACACACGGCGAAGCGCGAGGACCTCACCGCGATGGCCAGCGAAATGTTCGACCTGGTGCGGACCGGAAAGATCGTCAGCGAGCCGCGGCAGACCTTCGCGCTCAAGGATGCGGCGAAGGCGCACGTCGCGCTCGAGTCGCGCGGAACGACGGGCGCGACGGTGCTGCTGCCGTAGGGGCTCCGGCGGACCCGTGGCCCGGGCATCGAACGGGAGTCCCGTCGGTCGATGTGCCGAAGGGCCGCCGAATGGGCGGAGGTTCCGGCCGAACCCGCGGGCCCGCCGATCCCATCCTTGACGGTACGCCGAACACGGCGGATGCTGTGCTGCGCATCGTTCCGGGTTCCTTCGCCGGCAATTGCGAGGCCATGCGATGGGCGCTCGGCCACGAACGTTGACGTCGGCGAAATGGAGACGACGGCAGGACAGGACCAGCGCAAACCACCCAAAGGGGCCGTTCAAACGGGCAGTTTGAGGCGCACCGTCGTTGCCTCAAGTTGACAATGGGAAGGCAACGACGCCAGTAAGTGAGCAGAATCAAGGCAAGAGGAGACCGACATGTCAGCAACAGCAGCGAAGTTGATCGTCATCGCCCTATGCGCAGGATTGGCGGCGTGCAGCACGACAGATCAGGGCAAGGGGATATCAGTATTCATCTCGCCGCCTGCCGGGCAGGCCAGCGTCAGGGCTGCCAGCCCAATCAACAAGGTGAGACCGTGCAACCCGGCTCACCCCTGTGTAATCGAAGTGAAGGTGCGTGCCGATGCTTCCGGGCCGACCACTCTGGTGGTTGCCGATAAAGACCTGTTCCTGAATGTCAAGAGCAACCAAAACCCGGAGATCATTTGGAGACTCGTCGTCGAGAATTCTTCCTACCAAAACGACTTCGCATTCGACCTCTCGGACGGAATCAATTTTGGCCAAAGCGTTTCCAAATGCGATACGAAGACTGCCAAGGAGTTCAAGTGCCGGGTCAATCCACCGAACAGTGACATGACCGCGTACAAGTACACCGTTCACGTCGTCGTAACGGGAGGATCCAACCACAACAATCCCCCGGCGCTCGATCCCTGGGTTATCGCCGACTAGCCGGTACGCCTCGCCGAAGTCCCGGCGGGGATCAGTTCGCGCCCGAGAGCCAGGCGCGCGCTTTCGCAATCGCCTCGTCGGAGGACAGCGCCTGGCCCGTGGCCTCCGCGTCGGCAGCAGCGACGCCGAGGGCGGCACGTGCCCTGGCGATCAGAGGCGCGAGAAAGGCGTCATCGGCCGGATCCCGGTGCAGGCCAGTCTTCCCGGCCTGGGCCTCGGCGGCCCCGAAGAATTCCGCCGCGCAGTCCCACTGCGCGCATGCCGCGGCCAGACCGGCACACACTTCGAGAACGCTCTGCACGGCCGGGCTCGAGCCTGTCTCCATGGCGATCGTGATCGTTTCCAGCAGCATCGCACGTGCATCGTCGGTCGAGTTCCGGCCGACGGACACCATGGCCAGATTCAGCAATGCGACGCTGATGAGCTCGGGATCGCGCAGCTCGCGCGAGAGCGCCAGCACCTCGCGGTACATTGGTTCCGCGGCATCCAGATTTCCGCTGGCCCGATGCAACTGCGCGAGGCCGGTGAGCGCGCTGGCGATGCGCCGCGGCTTGCCGAGCTCCCGCGCGAACGCCAGGGCCTCCTCGAGGTGTCGCCGCGCCTCGGCAGGATTTCCCAGTCCGAGCGCCGCGAGCGCGAGCGGCTGCAGGGCACGCTCCAGTTCCGACTTGTCGCCGCACGCGCGAGCGATCGCGACGCATTCGGTGAGGTGTTGCTGCGCCTCCGGATAGCGCGCCATCCACGAGGCGATCTCGCCGGCGCCGAAAAGCGCATTGCCTCGGGCGGTGCTGGAAGGCTGAGCATCGGGGCGGGCGAGCGCTTCGACGGTCATGCGATAGCCGAGCCCGAGCAGCCCCCGCACGATCCAGTAACGCCGCATCGCCGAGGCGAGCCGCAGTCCGAGCCCGCCGCCATCGGGCGCATGGTCGCACCACGAGTGCGCCGCCAGCAGGTTCTCGCGCTCGAGGTCCAGGCGCGCGAACCACGCCGCGCGCTGCGGCCCGATCAGCTGGGGCTGAGCGGTCTGCGCCAATGCAACATAGAAGGCGAGGTGGCGGCCGCGGACCTTGTCCCCTTCATTCGACTCGCTTAGGCGCTCCTGCGCGTACTCCCGCATTGTCTCCAGCAGCCGGTAGCGCTGGCCTTCCGCGTCCATCTCGACCAGTGATTTTTCGACCAGGTGCCCCAGCAGATCGAGCACATCGGCTGCGGCGAGGCCATCACCCGGTGCCACGCACTCTGCTGCTTCGAGCGTGAAGCCACCAGCGAAGACGGCGAGACGCCGGAGCAGGACGCGCTCGAGTTCGGTGAGCAGGTCGTAACTCCAGTCGATGCAAGTTCGCAGGGTTCGCTGCCGCGCCATCGCGGTCCGGTCGCCGCCCGTCAGCAATCGGAAACGATCGGAGAGATGCGCCGCAATTTGCTCGACCGACAACGCACGGACGCGCGCCGCGGCGAGCTCGATCGCGAGCGGGATGCCGTCGAGGTGGCGGCAGATGCCGATGACGGCGGCGGCATTGACCTCGGTCACCCGAAACGCGGGCTGTGCGGCGGCGGCGCGGTCGGCGAACAGGCGCACCGATTCGAACTGCGCCAGCGCCGACAGCGGAGTCGAAACGGCCAGCGCCGGGACCCCCAGCGCCGGCAATGGATAGGACTTTTCGCCGGCCACGTGCAACGGCTCGCGGCTCGTCGCCAGCAGCCGCAGTCGCGGACCGGATCGGAGGAGCTGCGAGGCCAGTTCGGCACAGGCCTGGATCACGTGCTCGCAATTGTCCAGGATGATCAGCGGACTGCGGTCGGCGACGTACCTGGCCAGCGCCTCTACGAGCGGGCGTCCGCCTTCCTCCTTGACGCCGAGCGCCGAGCCGACCGCCTGCGCCACCAGCCGTCCGTCGGCAAGCGGCGCGAGCTCGACGAACCACACGCCGTCCGGATAATCGTCCATCACGTCCGCCGCGACCTGCAGCGAGAGCCGCGTCTTGCCGAGGCCGCCCGCGCCGACCAGCGTCAGGAGGCGCGTGCTTCCCAGCAGCTTCCTCGCTTCCGCAAGCTCGCGGTCGCGCCCGATGAACGAGGTCAACTGCTGGGGCAGGTTGTTCGGCGTCAGCTCCAGCGAGCGCAGCGCCGGAAAATCCTGCCGCAACCGCGGATGGACGAGCTGGGAGACCTCTTCGGGGCTCGCCAGGTCGCGCAGCCGCACCGATCCCAGCGCGCGCAGCGTGACGCCAGCCGGAAGCCGATTGCGCACCAGGAGTGTGACGGCCTGCGACAGCAGCACCTGACCCCCATGCGCGACGCCCATGATGCGCGCGGCCCGGTTGACCGCGCTGCCGAAGACGTCGTGGTCGCGGGTCTCGCTGACCCCGGCATGCAGTCCGCAGCGCACCCGCAGTGCCAGCGCATCCTCCGGGCCCGTTTCGGCAAGCGCCTGCTGCAGCCGCAGCGTCGCCGCGATCGCGTCGAGAGGGTCGGTGAAGGCGGCCAGCATGCCGTCTCCGGTCATCTTGACGACTGTGCCACGGTGCTGTTCGACGGCGGAGCGGCTGATCGCATCGTGGCGCGCGAGCGAGGGCTGCATGCGTGCCGGATCGCGTTCCCAAAGGCTTGCACTGCCCTCGATGTCGGTGAACAGAAACGTGGTTATGGCGGGTGTCTCGCTCATGTCAGCCCCCCCGCGGTGGCGAGGACACGACGATCCGGAGCGGCGGTGTGCCTATGCACATCGGCCCGGTGCCAATGGCACGACGGCCGGTCAGCGGGCATTGAGCAGCTTCCGCGCTGCATCGATGAGCTCAACGGCGGTGAGACCCAATGGGCCGCGGCCCGCGCGAACGCACGCGTCCGCCGCCGCGCCGTGCATGCATACGGCAAGGCGCAGCGCGGTCTTCGCGTCGAGGCCCTGCGCCAGAAACGCGCCGGCGAATCCGGCGAGGACGTCACCGGTACCGGCGCTCGCGAGGCCCGGGTTGCCGCTCGCGTTGATGTCCCAGGTCGCATCCGGGTAGGCGAGAACGCTGCCTGCGCCCTTGAGGACGACGGCGGCGCGCAGCTTCGCGGCGAGCGTCTGCGCGGCCCCCAGCCGGTCCGCCTGAATGGCTGCGGTGTCCGTGCCGAGCAAGCGGGCGGACTCGGCGGGATGAGGGGTCGCGATCGTTGGCGCATCGCGTCGGGCGACTGCCGTCGCCAGCGCCGGATCCACTGCGATCGCATTCAGCGCGTCGGCGTCGAGCACGAGAGGCACCCGCTCGGCGATTGCCCGTGCCAGGAGCGCCTTCGCGGACGGAGTTGTGCCCAGCCCCGGACCGCAGACGATCGCGCCGGCCCCGGCCGCCAGGACCTGGTCTGCCTGCCGCAACATCAGTTCGGGCTGGCCCCAGTCGACGGAGGGTGGATTCCCGGCAACAAAACCTATCCACACCTTGCCCGCGCCGGCGTGCAGGGCCGCACGGCCCGCCAGCAGCGGTGCTCCGATCATGCCGTCGGCACCGCCGACGACGGCGAGCGTGCCGAAGGATCCCTTGTGCACGTTGCGCGTGCGCCGCGTCAGAACGGCGGGGAGGTCTGCGGCAAGCGACGTCCAATCGAGCCGATGACCTGTTGCCGGTGCCATCGCTTCGGACTCGAGGTCGAGCGCATGGACGGATACGTCGCCGCAGAAGTCGATGCCGTCGCCCGTCAGCAACCCGGGCTTCAGGGCGATGAACGTTGCGGTCGCCGCGGCGCGGATGGTCGGACCGCGCGCGGCGCCGGTGTCCGCGTCGAGCCCGCTGGGCACGTCGAGGGCGAGAAGCGGAATGCCGGAACCGTTGACGCGCTCGACCAGCGACGCGTACTCCGCGGCCAGCGGTCGCGCGAGGCCGATGCCGAACAGCCCGTCGACGATCAGCGATCCGCGCCATCCGGCGGGAATGTCGGTCACCGTCGATCCCCCCGCGCCGACGAATGCGCGATGGGCGTCACCCGCGTCCGCCGGCAGCTGCGCGAGGTCGCCGCGAAAAACGACCGCCACGTCGAAGAACAACTCGCGCAGGCGGCGTGCGACGACGAATGCGTCGCCGCCGTTGTTGCCGGGTCCCGCGAGCACGAGCACGGATCCATCGCGCGCGCCGAGCATGGTGCGCGCGACGTCGGCGGCCGCCAGCCCGGCACGCTCCATCAACGGCTGCCCGTGGGCTGCGGCCTCCAGACGCCGCAATTCCGCCATGCGGAATATGGGAAGAAGCCTCATGGCGACCATTATAGGACGATGGTCACTGGCTCCGGTTCGCGCCATTGGCGCGGATGTCCGAGGCGACCACCCCGCGTATAATCCGGCTTTACGTCCTTCGTTCCGGGCATGCCGCACCTCCTCACGCTGCGCGGGCGCCACGCGCTGTCGCCGTTCCGCGTCGCCAAGCTCGGTGTCGCGCTCGCGGCGTCCCGACCGGACCACGTCGTGCTTTCCGTCGTGGCCGATTACTGGCATTTCGTCGAGGTCGAGCGCGGGCTCACGCCCGCCGAGCAAGCGACGCTCGAGCGCCTGCTCACTTATGGCGCGCGCGATGCCGCTGCGGTCGACAGTGGCGAGCTCTTCGTCGTCGTCCCTCGTCCCGGGACCGTTTCCCCGTGGTCGTCGAAGGCGACCGACATCGCGCAGAACTGCGGTCTTTCCCCGGTCGTGCGCATCGAACGCGGCGTGGGATTTCAGGTGGCCACGCGCGGGGGGGCACCGCTCGCCGCGGCGGATCGCGACGCGCTGTTGCCGTTGTTGCACGACCGGATGACCGAAGTGGTGCTGCCACGCCTCGCGGACGCCCAGGCGCTGTTCGCGCATTTCCCGCCCCGGCCGCTCACCACGATTGCGCTTCTCGCGGAGGGTCCCGCGGCGATCGGGCGTGCGAATGCCGCCATGGGGCTCGCGCTGGCGCCGGACGAGATCGATTACCTCGCCGCCAGCTTCCGGCGGATGGGACGCGACCCGACCGACGTCGAGCTGATGATGTTCGCCCAGGCGAACTCCGAGCACTGCCGGCACAAGATCTTCAACGCGCGCTGGATCGTCGATGGCGTCGAGCAGGAGCGCAGCCTCTTCGCGATGATTCGCCACACGCACGCGACGAGCCCGCAGGGAACGATCGTCGCGTACGCGGACAACGCGGCGGTCATGGCAGGCGCCACCGTGCGCCGGTTCTATCCGGGTCCGGATGGCCGCTATGCGGCGCACGCGGAGACCACGCACATCCTGATGAAGGTCGAGACGCACAATCACCCGACCGCCATTGCGCCGTTTCCCGGCGCGGCGACGGGATCGGGTGGCGAGATCCGCGACGAGGGCGCCACGGGGCGGGGCGCGAAGCCGAAGGCCGGCCTCACCGGATTCACGGTGTCGCACCTTCGCCTGCCGTCGTTGCCGCAGCCTTGGGAGAGCCATGACGGCAAGCCCGACCGCATCGCGTCAGCGCTCGACATCATGCTCGAAGGGCCCATCGGGGGAGCGTCGTTCAACAACGAATTCGGGCGCCCGAACCTGCTGGGCTATTTCCGCACGTTCGAGCAGGAGGTCGCGGGAGAGGTACGCGGCTATCACAAGCCGATCATGATCGCCGGCGGCCTCGGCAACATCCGCGCGGATCACACCGCGAAAGAGCCGATTCCGGAGGGAGCGCTGCTGATCCACCTCGGTGGGCCGGGCATGCTGATCGGACTGGGCGGCGGGGCCGCGTCGTCGATGGCGACCGGAGCCAACGCCGCGGACCTCGATTTCGATTCCGTGCAGCGCGGTAACGCGGAAATCCAGCGCCGCGCGCAGGAGGTGATCGACCGCTGCTGGCAGCTGGGTGCCGCCAACCCGATCCTGTCGATCCACGACGTCGGTGCCGGCGGGCTGTCGAATGCATTTCCGGAACTGGTTCACGGCGGTGGCGCCGGAGCGGATTTCGAGTTGCGCCGCGTGCCGTCCGAGGAGCCGGGGATGGCGCCGCGCGAGATCTGGTGCAACGAAGCGCAGGAACGTTACGTGCTCGCCATTCGCGCCGAGGATCGCGACCGCTTTGCCGCGATCTGCGAGCGCGAGCGCTGTCCCCATGCGGTGGCCGGCGCGGCCACGGCGGGCGATCGGCTCGTCGTCGCCGACGCCCATTTCGGCAATCGGCCGGTCGACATGGACCTCGACGTGCTCTTCGGCAAGCCGCCGAAGATGACGCGCGACGTGGCTCATGTTCCCCGCGTGCTGCGGCCCCTCGACTTCGCCGGCATCACCGTCAGGGACGCGGCCTACCGCGTGCTGCAGTTGCCGGCCGTCGCCGACAAGACGTTTCTGGTCACGATCGGCGACCGCACCGTGGGCGGCCTGTGCTCGCGCGATCCGATGGTCGGCCCGTGGCAGGTTCCCGTTGCCGATGCCGCGGTGACGCTGATGGACTTCGACGGCTGCCGCGGCGAGGCCATGGCCATCGGCGAGCGCACGCCGCTTGCGCTGATCGATGCGCCCGCGTCCGGGCGCATGGCGGTGGCCGAGGCCATCACCAACATCGCGGCGTCCGGCGTCGAGCGCCTGTCCGACATCAAGCTCTCCGCGAACTGGATGGCGCCCGCCGGGCACCCCGGCGAGGACGCGGCGCTCTACGCCGTCGTGCGCGCCGTGGCCATGGAGCTCTGCCCGGCGCTGGGGATCAGCATTCCCGTCGGCAAGGACTCGATGTCGATGCGCACGACGTGGCGCGACGATGGCCGCGACAAGGCCGTCACCGCGCCCGTATCCCTGATCGTGACCGCATTCGCGCCGGTTCCGGACGTCCGGCGTGCCCTGACGCCGTTGCTGCGGCGGGATCGCGGTGCCACCGAACTGCTATGGGTCGACCTCGGCGGGGGCAAGGGGCGTCTCGGCGGATCGGCGCTCGCGCAGGTGTATGGTCAGCTGGGCGACGTTGCGCCCGATCTCGACGATCCCGCGCGGTTGACCGCTTTCTTCGCGGCGATCGCGGCATCGATCGCCGCGGGCCGCCTGCTCGCGTATCACGATATCGGCGACGGCGGACTCTTCGCGACGCTCTGCGAGATGGCATTTGCTTCGCACTGCGGACTCGATATCGCGCTCGATGTCGCGCCCGGCGATCCGCTCGCCGCATTGTTTGCCGAGGAGCCGGGCGCCGTCGTGCAGGTGGGCGCCAAAGATCGAGCCGCCGTCGTGGCACGCCTGGCCGCAGCGGGTCTCGCGGTGCATGCCATCGGCGCGCCGGCAACCCACGACCGGATCAGGATCGCCCTGCGGGACCGGCTGCTCCTCGATGAATCGCGCGTCGACCTCCATCGCGCATGGTCGGCGACGACGCATGAGTTGCAACGGCTGCGCGACAACCCGGCGAGCGTCGACCAGGAATATGCGCAGTTGCTCGATGCGGCGGACCCGGGTCTTTCGCCGGTGCTCACGTTCGACCCCGCGGAGGATGTCGCCGCGAGCTTCATCGCGAAGGGATCGCGGCCGCCGATCGCGATCCTGCGCGAGCAGGGCGTCAACGGACAGGTCGAGATGGCGGCGGCGTTCGACCGCGCAGGCTTCGTCGCCATCGACGTCCACATGACCGACATCCTGAACGGCCGCGTGTCGCTGGGCAATTTCCGTGGTTTCGTCGCGTGCGGCGGGTTTTCCTATGGCGACGTGCTGGGGGCGGGGGAGGGCTGGGCCAAGTCGATCCTGTTCAACGCACGGGCCCGCGATGAATTCGCGGCGTTTTTCGCGCGCGAGGACACTTTCGCACTCGGCGTGTGCAACGGTTGCCAGATGATGAGCAATCTGTCCGAGCTCATTCCGGGAACGGCGCACTGGCCGCACTTCGTGCGCAACAGATCCGAGCAGTTCGAGGCGCGCTTCGTGCTGCTCGAGGTACAGCGCTCGCCATCGCTGTTCTTCCGCGGCATGGAAGGCAGCCGGATCCCGGTCGCCACCGCGCACGGCGAAGGCTATGCCGAATTCAGTGGCTCCGCCCAGCGCATCGCGGCGCAGCCGCTGGTCGCGTTGCGCTTTGTGGACAATCATGGGCGACCAACGGAAGCGTATCCTTGCAATGCCAATGGCTCGCCGGACGGCGTCACGGGGCTCACGACGGCCGATGGCCGCTATACGATCCTGATGCCGCACCCCGAGCGTGTGTTTCGGACCGTGCAGATGTCCTGGCACCCGCAGGACTGGGAGGAAGATTCGCCGTGGATGCGGATGTTCCGCAATGCGCGGGCGTGGCTGGGCTGAGTGGCGGATCCGTGAGCGAACCGCAGGCGCGAGCCGTCGGTCGGCTTGCCGAGACGATGTGAGCGAGGACAAGAGATGACTCTGACGGTATGGGCAATAGACGGCGCCATTCCGGTCGTCGATCCGACCGCCTACGTGCATCCGACCGCCGTGCTGATCGGCGACGTGATCATCGGCCCGGGCTGCTACATCGGCCCGGCCGCGTGCTTGCGCGGCGATTTCGGCCGGCTCGACATCCGCGCCGGGGCCAACGTGCAGGACACCTGCATCCTGCACGCGTACCCAGGCAACGAAACGGTGGTCGAGGAAGAGGGGCACATCGGCCACGGCGCCATCCTCCATGGCTGCACCGTCAAGCGCAACGCGCTTGTCGGAATGAATGCGGTCGTCAACGACAACGCCGTGATCGGCGAGTCCGCGGTCGTCGCGGCGCTGGCGTTCGTGAAATCGGACATGATCGTCCCGCCGCGAACGCTGGTCGCCGGCATTCCGGCACGTGTTCTGCGCCTGTTGACCGACGAGGAGCTGGCCTGGAAGGCCGAGGGAACGGCGAGCTA